>Ga0111218_1026_pt1 | contig 12850 bp, 8 predicted proteins | sample DeeMarSWOR152_54_FD_80369 | JGI IMG/M metagenome (GOLD analysis project Ga0111218, IMG submission 80369) | Planctomycetes bacterium DG_20 | reverse complement strand
GGGCCCAGCCGGCCTGCGGCGGCTTGACCTGCGACAGGATGAGAAAAGAGCCGCCGCGCGCCGCCCCCTTCAGGTACTCCTCGTTGCGGTAGCGGCGGTGGGCGTCGAGCAGGACGCGGATGCAGTCGTTGATGGTGTTGTCGTTGAACGTGTAGTAATCGTGGTACCCGCCGCGCAAGGGGAACCACTGCGGCCACGCCCCGTTGGGAAACTGGCTGCGAAGGAGGAACTTCAGGCCCAGCGCGACGCCGTCGTCGAGCCACGGTTCGTCGAGCGTTTCGTCGAGGTCCATGAGGAACTCGATGGCGCCCTGGCTGATGTTATCGTCGAACGTGCAGTGGCCCTTGCGCCGTTCGGGCGTCTTGGCGTCGGGCGCGAGGTGCGCCACGTCGACGCGGTGGTCCCATCCGCCTTCCAGGCGCTGCCCCCACACGAGCGCCCGCCCGGTGTTCCGGGCGGCCGCGAGATAGCGCCGGTCGCCCGTGACGCGGAAGGCCCGCAGCAAGGTCTTGCCGACGGTCGGCGTGCCGGGCGGCTGGACCCAGACTTCCGTCGGCCTGGCCATCTCGCCGAGGGACTCGCCCCACCGGTGGGTGAGGTCGAGGCTGTAGATGCCGGCCCAGCCGCCGTTCGTGGAGATCGACGTGAAGTAGCCGGCGGCCTTCGCCATGGCGTCGCGGGTCTGCGTCAGGAGGGCATCGTCGGCCGAAGCGACGGATGCCAGCATGGCCGCGAGCGCCGCGGCCACAGGCAGGGCCCTTCTCACGGGGCGGTCCTCCCTCTTGGACAACCTGCGCGGGCACCGACGGGCGTCGCCGTGCCGGCGACGGCTAAACACGGCGCGGCGGGTACTCCGGACCTGCCGCGCCTCAACTTCCCGAGACTCGCCGCGGACCGTTTACCCCAGTTTGATGTCGGGGTTTCGGAACCGCAGGGCGTCCATCGAGTGATACGAGGCGTACTCGCTGACGATGGCGCCCTCGGGGCCGGCCACCTGGAAGTGCGGCGCTTCGGGCTTTCCGAGTTTGCCAACCTGGCCGGGCAGCACGCGTTGCACGTTGCGGCAGGTCGTGAACTTCAGTTCGCTGGCGGGGATGATCGTCTCGGCATCCGGCGACACCTCGCCCTCGGCAAACAGGATCGTCTCGCCGTAACGGCAGTGCCAGCCTTCCATCTTCGGCGGGATGTTCTCGTGCTTGAGGTGCCAGTGTTCGGGGATCATCTGGCCGGGCAGCAGGAAGATCTCGTGCCCGAGGTATCCGTAGTTGCCTGGCTCCACCCACTCGTTGAGCCAGAAGACGCCGCCCATGCCGACGTCGGTGAAGCGGCCGACGGCGAAGTCCAGGACCCACAGGACCTCTTTGAGGCTGTCGTAAGGGGGGTAGCCGTGATAGGCCATCAGGTCGTAGTAGGCCTTCTTGGCGGCGTCCTGGTTGAACGTGCCGTCGGGGGCGTAGAAATCGGCGTTCGACCGCACGATGCCCTTTCGCTTCATCGCCTCACATCCGGCCCCGACCGCCGCCATGCCGGCCGCGGCGCCTGCCGCCAGTCCCGTTATCATCTGCCGCCGTGTGACATCTGCCATAATCGGTGACTCCTTTCCGCCTGGTTCGGCGCGGCCTGTGCCGCGCGCGTCACCCCCTCGACTTCTTGCGCTTCAGGTCCTGGTACATCTCGTATGCCTTTTTCGGCTTCAGGAGGTCGTGGACGACGGCCCGGACGGCGCGGCCCATGGCCACCGGGTCTTCGGCCGCAAAGATGTTTCGGCCCATGTCGACGCCGAGGGCGCCCTGGTCCACGGCCCGGTAGGCCATCTTGAGGGCGTCGGGTTCCGGGATCTTCTTGCCGCCGGCGATGACGATCGGAACCGGGCACCCTGCCACGACCTCCTCGAACTTCTCCTCGCAGAAGTAGGTCTTGACGTAATGGGCGCCGAGTTCGGCGAGGACGCGGCTGGCCATGCCGAGATAGCGGGCGTCGCGCGCCATTTCCTTGCCGACGGCCGTCACGCCGAGCGTGGCGATGCCGTAGCGGTTGCCCGCGTTGATGACCCGCGACAGGTTGTCCAGCGTCTGCCGCTCGCACGCGCCGCCCACGTAGCACTGGACGGCCATGGCGGCGGCGTTGAGGCGGACGGCGTCTTCGACGTCCACGCCGATGCACTCGTCGCTCATGTCTTCCTTCAGGACCGTGGCACCCGCGCTGACGCGGAGGCACACGGGCTTATCGGTCTCGGGCGGAATGCTGGTCCGAAGGGCGCCGCGCGTGCACATCAGGCAGTCGACGTACGGCAGCAGCGGCACCACCGTCACGTCCATCCGCTCGAGGCCCGTCGTCGGCCCCATCAGGTACCCGTGATCGAAGGCGAGCATGACGGTGCGGCCGCTCTTGGGATTGAAGATGCGGCTGAGCCGGTTCTTCATCCCCCAATCGAGGGCGTTCGCCCCGCGCAGGAAGAACCCTTCCGCCTTCATCGGAACGTCCACGTGAAAGTCCTTCTTGCTCTTAAGGTCTTCTGGTCCCGGCATCCGAAGCGTCTCCTTTCAACTCCGTTCCACTATTCGCAGAGCCGCGCGGCCCCGTCAAGGGCGCGGTCAGTCGCTTTCTGCCGCCAGGAGCCCGTCGGCCATGCCGCGAAAGAGGAGGCTGACCGACACGGCCCCGGGGTCGGGCGTTCCGAGGGTGCGTTCGCCCAGGTTTTTGGCCTTGCCGAACCGTGCCTGCATGTCTTTGGTCGAGGCCGCGCCCTGCTCGGCGGCCGCGGCGGCCCTCTCGAGCGCCGCCGCAGGGCCCAGGCCTTCGTCGGCGGCGGCCCGGAGGCCCTCGACGGCCGGCACGAGGGCGTCGATCATCGTCTTGTCGCCCAGTTCGGCCTTGGTCTGCTTCCTGACGGTCGCCAGGGCCGCCTCGAACGCTTCGGCGAGGGCCGCGGCGTCGAGCGACGCGTGATCGCCGACGCCTTCACCCATCCCCATGAAGAAGGTGCCGAAGAGCGGCCCGGTGGATCCGCCGCCCGCGCTCAGGATGGCCCAGCCCACGTCGTTTAAGACGCTCGCCAGGTCGCGCGAGCGGCTGTCGGCCACGGCCTTGGCCAGACAACTCATGGCCCGCCTCATGGCGGTGCCGTGGTCGCCGTCGCCGATGGCGGCGTCGAGTTTCGAGAGCGTCTCGTGCTGCGTCATCACCTTTTCGGCAGCGCCGCGAAGCATCCGGACCATCCCGTCGTAGCCGATCGTCTCAGCCATGCTTGCCCCCGCCTACCGGACGGTCATGAACGGCGTGTCGCACGGCGCGTTCCACAGGTGGACCATCTCGTCGGTGACGCGGCCGATGTGCATCTGGAAGCCGGCCATTTCCTGGACGGTCAGGTCTTCGGCCACGCGGCTGCAGGCGACCTGGATGCCCTTCTGGGAGAGGACCTGGTGGACGCGGCGGAAGATGATGTAGAGTTCCATGAGGGTGGTCGCGCCGGAGCCGTTGACCATGACGAGCAGTTGCTCGCCGGAGCGGACGGCCAGGTCGCGGAGGAGCATGTCGAGCATCGTCTCGGCGGTCTCGTCGGCGGTCTTGAGTTGGGTGCGTCCGGTGCCGGCCTCGCCGTGCTGGCCCATGCCGATCTCCATCTCGTCGTCGGGCAGTTCGAACATGGCCTCGCCGGTGGCGGGGTGGGTGGCGCTGGTGACGGCGACGGCCAGGGTGGCCATGTTCCGCTCGTAGGCTTCGCCGATGGCATAGACCTCATCGAGCGACTTGCCGGCCTCGGCGGCCGCGCCGACGAGTTTGTAGACCGGGATGCACCCGACCAGGCCGCGGCGCTGCTCGGGGTCGGAGCGCGGGCCGCCGGCAATGTCCTCGTGGGTGAGGAGTTGCTTGACGTTGAGGCCTTCCTTGGCGGCCATCTTCATGGTGAGGTTGGCCGAGAGGACGTCGCCGGGATGGTTGAGGACGACGAAGAGGACGCCCGCGCCGCGGTCGGCGAGTTTGAGGGCCTCGAGGCACGCCGGCGCCCCGGGTGCCGCAAAGATCTCGCCCGCCACGCTGATGTCGATCATCCCGAAGCCGACGAATCCGCTCAGGGCCGGCTCGTGGCCGCTGCCGCCGAGCGTCACGATGCCCACCTTGCCCTTGTCCTTGGGCTTGGCGCGGACGACGAGGTTGTTCTCGGCCACGCGGATCTTGCCGGCGTGCAGGAGTGCGTAGCCTTCGAGCAACTCGCTGACGAGGTTTTCGGGGTCGTTCATGAACTTTTTCATCGCCATCGGCAGGGCCACCTTTCTGTCGCGTGCGTTGCAGGAAGCACGGATCGGCCGGTCAGACCTCCTGCATCAGTTCGACCACGATATTGTCCTTGACGACGAAGGCCACGCGGAGGTTCGCCATGGGCTCGAAGGGTTCGAGCAGGACCTGTTCGCCCTCCATGGCGGCACTCAGATCGTCCACCATGTACGCGATGTGCGGGTTCGTTTTCATAAGTTCAGGCATGGGGCTGTCGGCGTCGAAGCGGAGGTATTCGAAGTTGTACGGACTGGCTTCGGGATCGGTGATGTGCACCCCGCCGCCTTCGAGGTAGGTCTCATCCGGGTGCTCGACGTCCGTCGGAACGCCGACGTGGTGGAATTGTGCCACGTGAGCCTCCTTCCTTTGCTCGCAGGACCGCGCGCGCAGTCGCCAAGCATCCGAAAGCGGCCGCACAGAGACGAATACTTTCGCAGCGCCGCCGCCGGGCGTCAACAGTTATTTCACGGGGGCGGGCGCCTCGGAACGGCCTTGTGAGGGCACCCAGGTCGGCACAGTCTGCTCTCACGCACGCCATGAAAGCACAAGCACACAGGGGGTCTTTCCATGCGAAGAAGTTTGGGGTATGATCGCGTCAGACGGTCAGCTGAGTGGAGGCCCGTCATGCGAAGCAGACGGCGCAGAGCAATTCTCGTACTGGCGTCAGTTGCGGGCCTAGCAGTGGGGGCTTGGGGCCTGTGGCAATGGTCCTTCATGTGCGCCCTGCCGCCGGAAGTGCGAGCGCGGGCGCCGTGGCACTTCCAGATTCCAGGCGACGGGCCACCGCAGTTGCAGCTGGCGCTTGAGGCGCTCTACTCGCCCGAACCCGCCGCACGGTATGAGGCTGCTGACACGCTTGCGGACCTCGGTCGCGAGGCGAAGCCCGCCCTGCCCTGGCTTCTGGCGATGCTGGCCGAGCCTCACGTGCCTGGCCGGTTTGACCTCTTCCGGGAAGAACCAGAAGAGTCGCCGCCCGGTCTGTGGGAACAGATCTGCCAGTGGTTAGGGCGTTTCCACGCCGGTCCCGAGGCGAGCGATGAAGATGGCTTTGCCGTCACCTTAGAGCCCGCAGGCGGCGCGGCCAGGGCCATCATCGAGGTGGGGGAAGCGGCTGTGCCCCCTCTGCTGGCCGCCCTCGAAGATGCCAATCCCCCGGTGCGGGCTCTCGCGGCTGACGCGCTGGGTATGATCGCCGATGTGCGGGCAGTTGAGCCGCTTGGCGAGGCGCTCGCGAACGACGAGCCGCTCGTCCGCGCTGCCGCAGTCCAGGCCCTCGGCGGAATCCCCTGCGATGAGGCCGTAGCGGCGCTGGCGGCGGCGGCCCGGGACCCTGAACAGTACGACGAGATCCGCCGCGACGCTGCCGAGCAAATCGCCGAGTGGGGCGAGCGCGGGCTTGTCCTGCTGCAAATCCTCCGCGAGGGCGATCCGTTGGCCCGGGCCTGCGCCGCGCGGGCCCTGGCGTCGTGGCCAGACCTTGAGGACGAACAGGTCTTGTCGGCCCTCACGGATGCCCTCAAGGATGCCGATGCGCGTGTCGTGGCGATGGCCGCCAATTCCCTCGGTTGGCCGGGGAACGCCCAAGCGGTGCCCCACATGATTCGGGCACTGCGCCATCCGGATGCCGCGGCGCGCCAGCGAGTCGCACGAGCCCTGGGCATAATCGGTAAGCCCGACGGTGTCGAACCGCTGATCGCAGCGCTTGAGGATGAGGACCTGTTTGTGCGGTGTGAGACCGCCAAGGCGCTCGGTCGGCTGAAAGACCCTCGGGCGGTCGGGCCCCTCTGCCGACTCGTCGCGAAGCCTGACCATGACGCCATTTTGTCGGCCATCAATGCCCTTGGCGAGATCGGCGACGCAAAGGCCACCAACGCTCTTGTAGGTGCGTTCGACTACGACGCGCCGGCAGATTGCGGCGGGTACCCCGATGCCGACGAGCACCACGAGAAGAAGGTCCGAGAAGCAGCGGCGGTGGCGCTCATTCGTATCGGCGACCCGTCGGCCATTCCCGCGCTTTTCGAGCCATGCTCACGGATCGGCTATCTGCCGGACAACGCCAAGCAACTGGCGACGATGGGCCTGGGCGTCGTGCCCCATGCGATCGCGCGGCTCGACAGTGAGGACCCCAAGATTCGTCGCCTAGCCATCTGCGTCCTGGGACAGTTGCCCGCGCCGGAGGCGTTAGAGCAACTGACCAAGATCGTGCGTTGTGCTCGAGATGAGCCGCAGTGCGAGGCCGCCATCGCCATCGGGAAGACGGGCGACCCACGGGCGTTCGACATACTGATGGGTGTGGTGTACGATCCCGAGCCCGTCGGGGAATGGCTTCGGATGTACGCCATCGAGGGCCTTGCCCGCTTGGGTGATGCGCGGGCGGCCGACCCGCTGCTGGAGTCTCTCAAGATCCCGGTGCGCGAACCTCCGGCGCCGCTCTGGCAGCAATCCCTCAAAGAACGCTTCGAGGGGGGCGCCGCTCCCGCGCCAGAACAGCCTCCCGACCCAGATCGGCGTTATGGCAACGATCCCATGTTCCGCGCGTACGTTGCGCGAGCGCTGCGCCTGTTCGGCGACACACGAGCGGTCGCCATGTACCTCGAACTCCTGGACGACTTTGGGAGTTGGCCGCACGACGTCTATGACCCGCCGAAGGACCTGCCGACGATGGGCAAGCCGGCGGTCGCGCCGCTGGCCGAGGCCCTATACGACGAGCGCGGCTTCGTACGGACCATGGCCGCCAGGGCTCTTGCCAAAATGGGCGAGCCCTCGGCGTACAAGGCCCTGAGGAAGGCCCTGCCTGATCTCTCCGAAGACGACCGCGAAACGGTCGGCTGCGAATTCCTGAACGTTTGCCACGTGGACGGCAAGGACGTACGTTGCGATGCTGCGGTCGACCTCTTCATGGACATGCTTCAAATCTCCGGGTGCCGCTACGCCAGGCGGCACGCCGCCGAAGCATTGAGACTGTGCGGGGACCGGCGGGCGGTTCCACTCATGCGCCGGGTGGCCGAGGAGGATCCCTGTCTGACGGTGCGGCGGATCGCCCGCCTCGAGGCTGAGGCGCTGGCGAAAGGAGATCCACGGGATGACCATCAAGCGTGGCGGCATTACGATGACCCATTCGGCTGGCCTTGGCCCTCAAACAAGCCCTTGCCCAAAGAGTGCAAGGATCCGTTCGGATTCCCGTGGTTCTGACCCCGCGCTGCGGCATCCTGAACGCCTTGCCCACATAGATTTGAGTTGTTTTGCCTCTGACCAAGCGGTACAGCGCAAGCGCAAGAACTCGCGTCACGAAAGGATCATTCATGTCCTGTGGACCAGGACGTGCGCGGACGTGGTGGCTGGTGACCCTTCTGGCAACGCTGGCAGGCCCTGCGCTTGCCGCCCAGCCAGCGGATCCCTCGCCCGAGCGCTGGGCGAAGCAGGTCGAGACCTACGAAGAACAGGATAAGGCGTCGCCGCCGCCCGCGGGGGCGGTCCTGTTCGTCGGCAGTTCGTCGATCCGCATGTGGAAGAGCATTCCGGACGATTTCAAGCCGATGCCGACCATCGCGCGCGGCATCGGGGGGAGCCGGATCTCGGACCAGGTTCATTACGCCGAGCGGCTGGTCATCCGCTACCGGCCGAGCCAGATCGTGTTCTACGCGGGCGACAACGACGTGTGGGCCGGCAAGACGCCCGAGCAGATCCTCGCCGATTTCAAGGAGTTCGTCGCGACGGTGCGCAAGGCGCTGCCGAAGCCGCCGATCCACTTCCTCGCCATCAAGCCGAGCCCGTCGCGCGCCAAGGTCTGGCCGCAGGCCAGGGAGGCCAACCGGCTGGTCCGCGAATACACCGAGACCGAGGCGGCGCTCACGTTCATCGACGTCGCCACGCCGATGCTCGATGCCGACGGCAAGCCGCGCACCGACCTCTTCCTGAAGGACATGCTGCATCTGAACCGCAAGGGATACGAGATCTGGATCCCGCCGGTCAAGGCGGCCATCGAGAAGGGCGCTGCCGCCAAGTAGCCCCTCGGCGCTACCGTTGGGGGCGTCCGCCGGCGGCGTACAGGAGGATGTTCGTCGCAACGGCCTCGGCGTCGGGGCTCTGGTAACCCCGGCACATGCAGGCCTCGTACGGGGTGGCCGAGAAGACGATGTCGATCGGCGAGTAGACGCCGACCAGGCGGTCGCCGTCGAAGACGCCGTGCAGTTCGGCCTCCGGCCGGCCGGTCCGCACCACTTTGAGCGCGCGGCGGAACCTGACGTTCGTCGCCAGGTCGAACCCCTTCGGGCCGGCCATGCGCCCGCTCATCAGGGGGTGGTCCTTGGCCAGGAGGGTGATCCGCCAGCCGGCCTGCTGGGCGAGTTTTCGGAGCGACCCGTTAAAATCAAGCGACCCGCCGGCCGCCTCGAACCACAGGAACCCGCCCTTGGCGGCGAAGGCCTTCAGGGCCGCCGTGCCGGCGTCGTCCATGTCGAAAGCCTGGCTGCCGGTGAGATAGGCCACGTCGTGGCCGCCCAGGTCGGCCGGCGCCACGCCCCCTTCGCTCGCCTCGACCGCGAGGCCGGCCTTCGCCCTGACGTACGCCGTCACCCGGCCGAAGCCCTTGTAGTGGGCGCCCACGTTCCAGTCTCCGGGGTGTTTGACGCGGGCAACGCGGAGGCCCTTCCCGGGCCCCGCGGCGACCGACTGTTTCTCGTAGCGGTCGTCGGGTTGGGGCTCGCGTCCGGCCAGTTTCGCCCGCAAGGGCGCCGCGTCGGTCGCGTAGGCGACCAGGTTGATGCCCCAGTTGAAGAGATACCCGCGGGCGGCATACGACTTCAGGTGCCACGGGCAGGAGATGTCGTCGCCGGCATAAAACAGGAAGGTGCGGAGGCCGTCGTCAAGGCCGAGGATCTCCGGCCGCCTGTCGAGCCTGTACGGGTCGATAAAGGAGGGGTGGTCCGGGCCGAGGGGCTTGAGTTTCCACTCGGGCCAGACCTCGGCGATGAACTCCTGGAACCACGCCCGGACGTCCGCGTTGCCGCACGACACCTCGAAGAGGATCGTCCCGCCGGTGTCGGTGAACTGACGGAGTTTTGCCTTGGCCTTTTCGTCGAACGGCGGCGGCGCTTCGGGGGTGATGAACAGGATCGGCGCGTCGTGCAGTTCCGAGACGGGGGCCCTCAGGTTCACGATCTGCCAGTGACAGATCTGCTCCTTGTTCTTCGAGAAGTACCCGACCAGGTTGTGGATGTCGCGGCGGTGGCTGTTCCAGAGACCGTCGAACTGGAGTTTGTTGAAGAGGATGGGCCCCCTGCCCTTGTAGAGGAACATGACGGCAAAACACGTCGAGACGAGTTCGCCGTAATGGCCGTCCCACGACCCGCTGCCCTGCTGCGACTTCAGCAGATGCGTGGCGATCTCCTTGAACCAGTCGTGGCCGCCGAAATACTTGTAGCCTGCGGCGGCGCCGACGCGCTCGACGCTGTACTGCCAGTAGTGGATGCGGTCCTCCCGCCGCGCCTTGCCGTTGGGGTTCACGTCCGCCTTGAAGTTCTTCTCCAGCCACTCGAGCGTCGCGTCCACCAGCCGGTCGATCTGGGCGTTCCTGGAGCCGGAGCGTCCGGCGCGGCAGGGGCACCCGCTGGCCAAGTCGAGGTTGTCGAGGGTGATGAAGATCGAGGCCAGGCCCGCCGCGGTCATCGACCCGTAGCCTTCGTCGCTGTCGCCTTCGATGTAACTCCACGAGCCGTTCGATTTCCAGCACCGCAGGTACTTGGCCTGGGCCCTCTCCCAGGTGGTCCTGGGGATCTCGACGCCGGCCAGGCTCGCCTCGCGAAGCGCCAGGATCACCAACTGCGTGTTCGAGAGGTCCTCGTAGACGCGGCTGGTCCTCGCGCCCGACATACCGGTATATCCCCATCCGCCCTTCGGTCCCTGGCTGCTCACAAGCCACCTGACGTCGCGCTGCAGGGCCGCGCGGATGAGGTCCCGCTTCTGGCCGACGAGTTTGTTCTGGACGTGCGCCAGGGCCATCGCGCGGCAGCAGATGGCGTAGGTGTAGTCGAGGGGCCGGCTGATGATCGCGTCGAGGGCCTTGGAGACGTACTCGCGGTTCGGATGTTCGCCCGTGTAGATGAGCGTCAGCAGCGCCAGTTCCGAGTGGCCGCACGGCTGCTGGGTGTGGCTGTATTGTTTCTCCTGCCAGGCCCCGTCCGGCTGCTGCTGCTTGATGAGATACTGGACGCCTTTCTCGATGGCCTTGCGGACGGCCTCGTCGGTCACGCCGGTCTTCTTCGCCTCCGGTTTCGCCGCGAACGCCGCCGGCGCAGCCACCAGCACCGCGAGCCAAACCGCAACCCACGCTCGTTTCATGCACCGGCTCCTCTTGTTCCCCACTGTAACTGGACGCCCCGGCCCCGGTTGGATTCACCACCGCGTCTGTCCGTCTATCGGCGGGACTCACTCTAAAATACGACCGAAACGGGGCTTCCGCAAGCCATTTGCCCGTCTGAGCGTGTTGCATCGCCCCTGCCCGATTGCTAGACTCGGCACACGCCCCACAAAGAGAACGGAAACAGGGATGACGGCCGGGACATGGCTGTGGACAGTTGGCCTCGCTTTCCTTTCGGCCGTACCCCAGGCCGCGCGGGGGGAGATCGTTCTTGAGAACGCCCGCGTTCGCGCCGTCCTCGGGGAGGACGCCGTCTGGCGATCCCTTATCGACAAGGCCTGCGGCAAGGACCACTGCGCCGCCGGCGCGAAGGTGCCCCTGGCCTCCGCCCGCGTCGGCGAGGCATGGCACGAGGCGAACTCCGCGCGCCGCCAGGGCAACCGCTTGACCCTCGGCTTCGCCGGCACCGACACGCGCCTGGTCTATGCCGTTGAGACAAAGCCCGACTGGATCGCGCTGCGGCTGGACAGAGTCGACGGCGCGCGGCCGGCACACCTGGTCCTCCTTCGCGTCGGCGTCACGCTGACCCAGCACGTCGGCCCGCGCCTGGGCGGCGCCTGGGACGACTCGTGTGCCGTCTGTCTGATGGCCACGAACCTCCAGACCGAGGGCAAGGCCTGCCGCCGCACCGGCTACGCGGAACTGGTCCGCTCGACGCAGGACGAACCGGGCCCGCGCCTCGAAGGGGCCGGCGCGGCGCTCGTGGTGGCGCGGGAGCCGCATCTGCGCGGCATCCTCCAGGGTCTCGCCGCGGCGTACGACCTGCCGCGGAACGAAGGCGACGGCGTGCCCTCGAAGGACCTGCCGACGGCGCGCGGCTCGTACTGGTTCCTGCGTTTCGGCGAAGCCGACGCCGGGAAGGTCATCGACCTGTGCCGGCGGACCGGCCTGCGGCAGGTGATGATGCTCTCGCATTCCTGGTGCCGCTCGGTCGGCCACTACACGTTCAACACCGACGCGTATCCCGACGGCGTGGAGTCGCTGAAGCGGACGGTCGGGCGGCTGCACGAAGCGGGCATTCTCGTGGGCATGCACGGTTACGCGTCGAAGATCTCGAAGACCGACGCGTACGTCACGCCGGTGCCCGACCGCCGGTTCTGGGTGGACCGCACCGCCGCGCTCGCCGCCGACATCGGCCCGCAGGACACCGCGATCCGCACCTCCGCCGACCTTCGCGAGTGGCCGGGCAGCCCCGTCGCCAAGCAGAAGACGTGGGAAGGCGGCGTGGCGAAGCATCAGGAAACCGTCATCGACGACGAAATCATCCGCTACCAGTCGATCGGTCCCGAAGGCGCGTGGAACACCTTCCTCGGCTGCGAGCGCGGCGCCTGGGGCACCCGCGCCGCCGCGCACAAGTCCGGCGCCGCCTGCCGCCACTACGGCGTGGACGGGTGCATCAACGGCTACATCATCGACCAGGAGACGCCGCTGCTGGACGAGGCCGCCGGCCGCCTGGCCCACATCTTCAACACGTGCGGCTTCGACATGGTCTACTTCGACGGCGGCGAGGACGTGGACCGCCGGCGGTTCACCTACTACGTCTCGACGTTCCAGGCGGCGGCCATGAGCAAGTTCACGAAGCGGCCCCTCATCCACATGGGCACCATCATGACGCACAACCTGTGGCACTCGTTCACGCGAAGCGGCACCGTGGACCACTATCCGAACACGATCCGCGGCCGCATCATCGCCGGCGGCGCGTGGGACCGCCTGCCGACCGTCAAAGAGCACATCGACCGAAGCGTCGAGTACATGCTGAGCGTGCGCGAGGACCGTGTGCCGGGCGAACTCGGTTGGTTCGGCATCTGGCCGCGCTCCAAAGACTTCGAAGGTCTCGGCCTCGACGAGATCGAGTACCTGATGGCGAAGTCGCTCGCGTACGACGCGCCGATTTCGCTCCAGACGAGTTTCGCCGCCATGGACCGCCATCCGCTGACGCCCGGCATCCTCGAGATCGTCCGGGCCTACGAGACGCTGCGAACCGAAGGCGACGTGGACGACGCGACCCGCGCGCGGCTGGCGCAAAAAGGCGCGGACTTCGCACTGCTCTACCGGGAGCCGGGCGCGAAGCCCGAGTTCGTTGAGGTCACGCGCGCCGGGAAGGTGGGCGGCGACACCGACCTGCGCGCCTTCGTCGGCAAGGTGGACGGCGGCGCG
>Ga0111218_1130_pt1 | contig 13216 bp, 13 predicted proteins | sample DeeMarSWOR152_54_FD_80369 | JGI IMG/M metagenome (GOLD analysis project Ga0111218, IMG submission 80369) | Planctomycetes bacterium DG_20 | reverse complement strand
AAGGCCGGTGGCCGGCCCCGAAGACGTACCGCGTCCTTGCCCACGGCCGCGGCCAAGCCATCATCAACGGCCAGCGCACCACGATCGATGGCGAGAGCATCATCGATGTGCCGGCAAAGCCTTAACGCGTGCCGAGCCCGCCGTGGGAGCGGCGGGGCACGTTCTCCCGCCGCGCACCGTACCGCGCCTACTTCTTTTTCCTCCCCACCGCCCGGATCTTCTCGATCGTCTGCTCGGTGAGTTCGTGGCCGGGCAGCAGGGGGAAGCCTTCCCAGACGACGAATCCGCCGGGCTCGATGACGATGACGTGGGGGATGCCGAAGACGCCGAGTTCGTCCTTCATGCGGGCCTGCGTGTCGATGGCGCTGTAACACGTGACTCGAGGATCTTTGAGTTGGCGGACGGCGGCCTCGGTCTCGTCCGAGACGGCGATGACGGCGAGTTCCCTGCCGAACCTCTCGTGGAACCGGTTCAGCAGGGCGATCGAGCGGCGGGACGGCCCGCACCACGTGGCCCAGAACTCGACCAGCACGTACTTGCCCGCCGTTTCGGGCTTCGCGGAGAGCCACGTCTCGACCACCAGTTTCGGCGCTTCGGCCCACAGGCACGACCGCGCCCACAGGCGTTTGCCTTCCTTGACGACGGGGGGTTGGTAATCGGTGGCAAAGGGCGACCCGGCGGCAAAGCGGGGGATGTCCTTCGCCGAGGCGCCCTTGACGCTCGGCTCGGCGGCTTGCGTCTGAAGAGGTGCCTCCGTTGCCGGGCGCGGCGCCTTGGCCGCCTCCTCACAGCCCATCGACACGATCAACGCCACGCTCAGCACCGCCACCGTCGGCAACCATCGCCCTGCCAGGTGCTCACATGCTCTGACCATCGATCGACCTCCACAGCGGCTCGCTTGCCGCACCGGCCAGGATCGCACCCCCGACGACAACTATGAGGATAATCATAAGCAACCCCAGACCAATGCCGGCGTAACCGGTCGCAAGGCCGGCAATGGCCATGCCGCGCCCCCGGTCGCGTCCGCCGGACTTCCTGATCTGGCCGAGGGCCAGGTGCCCGCACACGGCCGCACCCGCCCCGAGGAGGATGCCAAGCGCCACGGCGGGCAGGCCCGCGCAGCAGAACAGCGCGAACAACACCGCACCGGCCGAGAGACACACGGCCGCCACACCCAGGGCCAGGCTGACGACGGCCAGCGGATTCAGCGGCGGCGGCTTCGCGCCCGGCGGCGGCAGCACCTCGCCCGTCAGCGGCGCCTGCGTCGGCTGTGTGTCGGGTTCCATCGTGTGTTCCCCTGCTCGGGTGTGCATCAGTGTCGCACAGCGGGGCTGGCTTGGCAAGGTGCCACGGCAGGTGAACGTGCCCCGACGCTTCCGCGTCGGGCTCGGCCAACGGGCGTCGGGCTCGGCCCGGTTCTACACGCCCAAGAACTCCGCGCGCAGGGTCGCCGACAGGTTGTGCACCAGCGCAAAGGCCCGGCGGGCCGTATCGGCGTCGCGGGTGCCGAGGCCGCAGGCCGGCGTGATGAGGCTGTGGCGAAGGACCTCGGCGCGCTCAAAGCCCAGCGCCTCGACCTTCTCGACCTGCCCCAGCAGCCGCTCGCGCAAGGATTCGACCGTGGCGGCCGCGGCCGCCTCCGGGTCGGTCGGGACGATGCCCCAGGCGATGGTGCCGCCGCGGGCAAGCAGCGCCGCGATGTCGTCGCGGTAAACGAGGAAGTTGTCGGCGAACTCGAAGGCGTCGAACGAGACGATGGAAACCTGGGGGCACCCGAGCAGGATCGACCAGTCGGTGTTCGAGCAGCAGTGCGAGCCGACCGTCTCGGCCCCCGACGCGACCGCCCCGAGCGTCTCCTGCACCTGCTCCCTGCTCCACCCGAAGAACGGCGTGCCGTACGACGCCAGGAACGGTTCGTCCACGAACACGACGGGCCGGGCGCCGGCGGCGGCGATGCGCTCGGCCTGCCAGCGGACGCGAAGGTGCAGGAACTTCGTGAGCACTTCGCACAGGACAGCGTCGTAGAGGATCGGGTTGCCGTCCTCGCCCAGGATGGCCATGCCGACCGTCACGGGCCCCGCGATCTGGCCCTTCGCCTCGGCCGTGCCGCGCTCGCTCACCCGGCGGATAAACGGCTCGAAGGCGGCGGCCGAGCCGGGTGCGAGCGCCCCGGCCGACGCATCGCCCGCGTCGTACGCCGCCAGCAGCCGCTCGACGCCGAGATAGAACGCCTCGTCCTGGACGATGCGCAGACGTTTTTCCTCGACGACCAACCCGGGCAGACCTGCCGACGCCTGCTCGTTCATGCCCTCGGCGCCGGAGATTTTGGGCAGTTGCGGCCAATAGGGCAGGTCCGGACAGTCGGCGAAGACCGAGGCGACGGCCTCGCCGGCGTCGGTGGCCGGCAGGCTGCCAATGCCTGTGGCGCGGCAGTTGCCCAAGAATGTCACGCGTGGCTCCGGAGTCCTGGCGTTCGGCCGACCTTCGGCGCATCTCGGACGGGGAGGATTATAGCACGGGGCACGCGGGGCGGCCACGGCGCCTTTCGGCCGCGCGCACGGACCCCTTCGCCGGAGACGGCGGCGGGGCGCGCCGAGCGAGCGAGACCTGCCTCGCCCCCCGGCACCCAAGGGCCTCCCTACCAGCGATAGTCCACCGTATACGTGACCTGCGCCTTGCCGTCCGCGGCCACCGGCACGGTGAACTCGATGGTGGTGGCGTCGATCTTCTTGAAGTCCTGGCTCTTGGCGGTGACGGTCCACTGGCCGCCCGCCAGGTGCTCGCGGACCAGGATGGTTGCAGCCTCGTCCTTGTGGTTTCTGAGGTCGATGCGGATCGACTCCTCGCGCCAGCGCTGTTCCTGCTTGCGGTCGGTGACGGTCTTTTCGCCCACCAGGTCGAAGGCGTCGCCGACGTAGAGTTTGAGTTCCTCGTCCTTGGGGGTGTGGTCGATCTCGTCCTCGCCGACGAACTCGAGGTCGCCGTCGGCGGCGTCGCGCTTGTAGGTCCGGATCTTGCCCTTGGGCAGCGGCATGCCGAGTTTCGACTCCTTCGAGTTCTTGAACTCGATGAAGACGTTGACCTTGTACGTGTTGCCCTGGCCGTAGCGGCGATGCCAGTACCGGCCGCCGGGCTCGAAGACGTAGCGCTTGGTGACGGGCACGTCGGCGGCGGTGAGGAGTTCGACCTGTTTGACCTGGTTCTCGTTGACGGTGGTGGGCCGGCCGAGGGTGTAGAGGTGGTACTCGAAGAAGGTCTTTTCGACGAACCCCGCCCCGGCGCCGCCCCTGGCCCGGTTGGCCGCCGCCGCGAGTTCCACCCTCGGCGCCGGCGGCGGCTGGATGCGCCGCACGTCGCCGGCCATCAGTTTCAACTTGGCGTCCTTGAAGCCTGCCCCGCACTCATTTCTCAGCGTGACCCAGCCCGAGAGGTCCATCTCGGTATCGTCGGCGCCGACGACGGCCGAGTAGTCGGCCTTCCACGACATGCCGGTCGTCTGGTAGGTGACCTGCGCGAGGTGGTCGCCGGGCCGCCCCGTGGCGACCTGCCAGACCAGGGTCGGCCGCGTCAGCAGCCCCTCGGGCAACGCGCCGAACTCGATGTTCTGCACGTTGTCCGGACGCTGGACCATGTACAGCCCGCCTTGCCCCTGAAGGACCAACTGGTTCGCGTCGAACGACAGGAGCGTGCCGTCGTACCGCTTGCCCTGCGTCGTGACCACGGCGAGCGGCTTGTCGATGTACTTATCGAGCAACTTGTCGGCGCTGACGAGGTCGAACTCGTAGTTCTGCTCCAGGACGGTGGTGCCCTGCGGGTCGGTCAGGCTCTTGAAGTGCACGCTGGTGGCGTCGATCTTCTTGGCCACGTCGCGGAACTTGACCTGGGAAACCTTCTCAGGCAGTTTGAGCGTGCGGACCTCCTTGACGACGGCGAAATCCTGGTTGTACACCGTCAGCGATACGCCCGGCTTCGCCGGGGCAGGGGCCGCATGCCCTGCCGTGCCGCCGAGGAGCATCGCTGCCGCAACAAACGGGACCACCCGACGGAACTGCCTCATGACCGTCTCCTTCCCGATTCTCAAACCACCTCGCTCCCGCGGTGAACCGGCGAGAGTGCAGAGACACGACCCTTCCATGATGCCCGTTAGACGGGCCGAGCGCAGCGAAGTTCTGGGAAACGGGGACTGCGACAAGTCGGGCATCCGTGCCCCGCGTCTGGAAAGCGCTTCAGGATCTCCGGCCGGTGGCGCTCCCGTCGGCAGGGTCCGGACAGGCCCGGGCCGCCAGCACACGCCGTCTCGCGGGGTCGGCGCGGCATGGCCAGCGTCCTGGACGGTGGGTTTTCTCCGCCGGCGTGCAAGACGTTCGCACAAGTTAACCTGACATCGCTCAGTTGACCGCGGCCGCCGCTTCCGATACGATGTTCGGCATGAAGGGATCCGACCTGCATCCGGGGTACGTCGGTCTAGCCAGGATCCTCCGGGTCTTGCTCATCAGTTACGGGCTGGGAACTCCGGTCATCCTCCTTTCGAACGGCTCCATCTTCGCCGAGTTGAGGGAGCAGGGCAACATCGGGGCGATGGCGGTCCTGTTTGGAATCGGCGTTGGGATGCAACTCGTAGCCGCTGTGCCCTACAAGATAGCCGTGCGGTGGTTCCACAGGGGAGAGTTGGAGAAGAAGTTCCAGCGGACGCGACGGTACAAACTCGCGAAACGGCCTTGGGCGCTGTATCCGCTCGAAGCCGTGTTCGATTTGGCGAGCATCGGGCTCTACGTTTGGGGAACCGTTCTGGCGGCCTAGGCGCTGCGCCGCGCGTCCGCTTTCCGTGCCCCCGGCGGCCAAGATTGCCCGCCGCGCCAGGCTTTCCCTGGAAGGGCGCGAAGCCGACAAAGCCGTCTCAGTCGGCGTGGTTGTACACGTCCCAGCCGAGGTAGGTGTCGAAGGCGTCTTCGAGGGCGCGGGCCACCTGGCCCATCGCGATGGCCACGTGATGCTCGAACCCCAGGCCGCAGACGTACTGGAGCAGGCCCTGGAGGTCGGGGATCTCGGCCACGCCGTAGCCCCCGAACGTCGTGAGCGGGTCGGCCGTCAGCCGCCCTTCGCCGACGTAGGCCCGCACGTCGCCCTCGACGTCGTCGGTGGCCACGCGGCAGAAGGTGAAGGGGCCCTTCTTGAGGCGGCCGACGATGGGGCCGCACGCGTTGTCGGCACCGACGTTCTCGGCGATGATGTCCTGGACGGCCATCCTGTGCTTCTCAAACAGGCTCTTCGGCAGGTTCGAGCAGTGGAACAGGACGCACTTGTCGGGGTCCTCGCCGTAGTTGTTGTTCCAATCCACCAGCGCCGCCGGCCTCTCGGTGGCGTGCCGCAGGGCCAGCATCCCCACCAGGCCCGTGACGTCCACCTCGCAGGCGCTGGGCAGGAGGGCCTCGCTCATCATGCTCATGACGGCGCACGGCACGATGCCGTAGAACTCTTCGATCGACGTCCAGCACTGGATGGCCGTGCCGGCGAGGCCCAGGTCCGCCATCCAACGCTCGACGACGACGGCGAAGCGGGCCATCCGCTCCAGGCCCTCGGCGGTGATGCCGGAGCAGTCGGTGTAGCCCTGGATGGCCTTGAGTTTCCGCCGAACCGCCGCGTCGCCCTTCTTCAGGGCCCAGGCCCGGCCGAAGATCTCCGACAGGTCGATCGTCTCGACCGAGATGCCGGCGCCCTCGAGAATCTTCTCGGAGAACCGGACGGTGTTGAACGGGCCCGTCCGCGCCCCGACCGCCCCGACCCTCGCCCCCCTGAGGCCCCGCACGACGCGGCAGGTGGCGCCGAAGCGCGCCAGGTCGGCCCGGAACGATTTCGAGTCCGGGTTGACCGTGTGCAGGTCGGTCAGCGAGAACGGGATGTCGTACTGGTCGAGGTTGTTGCAGACGCTCATCTTGCCGCAGAAGGCGTCGCGGCGGTCGGCCACGGTCATCTTCTTCGCATCGTCGGGCCAGGCGTGCACCAGCACCGGCACGTCGAGGCCGGAGAACTTCAGCGCGTTCGCCACGGCCTTCTCGTCGCCGAAGTTGGGCAGCGTCACCAGGACGCCGTCGATCCTCTCGGCGTTCTTCCTGAACAGGTCGGCGCAGGCGCGGGCGTCGGCCAGCGTCTCGACCGCGCCGCCCGTGGCGTCGCGCGGACCAAGGCAGACGGTGCCGAAGCCCTCATCCTTCAGGATCTTCAGAATGGTCCCGCGCCCCTTGTGTGCCAGGTGCGTCGGGAAGAATCCCCGCGTCCCGACCAGGACACCCAGCGTGGTTTTCGCCTGCTTGGCCATGGGTGGCTCCTTGCGCAAGGATAGGCCTCGAACGGTCGAACGTACACCGCCACTTCCGTGGCGGGCCCGATGACACCGCTACCGAGGGTACCGTGGGTGCACAGCCGGGGCAACGCTTTTCGCGGCGGGTCACATCCTTGACACTCCCCCGCGCGCGGCCGACAATGGCCCCCGGTGGGTCGCACCCGGGATTCACGGATGGCCGCACGTCGAAGAATGAAGCGAGCGCGCACGAACGACCAAGGCGGGAGGAGCCCGCGCGCCGCGCAAGGGGCCGCCGCTGCTTCTGACGCTGGCGTTTCCGCCGGCGGAAGTGTCGTGGCTCGCGTACGTGGCGCTCGTGCCGCTGCTGGTGACGGCGGTGCGGGCCCGTTCGACCCGCGACGCGTTCTGGGCCGCCTTTGCCGCCGGAATCGTCTTCTTCGGCGTCAACCTCTACTGGGTCCAGCCGGTGACGACGGCGGGGTACGTCGCCCTCGTGCCGTACATGGCCCTGTACTGGGCGGTGGGCGCGTGGCTGGTGCGGCGGTCGAGCCGGGCGGTTCCCGTCCCGCTTGCGGTCGTGGCGCCGGTCGTGTGGGTGGCGCTCGAGTTCATCCGCGGCTGGATGCTTTCGGGCCTGCCGTGGCTCTTCGTCGGCCACACGCAGTACGAGAACCTGGTCCTGATCCAGACGGCCGACGCCGTCGGCGCCTACGGCGCCACGTTCCTGTGCCTCGCCACGTCGGGATTCGTGACGGACCTGCTGGTCAGGCCGATCCTCCTGCCGCCCACGCATGAGCGGCCCCGGCGCCTCGGCCTCGCGGTCGTCCTGGCCGGCGTGCTGACGGCGGCCGCCTGGGCCGGCACGGCCGGCTACGGCGTGTGGCGGCTGAGCCAGGACGCCGCACGCGACGGGCCCGTCGTGGCGTCGGTCCAGACCGCCGTGCCGCAGGAGATCAAACTCCAGGCCCGCCTCAAGCAGATCGAGGAACTCGAAGAGGGCCTGATGCGCGAGCAGATGGACCTGACCGATTCGGCCCTGGCCCTCGCCAGGCAGCGCGGCCTGGACGTCGATCTGGTGTGCTGGCCCGAGACGATGGTCCCCGGCATCATGAACCGCCGGTTCCTGCAGGCGGACCTGGCGGCGAAGATGGACGACGAGGGCATACGCCGCGTCTTCGAGTACCTTCAGAAGCGGTCACGCCTCTATTGGTCGCGCATCCATGCGAAGGCCCGCGAGACGGGCGTGCCGATCCTGTTCGGCGCCCATGCGGTCGAGATCGAGGGAGCGGTCCGCCTGCCCGGGGGCGGCTTTCTGACCCGCGGGCCGCGATCCAACACCGCCTTTCTCGTCTCGCCGGACTCCGGAGGCTACGCCCCCGACCACGCCTACGCCAAGGCCCACCTCGTGCCGTTCGGCGAGTACGTGCCCTTCAAGGAGTCCTGGCCCTGGCTGCACAACCTGCTCCAGGTCTTCACGCCGTACGAGTACGACCACAGCCTGACGCCCGGGGCACACGACCAGGCGCCGTTCGTCCTGCGCCACGGCGGCCGGGAGTCGCGCTTCCAGGTGGCCATCTGCTACGAGGACGCCATGGCCTACCGCATCGTCGAGATGGCCCGGCCGACCCGCGACCCGGACCGCAAGGCCGTGGACTTCATCGTCAACATCTCCAACGACGGCTGGTTCGTGAAAGGCTGGCTCGCCGACGACGGCACGTACGAACTGGACCAGCACCTGAACCTGTGCGTGTTCCGGGCGGTCGAGAACCGCGTGGCCGTCGTCCGGAGCGTCAACACGGGTATCAGCGCCATCATCTCGCCGACCGGCCGCATCGAGGAGATCGCCGAGACCGACGGCCGCCGCCGAAACGTCACCGGCTGTGCCGTCGGGCGCCTGACGTTCGACGACCGCGTCGCCCCGTACACCGTGGTCGGCGATGCCTTCGCGCTGGCGTGCCTGGCGGCGACCGGGCTGGTCGTCGCGTTGGTGGTCGGCCGTCTTCGCAGACGAAAGGAGACCGCAGCGTGAAACGCCTGCTCATCCTCTCAGGGGTGGTCGCGATGTCGGCGTGTGGCTGCGACGAGCCCGCCAGCCGCGACCTGACCGGTCCCGCCGGGGAGGACATCCCGTACCTGGCGCTGGTGGCGGCGCTCGGGTCGGGCCAGCCGCCGCTCCAGGCCCTGGCGGCCGAGACGTTCATGGAGACCGACCGTCCGCCGCCCATTCAGGCCGTCGAGGCCTTGGCCGACGCGGGCGACCCGCGCGTCCGCACCACGGCCGTGGCCCTGCTCGGCACGATGCGGCGGAACGAGCTCACCGCCCTGCTGCAGCGCAAGGGGCGCGACGCCGACCCGGCGGTTCGGCTGGCGGCGGATTTCGCCCTGGCCGTGACGGGCGAGCCGGCGCGGGCCGCGGCGCTTCGCGACGCGCTGGCCTCCCCGAACGTCGCCCTCCGCCGCACCGCCGCCTGGCTCCTTGGCCTGGCGGGCAACCGCACGGCCGCAGGCATGCTCCAGGTCAAACTCGACGACCCCGACGCCGTGGTCGTGCTCCGGACGGCCGAGGCGATGCACCGGCTCGGATCGAAGGGCGGCCTCCAGCGCGTCCGGACGCTGACGGGCCACGAGCGGCACGAGATCCGATACTACGCCACGCGCCTCCTTGGCCGCATCGGCGACGAGTCGGACATCCCGCGGCTCGAACGTCTGTGCCAGAGCCGGTTCCTCGACGTCAAATTCGCCGCCATCGCCGCCCTCGCCCAGCGGGGCGACCTGAAGCGGATCGGGATGCTCCTGGACCTGGTCGAGGCCCCCGAACCCGACACCCGCGTCCTGGCCGTCCGGGAACTGGGCGAGACGGCGTACACGCCGGCCATCGAACGGTTGGCCAGACTGCTGCACAGCCCGATTCCCCTGGAACGGACGGCGGCGGCGGCGTCGATCATGCGGATCCGGTCGGCCCGGGCCTACTGGCGGACCCAGATTCTGGTGGATCAGCCGGCCGAGAGCGTCCCGCCGGCACCGCCGACGCCGCTTCCTCCGCGGCCGGCGGGCAGCCAGTGAGCGGTTTGGCAGCCCGGTTTTGCCGCCTTCCGCCGGCGGCAGCCGCCCCCGTGGCTTGCGACAAAAAGGCGCCCTGTTCGTAATTCCCTATGCCGGCTGAATTTTTGCTTGACGGTCCGGGGGGGGCAACTAGAATCGGCTTCCACCGTCGGCAACATGGGCGGCTTGGGCGGGGAATCTGTGTCCTCAGGCCAAAGGAGACAACGAACCGGAGGCGGCCCGTCGCGACGTTGCGGGCAGCCGGCGGCTTCTGAAAGGAGAAAGCCTTGAGCACGTTGGGGAAGATTCTCACGGTTCTGGTGGTCCTCGTGTCCATTGCCGTCGGCGTTCTGGTGACCAGCGAGGTCGTCCTCCGCGAGAACTGGCGCCAGCGCTACGAGGAGGAGGTCCGCCTGTTCAACAAGGCTCTCGAACAGCGCGACACCGCCTTCAAGCAGCGCGACGAGACCAAGGGCAAGTGGGACGCCGACGCCGCCCTGAAGCAGCAGCAGATCGAGACCTTGAGCAATCAGGTCGCCCTTCTCACCGGCACCAACACCACGCTGCGCGGCGAGAACGAGAACCAGGAGAAGCGGCTCCAGGAACTCGCCGAGCAACTCAAGGGCCTCAACGAAAGCCTCGCCAAAGAGGTCGCCCAGCGAGACGCCTGGCGCAAGGAACGCGACGACGCCAGGAAGGAAAAAGACGACCTCCTGACGATGTACACCCAGTTGGAGGAGAAGCACCGGGCCGCCCTCGCAGACCTTCAGAACTGCAAGGAGAACCTGCGGCAGACCGCCGAGCAACTCGCCGCCGCCGAGAGCCGCCTTGAGTATATCACGCGAACGTATCCGCAGGTCAAGCCCCCCGAAGAGGTCCCCGCCGTCCCGATCACCAAGATCCAGGGCCTGGTTACCAAGGCCGACAACGAGGCCCGCGTCGCCGAGATCAACCTCGGGGCCGACGACGGCGTCGTCAAAGGCATGAAGTTCTTTGTCTACAACACCGGAGAGAACAAGTACCTGGCCACGCTGCTGGTGAACATGGTGTCGCAGAACAGCGCGGCAGGCGAACTCAGTGTGATCCGCGGTAGCGTGAAGGTGAACGACCATGTCACGAATCGGTTCGAGTAGCGGCGTTCGCGTCGCGGCGCAGCCCCTGAGCAACGTCTACACGGTTCTGCTTCTGCTCGGGGCGCTGGCCCTCGTGGTAACGGCCGTGATGCTCGGCGTCACGATGAACCACCGGTACAAGTGCGTGCTTGGCGTGACGGACGAGGGCAGCCAGGCCAAGAAGGAGCCCGAGGTCCAGAAGGCCCGTCAGAACTCCATCTGGAACGACCTGGGGCAGATCGACAAGGCCTTGAAGGAGTACCCGGAAGGGGTCGTGGCGCCGGCCATCGAAGCAGACACCACCGCCCCCGCCGCAGGTGACGCCACGACGCCCCCCGCGCCCGAAGCGCCAACGCCGCCCGCGCCCGAAGCGCCGACGCCGCCCGCTGGCGATGCGCCAACGCCTCCTGCCGGCGACGCGACACCGCCCGCGCCCGAAGGGGGAGCCACCCCCCCGGCCCCGGAGCCCGCGGGCGACCCGGCTGCCAACTGATCGGCCGGACGAGCCGATCTTGAGCGTCGGCTGCCACGAGCGCCGCGCGGCTGCGGCGCGGGAGCCCTCGCGGGGACCAGCATGATCTTCGACCGCATCATCGGCCTCTTCTCGGCCGACATGGGCATCGACCTCGGCACCGCCACGACCCTGGTGTACGTGCGCGGCCAGGGCATCGTCCTTTGCGAACCCTCCGTCGTGGCCGTCAGCAAAGACACCGGGCGGGTGCTTCTGGACGGCATGGCCGTCGGCGAGATTGCCAAGAAGATGCTCGGCCGGACGCCCGGGTCGATTGCGGCGGTGCGGCCGATGCGGACCGGCGTCATCGCCGACTTCGACATCACCGAGGCGATGCTCAACTACTTCATCCGCCGCGTCCACGGGCGCGGGTCCTTCATCCGGCCGCGGGTCGTCATCGCGATTCCGTCCGGCATCACGGCCGTCGAGAAACGGGCGGTCCTGTCGAGTGCCGCCCGCGCCGGCGCCCGCAAGGTCCACCTGATTGAAGAGCCCATGGCCGCCGCCATCGGCGCCGGCCTGCCCATCGACGAGCCCACCGGCAGCATGATCGTGGACGTAGGCGGCGGCACGACCGAGGTGGCCGTCATCAGCCTGGCCGACGTCGCGTGCAGCGAATCGATGCCGCCATCATCGAGTACATGAAGCGGACCTACAGCCTCCTGATCGGCGAGCAGACCGCCGAGCGGATCAAGATCGAGATCGGAAGCGCCGCCCCCTTGAAGGACGAACTCGAAATGGAGGTCGGCGGCCGCGACCTCATCGCCGGCCTGCCGCGCACCACCACCGTCACCAGCCAGGAGATCCGCGAAGCCCTCGGCGAGACCATCCAGGCCATGGTCGAGACGATCAAGCGGACGCTCGAAAACACGAAGCCGGAACTCTCCGCCGACCTCGTCCACAACGGGATCACGATGTGCGGCGGGGGAGCGCTGATGAAGGGCCTGCCGAGCGTCATCGCCCAGGCCACCGGGCTGAAGGTCAGCGTGGCCGACGACCCGGTGACGTGCGTGGCCCGGGGGACGGGCGTGTTCCTCGACCACATCGACCAGTGGGGCGGCACGATCGACATCACGGACGAGGAGATGTGACAGGCGCCGCTGCCGACCGTTTTTCCCCGCGCCGCCCGTTTTGGCGTTGCCCGCTGTCGGGTGATGGGTTATAGGGAAGGGTGCCCTCGCTCAGGGGGCGAGGACCCTCCGCCCTGTGACGGACCGTGGGAACCTTATGGCTCGCAAGTCTCTCAAGACCCGTCGTGCCGCCGGTCGCCGGTTGCTCGCCAGGCGGGCCGTCATGGCGGCGCTCCCCGTCGTCGCTGTCGTGCTGATCGTGCTTCCGCAATCCTTCACCGATCGGGCCCGCGTCTGGGCCGGCCCCGTCTTCGTGCCGTTTCAGAACCTGACGCAGGGGTGGACGCTCGACCTCGCCGAACAGGTCCGCCACGACGTGCCGGCACGGCTGGCCGACGAGACGGGACTTCAGGGCCGCCTCGACCGTCTCGAAAACGCCCTGGCCGAGGCCACCGTCCGACTGGCCGAATACGACCGGCGGCTGCACGACCTGGCGCACCTGCGCAAGGCCCTCGACGGCCTTCCGTGCCGCCTGGTTCCCGGCAAACTGCTGGCTCCGGAAGTGGGCGGCGGACGGGCAGGCGGCCTGCTGACGGAGGGGCTCCGCAGCGGCGTCTTGCACGGCGGGGCCGTCATCTCGCGGCATCTGGACCGCGGCGCACGCGAGGCGATCGAGCGCGGCGAGCCGATCCTGACGACCGCGGGACTCGTCGGCGTCGTCGATGAAGTGGGACCGGTCACGAGCACCGTCCGCCTGCTGACCGACCCGCGGACCAGCCTCATGGTCCAGATCGTGACCCGCCGCAACGACCAGTGGCGGCCCGGACCGGAGGGCGTGGCGCGCGGCGCCGGCGACGGGGCCACCCTCTTGGTCGAAGGCATCCCGCGAACCAGCGACGTGCAACCGGGCGATTTCATCGTCACGAGCCCGTCGGCGGAGGCGGGCCTGCCCCCCTACCTCATCGTCGGCCGCGTCGTCCGATGCGACCTCAAGACCACGGACCTGTTCTACTCGCTGGTCGCTCAGCCGCGGGTGCCCCCCGCCGAGGCCCGCGACGTGTACGTCCTGTCGCGCGAACGTCCCGGCCCGGACAACTGACCCCTGTCGAGCCCCGACCGGGAGAGCCTGCCCTGAGCGGAGTCGAAGGGTCGGGGGCATCTTCCCCGCAACGGAACGTCG
>Ga0111218_1121_pt1 | contig 13222 bp, 15 predicted proteins | sample DeeMarSWOR152_54_FD_80369 | JGI IMG/M metagenome (GOLD analysis project Ga0111218, IMG submission 80369) | Planctomycetes bacterium DG_20 | reverse complement strand
ACCTGGCGTTCCAGGCGGCCGTGGACCGCGGCTTTGCCGTGGTCAGAGAGTTCATGCTCCGCCAGACCAGCAAGGAAGACCTCCGGATGTTCCTGGAGTTCGCGAAGACCAGCGCTCGCGAACCGGCCGACGTCCCGATGCACGTGGCGATACCGGCGTTTGCCATCAGCGAGTTCCGCACCGCCTTCGAGATGGGGTGCCTGCTCTTCATCCCGTTCCTGCTGATCGACCTGGTGATCGCGGGCATCCTGCTGAGCGCCGGCATGATGATGCTCCCGCCCATCATCGTCAGCCTGCCGTTCAAGATCATCCTGTTCGTCCTGGTGGACGGGTGGGCGCTGTTGTCGCAGAGCCTCGTGAACAGTTTCTACTGAGGATGACCGATGGACGGAGACCTCATTCTGCACCTGGGCCGGCGGGCGCTTGAGACCGCCCTTCTCGTGGCGGCGCCGGTCCTGACGGTGGCCATGCTGGTGGGCATCCTGACCGCCCTGCTTCAGGCCGTCACCAGCGTCCGCGACATGACCCTCGGCATGATCTTCAAACTGGCCGGCGTCGCCGTCACGGTCCTGCTGACGGCGGGCTGGGCGCTTCAGGTGGTCGTCGACTTCACGCACGAGGTCTTTTCGCACGTCGAGATGATGGGGCACTGATGGGAACCGTCAGCCACATCGTGGTGCCGTTCATGCTGGTCCTGGCCCGCGTCTCGGGGCTGTTCGCGGTGCTGCCGATTTTCGGTTGGCTCAGCGCCCCGGTCCGCGTTCGGGCGGGGCTCGCCCTCATGATCAGCATCGTCTTCGCGTCGGTTCTTCCCGCCGGCGCGCCTGCCCCAGGCGGGCACTGGCTGGCCGTCGGCGTGCTGCTCGTGCGAGAGGTCGCGACGGGCGTGGCCCTGGGCCTGGCCGTGGCGCTGGCGTTCGGGGCCGTCCGGCAGACCGGCCTGATCATCAAGCGGCAGATGGGGCTGGCCGTCGCCCAGGAGATCGACCCGATGACGGGCGAGCAGTCCCAACCGGTCGGCCTCCTGATGGAGATGTGCTTCGCGGTGTTTTTCCTGGCGGCCGGGGGGCACCGGCTGATGCTGAGGCTGGTGGCCCGCAGTTACGAGGTGTTCCCCATCGGGCAGGGGCCGACGGCGGCGGCCATGACCGAGGCCGTCATGGACGCCGGCGTCGTCATGCTGACGTTCGCCCTGAAACTGGCCGCTCCCATGGTCGGCGCGTTCCTGGTCCTGGCGGTGGCGTTGGCGATCCTGGCCCGCATCCTGCCGGAGATGAACATCCTGATGGCCAGCCTGCCGCTGCGGGTCGGCCTCGGCCTGTTCGTCGCCGCCGCCATCATGCCGTCGCTCCAGGCGTTCACCGTGGAACTCGGAGACTGGTTGAACCGCTTTCTGGTCACGTAGGAAGGAACCGGGCGGCCGATGGCCAAATCCGCAGCCGAAAAGACCGAGCCCCCGACTCCAGATCGCCTCAGGAAGGCGAAACAGGAGGGCAAGGTCCCCGCCAGCCAGGAACTGCCCCTGGCGCTCACCCTGGGGACCATGCTCCTGGCCGTCGCCCTGTCGGCTTCCAGGCTGTGGCACTGGTTCTCGTCGCAGATCGAGCAGGGCTTCACGCTCGGCTCCGGCGGCCGGCTCGACCTTGCCGCCATCACCGACGTCCTGACCAGCCGCGGCACCGAGGCCCTGACGACGATGGCCCCGTTCATGGTCGCCGCCGGCGTCGCCAGCATCGCGAGCGGCGTACTCATCAGCGGATGGGTCTTCGCGCCCAAGGCCGTCCGCATCAACCCCGCCGCCATTGACCCCGTCAAGGGGCTCAAGAACCTCTTCTCGGCGCGGGCGCTGGTGCGGCTGGTGGCGTCGATCGCCAAACTCGCCGTCATGATCGTCATCGTCATGACGTACCTGTGGGGGCGTTTCGACGAATGCCTGGCCCTGAGTTGGGCGACCCCGCTGGCCTCGCTCACGGTGATCATGGAAGTCATCCTCGGCCTGGTCGCCCGGTTCGCCGTGGCCATGGTCTTCATCGCCCTGCTCGACGTCGTGTACCAGCGATGGCAGCACCGGCAGGACCTGCGGATGACCAAACAGGAAGTCAAAGAGGAACGGCGTCAGCACGAACTGTCGCCGGAGGTGCGCGGCCGCCTCCGCCGCATGCAGATCGAGATCGTCCGCAAACGCATGCTCCACGAGGTGCCCGCCGCCGACGTCGTCATCACCAACCCGACCCACGTGGCCGTCGCCCTCAAGTACGACACCGAGGCCATGCTCGCCCCGGAGGTCACGGCCAAGGGCGCCGACTACCTGTGCGAGAAGATCAAGGAGATTGCGCGGGCCTACGGCGTGCCCATCGTCGAGCGGCCGGAACTGGCGCGCACCATCTACCACACCGTCGAAATCGGGCAGGCCATCCCCGAACCGCTCTACGTGGCGGTCGCCGAAGTGCTGGCCATGATCTATCGGCTGCGCCAGCAGCGCAGGCAGGGAGTGAGCGGAACCTAGCGCCCCATGGACCTGGCAAACCGAAACGCGACGCCGACCGCGAGCCCGAGCACCGGCCCGGGCCTCCGCCGCCTCATCGCCAACAACGACATCCTGTTCGCGTTCGGCCTGGCCATGGTCCTGGCCACGCTCCTGATTCCGCTGCCGACGTTCCTGCTGGACCTGATGCTCTCGTGCAGCATTGCGGTGGCCATCGGAACGCTCATCGTCGTCCTCTCGACGCGCGAATCGGTGGAACTCTCGACCTTCCCGTCGCTGCTGCTGTTCCTGACGCTGTTCCGCCTGTCGCTGAACGTGGCCTCGACGCGGCTCATCCTGATGGACGGCGACGCGGGACACATCATCCAGACCTTCGGCAACTTCGTGGCCGGCGGAAGCCTCACCATCGGCCTGGTGGTCTTCCTGATCCTGATCATCATCCAGTTCATCGTCATCACCAAGGGCGCCGAGCGCATCAGCGAGGTGGCCGCACGCTTCAACCTCGACGCCATGCCCGGCAAGCAGATGAGCATCGACGCCGACCTGAACGCCGGCCTCATCGGCGAGGCCGAAGCCCGCGCCCGCCGCGACAAGATCTCCCGCGAGAGCGAGTTCTACGGCGCCATGGACGGCGCCTCGAAGTTCATCCGGGGCGACGCCATCGCCGGGCTCATCATCACCGGCGTCAACCTGGTCGGCGGCATGGTCATCGGCCTGACGCACGGCATGAGCCTCCAGCAGAGTGCCGAGACGTACTCGATCCTGGCCATCGGCGACGGCCTCGTCAGCCAGATCCCCGCCGTCATCATCTCCACCAGCGCCGGCTTTCTCATCTCGAAGACCTCGACGCTCGAGAACCTGAGCCAGGACCTGATGCGGCAGATGCTGGCCCGGAGCCGGCCCATCGCCATCGCCGCCTTCCTCCTCGGCGCCATGGTTTTCGTCCCGGGGTTCCCGAAGACGCCGTTCATCGTCCTTTCGCTGGGGGCGGGCCTGCTGGCACGGACCCTCGCCCGCCACGAGAAGGAGGCCACGGCGAAGCCGAAAGACGCCAAGGCCGCCGCCGACCTCGACGAAGCCCCCGTCGAAGCCATGCTCGAGGTCGATCGCATCGCCGTCCTGGTGGGGGCGCGGCTCATCCGGACGGTGGACCCCCGCCGCAAGGGCAGCCTGTTCCACCGCATCGCGCCGCTGCGGCGCCGGTTCGCCGAACAGTACGGCGTCATCCTCCCGCTCATCCGTCTGCGCGACCAGATGGCCCTCGACCCCAACGCCTACGAGATCCGCCTGCACGGTCACGTGGTCGCCAGGGGCTGCCTCGAACCCGAGCGGTTCCTCGCGATGGACCCCGGAACCGTCACCCGGCCCATCAAGGGGCAGGTCACCCAGGAACCCGTCTTCGACCTGCCCGCCATCTGGGTCACCCCGGACCAGAAAGAGGAAGCCGAACTGGCCGGGTACACCGTCGTCGACCCCGAATCGGTCCTCGTGACGCACCTGTCGGAGACCCTCCGGCGGCACGCCCACGAGATCCTCTCGCGCGACGACGTCCAGGCGCTCGTCGATCGGCTCCGCGAGCGGCACCCGGCGCTCGTCGGCAGCGTCGTCGGCGACCTCGTCCCGGTCGGGCTGCTGCACCGCGTGCTCCAGAACCTCCTCAAGGACGCCATCCCGGTCCGCAACCTCGCCCAGGTCCTCGAAACGCTCGGCGACCACGCCCCGCGGACCAAGGACCCCGCCACCCTGACGGAACGCGTCCGCAAGGCGCTCGCCCGGACGATTACCGAACAGCACACCGACGACGCCGGCCGCGTGACCGCCATCGTCCTGAATCCGGCCCTCGAGTACGAACTGCGCAGCGCCCTCGCCCAGGACGGCGGCGCCGAGTCGCTCGCGCTGCCGCCCGACCGCGCCCTCGACCTGTCGCGCCGCGCCAGCGCCGCCTGGACGGCCGCCATGAACGAGGGACACGACAAAGCGGTCCTGCTGTGCGATTTCCGCCTGCGGCCGCACCTCGCCGCCCTGCTGTCGAGGCAACTGCCGCAGTTGCCGATCCTGGCGTACGACGAAATCACCCTCGGAACCCGCGTCGAATCGATCGCGACCATCTCCCTGGGGACAGCCGGCCAGCCGCCGGCCGAGGCCCCGCCCGGACCGGAGCCGGCGCTGGCCGCCGCCGCGACGTGACGCGCGAGATACTGAAGGAGCAAGAGGACGGCCGTGAGACGCACCGCCACGAATGCCGCCGCCTTCGCCTTCATCGTCCTGGCCATCGTCGGGACGGTCAGCGACGTGCCGCCCTTTGTCTGCGGCATGCGCGCGCTGGGGGGCGCGGCAGTGACGTACGTCCTGGTGACGGTGGCCGGACGCGTGGCGATCTCGATCCTCGCCAGTGTCATCCGGGGCGGCCCGCCCCGGGGAGCCCAGGTAAAGGACCAGACGCGTGGGCACGCAGGCTGACGACATGACCGCGACGGCCCCCACGAAGAACCTGCAGGCCAAGGCGCAGGAGGCCTACGCCCAGCAGTCGCGCCGGGCCGTCGAAGACCAACTCATCGTCGACCACCTGCCGCTCGTCCGGCACATCGTCCAGAAGGTGGTCGGCAACCTGGGCCGGCGCCCGGATGCCGACGACCTCGTCTCGGCCGGCACGGTCGGACTCGTTCGTGCGGCCCGGGCCTACGACCCCTCGAGGCACACCGAGTTCAAGACGTACGCGTACATCCGCGTCCGCGGTGCGGTCATCGACGAACTTCGGAGCCGGTCGTTCAGTTCGCCCTCGATCCGCCGGCAGATCCGCGCGATTCGCGAAGCGCACCGGCAGCACCTGACCGACACCGGCCAACCCCCCACCGACCAGGAACTGGCCGACCGGGCGGGCCTGTCGCTCCAGGCGTACTATCACACGGTTGAAGAGGCCCGGCGGCAGCACTTCCTCTCGATCCACGGCCTGTCGGAGGACCAGCCCACCCTGGCGAACCTCCTTCCCGCCGACACGACGTCGCCGGACACCGAGACCGCCAAACGCGAACTGCTCCGCCGCCTGACCCAGGCCATCCAGGAACTGCCCGAACGCGACCGAAAGGTCGTCCTGCTCTACTACGAACGCGACCTCACCATGAAGGAAGTGGCGGCGGTGCTTGACGTCACCGAGTCGCGCGTCAGCCAGATGCACGCCAGCGCCCTGTTCAGGTTGTCCATGAAACTGAGGGACGAGTCATGATGAGCCCAGGCGACTATTCCGTTCACGGGCCGGACCACACCCACGAGGTGCCGGAACTGGCGCACATCACCCAACAGGACAAACGCCTGCCGAGACGAACGCCCAACGGCGCACGGCGCCGAAAGCGCCGGACCGGGCCCAACGAGAACGACGCCGCCCCGCCGCCCGACGAGGCGCCCGACGATCAGACGCCTCCCGAGAGCACCCGTGACGACAGCGAACACGTGGTCGATACCCTCGCCTGACGGGTCGACCCGCCGACAAGGAAACCCAACGGATGATGCAGACGGCCACCGGCGTGGTGAAGAAGAACCGGGTCAGGACCCGCGAACCGTGCCGCATCGGCGCTCAAGCGACGCCGGCCGGGGCGGCGCGGGGCCCGGTCGGCCAGCCCCTGGTCCGCCTTGCCGAGCGGCACGACGACCACGCCATCCTCGAAGTGCGGTGCGTCTGCGGACAAACCACGCATGTCGAATGCCGATGGAAGGTCCCCGCACCGGGGGACGGGCCCGACACGGCGGCCCCCGACGCCGGGGACCCTTCCGATCACAGCCCCAAGGAGGTCAAGTGATGCGAAACGCCGCAACAGCCGTCCTGGTTCTGGCAGTGGCCGTCGGTGGCTGCTCGCTCGGACTGAAGCGCAACGAGGCCATGGTGGAGCCGCAGGCCAACTGGGAACTGCCCCCGCCCCGCCTCGCCGAGCCCAAATCCGAAGAGCCCACGCTCGTGGATCGCCTGATCGACCTGCAGCAGAAATACGCGCAGGCCGTCCAGGACCTCTCGAACGAGCGGGACAACATGCGCCAACTCAGCGACGAGAAACGCGGGCTCGCCGAGCAGATCGCCGTCGTCCAGGCGGAACTCGCCCGGGCCCAAAAGGAACTCCAGGAGGCCAACGACCTGCTCATCACGGTCCGCCAGGAAAACGAAAAGTGGAAGGCCGACGTCCTCGCGCACCGCACGGAGATCCTCCTCGCGCACAAGACCGAAATGGAGGCCCTCGTCAAGGTGCTCCGGCTGCTCGGCGGCGAGTTCACGCAACCGACCCCGCCGGCCACCACGTCGACGAACACCTCGGCGGCGTCTACCCAGGGGGCTCAGGCGCTGTCATTTCGACCGAGCCCCCGCGCGAGCGGGGGCGAGCGGAGAAATCTCGCTGTTGGGTCGGCCCGGGACGGAAAACGGCGAGATTCTTCGGCCCGCAGGCGGGCCTCAGAATGACAACACTAAACACGTACTGCCGGCCGCGCAGCAACCGCCAAAGACGTGCCTCGCCCTGGTCGGGGCCGTCGCCGTCCTGGCCGTGCTGCTGGCCGGATGCCGGCCCGCAGTGCGCCGTCAGGTCAACGCCTGGTGGCACCCCAGCCTGCTCACGCATCCCCCTCCCCGTGTCGTTCTGCTGCCGCTGGGGAACGAGACGGACTGCCCGGGCATCGAGGAAGGCCTGACGGAAGAACTGCTCCGGACGTTTCAGCAGCGGCGTCTGTTCCTCCTGGGTCTCGGGCCGCAACCGCCTGTAGGGGACACGGACCTGCCCGCCGGTCGGCAGGCGGGCCTGCCCGCCCCGGGCAAGCGCCAGTTTACGACCCAGGAACTCGCCGCCATACGCCGGGCATTCGGCGCGGACGCGGTCCTGGCCGGCGTCGTCAGCCACGCTCAGCCGTTCCCCCGGATGCAGATCGGACTGCATCTGAGGCTCCGCGACCTGAGGAACGGCCGACTCCTCGGGCAGGTGGACCACGTGTTCGACACGACCACCGAACACACCCAACAGCGGATCGCGGAATTCTTCCGGCGAGAAGTCGGCACCGGCTCCGCCCCGTTCGACTGGCAACTGGGAACGGTCAGCCCCCGGGCGTTCCAACAGTTCGTGGCCTGGGAGGTCGCGGGCACCTTGCCGAACCGGGTCCCCCAGCCGTCCGGCCCGGACACTTCGCTCCGGGCATCGAGGGACTTTAGGAAAAATCCCGGATGGTGAAGATTTTTTTCTCAAGTGGCCGGGCCGATTTGCGACAATAAGGGTAGCCCTACCACCCGATGTGGAGGCCAGCGATGCACGTCGAGCGTACAGAAGGGTTTGACGCCTTGGGACTGCCGGACGCCGCCGGCAATCTGCCGAAGGCCGACAAGACGGCCCCGGCCGCCGACCAGACCGAAGGGTCGCGCCGCTGCGCCGCCGAGGCCGACTTCCAGCCGTACATCGACCGGGCCGCCGAAGCCGATGAAATCCGCTCCGAAGCCGTCGAACAGGCCAAACGCCTTCTGGCCTCCGGCGAACTGGATACGCCCGAAACCGCCCGCAGGGCCGCCGAGAACATCCTCGGGTTCGGGATCTGACGCCCCGAGCCCCCCTTCACAGGCATACCCACTGTATATAGTATCCGCCGTCCGCGGTCCCGCTACATCTTCGGAGAGCATCCGCAGACTCCCCGCTGACGGCGGCCAACCGTAGGCCGGTTTGCGGCAATCCTGCCCACGCTGCGGCGGCTTTCAGTTTTACGCGGGGGATAAACCCCCGCGCTACGCTCCCTTGCCGGCCCCCAGAAAAACCTGGCGTACCCGTCGGCAGCAGCCACCCAGAAAGTCCTAAAGTTCCACCGGACGCCCCCGATAATGAATCCCGAAACGCACCTGTTCTGGGACAGGTAGGGGGGACGGTCCCCGCAGGGTGTTTGCCGGAGGTGCACGGACCCGTGTCAGAAGTGTGGGCTGCTGGGGCTCGCACACGTCACTAGTCATCGTCACGGTGAAAGGGAGAGGAACACATGCTTGCGATCAAGAACAACCTGATGGCGGAAAACGCGTCGCGGTACCTGGCCCAGTCGTATGACGCGCTGGCCAAGTCCGTGGAGCGGCTCTCGTCCGGCCTGCGCATCAACGGTGCAGCGGACGACGCGGCAGGACTGGCCGTCCGCGAGTTGATGCGGGCGGACATTGCAGTCCTCAGACAGGGCGCCCGAAACGCCCAGGACGGCATCAGCATGCTTCAGACCGCTGAAGGTGCGATGCAGGTCATCGACGAGGCCCTCGTCCGCATGAAGGAACTGGCCGAACAGTCTGCCACGGCAACCTACTCCGACACGCAGCGCGCCATCATGGACGCCGAGTTCCAGGAAATGGCCAACGAGATCGACCGTATCGCCAAGTCCACCACCTTCAACACCATCCTCCTGCTCAACGACAGCGCCGCCAGCGCCGTCAACATCCAGGTGGGCGGCGGGTCCACGGCCAACGTGGACTACATCACGGTCAACAAGGTGGACATGCAGAAGACCGGCCTGGCCATCGACACCCTCGACATCACGTCGGTCGCCAACGCCCAGTCGGCCCTGGCCGCCATCGGCGTGGCCATCGAGGCCAAGGACAGTGCCCGCGCGTCGTTCGGCTACAAGATCAACCGCCTCGAGAACACGGTCGCGACCCTCGACATCCAGGCCGAGAACCTGATGACCGCCGAAAGCCGCATCTCCGACGTCGACGTCGCCAAGGAGATGTCGACCCTGACGCGGAACCAGGTGCTCGCCCAGGCCGGCGTCGCCATGCTGGCCCAGGCGAACGCCATGCCGCAACTCGCCTTGACGCTGCTGCGATAACGACATGGCTGGGGAGGCGGCCCCGCACGCACGCCCTCGACACTTACGGGGCCGCCTCCGCGGGCCTGATGAACGTGGACCCACAGCCGGGAGCGGACCGTGCCTTCCATCGCCCTTCCAGGACTCGGGACCGGCATCGACACCCAGTTGCTCGTTCAGCAACTCATCGCCGCCTCCAGCCGGCAACTCAATCAACTCCAGGCACGCAAGAGCCGCTGGCAACAGAAGCAGGAAGCCTTCTCCGGTGTCGAGACACGCCTGGAGACCCTCCGCGACGCCGTCGAGGCCATCCGCTACGTCGCCGACCTCCGGGCCTACACCGCCACCTCCAACAACGCAGAGACCCTCACGGTCGAGGTGGCCTCCGGCGCCAGCGAAGGCGCCCATACCATCGTCATCAACCAACTCGCCGCCGCCGAACGTGAGGTCCACAACGGTGTGGCCGCCCTCGACACGCTCGTCGGCGAAGGGGTGTTTGCCTACCTCTACAACGGGGAAACCCGCACCGTCCAGACCACGGCCGAGACCACCCTCGAAGACCTCCGCGACCTCATCAACAACGACGGCGGCAACCCCGGCGTCACCGCCAGCATCCTGGAATACGACGCCGGCGGCAGCCAGGTCTACCACCTCGTCCTCGGCGGCGACGACACGGGGTCCGATTACACCGTTGTGATCGACGACGTCCAGACCACCCTCGACGGCACAGGCGGCACCGTGGACCTTCGCCAGGCCACCTTCACCGAGACCCAGTCGGCACAGGATGCCCAACTTCGCGTGGGCAACTACCCCGCCGACCCCAACTGGATCACCCGCAGCACCAACACGATCGACGACATCCTGCCCGGCGTCACGCTGAGCCTTCATTCGACCGGAACCGTCCGGGTCAGCCTCACCCGCGACACCGAAGGCCTCAAAGAGAAGATCACCGACTTCGTGGACTCCTACAACGCCGTCGTGGACTACGTCCAGGAAAGCGTCGCCTACAACCAGACCACCAAGACCGCCGGCGTCCTGATGGGCGAATACAGCACCACGCACGTGCGGCGGGAACTCCGCCTGCCGCTCATCGAGGCCGCCCTCGGCTTTAAGGACGGCAGCGACGCCTACACGCTGGCCGGCCAGTTGGGACTCTCGATCGACCGCAACGGCACCCTCGAATTCGACGAGGAGACCTTCGACGAGGCCCTGGCCGACGATTACCTCGGCCTGCTGGCCCTCTTCGGCGCCGACCGCACCGGCACGTCCGACTCCGACAACCTCAAGTTCTACAGCGCCGCGTCCTTGACCGAACCCGGCACGTACGACGTCAAGGCCACCTTCGCCGGGGGCGTCCTGCAGTCGGCCCAGATCAAACTCGCCAGCGAAGACGACACCGCGTGGCGTGCGGCCGACGTCGAGGACGGCGTCATCATCGGCGCCGAGGGATACCCGGAGTACTTCCTCCAGATCACCGCCTCGTATGGCGGCAGCGGCGAGGTGACGGCCGAGGTACGCGTCCGCCAGGGCTTCGCCGGACGCCTGTACGACGCCCTGGACGAACTGCTCGACGCGACCGAGGGCACCATCGCCCTCGTCGAGGACCGCTGCGCAGGCGCCATCGAGGCCATCGACGATAACATCGAACGGCAGCAGGAACGCCTTCAACGCATGGAAGCGACCCTGGCCGCCAAGTTCGCAAGGCTGGAGCAGGCCCTTACCCTCCTGGAGGCCCAACGGGGGGCTCTGGGGATGGCCGGGCTCTAGGGAAAGGACCGACGAGAATGAAAGGCGCTATCGGGGCGTATCAGGAAAACGTCATCGCCACGCAAACCCGGGGCAGGCTCATCGTCCTCCTGTACGAGGGCGCCATCAAGTTCCTCGAACAGGCCAAGGCGGAACTCGAAGCCGGCAACTACGCCGCCAAGGGACAGTTCATCAACAAGGCCCTCGCCATCATCAACGAACTCGACTCGTGCCTCGACATCGAGAAGGGCGGCGAGGTCGCGGCCAACCTCCGCCGACTCTACCAGTTCACCATCCGCCACCTCGGCGAAGCCAACATCCGCCGCGACCCCCAACGCATCCAGGACGTCATCGACTGCCTCAAGGACCTCAACGAAGGGTGGAAGGCCATCGCCCAGTAACCGGCCCACGACCGCCCGCCTCGCCGGAACCGTGGACGACCGCGGTGCGAATGATGACGACCGACGAGCAGATCCAGATGTTGCGCGACACCGCCAAGGCCCTGCGTTGCCCGCCGGCTGCCGGCCATGACGCGCCCGCGGCGCCCGATCGCCGGGCGATCCTCAACGCCATTCTCCAGCAGGCCCGCACCCTGGCCTGGGCCGAGGCCGGCAGTCTTTACGTCCTGGAGAAGGGCCAGTTGCGGTTCCTCGCGGCCCAGAACGACCGCCTTCCTCTGGCCGACATCACGCGGCTGCTCCTGGACCGGGAAATGCCCGCGTCGGCCGAGTCGCTGGCCGGTTTCGTCGCCTCCTCCGGACGCATCATGAAGATCGACGACACCGACGCCCTGACCGAGAACGCACCGTTTCGCGTCAATCGCGACTTGGACACCGACACCGGGTTCCGCGCCAAGAGCATCCTGGCCATCCCCTTGAGGTGCCCCGACGGGCAGGTCGTCGGCGTCCTGGAGTTGTTCAACCGCCTCGGCCCCGACGGCGACGCGGTCCCGTTCCCCAGTTCCGAAGACCCGGGAATCCTGTCCTTGGCGTCCATGGCCGCCGTAGCCGTCCACAATACGCTCCTCCAGGCCCAACTCAAGCAGGCCTACGTCGACACGATGCTTCGGCTCTCGGTCCTGGTCGAACTCAAGGAAAACGAGACGGCCGAGCACCTCCACCAGGTCAGCCGCACCTCGGTGCTCCTGGCCCAGGCCATGGGCCTGTCCGACAAGGACGCCCAACTCCTCAAACGGGCCAGTCCGATGCATGACGTCGGCAAGGTGGCCGTCCCCGACACGATCTTGCGCAAACCCGCTCGCCTGACCCCCACGGAGCGGGAAGTCGTCGAGAAGCACCCCCTGATGGGGGCCGAGATCCTCGGCGAGAGCGCCGGCAACGATGTGACGGCCGCCGCACGCGACATCGCCCTCTCTCACCACGAGCGGTGGGACGGACGCGGCTACCCCGGACGCCTGAAAGGCGAGCAGATTCCGCTCTTCGGCCGCATCGTCGGCCTGGCCGACGTCCTCGACGCCCTCCTGTCGAACCGCCGCTACAGGCGGCCGTTTGCCCCGCATGTGGCAGCCGAAGCCATCCGACTGGAGCGAGGCAAGCACTTCGACCCCGCCGTGACGGATGCCTTCTTCCGCATAGCCGACCAGGTCCTTGCCACCTACGAGGCCCGCGCAGCCGAGCCGTCCCCCGTCCCCGCTACCTGAGCGGGCCCCCAGGCGCCAAACGTCATGCTTTAACCCCGCGCCCCACCCTCCAAGCCGCCAAGAACGGCCCCCCGATTCTGGTTTCCCTTGCGCCTTTGCGGCCTGCCCGCCGGCCGGCAGGCGGGCTTTGCGTGAGGCGGCCGTTGGAGGCCTTCCTTGCGGCCCGGCGGCAGGCTGCCTTGGCGTAACATGCTACCTGCTCCATAACACTTACGTCAAATCGCCTTTCGCCGGGACCCCAAAAATGGCGCTTTTTGGAGGTCGAACCTGCGTTTTTAGAGCGCCAGAGCCGATTTGGACCCCAAATGTTAAAATAGGCAAGGCAAAATGCGCGCGTTTTTGATCGCTTTTTACTCGTTTTTGATCGTTTTTTACTCCTTTTTGCTCCTTTTTACTCCTTTTTGGACCTTTTTTGACACGTCTTGAAAGGGGCGAAATTGATGTAAGTCACCATCACCGATCGAGGGACAAGGCGAACCAAGGGCCGGGAATAAATAGGGACGCTAGCTCGCCGAGGCCAGGGAACACGAATCAGG
>Ga0111218_1027_pt1 | contig 13358 bp, 13 predicted proteins | sample DeeMarSWOR152_54_FD_80369 | JGI IMG/M metagenome (GOLD analysis project Ga0111218, IMG submission 80369) | Planctomycetes bacterium DG_20 | reverse complement strand
GGTGGCGATGAAGTGGCGGCCACGTATCGGACGGTTCCCGCAGGGCAAAGCGATCCTGCGCGACGCCTTCGCCGGCCGCCTGCCGCCGAGCGTCCTTCGCCGCGGAAAGATGGGGTTCGGCGTGCCGGTCAGCCGCTGGCTGGCCGGCGAACACGCCGACTGGATGCGGGGGATCCTGCTGGATCGCGGGACGCTCGGGCGCGGCCTCCTTCAGCGCGAGTCGGTCGAAGCGCTTATCACCGCCCACACCGGCGCCCGCGCCGACCACGGCGAGCGGCTGTGGGCGCTCCTGTGCCTGGAACTGTGGCTGCGGGAGTTCGGGCTGTAGCGCGCCGGCAGACGACCTGCTACCGAACGTGACCGGCTGCTCCCGCAGCCGGCTCGGGCCGCGCGCGTCAGACGTTGATGTCGGCCTCGACGCCGGCGGTGCCGCGATCGGGTTGGAGGATGGGCACAACGTGCGCCCGGAGCAACTCATCGACCTTTTCGGGCGCGGGACCTGCGGATCGCGCGGCACCGCTTGCGGAGTGCAGCAGAGCGAGCCTTCCAGAAAGCCACCTGCTCGTCGAGGGTCATGTCCTTGGTCTGCTCGTAGACCCGGATCGCGCCCTGGCGCTTCATGGCGACGCAGTCGAACGTCTTAGTCCTCATACGCTATCACCTCCCGGGGCGAATGGATGGCGATCACCCCGTGCCCCTGCTCGGCATTCACGGCATTATACATCGCGATCTTGTCGAAGTGAACGATGTGGGCGAAGTTCCAACTCACAACCACCGAAGCGCCGCTCACCGTAGCCAAGGCCACGTGCAGGGCATCCGCCGCCCAACGCGGCCCGACCACGCCCCTGTGAAGGTATGCGTCCCGCAACCGCAGCGCGTTCTCGTCAACGACCGCAACCTCGGCAACGACAAGGGTCTCGGAGAAGAGCCGACGTACCTTGGCGGGCGCAGCAGCAATCTCCTCCTCAACGAGCGGGGACGTCACAAGTCGCAAGCGGCCAGCACGCACGTCGGCGAGAAAAGCACGGCTGGCCTCGTGGAACTCCTCGTCAAACGCCCCGCCGAAGACCGACGTGTCCGCATAGACACGAACAGGTTGCGTTGCCACGGCGGAATCTCCTTAAGCAACGGTGGTTGTGGCGTCACACGTTGATGTCGGCCTCGACGCCGGCGGTGCCGCGGTGGGCTTCGAGGACGGGGCGCACGTGGGCGGCGAGGAACTCCGCGACCTGCTGGGGCGCGCGGCCGACGAAGCGCGACGGATCGAGTTCGGCGTCGATATCGACCTTGGCGAAGGCCCGGTCGCCTTTCAGGCGCGCGAGCAGGTCGTTCTCGCCGCCCTCGATCTTGACCCGATGCGCCGCATCCTGGCTGTGCCGGCGGATGGCCTCGTGGAGGGTCTGGCGGTCGCCGCCCGCCTTGACGGCGGCCATCAGGACGTTCTCGGTGGCCATGAAGGGCAGTTCGGCGGCGATGTGCCGGGCGATCATCTTCGGGTAGACGATCAGCCCTTCGACGATGTTCTGGTACAGCCGCAGGATCGCGTCGGCCGCCAGGAACCCCTCGCCGAGGACGATCCGCCGCGCGGCCGAATCGTCGAGGGTCCGCTCGAGCCACTGCTCGGCGGCCGTCGCGGCGGCGGCGGGAGCCAGGCTGATGAGGACGCGCGCCAGGGCCGTCATGCGTTCGCTGCGCATCGGGTTCCGCTTGTAGGCCATGGCCGACGAGCCGACCTGCTCTTTCTCGAAGGGCTCCTCCAACTCCTTGCGGTTCGAGAGCAGCCGGATGTCGTTCGCGAACTTGTGGGCGCTCTGGGCAATGCCGGAGAGGACCGCCAGGATCTGCGAATCGACCTTCCGCGTGTAGGTCTGACCCGTGACGGGGTGGACGCCGGCAAAGCCGAGTTTCTCGGCCACCAGGCGGTCGAGTTTCTTGACCTTTTCGTGGTCTCCGTCGAACAGCCGCAGGAACGAGGCTTGGGTGCCCGTCGTGCCCTTGATGCCGCGGAACCGCAGGTTCTTTCGCGCGGCCGAGACGGCCTCGTAATCGAGCACGAGGTCCCACAGCCACAGGCACGCCCGCTTGCCGACCGTCGTCAGTTGTGCCGGCTGATAGTGCGTGAACCCGAGCGTGGGAAGGGCCTTGTGCTTGTCGGCAAAGCGGGCCAGGCGCTCGATCGTCGCGACGAGCCGCCGGGCCACGACGCCGAGACCTTCCCGGATGGCCACCAGGTCGGCGTTGTCTCCGACATCGCACGAGGTGGCGCCGAGGTGGATGATGGGCCGGGCCGCAGGACACTGCTCGCCGAAGGCGTGGACGTGGGCCATGATGTCGTGCCGCAACTTGTGCTCCAGCGCCTCGGCGCGATCGTAGTTGATGTGATCGGCGTGGTCGCGCATCTGGTCGAGTTGCTCGTCGGTGACGGGGAGGCCGAGTTTCTGCTGGGCCTCGGCCAGGGCGATCCAGATCTGGCGCCACGTGCGGAACTTGGCGGCCGGACTGAAAATGCGCGCCATCCGTTCACTGGCGTAGCGCGAGGCCAGGGGCGACATGTACTGCTCGTAGGAGTGGGCGTCGGCGCTCATGGCTGGCTCCCATCGGTTCCGCTCTTGCGGTTCGAGTATACCGGCGGGCAGCCTCGTCCGCCACTGTTATTGAATCCGATATGCCATGCGCCGCAGGCCGGGCGGCACCTGGCGCCGCCGGATGCGTTCGTCGCGCCAACGAAAAAGGGCCGCAGGACGCGACCCCCGGACCACCCTCCCCCCGCAACTTAAGCGACGATGTTCGTGGCCTCCTCAATGGCACGGACCACGCCCGACAACTTGTACGGTTTGGCGAGGCACGAATCGAAGCCTTCGCTCATGCGCTGCTTCGTGAGGTCCTCGGTGAGTTCCTCTTCGACGGCCACGACGCGCGTCGCCACAAGTTCCGGATCCGACCGCAGGGCCAGCCGCATCTCCCGCGCCTTCGGGCCCGGCACCGACGTATCGAGCAGCAGGACGTGCGGCCGCGTCTGACGCGCCAGCAGCCCCGCCTCGAACACGCCCGTGGCCACCTGCACCTCGTAGTCGAACCCGCTCTCCAGGGCCACGCGCAGGGCGTCGGCCGTCTCGTAATCGCGATTGACGATCAGGACGCGTGTGACGGCCCCGTCGAGGCCGCGAAGGGGGATACCGTGGGCCCTCATAAAACGAACGAGGGACTCGCGGGGAATCCGACGATCCCGCGAACCCGGTATCTTGAACCCGCGCAACTGGCCGGTATCAAACCACTTGGAAACCGTCCGCGGCGCAACGCCACAGAGGCGCGCCACCTCCCCCGTCGTTAGGATGTCCTTCATCGCACTACCCCCGGTGCGAAGAGAAACCCCTCGCACTACTCCCGTGCTGCTACCTCGACAACCCCCACCCAAAAAACAATCAGTGAGACTATACCACAAAAAAGGCCCGCGGTCAAATCTGCGGGCAAAAAGGCGCGAGGATTTGCCCCGGCCCCGCCCGCACACACCGCACATCTTGCCTATTTTAACACCCGCCGGGGCAAAAAAGGTCCATCCCCGCTGCCGCCAACCGCGCCGCCGAAAAAAAACGACGCCGCGGCGAAAACGCCCCCGTCAGGTCAGGCCGAGACGCCGGCGAACGGCCTCGGGCGCCAAGCCGCGGACCAGGACCACCTTCTCGGGTCGCGAACCGCCGTGGAGGATCTCGACGTCGGCTGCCCTCACGGCCAGCGCCTTCGCCAGCAGCACGCCCACCGCCCGGTTGGCGGCGCCCTTTTCGGCGGGCTTCCGGACCGCCACTTTCAGCCGCTCGCCCAGAGGGCCGACGAGGCGCTCGCGCGATGCGCCCGGCACGACCTTGACGGCCACCACCGCGCCGTCGGCGTGAGGTCCAACGATCCCCATGAGGGTGAACCCCCTTACGGAACACGCCCGGCCCGTGCGGGTCCGTCCTGGGACACGCCGGGCGGCCAGCCCTAGGCGTAATCGATACGGCGCAGGTCGGCCTCGCTCAGACCGAAGTGGTGGCCGACCTCGTGCAGGACCGTCGTGCGCACGAGCGCCCGGACGGCGGCGTCGAGGTCGCCGTCCGCGCACTCGGCCCGCGCCTGCGCCAGGATCGGTTTCCGGTAGATCACGATCTGATCCGGCGGCACGTTGCCGTATCGCGTGGTTCGCCGCGTCTGCGGGACACCACGGTAGAGTCCCAGGAGCGTTCCGCCGGTCTTCAGGCCGACCTCGCGCAGCGTCCGGGCCGACGGGGCGGCCGCCGTCACCACGTCGACGTTCTCGAGGCGTGCGGCGAACTCCTCCGGGAGACCGTCCACGGCCTCGTTCACCAGTTCGTCGAAACGGTCCTCGTTCATGCGTGCGTCCTCGGCCACGCCGGTCGGTTCCCTCGCCCGATGGTATCGCCTGCGGCCCGCGCGTGCAAGCCGCGCGCCGCCGGCACCGCTCTGGACACGCCGCCGGCCGGGCCGTATGCTGAAGGCGAACGCAGCACAGGGGCGGCGCCATGCCATCTTGGTACGAGCAGTTCTTCGGCGGCCTCTACTCGCGCGTCCTCGCCCACCAGTTTGACGACGCGACGAGCCTGAAGCAGGCCCGCCTGGTCAAGCGGCTGCTCAAGGTCCGCCAAGGGGCCCGCGTCCTGGACATCCCGTGCGGTCAGGGCCGGCTGACCCTTCCCCTGGCGCGGATGGGTCTGGAGATGACCGGCGTAGACCTGACGCCCTCCTACGTGCGGAAGGCCCGGCGTCTGGCCCGGCGCGAGGGCCTCGCCGCCCGTTTCCTGTGCCGCGACATGCGCCGGATCGACTTCGACGGCGAGTTCGACGCCGCCTTCAACTGGTTCAGCAGTTTCGGCTACTTCTCGGACGCCGACGACCTGGCGTTTCTGAAGCGGGTGCTGGCCGCCCTGAGACCCGGCGGCCGGTTCGCGATCGAGATGATCAACAAGTCGTTCGTCGTGGCCCACCTGCGCCGAACGCACCGCCACGTCTTTGGCGGCGTGGACGTGTGCGTCCGCAACCGCTGGGACGCCCATACCAGCCGCATGGTCAGCCTCTGGACCTTCCGCAGAGGCAAGGCCGCCGAACGTCACCGGACGTGCAACCGGCTGTACAACGGCCACGACATGCGTGGGGTGCTTCGCCAGGCGGGGTTTCGCGACGTGGCGCTCGTGGGCTGGCCTCCGGTCGGCCGCCTCACCCGCCACTCCCGCCGCCTCATCGCCGTTGCCCGGCGGCCGGCCGGGTAGGCCGGGTTGGCGGCGAGCCCGCGCCGCGGGGCCGCAACGCCGATTTTGTGCTTGCCAATCGCCCCGTGCGTGCCTAGACTACGCCGCTCGGCAGATTGCCGATTCAAGGGCCGTGCCATCACGCCCCGACGGAAGGAGCCATCGCACGTGGCGGTATGCATTCGTTTGAAACGGCTGGGACGGACTCGGCTGCCCTCGTGGCGGATCTGCGCGACCGACAAACGCGCCGCGCGCGACGGCCGCGTCATCGAGGAACTCGGCCATTATGACCCGCTCCTCAAGGACGAGGACAAGGTCAAACTCAAGCGCGAGCGGGTCGTCCACTGGCTTTCGGTCGGGGCCTGCCCGTCGAAGACGGTCGCGGAATTGCTGGCTCACCTGGGCCTCGACGTCAAGGGCAACGAGGTTCCGCCGCGGCCCTGGAAGAAGAAGCCCAAGAAGGGCCCGCCGCCCAAGGCCGTCGAACGCCTGGCGGCCGAGAAGGCCGAGCCCGAAGCGCAAGCCGCACCCGAGGCCGCAGCCCCCGCCGAACAGGAGAACCCGAGCGGCGAGGACGCGACCGAATAGCCGCTCGCGAGAGGGGCGACGCGAGGTGCGACATGGCGTTGCGGCTGGACGTCATCACGCTGTTTCCCGACGCCTTCCGCAGCGTTCTGGCCGCGAGTATCGTCGGACGCGCCCTGCGGGAAGGCCACGTCGAGGTCATCCTGACGAACCTGCGAGACTTCGCGCCGGATGCGCGCGGCACGGTGGACGACAAGCCGTTCGGCGGCGGGCCGGGCATGGTGCTCCTGTGCGAGCCCGTCTTCCGGGCGGTCGAGCACGTGCAGGGGCTCGACCCCAGGCGGGGGCACGTGGTCCTGCTCACACCGCAGGGCGAGCGGTTGACGCAGGCCCGGGTGCGGGCCCTGTCGGCCCGCGAGCGGCTGATCCTGGTGTGCGGGCACTACGAGGGATTTGACGAACGCATCCGGACGCTGGCCGATGCCGAGGTTTCCATCGGCGATTACGTGTTGACGGGCGGCGAACTCCCGGCGATGGTCGTTATCGACGCCGTGGCGCGGCTGGTTCCCGGCGTCCTGGGTGCCGACGACGGGACCCGCGAGGAGAGTTTCAGCGAGACCGTCGCGGACGGGGGGCTGGAGTATCCGCAGTACACCCGGCCGCGCGAGTTTCGCGGCATGGCGGTCCCGGAGGTGCTGCTGTCAGGCAACCATGCCGAGATCGCCCTGTGGCGGTCACAGCAGGCGCGGGCCCGAACGGGGCGGCGCCGCAGCGACTTGCTGAAAGACGGGGCATCGGACGAAGCGTAGGCCGTGTCAGCCGCCCGTACGGGCGCGAGTGGTTGGCTTGAAAGGCAAAACCATGAGGAAGGCAGCCATCGAGCGGGTCGAGGCCGGGCACCTGGTGCCGGACCGGCCCCGTTTCCACATCGGCGACACGGTTGACGTTGGCGTCCGCATCCGCGAGGGCGAGAAAGACCGGGTCCAGGTGTTCACGGGGGTGGTGCTGGCGCGGCGGGGCATCGGCGCGGCCGAGACGTTTACCGTCCGGCGGATCGTTGCCGGCGAGGGCGTCGAGCGGACGTTCCCCCTGCATTCGCCGTCGGTGACGTTCATCCGGACCGTTCGGGCCGGGAAGGTCCGCCGGGCGAAACTGCATTACCTGCGGGATCGGGTCGGCAAGGCCACCCGCCTGGCGGAAGTCCGCCGCGACGTCAGTGCCGCACGCCTGGCCGCGGCGGCGGAATCCGAGGCCCAGGCGGAGTCCGCCGACGCGTTCGCCGAGGAGCAGCCCAGCGAGGCCGACGAGGCCGGCGCGCCGCCAGAGGAGTAATGCACGCCGGCGTTCTGGCTGCCGTTTCCCGTGCCCGCCCCTTGCGGCGGGCACGGTCGTCTGGCAGGATCGGGGCACGGCATGAAGCCCTTTCTGAAGGCCCTGGGTTACTGCTGGCCGTACCGCGGCCGGATCGTCCTGGCGTGGCTGTGCGGCCTTGTGGCGGCGGCCTTTTGGGCCGGGTCGATCGGCACGATCCTGCCGCTGTTCAACCTTCTCTTTCATGAGTCGGCCGACGGTGTCCAATTCCGCGTGCAGCCGTCCCGGGAAGACCCGGCCCAGACGGAACGCGTTCTGATGGCGTCGCCGTCGTGGCACGTGGAGCGCGACCCGTCTGTCGAGCGATTCGAGGTCCAGGGCAACACGGTGCGGGTCGCACCGGATGTCCGCGTGGTGCGTCCCCGGAGCGGCCTGGCCGGGATGGCCCAGCAGTCGCGGGAGGAAGGCAGGTTCTACGCCCCGGTCATCGAGCAATTGGCCGCCTGGCTGCCGGATGACCGGTTCCGGTCGCTGGCGTGGATCATGGTGGCCGTGATGGTCATGGCTGCCGCCCGCGGGGCCATGACGTACGCGAGCGAGTACCTGGTGGGCCACACGGTGAACCGTGCCCTGCTGGCGCTGCGGCTGCGGGTGTTCGACCACGTGATGCGTTCGCGGCTGAGCCTGTACTCCGAGGTCAAGGCCAGCGACGTGATGAGCCGCTTTCAGCGGGACGCCTTCCTGATTCTGGAGGGCACGAAGACGCTCCTGGGCAAGACGGTCGTCGAACCGCCGCGCGCCCTCGTCTGCCTGGTCCTGGCCATCGGGTTCGGGGCGAGGATCGACCCGTGGCTGCCGGTGATCGTGCTGATTGCGGCCCCGGTGGTGGGGTACGTGGTGCGTCAGTTTGCCCGTCTGATGCGGCGTGCCAGCCGCAAGACCCTCGAGAGCGCCGCGCGGCTGCTGGGGGTGCTGGAAGAGAGCCTTTTCGGGATCCGCGTCGTCAAGGGATACCGCCTGGAAGGGCACCAGCGGCGTCATTTCTTTGCGGCGGCGCGGCGGCAACTGAAGCAGCTGCTGCGGGCCGTGCGGATCGACGCTGCCACCTCCCCCGTCGTGGAGGCCGTCTTCACCGTGGCCGCAGCGGGCGCGGTCATCCTGGGGGGCCGCATCGTCATTACGCGCGGCATAACGCACGCGGGCCTGGAGGACCTGACGGCCTTCTTCGCCTTCCTCGTCGGTGCGTTGGACCCGGTGCGGAAACTCTCGAACGTCTCGAACCGCATCCAGCAGGCCGCCAGCGGGGCCGACCGCGTCTATCAACTCCTCGGCGCCGAACTCGAGCCCCGCTATGGCGAAAAGGGCCGCGACCTGCCCCGGCTGGCCCGGCACATCGAGTTCCGCAACGTCTCGTTCGAGTACGTCCAAGGCAAACCGGTCCTGCGCGACATCCACCTGACCGTCCGGCGGGGGGAGGTGGTGGCCATTATCGGCCGGACGGGGTGCGGCAAGACGACCCTGGTAAGCCTGGTGCCGCGCTTCTTCGATCCGACCGCCGGCGCCATCCTCATCGACGGGGTCGACATCCACGACGCCACCCTGCGGAGCCTCCGGGATCAGACCGCGTACGTCCCACAGGAGACGATTCTCTTTGCCGACACGGTGGCCGGGAACATTGCCCTCGGGGCACCGCGCGCCGACCGCCGTCCCCCGTCGCGCGACGCCATCGAGCAGGCCGCCCGTGCCGCACACGCCGACGCCTTCGTCAGCCAACTGCCCGAAGGATACGACACGCCCGTCGGCGAACACGGGACGACCCTTTCGGGGGGCGAGCGGCAAAGGCTGGCCCTGGCGCGGGCCATCCTGCGCGACCCGGCGATCCTGATCCTCGACGAGGCCACCAGCGCGTTGGACGAGGAGACCCAGGCGCTTGTCCAGGATACGCTCCGCGAGTTCGCCAGGGGCAGGACAACCCTGCTGATCGCCCACCGTCTGTCCACGCTGAGCATCTGCAACCGCATCGTCGTGATGGACGACGGCCGCGTGATAGACGCCGGGACGCACGAGGAACTCCTCGCCCGGTGCGGGCTGTACCGGCGTCTGCGTGACGTAGGTCTGGACGGCGCGTGATGGGCGCGCAACCGCTTTCCCCATCGGCACTTAGGCGCCCCCGACCGCCTGTGGATAATTTGTGGACAGTTTTTCGGTTCCGCCGTAAGGCGTTTTGGGACAAGGGCTTACGGCGCGCCGCGAGCCGGGTGTACTGTTAGCAGTCACGCGGGCCGTCCGGCCATCACCCTCCGGGCGTACAATCCGTCAGCCGCCTACATTGGAGCAGTGACGCGGCGGCAACGGCCTCTGCCTTCCGCGCCCCCGGGCCGCCGTTCGCCGGGGGGCGGTGCGGCCGCCCCCGACCGGCGCGCCCCTGCCGGCACTTGCGCGCGGGCCGCCGGCCCGGTCGGCTCTCAAGGTCCATTCCCGCGCCGCGGCGCGCGGGCCGCGCCGTGGCGCGAAAAGATTCCTCTCGCCCCCGCCGCAAGACGCCAGGTTTGCGTTGACGGCACGCGAGGCGTGTGGTAGGGTGTCCTGGTCTCCGCCGGAGCGAATGCTTGCGCGTTTCGTGCGGACGGGTCCGGCCGAGGGGTGATGCGGTCGCGGCGCCTGGCCCGCTGGCATTTTTCATCCGATGCTATTCATTTATAAGGAATCCGGTTTTTATGGCGCCGGCCGAGCCGAACCTCTGGCAACAAGCCCTCGACCACCTCAGCGGGCAGTTCTCGGATCTGCCGATCCCGCTGTGGCTGACGCAGGCGCATCTCGATGAACTGGACGCGTCGCATCTGGCGGTGACGCTGCCGGCGGCGGCGCGCGAGGCCGACGTGACCGCGGCGCTTCGGTCGGCGCTGCACAGGGCCCTGGAACGGGCGGTCGGAAGGCAACTCGATGTCGAGTTCCGGTCGGGCGGCGTCGCGGACGTCCAACCGCCGCGCCCCGCGCCGTCGCCCGAGGGCGGGCTGCGCGGCGATCACCCGCCGCTGAATCCGCTGTACGTCTTCGAGAACTTCGTGACCGGGCCGTGCAACCGCATGGCTCACGCCTCGGCCCTGGCCGTCAGCGACCTCCCGGGCCGCGCCTACAACCCGCTGTTCATCCACGCCAGCGTCGGCCTCGGCAAGAGCCACCTGATGCAGGCCATCTGCCACAAACTGCTGCAGACGCGTCCGGGCGTGGCCATGATGTACCTGTCGTGCGAAGACTTCGTCAACCAGTTCATCGCCGCCATCGAGCGGGGCCAGGTTGCGGAGTTCCGGTACAAGTTTCGCTACCTCGACGTGCTCATCATCGACGACGTGCACTTCCTGGCAGACAAGGACCGGACGCAGGAAGAGTTCTTCCACACGTTCAATGCGCTGTATCAGGCCCAGAAACAGGTGGTTCTGTCGAGCGACTCGCCGCCGCACGAGATTCCGCGAATCGAAGAGCGCCTCGTCAGCCGGTTCAAGTGGGGCCTTGTGGTGCGCATCGACCGGCCGAGTTACGAGACCCGGGTCGCCATCGTGCGGAAGAAGGCGCGCCTCCGGAACCAGGAATTGCCGGAAGACGTGGTTCAATACATCGCCACGGTCGTCGATACGAACAATCGCGAACTCGAGGGCGCGGTGGTGCGCGTGCTCGGCCACGCGTCGCTGGACGACCGGAAGATCGACATAGATCTTACGAAAGAGACGCTTCGCGACATGGTTGCTGCGCCCAGCCGGGCGATTACGATCGCGGCCATCGCCGAGGCGGTTCTTCAGCGGTTCAACGTTCGCCTGTCGGACCTCCAGAGCAAACGCCGCGCGCAGTCCGTCGCCCTGCCACGCCAGATATGCATGTACCTTGCGCGGAGGCTGACGAACCGGAGCCTCGAGGAGGTCGGCGCCTTCTTCGGCGGTCGCGACCACACCACCGTCCTGCACGCCGAGCGCAAGATCGGCCGGATGGTGAAACGCGATCCAGGCTTTCGCGGGCTGGTCGAGGCGATCGAGACGCATGTTTTGAGGCAATAAGGCGTGTGAAAACCGCGTGCCTTGCTCGTGGCGCCATACCTGAGTACTACACGAACATGCGGTGCCGACACAGGGCGCCACGGCGCAGGCGTCGAGGGACCACAGCGTATTTCACCAGTTGTCCACAATGACTGCGTGCGAGGGGTTGACATAACGCTTTAGAGAGTAGAAACTTACAGCCGGGAATTGCGGCGTGCTGCGTTTTCCACAACGCTTATGACGGATACTATGTCTTTGTACTCTACCACTACTAAAACGACTCCTTGCAGACAAGAGGAGGTTCCGGAATGAAAGCGGCTTGCGATCGTGTGACGCTAACTCGCGGTGTTCAGGTTGCCTCTGGGGTTGTCGCCCTGAGAAGTCCCAAACCGGCGCTTGGGTGTATCAAGATGGTGGCGGAGAAAGGCGCGATTACGCTGCTGGCAACGGATCTCGAGGTAGGTATCCGGATTGAGTTGAAGAAGATGGACGTTCAGGAAGAGGGTATGGGATTGGTGCCGGCCGAGCGGTTTCACGCGATTCTGCGTGAACTTGAGGAAGACACCGTTGCCGTCTCGTCGACGGAGCAGGAGACGACGATTACAGCACCGGGTTCACACTTTAAGATTCTGGGGGACAATCCGGAGGACTTTCCTCAGGTTCCCGAGTTTCCGGAATCGGGAGCGTTTTCCGTAGGGGCTGACGATCTTCTCACGCTTGCCGAGCGAACCTTGTTTGCCACGGCCAAGGAGAACACGCGCTATGCTCTCAACGGCGTTCTCTGGGAGGTCGATGGGAGGAACCTGACGCTTGTGGCCACTGACGGTCGCCGGTTGAGTCTTGCAAAGGGAAAGTGCAAGGACGGGCCGGAAAAGAAGGCAACGGCAATCGTGCCGAGCAAGGCGATGCAGTTGATGGTGCGCTGCCTTACGGATAGCACCGAGGCCACGGGCACCGCACGCGTAGTGATCGGCGAGAAGGAAATCCTGGTGGAGGCGCCGCCGGGCGAGGGCGGCAGCAGCGTTATCTACTCACGCCTGGTCGACGGCCATTTCCCCAAGTACGAGGACGTTATCCCGAAGGATTTCGATAAGAAGGCCACTATGGGCACCGGCGCGTTCCTGGCTGCCGTTCGGAAGGCTGCGCTGCTCACGAATGAGGAATCGCGCGGCGTAATGCTGAAGTTCAGCGGCGGAGAACTCGTGATCACGAGCCGCACGCCCGAAATGGGCGAGGCGGAAATCCGGATGGCCGTTGGCGTTCACGTTCAAGGGGCCGAGCAAGCCCGGCGTTATTCTCGAAGGCAAAACCTTCACCCACGTGGTGATGCCGGTCAGCATTGTCTAGGGGGTTCACCAACTGCTTGCTGGTGTCGCCGTGCCGGGCGTGCGGATGGCGCTTGCAGCACGGTCCGGAGGAAGCACCTGTGCTCGGCGGACGGCGCGAGGCATCGGATTTTCGGGAAGTGCGCGCGGAACCGCTGGGCCAGATTCTCCAGCGCTGGCTGGCCCGGAGCGGCCTCCTTCGAATCTCGGATCGCGACCGCGTGTGGGAGGCCTGGCAGCGCTGCCTGGGCCGGGCTGCGGCCCATACCTGCCTGGTGTCGCTCAAGGGCAACGTAGCCGTCTTCTCCGTCGATTCGAGCGCCCTGCTTTCGGAACTCAACAACTTCCGGAAGGTGGAACTGCTCGAAGCGCTTCACCGCGAGGTTCGCACCTATTTTGTTCGCGACATCCGTTTTCGCCTTGAGAAGCGGGAGCCCGCTTCCGGAGCGCCGGGCCGGTAGCGGCACGAGATGCACCGTTTGACGAGTAAACGCTGGCGCGTCGCAGCAGAGCCGCGACCGCAAGGGAGCGGCCGCTTCCTTACGGGCGCGGCTCATATTGCTGCGCACCGACGCGGGCCGTAACTGGGGCATTACGGGCCGCGGCGGAATTCCCTGTCCTCCCGCGATGCGCGGCGTACAATCGACGGGTGGTCGATCGCCTCTTGGTCCTCACGATACGGGAGGTCCCGCATGAACGACCTGCGCTCCAACCCGGCGTGCGTTTCCCGGCGGCAGTTCGTCCGGGCTGCGGCTGCGGGCCTTGCGGGCGCGGGCCTGGGGCTGCTTCGGTCGCGTGCCGCTGCGCAGGAGAAAGGCGACCGCCCCGAGCAGGCCGGCGACGTCGCGGTGCTCAACCCGCAAACGCGCGTCCCGGTCAGCCTGATCATCGACGACTCGACGTGCCTGGTGAACCTGGCGCACTTCGGC
>Ga0111218_1069_pt1 | contig 13433 bp, 10 predicted proteins | sample DeeMarSWOR152_54_FD_80369 | JGI IMG/M metagenome (GOLD analysis project Ga0111218, IMG submission 80369) | Planctomycetes bacterium DG_20 | reverse complement strand
GTCCCGCCCATCACACACCGGCGCGGGGGATAAACCCCCGCGCTACAAAGCCATGACGCGCCTGGAGGATCTTCCGACGTCGGGCGGCCAGGGGATGGCGAGCGGCACGCCCGCGCCCTTGCCGCTCGCGGCTCACCCTGTCGCCGTGTCGAAGGAGACTGCGCCGGAGACCTCTCTGAGTGTGGCACGGCTGGCTTGGCCAGCCGTGGAGGAATCTGGTGAGAGCCCCCCGCCCGCCGCCGACCCCACGGCCACGGTCCTGATGGTCTCCGACGAGACGGCCGCGCGGCCCGCCGACAGCCACGGCTGGGCGAGCCAGCCGTGCCCCACGCCGCTCGCCTCGGCCACCGCGCCCTGGTCGCCGGCGGCGTCCGATTCCGCCGCGGACACCGACCTTGCCGCCGACGGCGGTCTCGTGGACCTTCTGGCGGGGCCCGCGCTGGAGGTGCCGCTCGGGGCGTGAGGCATGCCGCGGGGGTGCGCCAGGGTTTTCTGGCGGCGGGCAAGGGAGCGTAGCGCGGGGGTTTATCCCCCGCGCGAGAACAGTCCCGCCCATCACACACCGGCGCGGGGGATAAACCCCCGCGCTACAAAGCCATGACGCGCCTGCGCACAGGTCCAGGCCGCATGACCATCCGGCGCCGGGAATTCTTGTCGCGCCCTGCCGCAGGCTGGGCTACTCCCAGTCGAATCCAACTCCCCGCGCGGCGCCCCATTTTGGGTTGCTCTTGCCCCAATGGGGTGCGTACCATAAGCGGCGGAGGCGCTATGGACTCGGTTTCTCAGAAGGTGTCGGACGGTCCCACGGCCAAGACGGGGCCCGACCCGCGCGCCCCGGAGGCGCTCCAGGCCAAGCCCGTCGAGGTCTGGGCGTTCCTGTGCCCCAGCCCCCTGTGCAATACGGAACTGATCATCTTTCCGGAGCAGACGGGCCAGTGGGTCGAGTGTCCGTCGTGCGGGCTCCAACTTCGCGCCCCGGAGGTCATCCCGGGCAAAGACGATCCCATCGGCGTGGAGCAACGGCCCGCCCGACGCCGCAAGGCGCGCGCGTCGGCCGACGAGGTCGCGTGGCTCGCGCTCCAGGCCGCCGCGAAGGCGGGCTGGCCGGCCGAACCGAAGCCGCCCGCCGACGATCCGGGCACGTCGGCACGCGACGCCCTGGCCAGGGAAGTCACCCGCGCGTCGGTCGCCCGGACCGAACCGGAAACCGCCGAGCCGGAACCCGCCGCGCCGGAGATTGCCCAAGTCGCCCACGCGCTCGACTCGCTCGCACGCGGGCCGCGCGAAGACGCCGAGACCCCGCCCGCCGAAAAAGACGAACCGCACGCGCCCGAGGCCGCAGAGGAACTCAAGTTCCACGATGAATCCGTGCCGCTTCCCGAGTCCGCGCTCCGTGAAACCATCCCTGTCCCTCTCGAACGGGAACCCATGGCAGAGCCCGTCGTCCGCGAGAAACCGGCGTTCCAGGCCAGGCCGGTCGCTCCTCCGGTACGCCCCAGGCGTAGGGCCACGGCCGGCCGACCGAACGCGCCTTGGGAGATCGGATCGGCTAAGGACACGCGCGCCGCGTCGCTGAACTTGCCCACGCCCGCCGTGGGGCCGCCGCTCGGGCGGCCGATCCGCAAGGTCCGTTCGAACCTCCTGGTCGTGTGGGTGATCGCCGTCGTGACGGCGACAGGCGTCGGCCTGCTGGCGTGGGTGACCGCGCTGCCGGACCTGGCGGCGGGGTCGATCCTGGCCATCGGCGTGGCCGTGCTCTGGACCTTCTTCGGCCGCGGCTCCGACGAACCCGGCCCGCAGGCCGGGGCCCCGTGGTGACGGACCCGGCGACCGCCCCTGCCCCCGCGCCCCCGACGCTCAATCGCGGCCGGCCAGCGCCAGGCGCCCTGCGGTCCCGGCCTGACACGCCCTCGGATGCTGAACCCACAGCCGCACGCCCGTCACCTCCACCAGCAGGTGCCGGCTTCCGCCGACGCGCTCCGAGCGGACGACCCGCGCGCTGCCGGCCGGATCGGCCCGAAACGTCACGTCCTCCGGCCTCACGATGAGCCGCCGGGGTCCGGCGAGGTCCCGCGCCAAGCCCTCCAGGATCACCGTCCCGCCGCACGTCAGGACGCCGCCGGCCGCCTCGCCCCGGAGTTCGCCCGCCGGCCCGAGCGTCTGCGCGACGGCCAGGCTGACCGGGCGGCGGTAGACGTCCTCGCTGTCGCCGGCCTGCGCCACGACGCCGCCCAGGAGGACGGCGACCTCGTCGGCAAGCCGCAGGGCCTCCGCCGTGTTGTGCGTCGCCAGGAGCACCCCCGCCCGGGTGCCGGTGAGGGCGTCGCGAAGGAGGCCGAACACGTCGGCCCGGGCCGGTCCGTCGAGATGGGCGAGCGGCTCGTGCAGGAGGAGCCAGTCGGGCTCGCTGACAAGGGCGCGGGCGATGGCCAGCCGCTGCCGCTCGCCGCCCGAGAGGGTCGCCGGGCGGCGGCCCCGCAGAGAGGCGAGGCGCATCCGATCGAGCATCCGGTCCGCGCGGCGCCGCCGCTCGGTCCGCGCCAAGCCCGAACTCGCCGACACCAGGGCGAGGTGCCCCTCGACCGTCAGGTGGTCCCACAGGGCCGGCGTCTGAAACACCATGCCCAGGCGTTCGCGCCGCGCGTCGAACGGCCGGCCGGCGCCGGACCCGTCGCCGAACTCGCACAGCAGGACGCGGCCCGTCGTCGGCCGAATCAGGCCCGCCAGGATCCAGAGCAACGTCGTCTTGCCCGAGCCGCTCGGCCCCACAAGCACCGACACGCGCCCGGGCACGACGTCCAGCCGCACGCCGCGCAACACGGGCCGGTCGGCGTAGGCGAATCCGACGTCCCGGCACGCAAGGATCTTGCCCATCATCTCCCCTCAACCGTTCGCCGGGGCCCGAGCGCCAGGAGCAGGCCGAACAGGAGGATCGCCGGGCCGACGAGCAGCAGAATGTCGAGGGCCAGCGCGCTGGTGACCGACTCCGGGGCCGTGTGGATCAGCGTGTACAGCCGCACGCCCAGCGTGCTTGCCCCCGGCGGGACAAGCAGGACCGACATTTCCAGTTCCGTGGCGGCCAAGAGGGCACCGAGCAGGCCCGCCGCCAGCAGCGTCAGACGGTGCTTGGGCCAGAGCACGTGCCGCAGCGTCCGCCACGGCGAAACGCCGTGGACCCGCGCCGCCGCCACCGGTTCGACCGGCACGCGCCGCCAGAGCGCATAGAGCATGAGCGTCGCCACGGGAAGGAACCGCGCCACATACCCGAAGACGAGCGGCCAAGGCGTGTCGCGGACAACCGCCAGCACCGGGGTCTCGGCGAGTTGGATCATGCCGATGCCGAGCAGCGACGGCGGCACCGTCAGGTTCAAAAGGACCAGCGGCGCGGCGGTCCGGCTGCCACGCCGGGCCGCCTGGACCCAGCGGGATGCCAGGATCGCGGCGAGGACCATGCACACGGCCCCCGCCGCGCCTGAGACGAGAAGCGTCTGCCACGCCTGGTCGCGGGCAGCCGCGAACGCCTCGCCGAGCGCACGCCACGAGCCCGCCCTGTGCGCGAGGACCGCGATCGGAACGGCCAGCGAGATGGCCAGCACCGCGACGATGGCCGCGGCCGCTACGACGCGCGACAGCACACGCCGCGCACGGGGGCACGCCGCCGCGGAACGGTCCAGGCCCGTCCAGGCCCGTCTTCCTCCCCAGAGGGCCGCCGCAACGGCCACGGCGCCGACGGCGGCCATCGGCGCCGCCAGCGCCGCCGCACCGTTCGGATCGAGCAGGGCGGCGTACTGGATGAGCACCTGGGTGCCGTACGTGCTGATGAGGAACATGCCGGGGATGATGTGATCGTTCATCGCAAACAAGAGGACGAGCAACCACGCCGCCGCCGTCGGCCCGATCGCCGGCCGCAGCACCAGATGCACGAGGGCCGAGGTCCGCGACAGGCGGAAGACGCGCCCGGCGGGCCAACCGGCTTCGAGTCGCCGCCGCGCCTGCGCGAGCACCAGCGCCGCCAGACCCCAGTACCGCAGGGCCATCGCCATGGCCGCGGCGGGCAGCGAGAACACCGACAGGCCGACGTCGCCGAAGACGGCCTGCACGGCATGCGTCACGGCGCCTTCGCGTCCGAGCGCGGCGATCCAGGCGGTCGCGAGCAGCGACGACGGAACCAGCATCGGCAGACACGCCAGCCAGGCGACGGCACCGTCCCATCGCCGCGGCAGGTGCGCCCCGGCCGCCACGAGCACCCAGGCCGGCACCAGGGCGACCGTCGCCGCCAGGGCCGCCAGGCGCACCGTCCGCCCGAGTGCCAGCCAGCCGCGCGACGTGCCCCACCACTCGGCGTACCCGCCGTCGGCCCCGGCCGCCGAGAACGAGCAGGCGAGGGCGACGACGAGCGGCAGCAGGGCCAGCACCGAGAGGACCTCGGCCGCCGGCCCGAGAAATCCGGTCCCGGAACGCGATGATGTGACGGTTGGTTCCACCGTCGCCCGCATCGTCAGCCGCCTACTGATCCATGCCCACCTGCCTCGACACGGCAACGACGTCCTTGATGGCGCCAGCCGCGCGGGCCCAGTCCACCGGCATCGCCCCTGCGGCGCGGAGGGCATCCCAGGGCGTCTTCTCGTCGGCCAGGTCGGTCCCAAGCGGAATCTGGGCGCTCGCGCTTCGGGCCAGGCGCCGCTCCACCTCGGCCGAGAGCAGGTAGTCGATCAGCCGCCTGCCGGCCTCCGGATGCGGGCAGCCGACCACGAGCGCGACGGTGTTCGGGATGAGGACGGCGCCGTCGGCGGCGTCGGGGACGAGCACGCGGACGGGTTTGCCGGCCTGCATGGCAGCCCAGGCGTCGTCGGTGTCGGTGAGGCCGAAGGCGCGCTCGCCGGCAACCACCAGGTCGCGGACCGTCGCGTTGCCGGGGCAGAGGGCCGTATCGTTTGCACGGACGGCACCGAGCCACTCCTGGAGCCGCTCAGGTCCCCATCGCTGATCGAGGATCGCCACGTGCGTGAGGGTGGTCCCGAAGAACGGTCGCGCCATGGCCGCGCGGCCGCGCCATTTGGCGTCGGTGAAGGCTGAAAGGCCCGCCGGCAGGTCGTCGGCCTTGACGAGATCGGTGTTGTAGATGACGACCCGCATGCGTGCCGCAAAGCCCGTCCACCGCGCGTCGCGGTCGCGGAACTCGGGCGGGATGCGCTCGGCGCCCGGACTCCTGTATTCGGCCAGCAGGCCCATCTCGGCCAGGCGGACCGTTTGGACGATCTCGTTGTTCCAGTGGACGTCGCAGTCGGGCTCGGCGCGGCGGGCGATGAGCCGGTTCACGAGGCCGGTGGTCTTGGAGTCCTCGGTGTCGTAAACGGGCCGGACCGTGATGCCGCTGGCGCGCTCGAACGCTTTCAGAATAGGCTCGGAGTGGATCTGGTCGAGCGCCGTATAGACGACGACCACGTCCTGCGTGTCGCCGCAACCGAGGGGTGCGGCCCCCAACGCCGCGCATAGCGCAACGACGAGAAGCGCTCCGGCGGGCCGGCGGCCGATCATCGGGTCACCCCTCCTTGACGAGTTTCTTGATGATGATGTCCACGTCCTGCTCGAACCGCCGGCCGAAGACCGAGACGATGAGGTGTCGCCAGAAGGCGTCGGCGTCGGTGAGGAGGAACGCCTCGCCGCCGCCATCTTTGGCGATGCGGCCCAGGTCGGGCTGAATGCTCGTCCGCCGGATCTCCTTGGCGCCGGTGCCGCCCACGTCGATGACGTTGACCGTGCCTCCCGCCTTGCAGAAGGCGGCCGCCAAAGTAAAGGCCTGGCCGCGCCCCGAGGGGTGGCAGGGCGAGTCGCCCACGAGGATAATGATGCGTCGGCGCCGGCGGTTCCATCCCATCGCCTCGAGGCTGGTGGCCGCCCGGATGCCCTCGTTGATGGGTTCCGGAATATCGGCGCCGCCGCCGGCCGTGGTCGCGTCGATAAAGGCGCGAATCGCCGCCACGTCCTCGCCGAGGGGCACCAACTTGACGGCCTCCGGCCCGTACTCATCGCCGTAATCCTTGTACGCGACGATGCCGAATCTGGCGTTCGGCACCAGGCCGGTCACCACGTCGAGGATCTGGTGCAGCCGCACCTTCGCCTGCTCGATGTACGGGGTCATGCTGTCGGTGGCGTCGAGGACAAGGACGACGTCGAGGCCGATGCCCCGGAGTTGCCCGATGTGCTTTCCGAACCCGGCGCTGGTGCCGTCGAGCAGTCCGATGCCGACGCCGCCGCCCGGTGCGGCTACGGCCCCCGGCGACGCGGCCAGCGCGTCGGCCAGGTCGTTGAGGGGGTCGGCCACGTCGGTCACGAACGGCGTTGCCGCCGCCATAGGCGGCTGGTTCAGGACGGCTTCGAGGTCGTCGGGCACGGGCGCCGTCGGCAGGATCATGGTCTCGGGGCTCGGTGTCGGTCTGGCCTCGGACGGCGCGGCGTCGCCCCCGCCGGCGCCTTCGGGTGAGTCGGCGACGGCCTCGGCCCCGGCCTCCGGCGCCAGCAGCATGAGCGGGCGGTCCGTCGTGGCGACCCGAACGACGACCCACGTCACCATGCCGGCCAGCAGGATGAGCACGAGATGGACGACGAGCGAAATGCCCCACGACGGGGCCGACTTCCTGGCTTCCTTCACCCACTCGCTCAGGCTCATCGCGTCCTTCCTGCGCCCCGGCGGCGCCCGGGTCAGGCACCCTTGCGCGGCGCCGCCTGGACGACAAGTTTCGCGACGGAGACCTTCTTCATGGGGCTCGCGAGGGCCGCGTCGAGCGCCCGGGCCACGTCGTCGATCCGCAACGACGGATCGGCCAGGATCAGCACGCCGATGGCCGGCATGTTGATCTCGGCGAGTTTCTCGCGGATGGCGCCGTAGTCGTCGTGCGGCAGCCGCGCCTGGCCGACCGTGATGGCGACGCCCGCCGGGGTGCCTTTCAGCCGGACCTGGATGATCGACGGGAAGTCCTCCCGCACGGCGCCCCCGCCAAAGCCGGCCTCGCGGTGGCCCATGGCGAAATCGCGTTCCGGCAGCAGGAACTGCGTCGCCATGACGAAGAACGCCAGCAGGATAAAGACCACGTCCACCATGGCGGGCGCCTTCAGCAGGTCGCCGGCGTCGTCGGGTTGCTCGGGCGTAAAGCGCACGGCTACTCGTCTCCTCGCGCGCGAAAGACGACCTGCGGCAGGCGGATCCTGCGGCAGACTTCAAGGACCTCGTCCAGTCGGGCGAACCGCTGGCGCCGGTCGGCGCGGACCACGACGCGGACCGCCTCGCCCTGACGCCGACCGCGGTCCAGGTGCCCGGTCAGGACGCCGGCCAGGTCGTCAATCGCGACGCGCCGGCCGCCGACCGACAGCGCCCCGTCGGGCCGAAGGTTCACCGTAACCTCGGCCGGCACCTCGCTGGCGGCATCGGGGCTGGTCATGATGGGCAGTTCGACCTCGGGGTCCTTGTGAGTCTGGATCAACCGGCTGGTCAGCATGAAGAAGCAGACCAGCAGAAAGACGATGTCCACGAGCGGCGCCACCTGAAGACGGTGACCCGCCCGGGGCTCGGCCGGCGTGAAGTTCAGTGCGTCGCGGGTCTCGTTCATGGCCGGTCCTCGGTCGGCGGTTCATCTTCGCGGCCGGCGTGGGCGCGTTCGCGGAGGAACTGCCCTTCGGTCATGTGGCGCATCAATCGGTCGCACGCGCCGGCCGCGTCCTGCCCGATGCGCGTGACGCGGTCTCGGAAGTAGTTGTGGAAGAACATGAGCGGAATCGCCACCACGAGGCCCATGCACGTCGTAACGAGGGCCTCCGAGACGCCCACGGCGAGGTCGTCGGGGTCGGCCGCCCCCTTGGCCGCGCCCAGCACGTTGAACGAGCCGATCATGCCGGTGACCGTGCCGAGCAGCCCGAGCATCGGCGCCACGGCCGCAATGAAACCGATGTAGCCGACCCGCTGGTACAGGCGGGTGACCTCCCGGGTGCCCTGCTCCTGCATGACCTCGCGGGCGGCAATCAGGCTCATGCGCCCCTGAGCGAAGGTGTGGCTGACGATGCGGGCCAGCATGCAGTCGAACGCCCCGGCCAGGTTCTGAATCTCCTCGAACTTCCCCTGCCGCGCCAGTTGCACGAGTTCGTGTGCCAGCCGAGGGGGAATCAGACGTTTCGACTGGATGCGGAGAAACGAGTCGATCACCAGCGCCAGGCCGGCGAAACTCAGCCAGATGATGACGTAGCCCACGTACGACCCGGCCTGGATGAACTCGCGCAGGCTCGTTCGCTTGACGTCCTGGTCGCCGCCGCGGTCCTCGGCCCGTTTGGCGCCGCCGTCGTCGGCCGGGTCCGCGCGTTCGGTGGCGGCGAAGGCTACCGTTGCCGCCACCAGCAGCGCCATCAGCATGGCCGGCCACATCGGTTGGGTGTGCGTTCGGTTCAACATGGCGTGCGGTTTCCTTTCGCCAGCGTTCGCGGTTCGTGCAGCGCCCTGTGCAGAGCCCAGGTGCCGGGCGGCATGGTCACGCGCCCTTGCGCGACCGTGCTGCGGATTCGGGCACATCGCCACGCAAGTTTGCCCGCCGTGGCGGGCGTGGCCATGTCACCCCGCCTGCCGCGTATCTTGACCGTCGTGCGCGGTGGGTCGGGAGANCGACTCACGTTAGCGCGGGCTCCGGCTTTGGAGTCGCCTGCGCAGTGCTTTCAGTTGGCTCCGAAGCTCGAGGTCGCCGAAATCGGGATGCAGGGCCTCGACGACCCGCAGGAGGTCGGACGCATCGCCGGCGTGCCTGCCGGCGGCCAGCCCTTCGGCCAGGGCGAGCGTGGCGCGGCACCAGTCGGGGGCGCCTGGGCGGCACAGGCGCCGGGCCTCACGGAACGACTCCACTGCACGGTCCGCCTGGCCAAGATCCAGGTAGACCCCGCCAAGCGCCTGATGCACCTCAACCGAGTTCGGGAACCGCAGGGCCAACTGGTGGAGCAGCCCGACGGCCTGGTTCAGTTGGCGGCCCTGGCGATAGGCTTCGACCATCATGAGCGAGCAGTCCTCGAGCCGTTTCGGGTCGTCGCGGACCGCCCGCGACGCCAGGAGTTTGTCGAGGAACCGCCGGGCGTCGGCCGAGGCGTGGACGTCGAGCAGCGCCCGGGCCGCACGCTGCGAGACGGCCACGAACTGCACCTCGTCGGCCACGGCACCCGCAACGGCGGCGTCGCACAGGTCCAGCACGCGGCGCTGCACTTCGGCCCCGCCGGCGTCGCGGACGCCGCCATACCGCCTGGCCAGGGCCTCGGCCAGCCGCAGACGGGCCAGCGGCGACCCCTTCTCGTCACCCTCCGGCACCTTGGCCAAGGCCTTCGAGGCTTCCTCGATGAGGCCGAGGCCGAGCAGCAGTTCGACCCGCAGCCACGCCGCGGCCCCGGCGACCGCCGGGTCGGCCTGGAGCGCCCCAAGGCCGGCGTCGAGAACGCTGAGGGCCTGTCGGCGGTCGTCGAGCGGCGGGCGGGCCAGCGTCTGGGCGCGGAGCAACGTGCTCCGCGCGAGCACGCCGGCGTTTTGGGCAGCCGACGCCGCCTCGGCCGCCGCCTCCAGGTCGGCGAGGATCCGGCGCGCCCGCCCTTCGGCCGCGCCGGTTTCGGCCGCACCGGTCGCCGGGGCGACTCGCCCGTCGAGAGCGGCCAGTTCTTCCGAGAGCACCTGCCACCGCGCCGCCGCGTGCGCGTAGAGGAGATACGCGTCGCCTTTGGCAAGATCGTTGTGCTCGGCGAGCATCGTGAGGCAGTCCGCCAGGCCCGATCGCCCGGATTGGATGGCGACCCACTGCGTGAGCGCATCGCGTCGGATGGCATCGGACGAGGCGCTGCCGACGACGGCCCGGAGGGCATCGAGCGTGCGGTCAACCAGCCCCGCGCGGCGCTGACCCTCCGCCGCCGCCTCGAGCACCCTCCGCAGCGCCGCCGCACGCCGTACGAGGACGTCCGGGCGTTTTGCATCGTCGGCAGGGAGCAGTTTGAGCAGCCGGTCGCACGCATCGGCGGTCTCGGCGTAACGCTCCTGCTTCATCGCCAGGGCGATGTAGACGAGGAGTTGCCGGGCGGCGAGCGGCTCACCGGAGGATCCCTTGGCGCGGTTGTAGAAGGCGACGGCGTCGTCGCGGCCGGCGGCGGCCAGGAGGTCGGCCCAGGCGAGCAGTTCCTCGCGCGCCAGAAGCGGCCCGCCGCTGAGCGTCTCGAGTTGCCGGAGCAGCGCCAGCCGGTCGTACGGCGGAGCGGCCCGGACCACGTCTTCGCGTCGCAGCAACTCTGCCGCCTTCTCAATCAGTTCCTTTCTGCGGTCGGAAGCAGACGCCCCGGCGCCGAGGCGCTCGGCCTGCGCGGCATACGCCCGGGCGACGACGTAATCGAGCCGCCCCTTCCAGTCGGGCCGGTCCCTGTACTCCTTCGTCCCGGCAAGTTGCTGCGCCGCGACGGAGGCCCTCTCGGGGTCGGCGACAAGCAGGGCCTCGAGGTCTTCGAGCAGGGCGACCCGCCGCAGGTCCGCGACGAGGGGGGTCTTGGGGTCCTCGGGGATCTGGAAGACGGTCTTGAGGGCGTCGCGGGCGGCCTTGGCGTCGCCGGCCAGTCGCTGGGCCCGAGCCTCGCCGACATACCCCATGAGACCAGGCGCGATGTCGTGAAAATCCACCCGCAGCGAGCGGTACGTGTCTACGGCGTTGCGAAGGTCCTCGGCGCGGCCGGCCGTGCCCTCGGGCCGGGCGAGGGCGGCGTGGACGTAGAGGTCTCCGCGCGCCAGTCCGACCCGGCAGCGGGCGGCCCGCAGCCGCATCAGTTCCGCGGTCATCCTGCGGTCGGCCGTGCCGCGCAGCGGTTTCTTCTCGGGGGCGAGGGCGTCCAGTTGCTTCGTGAGCGCCACATCGGCCTCGTCGAGAATCGCGAGGCCCTTGTCGAGGACGGCGGCCACGCGCGCGGCGTTGGCCGCGTCGATCGGGCGCAGACCGTCGAGTTGCCGGATGCACGCCTGGGCGGCCCGAAGTGTCTCGTCGCTGCCGGCCGCGGACGGATCGGGCGGCGGCGCCTCACCGGCCGATGCCGCAACGGCAAGGAACCACGTCGCATGAAGCACCGTCAGCCAACGCGCGTTCGGCCGGCGCGGGGCCGAGCGGCCGGCAAGCAGAGTCACTGCCATTGGTCTCCGAAACACGGAATCAGATACATGTAAAGAAACTCGTTGGCCAGCGTCTGGTAGGGCATCATTTTCTCGTTCTTCATGGTGTAGTTGCTGTCGTTGACGAAGCGGGCCAGCCGCTGCGGACGTTCCTGATTGAAAAGTTCACCCAGGCATCCGGCGGCAAAGGCCTGTTCCAGCGGATTCTGCGAGGAGGTCAGCAGTTTCACCAGCGGATCGGTGACGTTGTACGCTTCGGCCAGGGCGAAGGCGTAGGCCACCTCGCGGTTGACGTGGTAGTTCAGGTGCCACGCGTCCTGGAGGATGGGGATGGTCTGCGGGGTGTTGAGCATGCCGAGCGCGAGGACGGCCGCGCGGCGGCCGAGGATGCGGTCGGTGGCCTCCTTGTCGCCGGCCTGGGTCAGGAACCACCGGGCGGGCCTCAGGATGTTCTGGTCGCCGATCATCGCGCTGGCGAGCAGGATGTAGCCGATGAGCAGGTCGTCCTTGGTCGTGGCGTTTTTCTTGGCCTGGTGGAGCCACCGGAGGCACTCGGTGCGGCCCGTCAGGCCGAGGCCCATGGCGGCGGCGGCGCGGACTTCGAGCATGTCGTCGCGGTCGGCCACCCGCTCGGCCAGTTTCTCGCACATCTTGCCGTAGAGAGGCGGGTCCACCTGGCCCTGCTCGGTCTGCTTCGGGCGGCAGTAGAGGCCCAGCGCCAGGGCGGCGTATCCGCGAAGCGGCGACTCGACCTCGATCACCGTCTTGCGTTTGCCGTCCGTGTACCGCGGCGCGAGGTAGTCGAGCAGGGGCGGCAGGATCTTCTGGTCGCCGATCTGCCCCAGCGACATGATCGCAAACCCTTTGAAGAGGTCCGAGTAGTTGTCGTCGCGCAGGGCGAGCGCTTCCAGCAGCGTTTCCTGGGACTTGGGATGGTTGATCTTGCCCAGGGCGATGGCCGCCGACGCCCGCAGCCGCGTCAGGTAGATCTTCTCGATGCCGACCTTGATGGACAGGGTCGCCCCGTCGGCTCTGGGCCCCGGCGAATTGGGACCGTATTCGCGCCAGTCGGAATGTTTCTGGTACTCGCGGCGAGCCTTGTCGAGGTCGTCCTGCTTGAGGTCGCCGCCCTTGCCGTCCGACAACTTGCCGAGTTCGTTGTCGTGCGTGCGGAGGGCCTCCCAGGCGGCGACGCTGTCGGCCTGTTTGGCGGCCATAAGCACGTCGGCCAGGAGTTTGACGGCCTTCGGGTCGCCCTGCTCGCCGAGGGCAAGAATCGCCTCGGACGCCAGCCACGGACTCTTCGACCGCGCCAGAACCGCCGTCAGAAACTTGACGTTGGCCGCGTCGGGCCGGTGCCTCAGCCCCCACGCCGAGACGGTGGCCAGGCCCGGCTTGCCGGCAGTCACCGCCTTCTGAAGCGTCGTCAAGACCTTCGCTTCGTCGGCCTTCTGGAGCAGGCCCAGGCCGCCGCAGCCCGCCTCGAACAGCGTGTCGTTGGGGTAGTCGTGGGCGAGGAGCAGGTCTCGGGCCTGGGGCGAATCCAGCAGCCCGAACGCCACGAGCGCCGGCAGACGGACGCGGACGTCCGGGTCCTTCCCGATCGCCCGTTCGAGGGTGGGGTGGGCGCCGGCGTCGCCCATGCGGCCGAGGGCCAGGACCGCCGCTGCCCGGGCCTCCCACGCCTGCGACCCGGCCGCCTTCACCAGCGACGCGGCAGCCTTGTCGTGATAGGCCTTCAACACGTCCGGGCTGGGACGCTGCCGGGCCTGGCCCTGGATGATGATCTTCAGGTACGGGTCGCGGTTGGCTTCCCACCAGTGAACCCACGACCACCGTGGAGGGTAGAGCGTCTCGTTCGTCAGGTAAAACGACGTGGGAGGCGCGGGCGGAGGCTTGGGATCTTCGCCGTGACCAAAGCATACGCCAACGAACACCCAGAACGGCAGAACCAGGCCGAGAACCAGAGCCGGGCGGAAAGGCGTGACCATCCGCATGCGGCACCCCTCCCACCTCGCGAAGCCCGTATCCTTATACGAAATACGAACTTGCCGCGCCCTTGAGTGTAAGGTCGGGCCGCAGAGACGGTCAAGCGAAATGGGCTTGTCGTCGGCCGCGCCGAAGTGCTAGAGTAACGCCAACGCCCCTTTGACCGCGACTTTTTGGTCGCGACCTTTCAGCCGCGACGCTTTGGCCGCGACCTTTTAGCCGCGACCTTTTAGCCGCGACCTTTTAGCCGCGACCTTTTAGCCGCGACCTTTTAGCCGCGACCCGAAGG
>Ga0111218_1023_pt1 | contig 13844 bp, 5 predicted proteins | sample DeeMarSWOR152_54_FD_80369 | JGI IMG/M metagenome (GOLD analysis project Ga0111218, IMG submission 80369) | Planctomycetes bacterium DG_20 | reverse complement strand
GGCCGCCGTCCGCCGCGCCATCGACGTCCCCGGCACCGCGGACCAGACGGCTGCGCTCGTTCTCGACATGGCCGGCAGAATCGTGCCCCGACCGCCGGCGTGGCGGTTCGGGCTGGCGATGTGAGCCCCGGACGGGGCGAACGCCGCAACCGCGGCGCGTGCTTCACGCCGCGCCGCCACGCCGAGTCAGATCACGCCGCAGGACTGTTCTCATGTGGCGGCGGCGAGCCCTCTTTCCGCAGCCTGGCGGACGTAGCCCTCCGACGGCTTCGTACGCGCGTCGCGCAGGCGGGTGTAGATGCCGGTCGCGGCAGCCTTGTTTCCGGCCGCCAGCAGTTTCTCGGCCAGCACGAGGCAGGCGTTGGTCTGCTGAATCCTCTCCCAGCCCGTGCGTCCGTCGGCGGCTTTGAGGAGCGTGCCGGCCGACCCGGCGTCCGCGAGACAGGCGAGCCCCCAGGCCCCGGCGATTCGGATGTCGGCATCGTTGTCGTCGAGGGCCTCTTTGAACGCACCGGCGGCGTTGCGGTCGGCGAGGGCCGCGAGGCCCAGGATGACGGCGAGCCGGCACTTGCCCGTCACCTTGGGCAGCGCGCCGCGGAGTTGGTCGGCCGCCCCGTGGCCGATGCTGACGAGGGCCCGGGCGGCCGGCTCGCACAGCCCCGGGTCGAGCAGGGCTTGGCCGAGGGTCTCGACCACCTCCGCGGCGCCGGCCACCTGCAACTGCCGGATGAGATACCGCTGCACGCCTTTGGGCCGGCCGGCGAGTTGCGAGGCCACGGTCCGGGCAAACTGCGCCCGAGCCTTGTCGTCGCCGAGTTGGCAGACGTGAACGGCCAGAACGTGAAGGGCGTAGCGCGGCTTGATGTCGTTGCCCGCCCCGGGCTCGACGAGCATCTCGATCAGGCCGACAACGGCGTCGCGGCCGCCCCGGTGGATTTCGGCAACCGCCTTCTGGATCCTCTCCTTGTCCATGTTGCCGTACGTGCCCCGGTTATCGGGCTCGGGCATCTGATCGACGAGCGATTGGAGTTTTTCTGACGCGGCCATCGCAATGGTCCTTTCCCGGTCAGGCCTTGCTTAGAGGTGCCACGGGGCACGCATGGGCTGGTTCACCAGACGGTTGGCGAAGTCGTCGCCGATGATCTGCTCCTTGACGGGGTCGTAGCGTATCTTTCGCCCGCACCGGATGGCGATGTTCGCCAGATGGATCACCGTCGCCGCGCGATGGGCCGCTTCCTCGTGCCCGGCCGACCGCCTGCGGGTGCGGACGGCTTCGACGAAGGTTCGCGGCGGTTCGGGATCGGGCATGGCCTCGACCTTGTTGCGGCTCTCTTCGTCGAGGTCCTCGAGTTCAACGCGGCGCTCCGCCTTGCGGTCGTAGGGTTTGCCCCACTCGCCGCCGTCGAAGACGAAGGTCAGGCCGTCGGCGTACTTCATCTCGACCCACCCCCACATGCCGGCCGCGTCCGGATGCGCCGGCGGGGCGTAGGCCTCGACCTCGACGGGGCTGGTGTCGTCCTTGCCCCACACCCACTGGATCGGGTCCAGGTAGTGCTGGGCGAAGTCGGCCAGGCCCTGGCCCTCGTAGTCCCAATAAAAACGGTGGCTCCCGCCGAAACGGTGCGGGTGATAGGGCGCCAGAGGCGCCGGGCCGCAGTACATGTCCCAGTCCAGATGCGGGGGCACCGCCTCGGGCTTCGGCCCCACCCTGCCGCAGTACGGCTTGATGTGGAACCCGCCGCGCTGGATCCAGACGCCCGGGCACCGCTTCAGCAGGCCGCTGCGCATGATTTTGTGGATGAGGCGGCTCGCGCTGCTCTTGTACGCGCCGAAGCGCCCGCTCGTGCCGATCTGAAAGACGCGGCCGTAGCGCCGGGCGGCGTTGACGACGGCCCGGCCCTCAGCGATGAACTTCGTCATCGGCTTCTCGCAGAGCACATCCTTGCCTGCCTGCATGGCGGCGATGGTGATGAGGGCGTGCCAGTGCGGAGGCGTGGCCACGCTGACCACGTCGAGGTCCTCGCGCTCGATGAGGCGGCGGAAGTCGGTGTAGCCCTGGCAACCCTCGCCATGGCTCTTGACGGCGCGGGCCACGCGCTGCGTGTCCACGTCGCAGACGGCGAGGACCCTGTATTGGCCGCCCGCGCCGCCGATGTAGTTGCGGACGTCCTCGCCGCTCTGTCCCCCGCAGCCGACGATTCCTACCGCGAGGGTCTCGCTGGGCGGCGCGTAGACACCGCCCAGGACGTGGCGCGGGACGATCGCCGCCGCCGCTGCCGCCGCCGTGCCCGCCAGGAAGCCGCGCCGGCTTACCCGGCCTTTCCCGCCGACAGGCGGGCCTTGATCCGCCTTGCGCGATGCGCCCATAGCCGCCTCTCCTACGATGTAGTGATACGCCCTGTGAGCCATCCGGCCCGACACGCGCTTCCTGGGGCGGGATCGCGAGGGGGGCTCCGGACCCACGGCGTATCGTGCGAACAGCGGTGGCCAGTGCAAAGACCCACCGCACAAAACTCAGCGGCCCTGCTCAGTACTGCGGCTGCACCCAGACCTCGGCGGAACTGACCAGCGTGCCCGCGCAGCGGGTCCAGCGGATGGAGATCTCTTCGGAAGTCTCCGGCTTGATCTCTTTGGTGACCTCGCCCTTGACCGCGCCCCTGATCTTACCCTTGTTGTCCAGAAGGATGGCGACGACGTCCATGTCGCGGACGGGCACGGCGCCGTGGTTCGTGACCTTGGCGGAAATCTCCCCATCTTCGGCGACCGAGTTCGGGTCGCGCCTGGGCCAAGGCTCGGTGACTTCCAGATGCGGCAACTCGGCCGGAACGCCGCTCGGGGCCGTCTCCCACCCCGCCAGGGCCCACCGCGTCGCGCGGACGCCCTGGTCGTGTGTCCAATCGGCCACCAGCGGCGCCGTGTACCTCGGGGGGATGTTGATCAGAATGGCCACGGCCTCCCCGAGCGGCTTCTCGTTCTCGTCGTACAACCCGACGGTGACCTTCATCGAGTGGATGAATTCACTCGTGTTGTTCTTGACGTGGCCGACCGCATAGGTGACGGTCTCGTCCTTAAACCCGCGGAGCAGCCGCTCGACATGGACCTGGACCAGTTCAGCGGGCGCCACCACCGCCGGCGGTAAGGCCGCCCCGCCGGGAACCGCCGGCTCCATGCCCCTCGCGAACGCCTCGGCGCCTGCGCTCGGGGCGATCTCGTTTCGTTCGAAGTGCTGCCCGGTCAGGTCCCCGCCAACCGCCGGTATGAGTTCCCCGCCCCGGCGGCCGAACACAACAAACAAGCCGATGAGGACTCCAATGAACCCCACCCCCACCAGAACCAGCCACACGATGGCGACGCTCTTGTTCGGCATCGCCGCCTGCGACATCGCGCGGGGCCGGCTGCTCGCCACCGGATACGTCGGCCTGGGGGCATCGCGAAGGGCCTCGATGGCGGCCGTGGCCGTCTCGGTCCGCGGTGTGATCTTAACGACCGTCTTGCAGTGCGGGCACCGGACCTCCCGGTTCAGTTGGTCGGCCCGAAGCCTGAACCGCTTGCGGCAGAAGCCGCATTGCGCGTGAACGGTCTCCGCCATCTTCGACGCTCCCTTCTCCTTCGGTTCATACGAGCGACCGGGGCATCCGTCGAATCGGAAACGCGCCTCCAGACCAGACGTGCTGCACCATTGATTCTACTGCCTGGCCACCGGCCGTCAAGACAAAGGGCAGCCAACTGACGGCCCGCCCCGGTTTTTGCTTGACCGCCCGCGGCCGGGAGTCGATAGTATACCCTCATGACACGGCGACGCGACAATCCGGTTCCGGGCAACGATTCCTAACGCCCGGGGCCGCTGCGCGCCGATTGAACCCAACGGCCTCGGGACACACGCCTCCCGGGGCCGATTCTGTTGCGGCAAAGCCGGACGCAGGAGAACACACCATGAAGACAACGTACCGGACCCACACGTGCGGCGAACTCACGAAAGCCGACACCGACCGCATCGTCCGCCTGGCCGGATGGGTCGATTCCGCACGCGACCACGGCGGGGTCATCTTCATCGACCTCCGCGACCGCTACGGCCGCACCCAGTGCGTCTTCAATCCCGCCAACAGCCCCGAGGCCCACGCCGTGGCGGAGCGGCTGCACAACCAGTACGTCGTCCAGGTCGAGGGGACCGTCCGCCCGCGGCCCGACGACGCGGTCAACCCGAAACTCGCGACCGGCGAGATCGAAGTCCACGTCGCTTCGATCGGCGTCCTCGCCGAGAGCGACACGCCGCCTTTCGAGGTGACCGAAGACGCCGAGATCGGCGAAGACACCCGCCTGCGCCACCGCTACCTCGACCTGCGGCGTCCCACGATGCAGCGGAACCTCATGACGCGGGCGCTCATCGTCCGCACGATGCGCCGGACCCTGGAAGAGGAGGGCTTCCTCGACGTCGAGACGCCGCTCCTGACCAAATCGACCCCCGAAGGGGCGCGCGACTTCCTCGTCCCCAGCCGCATCAATCCCGGCCGGTTCTACGCCCTGCCCCAGTCGCCTCAACTCTTCAAGCAGATCCTCATGATCGCCGGCTACGACCGCTACTACCAGATCGCCAGGTGCCTCCGCGACGAGGACCTTCGGGCCGACCGCCAGCCCGAGTTTACGCAACTCGACGTCGAGATGGCCTTCATCACGGAAGCGGACATCATGGCGGTCACCGAGCGGGTCGTGGCGGCGGTCGTCAAGGCCGTCCTCGACGTGGACGTCGAACTGCCGTTCCCGCGGCTGACCTTTGCCGAGGCGATGCGCGACTACGGTTCCGACAAGCCCGACCGGCGTTTCGAGATGAAACTGGCCGATGCGGGCGACGTGGCCGGCGAGAGCGAGTTCCGCGTTTTTCGCGACGCCGTCGAGGCGGGAGGCCACGTGCGCGGCCTGAAGGTTCCCGGCGGCAAGCAGTTCAGCCGCAAGGACATCGACAACCTCGCCGTCTTTGCGGCCGATTTCGGCGCCAAAGGGCTCGCGTGGCTTCGGGCCGAGGCCGACGGCCTGGCCGGTCCGATCGCCAAGTTCTTCTCGGCGGAGCAACTGGCCGGGATGCAGAAGACGTTCGCAACCGACGCGGGCGACCTCTTGCTGTTCGTCGCCGACGAGCCCGCCGTCGTCGCCGCCAGCCTGGGGGCCCTGCGCGTCCACCTCGGCCACCGCCTGGGCATGGTGCCCGAAGGCGAAGTCAACTTCTGCTGGGTCACCGAGTTCCCGCTTTTCGAGTACGACGTGGACGAGAAGCGCCACGTGGCCATCCACCATCCGTTCACGAGCCCGCTGCCGGAGGACCTGGAGCGCCTCGAGGCCGAGCCGCTCTCGGTCCGCGCCCGCGCCTACGACCTCGTCCTGAACGGCATCGAACTGGGCGGCGGCAGCATCCGTATCCATCGGCCGGACGTGCAGGAGAGGGTCTTCCGGATGCTCGGCATCGGCGACGACGAGGCGCAACGGAAGTTCGGCTTCCTGCTGGAGGCGCTGCGCTACGGCGCGCCGCCCCACGGAGGCATCGCGCTGGGCCTGGACCGTTTCGTGCGGCTGATGCTGGGCGAATCGAGCATCCGCGAGACCATCGCCTTCCCGAAGACCCAGCGTGCCCAGTGCCTGATGACCGGCGCGCCCACCGCCGTAGACGAGCGCAGCCTGCGCGACCTGCACATTCGTCTGCGGCCGGAGGCCACGAGTTAGTGCTGCGTTGTCGACTTCGCGCCGATCCGGACAAGCGGCAGGTCGGGCAGGCAGGGGTGATTGCCCGGCACACCGTGAAAGGAAAGCCGGGGCCGCGCGATGCGACCCCGGCTTGAAAGAAAACTCCGGCGGCCACCTACTCTCGCCCTTACGGACTACCATCGGCCGGAACGGGCTTAACTTCTGTGTTCGGAATGGGAACAGGTGTGGCCCCGCCCGCGACGCCACCGGAAAACCCTGAGGCGCGTGAGGCGCCTGGTATTCGGTTGTCAAGGACAACGGCCGACGCCGCGCCGGGGACGGCTAAACGAACGACGGCGCAAGCGTGTCGGGTGGAATAGCGGCAAAGGGGAGCGGCTGAGGCGCTGACACTTCCCGGCCGGCGCGGGCAAGGCGTGCCTTGCCCTTTCGCGCGGAGAGGGAAGAATTCATGTGGTCAAGTGATTGGCCATTAGTACCGGTCTGCTGAGAGCATTACTGCCCTTACACGTCCGGCCTATCAACCTGGTAGTCTTCCAGGGGCCTCTCGTCCCCGAGGGGACATGGATACCTCATCTTGAGGAGGGCTTCACGCTTAGATGCTTTCAGCGTTTAGCCGTTCCGTGCTTGGCTACCCTGCGGTGCCGCTGGCGCGACAACAGGTACACCCTAGGCACGTGCCACGAAGTCCTCTCGTACTAAAGTGACACCCTCTCAAGTATCCTCCGCCCACGGCAGATAGGGACCGACCTGGCTCACGCCGGTCTGAACCCAGCTCGCGTAACACTTTAATCGGCGAACAGCCGAACCCTTGGGACCTTCTTCAGCCCCAGGATGTGTTGGGCCGACATCGAGGTGCCAAACCGCACCGCCGCTATGGACGCTCGGGTGCGATCAGCCTGTTATCCCCGGGGTACCTTTTGTCTGTTGAGCGACGGCCCTTCCATACGGAACCGCCGGATCACTAGGGCCTGCTTTCGCATCTGCTTGTCCCATCGGACTCGCAGTCAAGCACCCTTCTACCCTTGCGCTCGGTGCACGATTGCCAACCGTGCTGAGGGTACCTTTGCACTCCTCCGTTACCTTTTGGGAGGAGACCGCCCCAGTCAAACTGCCCGCTTAGCACTGTTCCACGGCCGGATGACGGCTCGCGGTTAGAATCCTAAACACATAAGGGTGGTATTTCAAGGGCGGCTCCACGGGGACTAGCGTCCCCGCTTCAGTGCCTCCCACCTATCCTACACATACATGCTCAAGACCCAATACCAAGTTGCAGTAAAGGTCCACGGGGTCTTTCCGTCTTGCCGCGGGTAGGTCGTATTCTCACGACCACTGCGATTTCACCGAGTCTCTCGTGGAGACAGCGCCCTAGTCGTTACGCTATTCATGCACGTCGGAACTTACCCGACAAGGAATTTCGCTACCTTAGGACCGTCATAGTTACGGCCGCCGTTAACCGGGGCTTCGGTCGCCAGCTTCTCCCCCGAAGGGGATAACCGCCTTCCTTAACCTTCCGGCACCGAGCAAGCGTCAGTCTCTATACGTCCTCTTGCGAGTTTGCAGAGACCTGTGTTTTTGGTAAACAGTCGCCAGGGCCGATTTGCTGTGGCCTCTGGCGCGCAGGATTTGCGCACCAGGAGGCACCCCTTATTCCGAAGTTACGGGGTCAAGTTGCCTAGTTCCTTCACGAGAGTTCTCTCGAGCGCCTGAGGCTTCTCGCCACGCCTACCTGTGTCGGTTTTAGTACGGACACCCCTGAAAGTCCTTACGAAGCTTTTCTCGGCCGATCTCGCAGAGACTCAGCCCTCAAAGCGAGCCTCGCCCTGCAGCTTGGGGCTTTGAGTGCGGCGGATTTGCCTACCGCTCGCCCCTTGCCTACGGGATTGCCCTTTCCGACCGGCATCTCTCCAAAAAGATCGGCGTCCCTCCGCAAGTTCAAACCCGTCAGAGGTGGTGCAGGAATATTAGCCTGCTGCCCATCGCCTACGCCTCTCGGCCTCGGCTAAGGATCCGACTAACCCTGGGCGGACTTGCCTTCCCCAGGAAACCTTAGGCTTTCGGCGGACAGGATTTTCACCTGTCTTATCGTTACTTACACCGGCATTCTCACCTGGTAACGCTCCAGCACTCCTCACGGTATGCCTTCAGCGCGGTTACCAGCGCTCCCCTACCACTCGCCAGGGAACCGCCGCGGGCTCCGTCGTGGAGCCCGGGGTGGCGCCCTGGCGAATCCGCGGCTTCGGTGCCATGCTTAGTCCCGTTCCTTCTCGGCGCCCAAATGCTCGACCAGTAAGCTGTTACGCACTTTTTAAATGGTGGCTGCTTCTAAGCCAACATCCTGGCTGTCTTAGCACTCGGACTTCCTTACGCACTTAGCATGGCTTTGGGACCTTAGCCGGCGGTCTGGATTGTTCTCCTTTCGACGCCGGACATTATCGCCCGACGTCTGACTCCCGGGATAGTCGTCACGGTATTCGGAGTTTGGTTGAAATGGGCACCCTCGCGGGCCCCATCTTCATTCAGTCGCTCTACCCCCGTGACGTAGTGGCCCGAGGCTAGCCCTAAAGCTATTTCGGGGAGTACAAGATATCTCCCGGTTTGATTAGACTTTCACTCCTCCCCACAGGTCATCCCCTAACTTTTCAACGTTAGTGAGTTCGGTCCTCCAGCCCGTTTTACCGGACCTTCGACCTGCCCATGGGTAGGTCACACGGGTTTCGTGTCTAGCCCGCACGACTCTGGGGTCGCGCATTTAACACTCGCTTTCGCTTCGGCTCCGCCCCGGAAGGGCTTAACCTTGCCGTACAGGCTAACTCGCCGGTCCATTATGCAAAAGGTACGCCGTCACCCATTCCCCTGACGGGGCATAGGGCTCCGACCGCTTGTAGGCACACGGTTTCAGGTACTTTTCACTCCCCTCGACGGGGTTCTTTTCACCTTTCAGTCACCCTACTGGTTCACTATCGGTCGCTGGAGAGTACTTAGCCTTGGGAGATGGGCCTCCCTGCTTCGCACGGAGTTCCACGAGCACCGTGCTACTCTGGGTCACCGGACGGAGGGCCCGACGTCTTTCGCCTACGGGTCTATCACCCTCTGTGGAGGACCTTTCCAGGTCCTTCGGCTAGACCGGCCTTTCTCGTCTCCGAATGTCCGGGCCCTCAACCCCCGCCCGAAGGCGGGTTTGGGCTGGTCCGCGTTCGCTCGCCGCTACTGACGGAGTCGCAATTGCTTTCTTCTCCTCCGGGTACTGAGATGTTTCAGTTCCCCGGGTTAGCCCCGACGGCCTATGCATTCAGCCGCCGGTGAGCCGGGTCGGTTGCCCGCCCGGCACGGGTTGCCCCATTCGGGAATCCAGGGATCAACACTTGGTTGGCAGTTACCCCTGGCTTATCGCAGCCTCCTACGCCCTTCATCGCCTTCCAGCGCCTAGGCATCCACCGTGCGCCCTTAGTAACTTGACCACATGAATTCTTGCCTCGCTCGCACACCGCCTGACCTCGCGGCCATGCGGGGCCGGAACCAAGAACCGCCGCCGTCGCCCCATCCGTCGGAGCGTCGGCGGACTCGGGTCACGCCTCAGCGCCCACCACCAACAGAAGCAGTGGTGGATTCCTACTCGCCACTTTGCCACTATTCACTTTTCAAAGAACCCGACGGAAATCCATTGCGGATTACGGATTGGGGATCGCGAATTGAGCCGCCAGCAACGGCGCCCTTTTCGCCGCTGCCTGGGTCAGTCCGAAATCCGCAATCCGGATTCCGCAATGCTTCTTGGTGGAGCCGATGGGATTCGAACCCACGACCTCCTGGTTGCAAACCAGGCGCTCTCCCAGCTGAGCTACGGCCCCTCGCGAAATCGGAATGCGGAAACCGGAAATCGGCAACCCCGATTTCGCATTTCCGCTTTCCGATGGAAGCGTGGTGGGCCCAGGTGGATTCGAACCACCGACCTCGCCCTTATCAGGGGCGCGCTCTAGCCGGCTGAGCTATGAGCCCACGGACATTTTCGATTTCAGATTTTCGATTTTAGATCCAGACGCCGCAGCTGGACGCCGTGGGCGGCCGTCCAATCGAAAATCAAGAACCTAAAATCGAAAATCCCTGATGAGGTCGGGCACAGTTCGAGCCCTGGCAAAGCGGGAGTGCGCTGACGATGGACCGGCCCGCGGACGGGCCGGCTCTAGGTCTCCCTAGAAAGGAGGTGATCCAGCCGCAGGTTCCCCTACGGCTACCTTGTTACGACTTAGTCCCCGTCACCGAGCTTACCGTCGGCGCCTCCCTCCCTTTCGGGTTGGGTCAGCGACTTCGGGTACTCCCGGCTTCGGTGGCTTGACGGGCGGTGTGTACAAGGCTCAGGAACACATTCACCGCGGCATCGCTGATCCGCGATTACTAGCGATTCCACCTTCATGCAGGCGAGTTGCAGCCTGCAATCCGAACTGGGGCGGGTTTTTAGGGTTTGGCTCCGCCTCGCGACTTCGCATCCCTCTGTGCCCGCCATTGTAGCACGTGTGCAGCCCTGGGCATAAAGGCCATGAGGACTTGACGTCATCCCCACCTTCCTCCACGTTCACCGTGGCAGTCCCCTTAGAGTCCCCGGCATGACCCGCTGGCAACTAAGGGCAAGGGTTTCGCTCGTTAAGGGACTTAACCCGACACTTCACAGCACGAGCTGACGACAGCCATGCAGCACCTGTGCAGGCTCCGGGCTGAACCGGTCGTTCCCCTTTCGGGGTTCTACTACCTGCATGTCAAGCCCAGGATAAGGTTCTTCGCGTTGCCTCGAATTGAGCCACATGCTCCACCGCTTGTGTGAGCCCCCGTCAATTCCTTTGAGTTTTAGCCTTGCGACCGTACTCCCCAGGCGGCACACTTAACGATTTCTCTGCGGCGGGGATGGGCGTCAGACCCTCCCCCACCTAGTGTGCATCGTTTAGGGCCAGGACTACCGGGGTATCTAATCCCGTTCGCTCCCCTGGCTTTCGGGCCTCAGCGTCAGGACATCCCCAGCGACCTGCCTTCGCCATTGGCGTTCCTCTCGATATCTACGCATATCACCGCTCCACCGAGAGTTCCAGTCGCCCCTGAATGCCTCAAGCCCGGCAGTATCGGGTGCCATTCCTTGGTTGAGCCAAGGGCTTTCACATCCGACTGACCGGGCCGCCCGCGCCCGCTTTAAGCCCAGTAATTCCGAGCAACGCTCGCCACCTTCGTCTTACCGCGGCTGCTGGCACGAAGTTAGCCGTGGCTTATTCCAGAGTTGACGTCAATGCCACCCGCTTCTTCGGCGGGCGCACTTCATACCTCTGAAAAGCGGTTTACACCCCGAAGGGCTTCCTCCCGCACGCGGCGTCGCACCGTCACGCTTTCGCGCATTGCGGATGATTCGAGACTGCTGCACCCCGTAGGGCTCTGGGCAGTGTCTCAGTCCCAGTGAGGCCGAACACCCGCTAAGGCCGGCTACCCGTCATCGCCTTGGTGAGCCATTACCCCACCAACCAGCTGATAGGAAACAGGCCGCTCCCAGACCGACAGGCCCCGAAGGGTCCCCATCCTATGATCCCGAACCATGCGATCCGGGACATCACCCGGCATTAATCCGCCTTTCGACGAGCTATTCCGGTGTCCGGGGTACGTTACCTGTTTTGTACTCTCCCTTCCGCCACTCGTACAGGCCCGGTCTTACGACCAGACCCGACTCGTTCGACTTGCATGTCTCAACCACGCCGCCAGCGTTCGCTCTGAGCCAGGATCAAACTCTTCAATTGGAAAGCATGGGTCACAAGACACGACTCATCGCGTTGCGAGAGTGTGTCTTGTGTCTTTCAACACACCACTTGGCCATCCCGGCCGCTTCCAGCCGGGACCGCCTGTCCTCCCTCTCGCGCGGCGCACGATGGCGGCGCGCGATCAGGACACACTCCCGCTTTGCTTGGGCTCGAACTGTTCACTTGCCAAAGAGCGACCGGGCTTTGCCGCCCCATAAAGACACTCATTATACGAAGGCACAGAGGCCTGTCAACGGGCCGCCCCGTTTTTTTTACTTTTCGCGGACCCCGGTGGCATGAACAGCGGCCGGGGCCAGAGGCTGTCATACCCTGCAGCAACTCACTCCAACCCATACTATACATCGGCTTCGCGGCCGCGTCAAGAGCATTTTTTCCATTTGCCCCTCCAAACCCATACGCTGCTCGCCGCCCGGTTATTCACCGCCGAATCCGCGCGGGCCGGAAATCCCATGGCCCTGCCCGACCTTGGGCCGGTATAATCGCCCACGGCCCCGCCCGGGACCCTCGCCCCGTCCCGACGGCAGGCGCGCCGGTCGACCGAATAGGAGGCCCATCATGTGGCGAATCGACCCTTCTGCCTGGCTTGCACCCTGGCTTTCCCTGGCGGTCTGCCTGGTCTGCGCCTGCGCCGGCGCAGGCGCATCGGCAGCGACAAAACCCGGCAGGATACCCGTCATCCTCGACACCGACATCGGTGACGACATCGACGACACGTGGGCCCTGACGATGCTCCTCAAGTCCCCTGAACTCGACGTCAAACTCGTCGTGGGCGACCAGGGCAAGACCCACTACCGCGCCAAACTCATCGCCAGACTCCTCGAGGTGGCAGGGCGCACCGACATTCCCGTCGGCGTCGGCGCGGGCAACGCCGGCGGCGGCGGGCAGCAGGAAGACTGGATCAAGGACTACGACCTCAAGGCGTACCCCGGCAAGGTCCATGAGGACGGCGTCGGCGCGATCATCGACACCCTTATGAAGTCGCCCGAGCCGATGACCCTCATCGCCATCGGCCCCATGCCGAATCTGCTGGAGGCGCTCAAGCGCGAGCCCAGGATCGCCACCAAGGCCCGCTTCGTGGGGATGCACGGCAGCGTGCGGCGGGGGTACGGGGGCAAGAGCCAGATCGACGCCGAGTACAACGTCCGCGCCAACGCCAAGGCCTGCCAGGCCGTCTTCACCGCCCCGTGGGACATCACCATCACGCCGCTCGACACCTGCGGCCTCGTGCACCTGAGGGGCGGGAAGTTCAAGGCGGTCCGCGACTGCCAGGACCCGCTCGTCCGGGCCCTCGTCGAGAACTACCGCCTCTGGGCAAAGAAGAAGGCGACGGAGGAACTCGGGGCGTCCAGCACCCTCTTCGACACCGTCGCCGTCTACCTTGCCTTCGCCGACACCCTCTGCAAGATCGAGACGCTGCCCATCCGCGTCACCGACGACGGAAAGACCGTCATCGATGAATCCGGCGGCAAACCGATGCGCGTGGCCACCGAATGGAAGGACATGGGCGCCTTCGAGGACCTCCTGGTCGAGCGGCTCACGGGCGCCAAGCCGTAGCATCCCCGGGCCGGTTGGGCTATCGGCGCTTCAGCAGGTTCTCCAGGTACACGTGCAGGTCGCCGTTCCACGGCTTGGAGCAGATGTCGATGTCGCCGTCGCCGTCCACGTCGGCGGCCATGCCTTCGTGACAGCGGTCGCCCTCGTTGACGACGTGCTCGGCCCACCTGCCGCCTTTGCCGTCGGCGTTCTCCCAGACGTACCAGCGATGTTTGCCGCCGGGCCCCGTGCCGCCCAGAGGTCCTTCGCCGGAGAAGACGTCCAGGTCGCCGTCGCCGTCGAAGTCGGCAACGGCCAGCGTGTGGAGGTCTCCCTTTTTCTCGGCGATGACGTGCCGGACCCAGGTGCGGCCCTTGCCGTCGGCGTTTTCGAACCAATGCGTGCGGCCGTCACCCGCCTCGATATCGGCGTCGGTCAGGACGACATCGTTGTCGCCGTCCCTGTCGAGGTCGGCGACCCAGGACTTGGTCGTGTCTTTGAACCTGCCGCCGCTGCCGCCGGGAATGTCCTCGTGCCACGTCCACCGGGTGCCTTTGGCGTCAGCGTTCTCGAACCAGCCGGTTGACCGGACGATATCGTTGTCTCCGTCGCCGTCGAGGTCGCCCACGCCGCGCGGGTCGATGCCCCCATGGACGGCCGGCCCGACACGGTGGGCCTGCCAGGGCGTCTTCGGATCCGGCGGTATGCGGTACCAGTACACGCCCGCCCTGTCGCTCATCATGACGACGTCCGTCCGCCCGTCGCCGTCCATATCGGCGGCCACGTTGTCGTGGCAGGCGGGGATGGCGCCGTTCTCGCAGCGCTCGAACG
>Ga0111218_1021_pt1 | contig 14209 bp, 12 predicted proteins | sample DeeMarSWOR152_54_FD_80369 | JGI IMG/M metagenome (GOLD analysis project Ga0111218, IMG submission 80369) | Planctomycetes bacterium DG_20 | reverse complement strand
GCCTGTCGGACCTGGCCGCCGACTGGTACAGCGACCAGATGCTCGGCAACTTCTTCCGGCTGACGTGCCCGTACCTGTACGACATGGAGGCCATTGCGTATTTCGCCCTGCTGCGGAACCGCCACTCCTCGCACGCCACGAGCGCCATTGCCGCCACCACCCAGATCCTGTTCGACGTCTACCGCCACAAGGGCCGGCTGTACGTCCACCCGCTGAAGGCCCAGCAGCGGTACTCGCCGACGATGTACATGCTCCACGCGTGGGCGGGCGATGAGTTTCTGCCCCTGACGCAGAGCGCCGCCACGTCGGAAGTCCTGACCAGCACACCACGGCCGGGGCCGGACTCGGCCCTGTGGCAGTTGGGCGTGTGGAACCGCGCGTTCCTGGAGGCCGAGGAGGTCCTGAAATCCGCCCGCCGGGGCGAGGCCCCGCCCGAGAAGGCCGACGAGTGTTTCCGACGGCTGCTCCGGATGGCCGTCTCGCGCGACGAACGCGTCCTCGGGCTGCTCGAGGCGCACCTGACGCTGGCCGACGTGCTCGACATCCGCAGACGGATGATCGGCACGGGGCTCGTCGGCGGAAAATCGGTCGGCATGCTGCTCGCCCGCGCCATCCTGGAACAGGCCGACCCGCGCTGGAACGAGGTGCTCGAACCGCATGACTCGTTCTACATCGGCTCGGACGTCTTCTACACCTTCCTCGTCCAGAACGGCATCTGGTGGGTCCGCGAGCGGCAGCGCGACCCCAACTCATTTCTCGACGGGGCGGAGCGCGCGCGGCACCGGATGCTCACGGGGACGTTCCCGGAGGAGATCGTGAAGCAGTTCGAGTACATGCTCGACTACTTCGGCCAGTCGCCCATCATCGTGCGGTCCAGCAGCCTGCTCGAGGACAACTTCGGCAACTCCTTCGCCGGCAAGTACGAGAGCGTCTTCTGCGCGAACCAGGGGTCGAAGGACCGCCGCTTCGAGGACTTCCTGTCGGCCGTCCGAACCATCTACGCCAGCGCCATGAGCGAACGGGCACTGCGGTACCGCGCACGGCGCGGCATCCTCGACCGCGACGAGCAGATGGCCCTGCTGGTGCAGCGCGTCTCGGGAGCCCTGCAGGGGAACCTCTTCTACCCCCCCATCGCCGGGGTCGGGTTCTCGTTCAACCCGTACGCGTGGAGCGACTACATCGACCCGGAGGCGGGGGTGGTGCGGCTGGTCCTGGGGCTGGGCACCCGGGCCGTGGAACGCTTCGACGACGACTACACGCGCGTGGTGGCCCTGAATGCGCCCCAGCGGCGGCCGGAGGCCAACTTCGATGAGGTCCGCCAGTACGCCCAGCGCAAGGTGGACGTGCTGGACCTGGAAGCCAACCAACTGCTGAGCCTCAACTTCGCCGACGTCGCCCGGCAGAGCCCGCGGCTGCCGCTCGAATTGTTCGCCTCCCAGGACCAGGAACTGGCCCGCCGCGCCGAGCGGAGCGGCGTGACCGACGCCTTCCCGTGGGTCCTGACGTTCGAGAAGTTGCTGTCCGAGACCCCTTTCGTCAGCGACATGCGCGGAATGCTCGCCAGGCTTCAGGAGGCGTACGAGGTTCCTGTGGACGTTGAATTCACCGCGAACTTTCCGGAGGGGGACGGGTACAAGATCAACCTGGTCCAATGCCGCCCGCTTCCGGTGAAGCAGGGCGTGCCGGCCGCCATCGAACCGCCGGCCGATTTGGACGCCGACGACGTGGTCCTCGAAGCCCACGGCGCCGTCATCGGCCAGAGCCGCATCGCCCGGCTCGACCGGCTCATCTACGTGGTGCCCCGCGTGTACGGGCAGTTGCCGATCGGGAGCCGGTACTCCGTCGCCCGGCTCATCGGGCGGGTCGTGCACACCGACGGGGGCAACGGCGGGCTCAGCGTCATGCTCCTTGGCCCCGGCCGCTGGGGCACGACCACGCCGTCGCTGGGCGTGCCCGTCTCGTTCGCCGACATCAGCGCCGTCTCGGCCATCTGCGAGATCGTTGCCATGAGCGAGAACCTGGTGCCCGACGTCTCGCTCGGCACGCACTTCCTCAACGAGTTGATCGAGATGGACATTCTCTACCTGGCGCTCTTCCCAAGTCAGCAAGGCAACCGGCTGAACGGGGCGCTTCTGGAACGGGTGCCGAACCGTCTGACCGACCTCGTGCCCGACGCCGCCCCATGGGGCGACGCCGTCCGCGTGATCGACCCCGCCGACCTGCCCGGTGGCGGGCCGCTGGTGCTGAACGCCGACACCCTGAAGCAGCAGGTGGTCTGCTACGTGGAGCGGGAAGGCCCGTAGCGGACCCGAGGCCGGCGCCGAGTTGGCGTGGAGCGGGGCCGAGCGCCTACGGCACGCGGCGGACGCGGTCTTCCTCGGTCCTGGCGTTTCGACGGAGCGGGTCGGTCCGCTCGATCTGGGGCCGGCGGTCGAGGTGGTCGAGGGCCTCGGCCAGTTTCTTCTCGCGCGGGGTCAGGCCGAGGTGCCGGGGGACGAGTTTCGCCCGGATGAAGAGCACCAGTTCCGTATCGACATCGACCGTCTGGACGCGGCGGAAGAGGATGCCGAGCCACGGGATGTCGCCCAGGAGGGGGATCTTGTCCTCGTTGGCGACGGTGCGGTGGCGCCTCAGGCCGCCGAGGACGGCGATCTGTCCGTCCCGCATGGTCATGACAGAACTGCTGCGCCGGGTCTGAATGACGGGGATCTGGTTGATGGCGGCGCCGGTGTCGGCGCTCTGCTCGACGCTCAGTTCCACATGCACGGCGCCGTCGTCGCCGATGCGTGGGGTGACTTCGAGTTTGATGCCGACTTCCTTGAAGGCCGTGGTGCCGATCTGTCCGCCCTCGCCCGTCTGCGTGAGTTCCTGATACGGGATCTCTTCGATGATCTCGATGTTGGCCTTTCGGTTGTTGATGGCCAGGACCTTGGGGTTGGCGAGGATCTTGGCGCTGTCGAACGTCTGGAGCATGTCGTAGACGCCGCCGATGGTCCAGTCATCGCCGAGGAACGTGAACTGGACCTGGCCGCCCGGATTGGTGACGGCGTTGGTGCCAGCGCCGACGGTGAGCCGCTGCTGGAGGGTAAACTGGTCGCCCTCGATCTTGGTCAGGGTCCAGTCGAACCCGTAGTGGAGTTCGTCGCTCAGGGTCACGTCAACGATGATGGCCTCGATCATGACCTGGAGCGGGACGGTGTCGAGTTCGTGAACGGCGAGGCGGATGGCCTCGACGTGCGACGAGGTGTCGGTGACGATGAGGGCGTTGCGTTCCTCGTCGAGGCCGATGCGTCCGGCCCCCGACAGCATCGACGTCAAGGTCTTGGCGGTGTCTTTGGCGAGGAGGCTGTAGAGGGGGATGACCGCGGTCCGGGGCCGCAGCAGTTCGAGTTGCTCGACACTCTGCTGTTCGGTCTGGAGTTGTTGGGCCGTCACGACGCGGACGCGACTGCCTTCCCACTCGGCGATCAGGTGGGCCGCCTGAAGGACCGCCCGGAAGGCTTGGGCCCAGGGCCTGTCCTGGACGCGAATGGTCACGCGCTGGTCGGTCTGGCCGGCCAGGACGAGGTCCACGTCGCCCTGGTAAGCCAGTCCGCGGAGGACCTCGGTGGCGCGGGCGTCGATCACGTCGAGCGAGACGGTGATGCCCTCCGCGACGCCGGGCGGCGGCATGCACGGATCGGGCAGTTCAACGTTCACGGGTTCCGTCTTCAGGTCGGCGAGAGGGACGGGCGTTTCGATCCGGGCCAGGAGTTCCGGGTCGGGATCGAGAATCCTGGCGCCCTCAACGCGGACGCGCGGCGGCGGCGTGGCTATGCCGGGCCTGGACCGGGCGCACCCCCCCGCCAGCATCGCGAGAAGAACGACTGTCGCTATGATTCCGTATCGGGTCATGCCGGAGCCCCCTACGGCGTCTGCTCGGCCCCGTCCGGGGCCGCTTGGGTTGATTCGGATGCCCCCGTCGCCGGCACGTGCGGGCCGGCCAGGGTATTATCGGCGGTTTGGGGCAGCGCACTCGATGGAGTTTCATCATCGGGGCACGTCACGGCCGGGGCCGCCGCCCCACCGGGCACGGCCGGCGGGGGCATGTCGAGTTGGGCCTGCGGCCGCCGCGTCGTCATGATGTGCCGCCTGCCCTGCTTTTCGGCCACCACCGTGTCCCGAGTGATGGAGGTAATGCGGTACCCGTCCAACAAGTCGCCGGTCTTGGCGATGGCGTCGCTGACGATGGCGATCACGAGGCGGTCCGAGAAGAGGATGCCGTTAAGCACGGGCACGGCCGATTGGGCCGCGCCCTCGGCCTCGTCCTTGGGCACCTGAGGCGTTTCGGGCGAGGCGGCCGCACCCGCCACGCCCTCGGGCAAGGTGCCCTCGGGCAGCAGGCCGGGCTCGGTCTTCTTCGTCGCGGCCGAGTCGACCAACGGCGAAAAGGGATTGACGCGGGAGAACCAGCCGCGGTCTTCCTTGGCCGCCGGAGCCGTCTCGACGGCCGGTGTGTCGGCGGCATCCTTCGAGGGCTCGGCGGCGGCAGCGACGCCGGTCAGGCTCGCGGCTACAAGCGTGGCTATCAGCATTCTAACCATGATCGTCTCCTTCCACAACAGGCAACCGCACGCGCAGGACCACGGCCACGTCGAACGGCGGCTCGTCGGTTCCCTCGATGGAGAGTTCCTCCAACCCGATGGCAAGGTTCCCCTTGCTGAGGCGGCGGAACATCTCCATGACACTGGCGTACGGCCCGTCGAGTTCCAGACGGACCAGCAACTGCTGCACCGGCCGCGACGCCTCCTTCAGGCGCAGCCCTGTAAGCGACTCGCGGGCAACCGAGCGGACCGACAGGCCGAGTTCCTCGGCCTGCTTCTGGATCTCCTGGAGGACGACGTCGGCCCTGTCGGCCTCCACCCACGGACACGGCAAGTCCTTGAGTTGGTCGATCGTTCTCTGGCTGGCCTTGGTTTCGGCCTGCAGCAGGTTCAGTTGGGTCTGCTGAAGCAAGAGAACCTTCTCGGTCGTATCGAGGTCGGCCTGATACGCCGCTGCGGCGTCCATCGCCGGGCTGATGCCCGCGGTGTAGCAGGCCATGATCGCGAGCACGACCACGACCGCGCCCAGGGCATACCGCTCGCGGGCCGTCCGTTTAACCAACAGTTCAACGAGCATCCTTCTCATCCCTCTCCGGCTTTGCAGAGTGCTTCTCGCGCAGCCGGCAACTGATGACGTATTCCGGCAAACGGACGCCGGGACCGGCGGCGCGAACCAGCCGCTCAACGTTGGCCTCTTCGAGATGGGGCAGGCCGTTCAGCCGCGCCGCCACCTGGTGCACCAGGTCCGTCACCTGGGTCTCCCCGGCAAGGCGCAGGATGCCGCGCCGGTACGTGATCTTTCGGACGCGCACCCCCTCCGGAATCTGCGCCGTGATGGCTTCAAGGGCGGCCGTCCAGTCCGACGGCTGCACCTCGGCCCGGACATCTTTCCAGAGTCTGACGCGTGCCGCCGCCTCCACCGCCTTCCGCTTCAGTCCCGAGGCCGTCTTGACGCTGACCGTGTGGGCCTGCATTCGAATCGAGGCCGCCTGGGCGGCCTTGGCCGTGTCGCCCGCGCCCATCCGGACCGTCACCGACGCGATCACGGTCGCAACGACCGCCAGGCCCACCGAGGCGGCCAACCCCATGAGTTGCTTCTGAACCGTCTCGACGACCGGCCATTCGTCGGGCACGAGATTCATGTGCGGCGTGATTTCGTCGCGCCCAAGGCCAATCATCGCGGCGCCGATGGCGGGCCAGGATTGGCGGCCGTACTCGTCGACGTTGGCGCCGGGAGTCACCTCCGGCCACTCCGGCAGGGCTTCGACCTCCACCCCCGCCACATCCTGCTTGACGCACCCGAGCAGTCCCCTGGCCACCACGGGGTCCTCGCACGCGGCAAGACAGATCCAGAGGCGCGGCTGAGCGCCGTCGAAGCGGCTCCTGCAGAAGTCCACGGAGCGGCGGGCCTCGACCAGGAGGTCTTCGATCTTCTCCGGGCGGCGGGCCAGTTCGCACGCGCCCTGGTCCACCGACCGGACCAACAGCGGCCGGGGCCCCTTGACGATCACGAAGTCGGTGGACTCGTTTCGCAGGACCATCAGGATCGTCGGCTGCTCCTGGTCGGCCGCGCAGGTCGCCAGGCTCCGGATGGCGGCCAGGGCGTACGGCTCGACGTGCGAGACGGGGATGCCGACCCGCATGAGCGCCGGCAGGAGCGTGGCCACCTCGTCCCGGGAGACCGCCGCCGCCAGGAACGCCTGCTTGCTGCTCTCGCCCGTCTCCAGCGGCGTCGCCTTCCAGAGCACGTCGCGGTCCTCGTACATGGCGTACCGGCTGATACGCTCCTGCAGGACATGCTGGACCTCGGCGCCGGCGGTACCGGATTCGATGACGCGCGCGATGGCCAGTTTGCCGCCGAGGGCGACACACAGGTTGCGGCGGGGAAAGCGATGGGTGCGCAAGACGTGGCGGACGGCTTCCGCAACGATGTTCGCATCGGTCAGCGTCCCGTCGGCAAAGGCTTCCGGCGGGAGTTGGTCGGAGACGGCGCGCCGGATGACCACGCGCTCCCCGTCGGCCGCCAGTTCGACGGCGTGCAGGGTGCCGGCGTCCAACATGATGCCAACCGCCGTCCGTCCTGCCATTCAACCTCTCCTGCTCGCGCGCCTCGCGTCAGTTGCCGTCCAATCAGGTCCCCTCGCGCCACCACACGACGCGGACCGGATACGGCGGCCGGCAGGCGTCGGGCTGCCCGACGACCAGCCGGGCCGTCACCACCCGCGTAAACCCGTCGGCCCGGCCCGTTGACGTCACCGTGACGACGGGCTTGGCGTTGTCGATCAGGGCCGCGTAGGTGACGGGCGAGTCCGCCGGCAGGTTCAGCGTGCCGGAAACGGGGCTCGTGGTGTCGCAGGCCTGGCGGAGCGCCGCGATAGCCTCGGCCACGCCGGCCTGGGCGGCGTAAAGGGCCTCGAGGCCGCTGGTGTGGTTCCGCAGGATCGCGAGGTCCAGCGTCGCCTCGTCGAGCATCGCCACGGCCAGGACCGTGATGAAGGCGATGGCAAAGACGACCAGGACCAGGGCAATGCCGCGTTTGTGCGCGTGGGCGGCCTGTCGCGTCAGGGAATCGCTCATGAGTTCGGCTCCCCCGGCGTGCCGTGATTGGCTGCCGGATACCAGGACGGTTCTTCGGTCGGTGGGGCGAAGGGACTGGTTCGGCTGAGGGAGCATCCGTCGTCGTCGCCGCCCCACGCCTTCTCGAAGACCACGGCGTCGCGCAGCGTGTTCGCCTCGCCGACGAAGACCTGCTTGTCCTCGAGGTTCTTTCCGATTTCGTTGTCGTCGACCAGCAGCCGCACGCAGTTCCTGGAGACGGGTCCCCAATTGATGGTGGCGGCGTCGATGCGGACCCAACTCCTGCTGTCGTTGACTCGGAAGCCGCTGATCTCCAGCCGCGCGTCAACGCCCTTGAGGGCCGTCAGGTCGGCGGCGTGGGCCGTCCAGTCCGTGCTGCACCCGCCGCTGTACACCGTGAGCAGGGGCACGCCGGTGCGATTCGTGATGCGGATTCTGACGTCAGGCCGCTCGAAACTTGGGTTGTAGCGCTCCCGCACCGTGACCCGGACGTCGCCGCTGGCAGTGGCGGGAATCTTGAAATCCTGGTACATGATGGTCCAGCCGACGCCACAAAGGTAGATCTTGTAGTTGCCGGAGGCCGCCTCGCCGAAGTCTCGCTGCCAGGGGCCCAAGAAAAACTTCCAATCGCCCGTGCCGCCCTCGAAGTCGCCGTTCTTGAGGACCTCGTTGTCCAGTTCCGTATCCTGGTCGGCTATGACGGCGTAGGCGCCGGGCGGAATGACCGTGGTGCCCGTGCCGTGGTACGCGTCGGGCAGGATCCTGTCCGGATCGTTCTGGTCCCTGGTCCAGAGGAACCAGTCGCGCACGTCGATCGGATCGGCCGTCGGGTTGTGGAGTTCGACCCATTGATGCTTATCCTTGGCCCCGTAACTCGGCTTCGGCCTGTACATGATCTCGTTGACGACGACGGCGGGCCTTGTGCGTTCCAGGGCGACCAGGGTGGTGACGGTCGTGGGGCCCTTCTTGCCGTTCGGGTCCGCCACCGTCATGGTGATGTAGACGCCGGCGGTCTTGGCGAGGCTCGCGGACGCAGCCGCAAGCACCTGCTTGTCGGCAGCAAGGCACTCGATGGAGAGGGCCGTGCAGTGCTGCGCAAGGACGGCCTCGGATCCGGACGGGCCATACCGCACCTCGTTCGACGGGGCGTCCCTGAGGAACGTCTTCGGCGTGCCGTCGCCGGCGATGAACTTGATGGCGGCGGCGGGGCCTCCGCCATCGGCGATCTCGACCACGGCCCGTGCCTGCCGCAGGGCCGTCGCCACGTGGGCCAGGGCAAACCGTGCCTCCTGGGCCTTGAGGATCATCGGCCGGGCCGTGTCCAGGGCCGCCTTCTCGCTGTGCAGAAGCGGCACGGTCGCCGCGAAGACCACCGCCATGATGGCGACCACAAGCAGACACTCCAGAAGCGTCCACCCATGCCTGCCGCACGGCGTTCGCGTTGGCGTCTCCGTCTCCACGGCTATCACCTCATTAATAGGCCGTCATGTCCGCGACGCAGGTCTTGAACGTCACCAGGACCTCGCCGGCGTCGAGGCTGGCGTTGCCGTTGGTGTCGTGCCCGACCTTGACGGTGACGGTCTTGGTGAGGCCCCCGGGGTTCTGTATGATTTTCACGAGGAACCCGTCGCCCAGGTCATGGGAGTCTTTCGTGAGGTTCTGGGTGAAGTCCTCGGCGGCGATGCCCATGGCGGCCTCCATCTCCTGCTGCGCGAGCAGGGTGGCCCGGGTCCGGTTCTCGATCTCGAAGGCGAGGCCGATGGCGTGGGTGGTGGCCTCGACGATCGGGACAGCGCACACGACCAGCAGGGCCGCCGCCACCAACAGTTCGATCAACGTCAGGCCTGTGTGACGTCGCCTTGGGGCGTCCACCTAACTCCCCCCTTTCCGCTCGCACCACACATGGCCGGTCGCCGACTCAAGACGGACAGCCCAGCGATTCTCGCCCTTGCGGATAATCATGTCGTCCACCAGCCCGCCCCCCCGGGTCGCCCCGCCGTACGGGTCGAACGCCACAACGTAGTCGCTTCTGTCGAACTGCCACCCGTCGGCCAGGAAGGCCTCTTCGTCGTAGGTCCAGTTTTTCGCGTTGAGGATGCGGTACGACCGTTGCGTACACGTGAGCAGGTAGCCCGTGGGGTTGTCGGCGGCGTTCTCGATGGCCATCCGGCGGGCCAGCCAGGCCGTGGCCACGACTTTGCGCGCGCTGGCCTCTCCCTCGACCATCCAGAGGTCCGCGCCGGCCAGCCGCGGCAGCGCAATCGCCGCGATAAGGCCGAACACCACGACCACGGCCAGCAACTCAATCAGCGTGATGCCGGCCCCGGCGCGCCGGAAGCGCGGGCGCGCCCTCGCCAACCGGGTCACACCGTCCGCGACGTTCTCACCACGTGCGTGCATCGGCGCCCCCACCCACTCACAGCCACCACACGTTCGAACCTACAACCCGGGTGCAGGACGCATGGCCCCCAGACCGGGTCCTGCCCCACGTGCGCCGGATAGGCGGCAGAGCCGAGGCCTGCGATGGCCCCGTCCGCCGGCACCTCGGCGCGATTAGTGGTTGTGCGGCTCGACGCGCTTGGTGCTTGGGTCGTAGGTGTAAGGGGTGCCGTACCCGCACACCGGGGGGCCGTCCGGGAAGATGTCCGTGTTGTTCAGGATGTTGGTCGAGAACGCGGTCGCGTCCGCCGGATACACCCCGTTGTTGCTGTTGATGGCCCAGAGTTCGATCTGGGAGTTGATGAGCGAGATGTTGGCCTTGCAGGTGTTCTTCTTCGCATCAGCCCCCGAGGAGGCCAGCCTGGGAATGGCCACGGCGGCCAAGAGCCCGAGGATGACCACCACCAGCAGCAACTCAATCAGCGTAAAGCCCCTCTTCCTATGCCTGTGCATCGTCCTCCTCCTTCCAATGAGCCTAGATTGTTTGCGTGCGTACAACATTGACCGAGGCCCGGCGCATCGAGGCCCGGCCCAGACGCAGGCCACCGCCTTCGGGCCTTCCCTTGGGCGGTCCACCCCAGATGGTTCGCCTGTTCGCCGCGCCAAAGCACGGTTTAATGGCTATGGGGCTCAACACGCTTGGTGCTCGGGTCGTAAGTGTACGGGGTGCCGTACCCACATACCGGTGGGCCGTCCGGGAAGATATCCGTGTTGTTCAGGATGTTGGTCGAGAACGCCGTGGCGTCGGCCGGATACGTCCCACTGTTGTTCAGGGCCCACAGTTCGATCTGGGAGTTGATGAGCGCGATGTTGGACTTGCAGGTGTTCTTCTTCGCATCGGCCCCAGAGGAGGCCAGCCGGGGGATGGCCACGGCGGCCAGAAGGCCTAGAATGACGACCACCAGCAACAGTTCGATCAGCGTAAAGCCTCGCTTCGTGGACATCCTCGATTCCTTTCACCTCACGCTCTTAGGCACGTGCCCCGCAGCACCCGTTGCGCAGCCAGGGCGAACCATCACTTACCCACGTGCTGCATGACGTCGAACATCGGCAGATACACCGCCAGCAGCACGAGCCCCACAATCAGGGCCATGACGACCGTCAGCAGCGGCTCGATGCGTCCGACGGCCCGTTTCAGGCTCAGATCGACGTCGCGGCTCAGGATATCGGCGGCGCAGCCCAGCAGTTCGGAGACGCGTCCGGACTGCTCGCCGCTCGAAATCACCTGAAGGAGCGACGGCGGGAACCATCCCGTCCGCCGCAACGGCCCCGTCAGGCCCGTGCCGCGCTGAATGTCTGCTCGCACCGGCCCCAGCGCCTCGATAAACGCCGCGTTGCCGGTGACCCGGCCCGCCAAGTCCAGCGCTTTCAGGACCAGGACGCCCGCGCCCATGATCTCGCCGAAGGAACGCGTGAAGCGGTAGAGAACCATCTTCTTCAGGAGCGGGCCGACCACCGGAATGCGGACCTTCCACCGGTCGAACCACAACTGCCCGGTGGGGCTCTTCTTGATCCAGACCACCAGGGCGATGAGGCCGACCATCGGCACCAGCAGAACCCACGGCGACGTGACCAGCACGTTGCTGAAATCGACCAGCACCTGGGTCGGCAGCGGCAGCCCTACGCCCATCCGCTTGTACACGTTCGAGAAGACCGGAACCACGTAAAGCAGCAGGAACGACACGACGCCGATGATGACCACGATCAGCGCCGCCGGGTACGCGAACGCGTTGCGGACCTTCTGTTTGGTCTCCTGCTTGTTCTCGAGGTACCGGGCGAGGCGGTCGAGGGTCTCGGGCATCTGGCCGCTCTCCTCGCCGGCCCAGACGGAGGCCCGAAAGTACGGCGAAAACTGCTCCGGGTGCCGTTCGAGGGCCGCCGAGAGTTTGTGGCCTGCCTCGATGTCGCTGATCACGTCGGTCAGGATTCGGCGCAGCGGGCCGGGCGGCGTTTCCTCGGTGAACGTCCGGAGGCACTCCGCCAGGCTGATGCCGCTTCCCACCAAGGCCGCCAGGTGCTGGCACAGCGGGACCAGAGCGCCCTCGCCGACGCGGGCCTTCCAGGGCAGGATGCCGCCCCCGCTGGCCCCCGGGGGCCCGCCGCGCGCAAGCGGTTCGGACCCCAACCCCGTTCGTGGGGGTCGTGCGGCAGGCTTCGGTTTCTCCAGGACGCCGGTGCTCACGATTCAATATCCTCCGCAGGCAGAATGCGCCGGAGTTCATCAATCGTCGTGTGGCCGTTGCGGACGGCCTCGATGGCAGCGTCGCGCATGGTGATCATGCCGGTTTCGCGGCCCAGGTTCCGGAGGACGTCGCTCGAAACGCCCTGCACAAAAGCCTCGCGAATGGCCTCGTTCACCGGGAAGATCTCGTACATGCCCATGCGTCCCCGGTATCCCGTGCCCATGCACATGTCGCATCCGCGACCGTGCATCAGGTCGGCGCCTTCCAGGCCGGTTCCGGCGACGAGTGCGGCCGGGGGCCGGTACGCCTCGGCACAGTCCGGGCAGACCCGCCGCACCAGCCGCTGCGAAATCGCCACCACCAACGTCGAGGCGATCAGAAACGGCGGCACGCCCAAGTCCTTCAGACGGTCCATGACGCTCGGCGAATCGTTGGCGTGGAGCGTCGAGAACAGCAGGTGCCCGGTCATGGCGGCCTGGACCGCCAGGCGCGCCGTCTCGGTATCGCGGATCTCGCCGACCATGATGATGTCGGGGTCCTGCCGCAGCACCGTCCTCAGCGACCCGGCGAAGGTCAGCCCCACCGCCGGGTTCACCTGGATCTGGTTCACGAGGTCGAAGGAGTACTCGACGGGGTCCTCGATGGTCGTGACGTTGAGGTGCGCGCGGTCCACTTCGCGCAGCGCCGCATACAGCGTCGTGGTCTTGCCGCTGCCGGTCGGCCCGGCCAGAAGGATCATGCCGTACGGCCGCGTGATGAGTTTGGCGAACAGGTCGCGCTGCTCGTCGGGCATGCCCAACTGGCGGAGGTTCAGGCCGCCGGACGACTTGTTCAGCAGCCGGATGGCGATCTTCTCGCCGTTGACCGTCAACAGCGTCGACACGCGCATGTCGAACTCGGCGGATTCCATGCGAATGCTGATGCGGCCGTCCTGCGGCGCGCGGTGCTCGGTGATGTCGAGCGCCGAGATCAGTTTGACGCGCGAGATCACCTCGTCCTGGATGTTGTTCGGGACGCGCATCATGTCGTGCAGCACGCCGTCGATCCGGTAGCGAACCAGGAGTTGCGTTTCGAGCGGCTCGATGTGAATGTCGCTGGCGCCGCGTCGGGCTGCGCCGCGCAGCATGGAGTCCACCAGGCGCACCGCCGGCGCGTCGCGCCGGGCCCCCAACCGCTCGCTCAGCGAGATGACGCGACCGATGGGGTCGCCGCCCTCGCCGCGGCCCATGTCGCCCAGGCCTTCCTCGAAACTGCGGTCCACGGTGAAGTAACGCTCGATGGTCCGCCGGATGTCTTTCTCGGTCGCCTCGACAGGCTCCACGCGGTGGCCCGTCACCAGTTCGATCTGGTCAAGCAGAGCCAGGTCGGGATCATTGCAGGTCGCCAGGACCAGGACCTCGTCCTTCAGGCAGACGGGGACCGCCAGGTGTTCGCGGACCAGGCCTTCCGGCAGGAGATGGACCACCCCCGGATCAACGGCGTGACCCGCCACCATCTCCGGTTCGAGGCCGAGTTGCGAGATCAGGTCTTCGGTGGCGGCGGGGTCGTGCTCGGCCACGGCGGCAGGGGCATCCTGGACCCCCGCGTCGGCCGGCGCAGACCGGGGGCCGTCGGCCAGATCGCCTTGTTCGGCTGTTTCGTGCGGCAGATTCACGTCGTCGCACCGTAAGGGAAGGTGCCTGCCGCAGGTGCGCGGGTGCCACGCGGAGGGGCGTGAGACCATCCCCCCACCCCAACGGCACGTCACTCCTTGTGGCTTCCGCTAGTTCGACATCGAAACCCGATTCCCTTTAGCAATTCCAAGCCTTGGGGCGAACTCCCCGGGCCGCCGGAAACGGGTATCCTGATGTCGGCCCGCGATGCTGCCTGATGCAGCAGCGTCGCCGCCTCTGCGGATGGCCCCCCAGGGCCTCACGCTGCCGCATTCGCCTTCTGATATGCGGCAGAATCGCCGGGATTGATGCCCGGCCGAATGCCCCAATTCCATCGGGAAAACGGCCATTCCGGAGCCGCCGGAGGTCCTGTCAGCCTCATCGGCACAGGGACATTAATCCTCAAGCCTGCTGCGATGCGCTTCCGATGATAGATGAGCCGGACCCTGTCAAAAGGGCGAGGCTGGGCAATCTGGGGAAAGTCTATGTTTGCGCGGCGGCTGACGCTCTGCGACAAGTTGCTCCTGACGTTGGCTTCGCTGCTGGTGCTCGAGGCGGGTGTGCGGGGGCTGCTCGACTGGGCTCACGCCGCCCAGACCCAACACGAGCATTTCATGTGCACCGGCCGAAACCACGTTCGCAACGTCGCGTACTCGGCGCGAGACGCCTTCGCCGCGCGCGACTGCGCCGAATTGCAGCGAGTCGCCGAACTGCTCCGGACTCCCGAAGACGGGGACCTCCTCTACGTCGCGTTCTACTCGGCCGACGGCGACCT
>Ga0111218_1022_pt1 | contig 14334 bp, 18 predicted proteins | sample DeeMarSWOR152_54_FD_80369 | JGI IMG/M metagenome (GOLD analysis project Ga0111218, IMG submission 80369) | Planctomycetes bacterium DG_20 | reverse complement strand
ACCCGCGAGAGCGTCGGCGCCATCGTGAAGAGGGTCAGGAACAGCGCCAGGCCGACGACGGCGATGTTCGGCGGGATGTTCTGGGTCGTCAGCGCCCGCCGCACGAACGACAGGACGATCACAATGCGGGTGAAACTGGTCATCATGACCAGGGCGGCCGGCACGAGCGCCAGGCCCGTGAAGACGACGGCCAGTTTGACGGGGGCCGACCAGTCGCCGCCCGCGTCCTTCTCGGAGGTGACCTTGTTGACCGCGTCGAGGACGCGCCGTCGGGTCGGCGGGATTGGCCGGCGCCTGACCGGCGACCGGGGCCTTGGGCGCCAGCGACGGAGGCTCGGGCCCCCCGGACGCCGCCGGGGCGGGCGCGGCAGGTGCGCCGGAGGCCAGCAGCGCGACGAGGCCTATCATGGCGGCGCACCGGGCCATCAGTTCCCCTCCGGGTCGGCCACCGGGATGACGAACTCCGGTTTCTTGCGTCGGACCGGGACGGCACGTGGGGCATCGTCCGGGTCGACCGACCCGGTCAGGTCGGCCAGCAGGCCCAGCCGCTCACGCGCGTCGCCCAGAAGCAGCGTCCGGTCGCCCACCTGGACCAGGTGGAGCGATTTGCGGGACCCCAGATACACGGTCTCCAGGACGTTGATGCGGCGGCCCTGGGAGATGCCGAGCCGCGGCAGGAGACGCTTGACGACGAAGATCGCCCCCGCGCCGAGGACCAGGATGACCAGGACGGCCGCCAGCGACTGGGCATAGAGGTTGCCGGAACCCGACCGTTCGGAGCCGAAGTCGGTCCTGTCGTGTTTCCCGTCCGGCTGCGGGGCGAGGGTGTCGGTGCCCGGAGGCTTGTCGGCCTTGTTCCAGAAGGGGTGGGGGGTTCCGGCGGCGGGGTCGGCCCGGCCGGTGTCGGCGGTTGCGGCCGCCAGGGCGGTGCCCAGGAGGGCTGCCAGGATCCATCGGGTTGCCATCGGTCCGGTCTCCGACCGTGCACACGGGTTCCTGGGAGGGGGAAGTGCATACGGCGTGCCAAAGGGGAAACCGCTCTGGTGGGCGAGAAATGGCGGTTTTCCGGCCGCGCGGTCGGCCAGGAATCAGACGGCGCTCAAAAAGTTTACGAGGGGGCGTCCTGCTTGGCCTGGGCTCCGGCGTCGGCGTCGGCCCCGTTCCCGGAGGCGGGCGTCTCGGTCTGGGGCGCCAGGACCTCCTCGACGCGGATGCCCAGCCGGTCGCCGGCGACGACCAGCCTCCCGGTGGCGAAGCGGATGCCGTTCAGGTCGAGGTCCACGGGTTCGCCGACCGCCCGGTCCAGGCGGATGACGGCCCCGCTTCCCAGTTCGAGCACCTGGCGGACGGGCATGTGGGTGGAGCCGAGGGTGGCGCCGATTTCGACGGTCGTGTCGAGGAGGATGTCGATCTGGGCGGCGCCGGCGCGGGCCCCGCTGTCGGTGGCGTTGGCGAGTTCGGCATCCCGGACCTCGACCTCGGCGTCGTGCGGGGTTTCGGCGGTTGCCTGGTCGGTGTCGGTTGCGGTGGCTTGGGTCATGGTCATCTTCCTTTGCTTTCACGGACCCCCAGGGTCACGTGCGCAGTCCCAGACGCGGATGGTCCCGCGGGTCCAGCACTTGAACGGCGTAGCGTCCCTGGCAGGCGGCGGGGGAGCCTCGCAGGGCGACCTGTCCGCCGACCGCGACCGCGATGGGTTCCGAGACGCCGGTTCCGAGGACGACGACATCGCCGGGTTCAAGCGACATCAGGTCTCGCACGGAAATTCGGGCGGTGCCCAACCGCGCGGTGACCTCGACCGGTGCGTTGCCGAAGTGGTCGAGGAGTCGCGCCCGGGTCTGTTTGGGGCTGAGCGGCGCTTTCCCGGCCGTGGCCCTTCCGGCGATGGTGTCGAGCAGTTCGCTCTTGAGGAAGAAGGTGACCGCGTCGCGGTTACCGTTGCCGGCGGCCCTGAAGGTCAGTTCGCAGAACTCCGCGTCATTCGGTACGGGGAGCGTCTCGGCCTGGGCCATCACGGCCTCGCCCCGATGGAGGTCCGGCGCGCCGGCCTCCCTGCTGACGGTTGCCAGGGACTGGACAATTGCCGAGACGAGGTCCAGGAGCAGGTCGCTTTCCAGGGAGGAGAGTTGGCGGTCGCCTTCGTCGGGCGTGGCCGAGCCGCCGAGCAACTTCTCGACCCATCCACGAGCCTGGACCACGGGCAGTTGGACCATGCCGCACGGCCCGCCGGCCGCATCGTGCAGCGAAACGCGGTACACCGGCGCCTCGGTGTCGGCAACGGCCGAGGCGTAGCGCTCGGCGACGGTCTCGGCGCCGAACGTCAGCCGGACGCGAAGGAGTGCGGCCAGGGCCTCGCCGAGCCGTTCGGCGGTCCGCTCGGCGAAGGCGTCGAGCCGACGGTGCTCGGCCCCCGTGAACCGATGCGGGCAGGCCCAGTCGTACTCCGCCGTGTCGTCGGGCGGCGTGGCGGCGGCCGCGCGGCGTTGGGCGGCCTCCCGCAGTTGCCGAAGAATCGCCAGGTCTTGCGTGTGCCGGCCGCCGCTCATGAGATGGTGAATTCCTTGAACAGGACGTCGTGGATCTTGGGCTTCTGGTCGGGCCACAACCGCTGGTTGAACGCGTCGCAGATTTCCCGGCGAATCCGGTTCAGATTGGCCGACCCGCGGACATCATCCAGCGTGCAACTGGCCAGGTACACGGTGAGCCAATCGCGCAGGACCGGCATCTTGGTGTCGAGGAGGCCCTCGACCTCGCCGTAATGCTCGGGCTCCACGGCGACCGTGATGGTGGCGCGGACGTACCGTGCGAGGCGCGGCTCGTCGAGGTTGACCGTGATGGTTTCGAAGTCCTTGTACTTGTACTGCGTCTGGTCGGCGGTGTCGGGCTGGACCTTCTCGGCGGGTTGGGGTTGGGGTTCCGTCGTCTCGGCGCCGGCGCCGCTGAGGAGGGTTCCGGTGCCGTAGCCGGCGGCGGCGGCCAGGACGATCAAGCCCACACAGAGGGCGCCGAACTTGACCCAGGCGAGGAGCGGCCACTGCCCGGCGCGGCCCTGTTTCTCGTCCGGGGGGCTCTCGGGCGGCTCCCGCGGGTCCTCATCGGTTTCGGTCGGATCAGCCATGACTCGGGTCACTCCTTGGCTTGCGACTGCATCAGGGCCAGGACGACAAAGGCCTGCTGAGGCTGGTGCGGTGCGTCCCCGTACCAATGCTCGCCGCCCCCGCCTCCCCAGGAGTCGACCTGCATGCCCGGATTCATGAGTTCCTTCGGCAGGGCGCTCGTGAGGAACTCTTCGACGGCGATGGCGCGGCGAGCCGAAAGGATCCAGCGGTCCTGCGGCGAAGCGGCGTCGGGCGCCAGGCCGACGACGCTGACGCGCGGTGCCCCGGACCCGCCGTACTGCTTCAGGTCTCGCGCGAAGCCCGTGAGATACTCCTTGGCCGCGTCCTGGAGGACGGCCTCCGAGGGCGCGAACTGGATGGGCGTGGCCAGCCATCGGGCCGGTTGGCCCCACTGGTCCTCGGCCTTTATTTTTCTTAATCGGCTGAGTTCCTGGAACAGCTTTCGGATTTTCTCGTCTTCGGCGTCGATGACGCGCTGGGAATACTCGTTTTCGGGGTCTTCCTCCGTCGGATGGTTCTGGTTGAGGTATCGGAGGTGGATCCTCTCAGGCTGTCCGAAGAGCCAGTCGGGCAGTCCGAGTCTGAAGATGGCCCGCCGGAATCCGCCCTGGCCCTTGTGGAACAACTCGGGATCGCGAACGCTCGCGAAGGCCTGGAGGAGAATGAAGAACGACAGCAGCAGCGTGACCATGTCGGTAAACGACACGAGCCACGCGGGGATGCCCTTTTTGTCTTCCGCGCTGCCTTGCTTGCCTCTCACGGATACACCTTTTGGCTGAGCATCGCGATGCGGACGGCCGGCTTGGCGTCCGGCCGGCGGAGGGCGGGGTCGACCTGAACGGCGATGCCGAACCGGTCGGCCGCGAGGCGCTCCGCCTCGGTCAAGTGGCCCACGACGGCCGAGGCCCTGGCCAGCGCCCGGTCCTGCGCCTGGGGCGTCGCGACGGTCTCGCTGACGATGACGCGGCACGGGACGAGGCGCAGGAAATCGGCGACGTGGCCGAGCAGTTCTCGGGCGTGCGGCTTGAACTGGGCGCCCTGGGCCCAGAAGAGCATCTCGCTGGGAACGGTCAGGACGCGCCGGTCGCGGTAGGCGTCGGCGGTGAGGTATTCGAGGGGGTCGCGGGGTTTATCGACGGGCTCCAACTGATCGAGGTCGGGCTGATCGGAGCCGTCTTCGGTCCGGTCGACTTCCCGCTCGTCGCGGACGGGCGACTCGCGCGGCAGCCGCTTGTTCTCGAGCAGCGACGACTGCGACGGCTCGTTGAGGGCGCCGAGGATGCGGTTCATGGTGATCGGGTCGAACGACGAGAAGGACAGCAGCATGACGAAGAAGGTGAGCAGGAGCGTCATGCAGTCGCTGAAGGTGACCATCCACTCGCCGCTGGTGGCGCTGCCCTCGTCTTTGGCCTGGCGTCTGAGCATGTTACACGTTCGGTTTCAGTTCGTGCCGCTGCTTGGCGTCGAGGAAGGCCTGCATGCGTTCGCGGACGGCGGTGGGGCTCTCGCCGCGGGCGATCGAGAGCAGGCCTTCGATGATCATTTCCTTCTGGAGCGTCTCGGTCTTTGAACGCAGAGACAGTTTGCCGGCCAGGGGGAGGAACACCAGGTTGGCCAGCAGCGCCCCGTAGAAGGTGGTGATGAGGGCGGTGGCCATGCCCATGCCGATGCTGTCGGGGGAAGACAGGTTCTGGAGCATCTGGATCAGGCCGATCAGGGTGCCGATCATGCCGTATGCCGGGGCGCTGCCCCCCATGAACTCCAGCACCTTCTTGCCGGTGGCGTGGCGTTCCTCGAGGTACTGGACTTCGGTGTTGAGTTGCTGCTCGATGGCGTCTTCGCCCTGGCCGTCGATGAGCATCTGGACGCCTTTGACGAGGAAGGCGTCGTCGATGTCCGCGATCTGCCGCTCCAGGGCGAGGGCCCCGTCGCGGCGGTTGATGGCGGCGCAGTCGACCATCCGCTGGACGACGTCCTGCTCGGACGGCAGTTGGCTGAAGAGCGTCTTCTTGGTAATCGAGAAGATCTTGAGGACGGTCCCGAGCGAGAAGTGGATCAGCGTGGACGCGACCATCCCGCCGACGACGATCATGACCGACGGGATGTTGAAGAACATCCCGGCCCCGCCGCCGGTGTAGATCGCCGCGATGATCAGACCCGAACCTGCCACCAGACCAATGACCGTTGCGATATCCACGGCTCACTCCTCTTCGTGTATCCGTTTCATCTGGTCGTTCAGACGCGTCACCTTGTTCTTGTCGGAGACGGCGGCCAGGACCTTCGCGACCGTGCGTTCCTGCATGTGATAGAGGATCTTGGCGGCATCCTCCTCCTGGCCGTTCTCGAACATGTCTTCGACGATCTTGGCGGCCGCCTCGGCGTCCATCTTGTCGTAGACGGCGGCGGCGCGTTTCAGGTTCTTCTGCTCATCGGCCGCCACGGCGATGCGGGTCTTTTCGAGGTCCACTTTGGCCTTCCGCAGCGCCGCGGCGGCGGCGTCGAACTGCACCCGGAGGACCTCGACTCGCTCGGCCTCTTTCTGAAGGTCCTGGAGGGTCAGCCGCATACGCTGCTTCTCCTCGTTCATCTGGCCCTCGCGGGTGTCGCAGTCCCGGATGCGCTTGCGGACGTCCTGGATGAGGGCGATCAGGTGTTTCCCCTCGAGTTGCGTGACGTCGGCGGGGACGAGGATCAGTTCGGGCGGCGCCGGCTGACCGGTCGGCCCGGCGGCGGTCTCGGTCTCGCCGCTCGCCTCGGCCGGACCGCCGTCGAACCAGAGGCTGAAGGCGAGCGAGGTGCCGAACGCAAACGCGCTCGCCACCGCCAGGATCAGAATGGTGAGTTTGCTGCCGCTCATGGGTACCTCCTACCCTAAGGTTCGCTCGAGGCGCGGCGAGGCACGGCGTGCGAAGGCGGTGTGAGCGCTTTCGTCGAAGGCCATCTGCTCGCGTTTGCCGACGTCCCGCATGTGCGCGCTGCGGGCCTCTTCGCGGAGCCGCTTCAGGGTCTTGCACGTGGACCGGACTTCGAGAAACCGGCGCTGCTTCTCGGCCCGTTCGGACTCGAGGTCCCGGAGGCGGGCGCGGAGCCGGTCGATCTCGCGCTCCTCGACGGCCGAGAACTCCAGGAAGATGGCCTGCTCGGGCAGGCGGTCGGCGAGGCGCCGTTTCGCGAGTTCCCCGAGCAGCGTTCGGATCACGGTCCGGCGTTCCAGGATCTCCTCGCGGACCCTGGCGATGGCCTGGGCCAGCGTGAACAGGTCGCTGCGCAGCGCGCGCTCGTGCTGGGTCTTGATGTCGAGGACGCGCTCGAGTTTCCACTTGAAGCGTTTCACGACGGGGCTCCGCGGGCTCCGGCTGCCACGCCTTTCCGGCCTACGGCCTCATCCGCCGGCATCAGGAGGTCCCACGACCGCGTGATCGAACAGAGGTGCTCGACGGTCTCGGCGAAGCCGGACCGGGTCCCGAGCGGCTGCGTGAGAAAGGCGTTGACGCGTTCGATGAGCGAGATGGCCGTGTCGATTCGCGGGTTGCTGCCCGGCTTGAAGGCGCCGATGTGGATCAGGTCCTCGGCGCCCTGGTACGTGGCGTAGACGGCCTTGAGTTTCTGTGCGGCGAGGAAGTGCTCCCGGGTGGTGCAGGCGTCCATCAGGCGGCTGATGCTCTGGAGGATGTCGACGGCGGGGTAGTGGCCCAACTCGGCCAGCCGCCGCGACAGGACGACGTGGCCGTCGAGCAGCGATCGCACGCAGTCGGCCACCGGGTCGTTCAGGTCGTCGGCCTCGACCAGGACCGAGATGATGCCGGTGATGCTTCCGCGGCTGGCCGAGCCGAGGCGTTCGGTCAGTTTCGGCAGCAGGCTGAAGACGCTGGGACAGTAGCCTTTGGTCGTGGGGGGCTCGCCGGCGGCCAGGCCGATCTCGCGCTGGGCCTGGGCCAGCCGCGTCACCGAATCCATCATGAACAGGACGTCTTGGCCCTGGTCGCGGAAGTACTCGGCGATCGAGATGGCCAGCGAGGCGCCTTTGACCCGTTGGATGGGCGCCGAGTCGGAGGTGGCGACCACGACGACGCTGCGAGCCAGGCCTTTCGGGCCGAGCGAGTGTTCGAGGAACTGGCGGACCTCCCGGCCGCGCTCGCCGATCAGCGCCAGGATGTTGACGTCGGCGCTGGAGACGCGGGCGATCTCGCCCAGCAGCGTGCTCTTGCCGAGGCCGCTGCCCGAGAAGATCCCCATCCGCTGGCCCTTGCCGCACGTCAGAATGCCGTCGAACACGCGGATGCCGAAGGTGAGCGGCTCGGTGATCGGCCGGCGGCTGAGCGGCGGGGGGCTGTCGGCATCGAGCGACCGTGTGTGCGGGCCGTCGAGCGGGCCCTTGCCGTCGATCGGCCGGCCGAGGCTGTCGAGCACACGCCCCAGCACCGACGGTCCGAGCCGGATCGTCCGCGGGGTCGACCGGGCGATGACCGGGTCGTTCGGCGCGATGCCGTCGATGGTTTCGAGCGGCAGGAGGACGCGGTGCTCGTGATGGAACCCGACGACTTCCGCCGGCACCCGCCGCCCGTCCGACAGGTGAATCTCGCACATCCGGCCGACGCCGACGGGCGGGCCCTGCGACTCGACGGTGTGGCCTGTCACGCGGACCACCGCGCCGCGACAGGCCAGCGGGTCGGCCCGTTCGAGCCGTGCGCGATGCTTGTCCCAGTCGATGGGGGTCATGGTTCCTCGGGGGTCTTGAGTGCGGCCCTGACCTGGTCGAGTTCGTGTTCGACTCGTGCTTCGACGGTTCCTTCCGCGGTCTCGACAACGCATTCGGCCGGGCCGATGCTGGGGTCGGGCACCAGCCGCACGTTGGCGGGCATCTCGTCGGTGCCGGACGCCGTTTCCATGCGGGCGAGGTCTTTGGGGTTCAGGCGGACGACGACCTCGCGCTTGGCGGGGGCGCGGCGGAGTGCCCCGCGGACGATGGGCTCGATCTCGTGCCGGCCGGCCCGGATTTCCTGCATCAGCACCTTCCGAGCGATCTCGACCGCCAGGTCGAGCAGGTGTTCCTCGGCGTCGGCGAGGACCTGTTGGCGGAGGCCGGCGACCTCGGCGGCCGCCCGCTCCAGGGCCTGGCGGGCACGGGCCAGTTCGGCGCGTTCGCCCTGGAGCGCCGCCTCCTCCAGGCGCAGGGCAGTGGCGTCGGACCCATCCGCCGGCATGGCCGTGGGGTCGCCCGCGCCGCCCGGTCGGTGAACGACGCGGGCGGCCGTGGGCGGATGGGGCAGTTCAACCGGCATGGGCTGCGGCATCGGCCTTGGTCTCCACGAACCGCACTTGGCCCTCGGCGTTGAGGCGGTGCAGATGGCGCAGGAGCATCTCGCGTGCGGCTTCGATATCCTCTTCCTTCGGGTCCCGCATGAGCGAGGCCTCTTCATCGAGCAGGGCGCCGGCGCGTTCGGAGATGTTGCTGCGGATCTTGGCGATAATCTTCGCATCGGCGTTCCACAGCGCCAGGGCGAGGTCGCGGGCCTCCATTTCGCGGAGGACCTCCTGGAGGCTGCGGTCGTAGATGTCGGGAAGGTCTTCCCAGATGATCATCAGGTTCTGGACGGCCGTGGCGGTATCGGCGTTGTGCTTGGCGATGACCTGGATGAGGCCGTCGCGGAGTTCCTTCCGAAGGCCTCGCAGCAGCAGGGCGACCTGGCGGAAGCGGTCCTGGGGTTCGGCCTCCTCGGCGGGCGGGCGGGCGGGGGCCCGGTGCATGGCCTCGAGCCGTTTTCGGACGGTTGCGGCGATGCGTGCCCGGGCTTCGCGCGAACTGGCCTGGTCGCAGATCATGCGCCGGACGGCCTCGCCGCGCACCGATTCGTCGAGCAGCGGGATGAGCCCTGTGCTTCGTTCGGGCGGGAGTTCGCTGAGGACGACGGCGGCGACCTGGGGGTGCTCGCCCTTGAGGGCCTTCGAGAGGCTCTCGATGTCGGTCGAGCGAATCGGCACGAAGGGGTCGCGGTCGTCCACGATGCGGAGGGCCTCGTGGAGCACGCGTTCGGATTGCTCCTTGCCGACGGCGGTGTGGATGAGTTGCTGGACGAACGTCTCGAGGCCCTCGCCCCCCTGCTTGCCGTGGAGGAGGCCGAGAAACTCCGCCGCGGGCCCCTCCGGTGTCTGTTCCTCGTGGCGGCCTGCCCGTCCGAGACAAAGGATCTCGGCGGCGATTTCGGGGAGCGATGCCGGTGGGGCCGCTTGCAGGAGTTGCCCTCCGGTCCCCGGGTCGAGCGCCTTGAGGAGGACGGCCGCTTTCTGGATGCCGGTTGGCGCCATCTAGCCCGCTCCCTGTTCGCTCTCGACCCAGGTTCGGAACAGCCGCTTGACCTCTTCGGGGTTCTCGTGAAGGGCGGCGGCGATGCGTTGGTTCAGTTGGGTGGGGTTGGCGAAACTCTGGCCTCCGGCGGCGAGCAGATGGGCGGGTCCGGCGACGCCGTCGAGCGCGGTCTCGGCCGCAGCCGCCCCCATCTTGCGTTTCGAGCCGCCGAAGATCTTCAGCATCAACAGGGCCCCGATGACCAGCACGCCGAGCGACCCGTGGCGTGCGATGTCCAGGTAGAACTGGGGACTGGCGAAGAGGTCCTCGGCCTCGGCCTCGGCGGCCAACGGGGCGGGGCGGTGGAACGTCGCGCTGACGACCTTCAGGGCGTCGCTTTCTTTCAGTCCGATGGCGTTGCGGATGACCTCCTCGACGTCCTTGGCGGTCAACTGGGGCGCCGGCGGGGTGGGGGAACCCGCCGGCGCCGTGCCTGCTGCGGACGCTTCTGCTCCCGTCGGGGATGGTTCGGGGGCCGAGAGATCCACGAAAGCGGCCACCGAGAGGGAGACGATTTTTCCGGGCATGTTGATGGTCTGTTGGACGCTGCGTCCGACCTCGTACTCGGTGGTGGTGGTTTCTTCCTTGGTGGTGCCGGTTCCGGCGCCGCTTTCCGCCGGTGTCGGGCCGCCGGTCACCGACTTGGTCATCAGTTCCTCCTTGGTGGTGACCTTGTCGTCGGGGCTGTACTTCTCGACGGTCTCGTTGACGGTGCTGGTTTCGATGGTGGCATCGACCTTGACGGTGGCCCTGCCGGGTCCGAGGACGAGGGTGAGCATGTCCTCGGCCTTTTTCGCGAGGTACTGCTCGACCTGGCTCTTGTAGTCGAGGACGCTGCCGGTGCTTCCCGCGAAACTCTCGTCGGACCCGCTGGAGAGGAGGGTTCCGCGGCTGTCCACGACGACGACGTCCTGGTGGTTGAGGTTCTCGACGCTGCCGGCCACCATGTGGACGATGGCGGCGACGTTTTGCGGGGTGAGTTTGCGGCCGGGTCGCAGCCGCAGGGCGACCGTGGCGGAGGCGCCCTTCTCGCTCTCGCGGAACAGTTTGCCGTCGGGGCGGACGATGTGGACTCGTGCATCGGCGACGGCATCGAGGAGGGAGATGGTCTTGGCCAGTTCGCCCTCGATGGCGCGGCCGTAGTTGATGCGCTGGGCGAAGGGGCTGGTGCCGATCTTTTCGGTGTCGAGGATGCGGTAGCCCTCGCGGCCGCCGCCGGGCAGACCTTCGCCGGCCAGTTCGAGCCGCAGCGTGTAGACCTTGTCGGAGGGCACGTAGACGGCGGTTCCGCCGTTGCGGAGTTCATAGGGGGTGTCGGCGTCGCGGATCTTCTCGACGACCTGGGCGGCGTCCTCGGGGTCGAGGCCGGAATAGAGGAGGGCCATGTCGGGCTGGCGTGCCCACCCGAGGAGCAGCGCCGCCGCGCCCCCGCAGGCCAGCAGGACCGAGATCAGGAGGATGCGCTGCATGAAGCCCATCCGCCGCCAGATGTCCACTGCAATTTGGAAGGAGTTTGGCACGGTTTGTCACCCGGCAAGAGGTTCCCGGTTACCGACTGCCTCACACCTGCATGTTGACGGTCTGCTTGTAGGCCTCGATCATCTTGTTTCGGATTCCGATGAGGAGTTTGAAACTGATGTCGGCCTTGGCGACGGCCGCGACGACCGGCAGGGCGTCCTGTTGCTTGCCGGTGAGCAGTTGATGGATGGAGGCGGCCGAGTGTTCCTGGTCCTTATCGATGGCCTCGACGGCCTGTTTGATCATCTCGCCGAAGTTGGCCTTGCCGCCGGCCTGATCCGCCCTGGCGGGCGGGGGGGTCGGCGACGGAAAGATCGGCTGCGTGGTAATGGAACTGAGTCCCGCGACGTTCATGGCGGCTCCTTTGCCTACCTGAGCAGTTCCACGGTAACCTCGACCATGTCCTGGTACCGCTTGAGGATGGCGACGTTGGCCTGGTAGGCCCGCGAGGCGGCCATCAGGTTCATCATCTCCAGGGGCACCTCGATGTTGGGCATCCGGACGTAGCCGTTCGCGTCGGCGTCGGGATGGCCTTTCATGAGGACGGAACGGAAGTCGCTCATGTCCTTGACGATGTTAAGGACCGTGACGCCTCCCAACCGGCTTGGCGACGTCTGCAGGACGACGTCGCGTCGGCGATAGGGCGTCCCCTCGGGGGTCCGGGTGGTGTTGGCGTTGGCGATGTTGCCGGCGATCAGGTTCAGCCGAAGCGACTGGGCTCGAAGGCCCGAGACGGCGATGTCCACCATGGGGGCGATGTGATCAAGGCTCATCGGTCGGTTCCTCTCGCGGCCTAGGCCCCTGGGGGGGCCATGGCCAGTTCCATCTGCCGGTACATGCGGTTCAGCAGGCGCGCGTACGTCGTGTAGAGCATCGAGTTCTTGACCAGTTCGCCGACCTCCGTGTCGATGTGCACGTCGTTGCCGAACGGATTCAGGTCGCCGGTGCGGGGCTGGACGATGTGCCGGAGCACGGCCTGGTGGTCCACGGGTTTGCCGCGCGCCACCGCCTCGGCGAAGGCCTTCTCGAAGGGGAGGGTGCTGCGGCGGAAGCCGGGCGTGGCCATGTTGGCAATGTTGTTGGCGATGACGGCCTGGCGAAGGCTGCTCGCGCGAAGGCCGGCTTCCAGATATTCGGCTATGCGGGCGCTTTCAGCCATTGCTTCTCTCCTGTTTCGTCGCGGTACGGCTCCCGGCGATACCGCCGGAGTTTCTCGCGGAGGGTCCGGTCGGTGATGCCGAGCAACTCGGCCGCCTTGGCCTGGTGGCTGTCGGTGATGCGGAGGGCCTCGAGGATGGTGCGGCGTTCGACGTCGCGCAGCCGCAGGCTTCTCGCCTCCGACCCGCCGTCGGTGCGGGCCAGTTCGACCTGAAGCCACGGCGCTTCGGCCAGCGACAGGACCTCGCCGCTGCCGAAGATCAGGGCCGTCCGGACCACGTTGCGCAGTTGACGGACGTTGCCGGGCCAGTCGCACCCGTAGAACAATTCCATCATTTCGGGGTCGAGTTGCGCGACCGCCCGCTGCGTCTCCCGTGCGAAGCGGTTCACGAAGTGCCAGACGAGCAGCGGGATGTCTTCCTTGCGGTGGCGAAGCGGGGGGATGTGGATTCGAACGCCCGCCAGGCGCCAGTAGAGGTCGGTCCGGAACTGGCCGGCCTTGGCCATGGCGGCCAGGTCGCGGTTCGTGGTGCTGACGACCCGGACGTTGACCGAGATCTGCTGCGATCCGCCCAGGCGTTCGAAGTCCTGGTGCTCGAGCACGCGGAGCAGTTCCGCCTGGAGGCGCGGACCGGTTTCCGTGACCTCGTCCAGCAGAAGCGTGCCGCCGTGAGCCAACTCGAAACGGCCCTTCCGCTGGACGATCGCCCCGGTGAAGGCCCCGCGCTCGTGTCCGAAAAGTTCGCTCTCCAGGAGCGTCTCGCTGACGGCGGCGCAGTTGACCCGCATGTACGGCCCGAGCGAGCGGCGGCTGGCGTGGTGCACGAGGTGGGCGAGGAGTTCCTTGCCGGTGCCGCTTTCGCCGCAGATCAGCACGGGAACCGACGTGGAGGCCACCTTCTTCGCAAGGGCCACCGCCCGGTGCAGGTTCGGGCTGCGTCCCACGATGCGGTAGAGGCACCGGCCGTCGATCTCGGCGGCCTCGGCCGTCGCGACCGAGTGGTTGGGGACAAGGCGATCGAGGAGGTGCTCGATGACGGGACGTTCGAGCGGTTTGACGAGGAAATCGTCGCAGCCTTCGCGCATGGCCCGGACGGTGGTCTCGACGCCCGGCTCGGTGCCGAGCATGACCACGGGCAACTCGGGCTCGCGCGCCTTGACGCGCCGGACGACCTCCAGGCCGCCTCCCGGCACGTCGAGGTCGGCGATGACGAGGTCCCACCGGCCTTGTTCGAACCGCTCGTCGGCCGTCTTGAGGTCCCGGGCGACCGTGCCGCGGATGCCTCGGGCCGCCAGGACCTCGAGCAGCAGCCGGGTCGTGGCCGCCTCGGCCTCAACAAGGAGCACGTTGTCGTAAACCGGTTGCGTCATTCCGCCTTACCTTTCGATGCCGGTTCGGGCGGGGGGGCCTGGAGCGACTCCAGGATCGCTTCCGGCTTCACGGCCTGGCGCCACTCCACCAGCGTCTTGTAGGCCTTGCCCGGGCCCGCCCAGGACGACTCGGGATGTCCGGTCAGGAGGCGGCCATAGAGGGCGACGGCGGCCGCCGGGTCGCTCTCGCGCTTGCAGTTGGCCATCTGGAACAGCAGCCACGCCCTGGTGGGTTCGCCGGTCGTCGCATCGGCAAGCATTTGCTCGTAAAACGTGTAAGCGTGGTCGTAGTGCCCGCTGCGGAAGAGCGCGTCGGCAAGGGCGACCGGGTCTGTGACCTGGTTGGCCGGCAGGGCTTTGAGTTGCTCCAGTTTTTCGGGGGGCAGGATGACGGCATCCGGATGCCGGGCCGGTGCCGAGGCTTCGGGGGCCGGCATCTCGGTCTTCGGCGTCGGCTCCGAGTCCGGCAGGACGGGGCGCTGCTTCAGGGTGATGGACCGGACGCGCTCGACCGCTTCGCGGAGTTCGGAGTCGTCGGTCGCGGGTTCCGGTGCGCTGATGACCGCCGCGGTGAGTCGGCGGCGATTCTGCCTCACCTGCTCGATGAGGCTGGGGACGGAGGCGTCGGGCTTGCCGGCCGCGGCGTTTGCGGCCGTGCCGCCTGGGCCGGGCGTCCTGGCCGGCGCCGCCGGCTCCGCGGCGGGGCCTGCCGGCGGGGCGCCGCCCGCCGGCGCTGCGCAAGCGACGGCGAGGGCACCACACAGCAGGCACGTGACCGAGAGCATCCGGCGTTTCATGGCTGGGTGGCTCCTTCGGGAGGGG
>Ga0111218_1084_pt1 | contig 14371 bp, 10 predicted proteins | sample DeeMarSWOR152_54_FD_80369 | JGI IMG/M metagenome (GOLD analysis project Ga0111218, IMG submission 80369) | Planctomycetes bacterium DG_20 | reverse complement strand
AAGGAGTTGGGCCTGGCGTTCGTCCTGCACGTGGTCCTGCTGGGGGGCCTGTTGGCGGCGGCGACCGGCGTCGCGCGCGAGGGGGAGGCGAAGACCGCCCAGACCGTGCTGGCGAAGGCCCTCGGCCGGTGGCAGTTCATCGTGGGCAAGTACGCGGGGACGATGGCGGCCGTGGCGGTGGCGGCGGCCGTCCTGGGAGCGGTCTTTGTGGCGTGCATGTACTACCGCGTGGGGTTCGACGCCGAGGTGATGGAGCGCGCCCTGGTGCGCGGAGGCGTGGGACGCGAAGTCGAGGCGTTCCGGGCCAGGCAGGTCAACCAGAGCCTGACGGTGGTGCCCGGGCTGGTGCTGGTGCTCCTGCAGGTGGGGGTCCTGGCGGCCCTGGCGACGGCCCTGTCGGCCCGGTTTTCGGTGGGGGCGAGCGTGGCGCTGAGCCTGGCGGCGTTCGTGGTGGGGCACCTGACGGTTTTCCTGGACGGTGCGGGCGGCGCGGCCGGGGGGGCGGTGTCGAGGCTGGCCCAGGGTGTGCTGGCGGCGGTGCCGTTCCTGGAGATCTTCAACATCAACGAGAAACTGAGCCACGCGATGCTGACGCCGCTGGAGCCGGGCAGCCCCGGGGCGGCGGAGTGGGCGGCCGTCTGGGCCTACGTGGGGTGGGCGGCGGTGTATGCGTTGGCGTACGCGAGCGTGGCGATTGGGGCGGGGGTCCTGCTGTTCAGGCGGCGGTCGCTTTCGTAAGGGGCGAGTTTTCGCTAATGTTTCCCGGAGTTTGAGCGACAATAGGTGCGGGTAAAGTTCCATCCCAGCGCACGGGCCGTCCTGAGATTGGCGCAACAGGGCGGCCCGATTTTATGGGCCCTCGGGCGGACCTCAGGCACTGTCATGTCGACCGAGCCCCCGCGCGAGCGGGGGCGAGCGGAGAAATCTCGCTGCTGGGCCGGCGGCGGCTGTGTCCGAGAGCGGTCCGCTCCCTTGCGGTCGCGACTCGGACGGACCCTCGCGCCGCGGTTGCTCGGAAGGACAGCGCGCAGCCTTTCATGGGATTAAACACGTGCAGAAAAAGGTTGACGCGGCCGGCGACCGTGTTACTTTAGCGGTCGTCAATCTGCGGCCCCAGGAACGGGGGGCAGCGACGTGGGCGAGAGCCAGCGGAGAGAGTCGGCTCCGGCGGCGGACGCCGAGGAGCGGTCGAGGGAGTTTGTCGCGGGTCTCTCGGAAGAAGAGATCATGCTCCTGAGGCTCCGCGACGAACTCTACGACGGGCGGTGGGACGCCATGCTCGCCGACCTGAACGACCGCCTCCAGGGCAAGCCGTACGTCTTCAAACTCGCCCACCGCATCCAGGACGACATCGAGCGCATCGAACGCTTGAACCGGTTTGAACGCCAGTACAACGTGGACCTGGCGAAATACCTCTAAGGCCCAGGACGGGGCGCGGAGCGAATGATGACGGTCGAGAGGCAAACGCTTGGGGTGGCGCTGGCTGTGGCAACGGCCGTGGTGGCCATGGCCGGGGCCGGTTGTGGGACACGCGGCCGCGGCGAGGAATTCGCGCTGCCGGTGGCGCCGGTCGTGTTGGCGGGCAACCGCATGGGGATTCGGTGGCAGACGAGCGCCCTGCTGGCGCCCGGCAGCCACCTGACGGACGTCTGGGTCACCGATGCGTTCGTGGTGTGCCACGGCTCGGATCATCGCGTCTACGTGATCGATGCGAAGACGGGGGTGCGGCTGTGGTCGAAGGACCTGGCCGGCCCCCGAGAGACGGTTTGGCCCCCCGCCGCCCACAGGGGCGACCTCTGGTTCGCCACCACGACCCGGCTCATGGGCTTCCACGGGCCGGATGGCAGGAACATCGTGGCCCAGGCCGCGCGGGCCGAGCGTGAGGTCCAGCGGGTCGCAGACCAGGCCGCCCGCGAAGCGTGGGAGGCCCAGGTGATCGCCAGGCGGATGGAGCAGCCTAGCGGGCCGCCTGAGGTCAAGATCGCCCGAGGCCGGGCCGAGGCCCGGATCGCCCAGGTCCAGGCCGTCCGAGCCGCTCGGGCAGCCCTGGCGGTGGACCGCGAGGGGATCGAGTTGCCGTTTGCGCCTGCCGGCCGACCGGCGACCAACGGCATTCACGTCTTCATTCCCGACGGCAAGGGGTGGCTCCAGGCCGTTGCCGTCGTGCCGGGGGTCGTCTCGTGGGGACGCTGGACCGACGACGCCGTCACCTCCGGGCCGGTGGCGGACGACGCCCTCGTCTATTTCGCCGGCCGCGACGGCGTCGTGTATGCCTCGAACCAGAACGTGCGGCGCGTCCTGTGGAAGTACCAGACCGAGGGGCCCATCGCGGCCGACCTCAAGCGGACCGAGGCGGGGCTGGTCCTGGCGGCCAGCCTGGACTACAGCCTCTATGCCTTCCAGGGCACGAGCGGCCGGCTCGATTGGCGGTACAACGCCGGTGAACGCATCCGCAGGGCCCCCTACGCCTTCGGCACGCAGGTGTTTGTCTTCACCCAGCAGGCGGGGCTGACGTCGCTCGATGAGAACGGCAAAGTCCTGTGGCAACTGGCCGAGGGCGACCACATCGTAACCGCCGATGCTGAAGCGGTTTACGTGGTGAGCCAGGGCGGCGACCTCCTGGCCGTCGGCCGCAAGGACGGCAAGGTCCGCTGGGGCGCGCCCCTCAGGCACGCCAGCCTCATCGGCACGAACGAAACCAACTCCGGCGTCCTGTACCTGGCCACACCCGAGGGCCAGGTCCTGGCGGTTGCCAGGAAGCAGGAGGTCCGGCAGGAAGCCGCCGAGGAAGCCGCCGAAGCGGAGACGCCGGCTCCGTGACGTGACGTGCGCGGCGGCCGACCGTGGGGCGACGGCGGCCGAGGTGCGCGGGCCCGGACCGCCCGCGGCGTCGCGCGCCGGGGCAGCCCCGAACACTCCGCCAAGGGGGTGGTTGTGCGCCTGGGCGTGTGCACGTCGTGTTTCCGCGAGGTCAGCCTGCCGGAAGTCCTGCGCTGGGTCGGCCAGGCCGGGTTCCAGACCGTCGAGATCCCCTGCCCGCCCACCCGCGATCCCTCCTCCTGGTACCACGACGGGGGCCTGAACATCGCCGGCCTCGACGGCCCCGGCCGCGACGCCTTCGTCTCGGCCCTCGACGACGCCGGCCTGACGGCGGCAGCGCTGGCGTGGTACGCGAATCCGCTGGACGCCGACCCCGGCCGGCGCGACGTCATCCTCGGCCACCTTCAGCGTATCGTCGAGACCGCCGCGGCCCTGGGCGTCGAGGTGGTGTGCCTGCTCGTGGGCCGCGACCCGGCGCTTCGGCTGGGCGACTGCATCGCCGAGTTCGCCCGCCGCATCGAGCCGGTGGTCTCGCTGGCGGAATCGTCGGGGGTGCGGCTGGCGATCGAGAACGCCCCGCGCGTCGGCTGGCAGGTCGAGGACTTGCCCGGAAACGCCGCCTTCTGCCCCGAACTGTGGGAAAAACTGTTCACCCACCTCCGCAGCCCCGCCGTCGGCCTGGCCTTCGACCCCGCCCACCTCCACTGGACCGGCATCGACCCGCTTTCGGCCCTGACGGACTACGCCGAGAAGGTCTACCATTTCCGGGCCAAAGACGCCGAAACGATGGACCTGAGGCGGCAGGACTGCGGCATCCTGCGGCCCGGCGGCGGCTGGTGGCGGTACCGGCTGCCGGGGCTCGGGGCCATCGACTGGCGGCGGATGATCGACCGCCTCCACGAACTCGGCTACCAGGGGGCCGTCGTCATCGACCACGAAGACTCCGTGTGGCAGGGCAGCCTCGACAAGATCAAGACCGGCCTCGCCCTCGCGAAACGGCATCTGGGCCAGTTCCTGCCGTGAGACAGCAGGCGGAGCGTTGCGTTGACAACCATCGCCGATATTCTGGCGGCCGTGGACCGGCTGGCACCGTTTCGCCTGGCCGAGGCGTGGGACAACGTCGGCCTGGTGCTGGGCGACCCGGCGCGGCAGGTCCGGCGGCTCTTGGTCAGCCTCGACGTGACGGAGGCCGTGTGCGACGAGGCCGACCGCGCGGGGGCGGAAGTGATCCTGGCGCACCATCCGCTCATCTTCACGGGCCTCGAGCGCCTGACGACCCACACGCCGACCGGCCGCCTCGCCCTTCGACTCGCCGGGGCCGGGCGGGCCGTCATCGCGGCCCACACGAACCTCGATGCGGCCGAGGGCGGCCTGTGCGACATCCTGGCGGGCCTGATGGGCGTGGACGACGCCAAGCCGCTCGAGGCGGCATCGGGAACGCCTCGCTACAAAGTGGTCGTCTTTGTGCCTGAAGCTGATTTGGCGGCAGTACAGGCGGCCGCCTTCGGTGCCGGTGCAGGGCGGATCGGAGACTACACCGAGTGCGGCTTCTCGGCCGCGGGCGCCGGCACGTTCCTGCCGGGGGAGGGGGCCGAGCCCGCCGTCGGCACCAAGGGCGAACGCAGCCGCGTCGCGGAACGCCGGTTCGAGACCCTCGTTGACGGCCGCTGCCTCGGGGCCGTCCTGGCGGCGGTCGCCCGGGCGCAGCCGTACGAGGAGCCCGCCATCGACGTCTACCCGCTCCACGCGCCGCGGGCCGGGGCGGGCCAGGGACGCGTCGGCAGGTTATCGGACTGTAGAACCCTGGCCCAACTGGCCGATAACGTGAAAGAGACGCTCGACGCGAGAGCGATTCACGTGGCCGGCGATCCGGAGACGGTCGTCGAGACGGTCGGGGTCTGCACCGGCAGCGGCGGCGGACTCGCCGGCGCCGTGGCGGAGGCCGGGTGCCAGGCCTTCGTGACCGGGGAACTGAAGTACCACGAGGTTCAGGACCTGGCGGCCCGCGGCGTGGGCGTCATCCTCGGCGGCCATTACCGGACGGAGCGCGTCGCGCTGGAGGCGTGGGTGCCGCGCCTGGCCGCGGCGCTGGACGTCGAGGTCCGGATGAGCGAGAGCGAGCGCGGCGTGATTCAGATGCGGTAGGGCGCGTGGGGTGTGGAGCGTGAGCCATGCCGCAGGAACTGGCGAAGCGAAACTGCCCCCAGTGCCGGCGGGAGGTCGATGCCGTCAGGTCCGCGCCCAGCGGCGAATGGTTCTGGTACTTGTTCTATGGTGCCTGGAATCTGCTCTTTGATTGGCCCGAGCCGTGGCGCTGCCGAGAGTGTGGGACGAGAATCCCGCCCACAGGGCGCGAAGTGTTCTGGCGGCGAGTACGACTGGCGGTTGTGATCCTACTTGTGCTTGCCGGACTTGCTTCTCTGGTGATGAGGGATTAGGCCCCAGGTTACATGACCACCATGCTCTGTCCATTGGCGAGCGGCAGTCTGGGCAACGCCCTGCTGGTGGCGTCGAAGCGGACGCGCGTGCTCGTGGACATCGGCCTCTCGCAGTGGCGCCTGAGAGAGGCCCTGGCGGCGGTCGAGGTGGAACCCGACGACATCGACGCGGTTTTTGTGACCCACACGCACCGCGACCATTTCTCGGCGTCGGCCGCCGGCTTCTGCCTCAGGCACGCCATACCGGTCTACGCGTCGGAGGAGAACCTGGCTCACCTGTCGGAGGTGTTCCCGGCGTTCCGGCGGCTCGTGCGGGAGGGCCTCGCGCGGCCGCTGGACGGCGACGCCGTCGAGTTCGGCGACGTGACGGTCGAGGCCTTCGACGTGCCGCACGATTCCCCCGGCTGGTGCCAGGGCTTCCGCCTGAGCCTCGGGCCGGCCCGGCGCCGGCGCTCGGTGGCGGTGGCCACCGACCTGGGTCACGTGCCCGACGGCGTCGTCTCCTGGTTCGTGGACGCGACGGCGGTCGTCATCGAGTCGAACCACGACCCCGGGATGCTGTGGTCGAGCAACCGGCCGGCCGACCTCATCGACCGCATCGCGGGCCCGCGCGGCCACCTCTCGAACGAGGAGGCGGCCGAGGCGATGGCCGAGATCCTCGGCCGCTCCCGTCCCGGGCGCGTCGCGGACGTCGTCCTCGCCCACCTCTCGCGCGACTGTAACACCCCGGCCCTGGCGCTCGAGGCCCAGGCCCACCTGGCCCGCGGCCGGAGGGAGCCCGTCCGCGTCTTTGCCGCCCGGCAGTTTGAGCCGGGGCCGCGCGTAGTGCTGTAATCTGCGCTGCCGGCTCTCACTTTCGCCTTCGCCCGCGGATCCTGGCATCGAGGTCTGCCGGGGCGAGAAAAATCAGCTGCCGGCCGCGACTCGACCCCTCCAGCAGGCCGACCTTGGCCAGATGACGCAGGTCTGTACGGGCTGTCTGCAGGGTGACGCTGTGGGAGTTGGCGTGGGATTTGCACGTGTAGATTGTGCCAGGATGCTTCAGCGCATGCCTGAGCAGGGCCTGCTGCCGGTGGTTCAGGCCGGGCCAGTCCTTGAGCAGCACGACCATCTCTGCGGCCTCACGTTGCTTGCGGGTGACGTACTTTCGCAGCGCGTCGAGCGCGCGTCGGATGACCTGAAGTTGGAACACGACGAAGTAGGTGGTATCGCCGCCGTCCGTCTCGGTGTAGAGGAACGCTCTGGCATATTGGGCGTAGGCTGTCACAAGGCCCGCAGAGATCGAGAGGTACTCCATCAGCCAGTAGCCGGATCGGAGCAGATACCAGTAGAACAGGGCGCGTGCGGTGCGGCCGTTCCCGTCAACGTAGGGGTGCTCGTAGGCGAGCCAGAAGTGAAGCAGTATGGCTCGCACGACGGGGTGGATGAAGGGCTCGCTGTCCTTTTCGTTGGCGAAGGCGCAGAGTCGCTCGAGGCGCTCCCCCAGGCGGGCCGCCGGTGGGGGAGAGTACATGATCGTTCCGTCTCGGTCGTCGACTACGTGCACCTTCTCGTCCCCATGCCGGAACCGGCCCGCCTGATCGGGGCTCTCCAGCGTGTCTTGTGTGATGATGCGGTGAAGGTAGTGGATCATCTCGGCGGTCAGGGGAGCGTGCTTGAGTTCGCGCAACTCCAGGATCGCGCGGTAGTTGTTCAGGATCATCCGTTCGGAGACGTTTCGCGGCTTGCGGCCGGCCCTCAGCATGGCCTTTGCTTCCCGGCGCGTGACGGCGGCGCCCTCCAGTTGGCTGGAGGTGATGGCTTCTTCCATCAGTGAATTGACGAGGTACCTGTCACGCTCTCCAGACCCTAGGGACTGTGGCTCGGTGATCGAGAACTGTCCGGCGGCCCACTGGTCAACGAACACCAGGTCGCGGTGTACACAGTCGGGGACCGAATAGCGGAACCTCTCCCCCTCGGGCGAAGCGAGGGGCAGCGGCCGCAGCAGGGGCATTCGCAGAATCTTCAGGTAGCGCCAGATGTCCGCAAGGTCGAAGCCCGAGGGCGGTGTGTACTTGTGGCGGAACCTGTCCCAGTGGAGGTAGTCTTTGTTGGCGTCCATCACGATCTTGTTTACTTCAGCGGACGACGCGAGACGGGCCAGGAGGTCGCCTTTGGCAAACAAGTCCATGAACGCCGGCAGTTCCTGTGGTAGACGCACCGGCTCAACCCCCCAAGTATGGCGTAATCCTCGCGACCACCGGCCGTTACGACGGCCTATTGTAAATCTAACCAGAATTTACAATGCCGTCAAGACCTTTCCCGGAAACCGAACCTGGCCGGCCGGGGCCCCCGCCTTGTGCGAGGGCACTCGGAGCCGGGGATCGTACGGAACCGGCCTCGGCCGGTGCGCGGGATGTGCTGGCACAGCCTACCGCGATTTGCGTTTGCGGTCCTTCTTCTTGCGCTTGGAGCGGCCGCGCTTCTTCCGCTGGCGGCCGAACAGGTCCACCTGGGCCATCTGCTGGGCGACGGCGGCCCGGCCGCGGCCGAAGACCCCGGCCCCCTGCATCTGGCGCACGAGTTCCTTGACCTGGCCGAACGACTTGACGAGGCTCGAGACGTCCTGGGGCTCCATCCCGCAGCCCCGCGCGATCCGACGCCGCCGCGACGCGTCGATCAGGTCCGGTTTCGACCGTTCACGCGGCGTCATCGAGTGGATGATCGCGTCGTCGATGGGCAGGTCCTTCAGGGCCGACCCCATCCCGGGGACCATCGAGAGGATCTCCTTCAGGGGCCCCATGCGGCGCATCTGGCGGATCTGTTTGAGGAAGTCGTCGAGGCCGAAGTCGGCCTTGAGCAGTTTCTCCTGCAGGCGTGCGGCCTCGTCGGCATCGACGGTGGCCTGGGCCTTCTCCACCAGGCTCACCACGTCGCCCATGCCCAGGATGCGGCTGGCCATGCGGTCGGGGTGGAACTCCTCCAGCCGGTCCAGTTTCTCGCCCACGCCGACGAACTTGATGGGCTTGCCCGTGACGGCCTTGACGCTCAGCGCCGCCCCGCCGCGCGCGTCGCCGTCGAGTTTCGTCAGGATCACCGCCGTCAGTTCCAGCACCGCGTTGAACTCCTTGGCGCTCGTGACGGCGTCCTGGCCGGTCATGGCGTCGCACACCAGGTAGATCTGGTGCGGCGAAACGGTCCGCGCGATGTCCCTGGCCTCCTGCATCATCGCTTCGTCGATATGCAGGCGGCCGGCGGTGTCGACGATGGCGACGTCGGAGTTCTGCTCGCGCGCCGCGGCCACGCCCCTCCTGGCGATGCGGACCGGGTCGCCGATGCCTTCGCTGTAGACGGGCACGTCGACCTGCGACCCGACGATCATCAACTGTTCGATGGCGGCCGGCCGGTGGCAATCGCACGCCACCAGCATCGGGCGGTGCCCCTGGCCCTGGATGAGGCGGGCGAGTTTCCCCGCCGTGGTCGTCTTGCCCGAGCCCTGAAGGCCCGCCATCATCAGCACCGTCGGCCCGGGCGAGGCGTAAGGTATCTTCGGGTCCACCGGGCCCATCAGGCGGACCATCTCGTCGTGGATGACCTTGACGAAGACCTGGTCCGGCCGCAGGGTCTTGAGGACCTCCTGGCCGATGGCCTTGCGGCGGACCTCCTCGACGAAGTCGCGGGCCACCTGGTAGTGGACGTCGGCCTCCAGCAGCGCGGTGCGGACCTCGCGCAGGGCGTCCTGGATGTTGCGTTCGGTCAGGCGTCCGCGGCCGGAGAGGCTCCGAAAGACGCCGCCCAGTTTCTCCGTCAGGTTCTCGAACATGCGCTTGCCCGATGCCGGGACCGTTCGCGTCGCGTCCGCGCTTGTGCGGGTGGCCGACGAGTGTAACACAATCTGCGGTGCAATCAAGACGCGCCGCCCTCGGGGAGCCGAGCGCGGCCAAAAAAGGACCTCAGGGCCGGGCGACTGAGCATCCGCCGAGGCGGAGACCGGCCCCGAGGTGGGTAGGACAAACTCACGCGTGCAGAGTATGATACGATTGCGGAACGGCCGTTCAAGAGGAAAAATCGTCCCGGCCCCGGTTTTTGGACGCCCGAATGGCGTAAGCCCTTATTTGGCAAGGACTTACGACTCATCCGGCGGGCGGCGGCATCCCGGCGCAAAAATAGCCTCTCACCCTTCGAGAACACCAGGCCCGCAGGCTGTAAAACCTTGCCATGAAAGGGCTTGCGCAAACCGACGCCCGCCGGACGTTCGTCAGGGCGATGGTCATCCCGCGCCGGGGATAAACCCCGGCGCTACAGCCGTTCGGAAAGACTCTCTTGCTCGTGCCTAGCGCAGCAGCCCGCCGCGACGCAGCACCTCCAGCACCAGGACGTCGGCCGGAACGCGGGTCGGCGCCTCGGCGTGACCGATGCCGCGCGCGAGGCACCACGCGCGAAGGTCGGCCGCAAACCGCGCAGCCACCGCCGCGATCCGCCCGCGGACCTCGTCCGTCAGGTGGACGCCGAGCGTCTCGCCGGTCTCGGCGTCTCGGGCGGCCAGGTCGCCCCCCCAGGGGGGCGCGACGTCCGCCGCGTCGGTCACGTGAAGGCACCACACGTCGAAGCCGCGTCCCTGGAGCGTCGTGAGCGGCTTCTCGTAGCCGGCCTCGTCGAGGAAGTCGGAGATGAGGACCGCCAGGCCGCTCTGGGGCGCGTGCGGCAGGAAGGCATCGACCGACCTCGCCAGGTCCGTCCGCCCGCCCGCCGTCAGGCCGCGAAGAAACTCCAGCACCCCCAGAAGGCGCGACTTGCCGCGGCCCGCCTCCAGGTGGCCCCGCACCCCGGCGTCGATGGCGACGAGGCGGACGCGGTCGAGACTCGCCAGGCCGACGTAGGCGAGGGCGGCCGCCAGCCGGCGGGCGTGGTCGAACTTCGGCGGCCCGCCGGTGGCCATCGACGCCGAGGCATCGACCAGGAAATGGATCGCCAGGTCCTCTTCCTGCTGGCACAGGCGCAGGAGCAGCCGCTCCAGCCGCCCGAAGGCGGCCCAGTCGATGTGCCGGAAATCGTCGCCCGCCACGTACTGCCGGTGCTCGGCGAACTCCAGGCCCGGCCCGGTCCGCCGCCCCGTCCGCCCGCCCGGCGCGGTCCCCGAGAAGGTCCGCCGCGCCACGATCCGAAGGTACTCCAGGCGCGCGAGAAACGCCGAATCGAACAGGTCGTCCCGCTGAGGCATGGCGTTGTCGGCAAGGGCCGCCCGTACGGGCGGGTACCCGCGGGCACAGCCCGCGGCTCGAAGGGCTGACTAGTCGGGCTCCGCGACGTGCTTCAGCACGTCGTCGATCACCGCGTCGGGGTCGATCGTCTCGGCCTCGCCCTCGAAGTTCAGGATCAGGCGGTGCCTGAGCGCCGGCCGTGCCATGCGGCGAACGTCGTCGAAGGCGACGTTGTACCGGCCGTCCACCAGCGCCAGCACCTTGCCGCCCAGGATCATCGCCTGCGCCCCCCGCGGGCCGGCGCCGTAACGGACGTACTTGGCGACCATCGGCGAGGCGTCCGCGCCGCCCGGATGTGTCGCCAGCACCAGCGCGCTCGCGTAATCCCGCACGTGCGAGGCCACCGGCACCTCGCGCACCAGGTCGCGCATCCCGAGCAGCGTCGGCCCGTCGGCCACGTGCTCGGCCCGGGGCACGTGGCGGCCGGTGGTGCGGTCGACGATCTCGGAGATCTCGCCGCGCCCGGGCATCGTCATCAGCAGTTTCAGGGCGAAGCGGTCGAGTTGCGCCTCGGGCAGCGGGTACGTCCCTTCCATCTCGAGGGGGTTCTGCGTCGCCAGGACGAAGAACGGTTCCTGGAGCGTCCGCGTCGTCCCGGCCACCGTGACGGACCGCTCCTGCATGGCCTCGAGCATCGCCGACTGCGTCTTGGGCGTGGCCCGGTTGATCTCGTCGGCCAGGATGAGGTTGCCGAAGAGGGGCCCCGGCCGGAACTCCCACTCGCGGCGGCCGCCCTCGGTCTCGACAATGACGTTCGTGCCGGTGATGTCGGCCGGCATCAGGTCGGGCGTGAACTGGATGCGGCGGAACACCAGGTCGAGCGCCTCGGCCAGCGTCCGCACGAGCAGCGTCTTGCCGATGCCGGGAACGCCCTCCAGAATGGCGTGGCCCTCCGTCAGGAGGCACAGCAGGACGCCTTCGACGACCTCGGTGTGGCCGACGATGACGCGGCGGACCTGGTCGGTGATCCGCCCGTAGGCCGACGCGAACGCATCGAGCCGCCCCTGCACGTCGCCCGGTATGCTCACGGCCGCCTCCGAAATCGGACCCGCTGGCCGAGGGCGATGATACCGGCCCCGGTCGTGGCGGTCAATCAGGTTCACCCGGCGGGGCGGAAATCGGCGCCCCGCGGCCGGCCGCCCCACGCCGCCGGCCTGGAAAGTCTGTTGACATCTCCCCTCCATCGGGCCACACTGTCGGGCCGGTTCATCGTCATCATCAGCCGCTCTCGCCCGCGGGCGAAGGGGGGGATGCGCCATGCGTCGCAAGGCTCGTCTCGCCGGCGCCTTCTGCGCCGTCCTCCTGGCCCTCGCGGCGGCGCTGCGCGGGGCTGACAGCGACGAGGCGACCGAGACGTTCAACTCGCTCTACGGTGCGGACCTGGCGCGGGTCCGCGAGACGGGCGATGCGCGCGACGACGTCGAACTGGCCGCCCGTCTCCTTGCGGCCGCGAAGAAGGCGGCCGATCAGCCGGCGCTCCTGGCGGTCCTGTGCGAGAAGGCCTGCGACCTGGCCCTCGGCCATCCGACGGGATACGCGACGGCGCTGGAGGCGATGGACCTGCTGGCCCGCACCGTCCCCGCCAAGGCCGCGGAGTGTGCCGCGCGGACGCTCGACATCCGCCAGAAACAGTTCGACGCCGCAACGGGCGACGAGAAGAAGGCGGCCGGCGAACTCCTCCTCGGCGCCCTCCTGCCCGTCATCGAGGCCAAGGAGCAGGCCGGCGACCTCGCCGAGGCGGCGGCCCTGTACCGCAAGGCGAAGACGATCGCGGCCGCATCGGGCAGCCCGCGGGCCGACGAGATCGACGCCCGGGCCGAGGCCCTCGCCCTGCGGATGAAGATTGCCGCACGCCTCGCCGACGTGAAGGCCCTGCTTGAGCGCGACCCGAAGAACGTCTCGGCCCGCGAAGGCCTCGTGCGCCTCTACCTCGTGGACCTCGACGACCCGGCCGAGGCGGCCAAGTACCTCAAGGGCGTCGAGGATGAGGCGCTCCTTAAGTACGTGCCGGCGGCGGCCAAGGGGGTGGAGGCGCCGCCGGAACTCGCGTGCCTGGAACTCGGCGAGTGGTATCGAGACCTGGCGGCAACCGCCCCGCCCCACGCCAAGGAGGCCATGTACGCCCGCGCCAAGGCCTACCTCGACCGCTTCCTCGAAATCCACCCGACCAAGGACCTCAGCCGCACCCGCGCGGCCCTGGCCCTTGAGAAGATCCAGGAAACCGTGGCGAAGTCTGAAAGAGGCCGATGGATCGACCTCCTGCCCCTGATCGACCCGGCGAAGGATGGGGTCACGGGCCATTGGAAGCGCCAGGGCTCCGCGCTGGCAATTCTCAGCCAGACTGTAGCGGGTCGTATCATGATACCGGTCGCTCCAGAGGGCAGTTACGAGTTGCAGGCCAAGTTCGTACGGATGTCGGGCGATGACTGCGTCGCAGTAATTCTGCCTGTGGGGTCCGCCAGGGTTATGCTGGCGCTGAGCAACTGGCATGGGCAGGACAGCGGACTGCAGATGATCAACGGGAAAACCCCAAGGGATAACGGAACAGCCGTAAGGCCCGGTACGCTTGTCAATGGCCGCGAGTACGCCCTTGACATCACGGTCGTCGCCAAGGGCGACCAAGCCCGGATTGCCGTCCGTCTCGATGGAAAGCCGTATATCGCCTGGCGCGGCCCGCAGTCGGCGCTTTCCCTGTCACCGAACTGGGCGTTACCCAAGCCCGGATGCCTGGGCCTGGTCACGTATAGGTCGGTTGTCGCTTTCGGCAGCGTGCGCCTGAAGATGCTCTCGGGCGAGGCCCGGCTGCTGCGGCCGGGGGGAGCGGCCGCCGCGGCGGCGCCCACGACCCGGGAGGAAGCGGCGCCCGAACTCCGATGGGCCGACCTGATGCCTCTGGTGGATCCCGCGCGGGACGCCGTCAAGGGCACCTGGAGCCGGCAGGGCTCGGCCCTGGCCATCACGGGGCCGGCGGGCTTTGGGCGGCTCATGTTCCCGGTCGCGCCGATGGGCGACTACGAGTTCGAGGTCCGCTTCGTCCGCACCGCCAAAGGGCCCTTTGGCGGGGTGGCCTTTGTCTTTCCCGTGGCCGACGGCGCTGGCACCCTCGTCCTGGGCGTTGCCGGCAGCAAGGCGAGCGGCCTGGAGATGATCCGCGGCCAAAGCGCCCTGTCGAACGAAACGACCGTCCGGGGGCGGGGCATCGTGAACGGCCGCGAGTACGCCGTCCGGGTTAAGGTCCTCGTTCAGGAAACCCAGGCCCAACTGGCAGCCTTCCTGGACGGGGAGCCCTTCACCTCGTGGCGCGGGCCGGTAGCGGCGCTGTCGGTCTTCAGTGGATGGCGGCTGCCGAAACCCGAGTGCCTGGGCGTCGGCTGCCAGAGCGGCGCTATCGAGGTCCGCAGCGCCCGCCTCAAGATGCTCTCGGGCGAGGCCCGGCCCCTGCGGCGGGGGAGACCGTGACCGAAAAGCACCGACCAGCCGTCAGGGCCCATGACGCCCACCTTGATTCGTCTCGGCGTGGGCCGCGCGTGCGATAGCGGCGGTCCTTGCGAGAGACCACCCGTCCACGCCGGCGGCAACAAATCGCATGGGTGCGGAGTTTACCCGCCGGGGCGGGCACCCGCCCTGTACGCCCGAGCCGTAGCGCCAAGGCCATGCCCCGGCGGCCGTTCCACCGGCGCCCCATTCACCGGCGCGGCATGGCCGCGCCGCTACGGGCGGGCATGATCATCCCGAGTCACGTAGGCCGCGGCGCGCCGCGGCCTACGCCTTGGCGTGAGGTGCCGTTGCCGTTCGCTGTTTGCTGTAACCCAGTCGTCCGCCGTCCTTTGCGTTCTTGGCGGCCTTGCGGCCTGCCTCCGGCAGGTAAACTTG
>Ga0111218_1040_pt1 | contig 14981 bp, 12 predicted proteins | sample DeeMarSWOR152_54_FD_80369 | JGI IMG/M metagenome (GOLD analysis project Ga0111218, IMG submission 80369) | Planctomycetes bacterium DG_20 | reverse complement strand
ATGCCGCTTGCGCCGAGATACGTCGTGGACTCGTGGCTGACGGTGAGCCACACGTCGCCGCGAACACTGCTCGTTCCGGCGCCGGCGGCAGCGCCGGTCCGGCCGAGGAATTGGGGGACCTGCCGCTGGTCGCCGCGGAAGATCGCGTCGCCGACAAGGACGCCGGGGTATTCGATGCCCGGCGCGACGGGCACCATATTGGTCTGGCGGCTCCCTGCGTACGCGACGCGGACGATGCGGCCGTTGTCGTACTCGGCCACGTAGGGATCCGACCCGGTGTGAATGCCGCCGAACAGGTACTGTCCGCTGTACTCGGTGTTGGCCAGCGACGCCAACTGTTCGAGCAACGTGTTGATTTCGTCGGCAATGGGCTTGCGGTTGCCGGCCGAGTAGGTGCCGCTGACGCCCTGGGCCACCAGTTCGCGAACGCGGCCGAGGGTTTCCGACACTTTCGAGAGCATGCTTGATGCGACGTCGAGCGAGTTGCCGACGCGCTCGAGGTTTTCGCCGTAGGTCTGGAGCGAGTGGCTTTCGGCCCGCAGGCCGAGCAGGCGGTAGGCGTCGGCCGGGCCGTCGGAGGCCTTCCGGAGGCGCGCCCCGGACGCGATGGTGGCCTGGAGTTGGGCCAGTTGCTCGGCGTGCTGCCGGAGCATGGTCCGGGTGGTATTGAAGATGGTGCCCCATCCGCTCATCGAGATTTCTCCTGCCGCCGGCCGCGAGGGCCGACGCTCAGACGATGTCTATCAGGGCCTGGTACGCCTGGTCGATGGCCACCAGGTACTTCGCCATGGCCTGGAACATCTGCTCGAAGAGCAGGAGCCTGGCGGCCTCTTCGTTGATGTCGACGCCGCTGATGTCGCCGCGCTGGTTGCCGAGTTCGCGGAGGACGCTCTCGAGCCCGTCGTGGCGTGCGCGGCGGACGGCCGCCCACTGGCCGACCGTCGAGACGACGCCGCGATAGGCATCGCTCGGCGTGTCGTCGTCGAAGGCGCTGATCGGGGCGTCGCCGACGGCGGCCATGTGAAGGACGTTCAGGTTGTCAATGCCGTCGGTGCCGAGCGTGGTCGCCAGGTACGACGACGAGCCGCGCAGTCGCTCGGCGACGCTGATCGTGAGGGCCGAGTCGCCCGAGAAGAACGCATTGATGCCGGCCGCCGCCAGGAACCCCGTCGGGTCGGTATCGGCGAGGACATCGATGGTGAACTGCTCGCCGTCGTTCAGGCTTCCGATGCCGAGCGCCACGCTGATACCGGCGTCGGCCGCCAGAAGGTCGCCGGCGGCGTATCCGGAGCCGACGTTCAGCGTGCGGACGAGTTCGGCGTCGCCGTTTCGGACCTCGATCGAGAGGCCCCCCGTCACGCCCACCACGCCGGTGCCGACGACGGTGCACGTGTAGGTCTGGTTGGCGTCGCCCGTGAAGACGCCCGACACGGTCGGTTCGGCCGTCCCCGTGAACGTGCTGGAGGCCGGGGTCGACGCCAGGACCGGCAGAAAGTCGAACGCGTACCCCGCGTCGGCCTGGATGCGCAGCCGCGAGCCGACGACGTTCGATGAGAGGTTCGGTACGGCATCCAGCAGGGCGGCAATGTCGGAGGCGGTCTCGGTGGCGGGATCGGTGATCGTGACGGTGTGGCGGGTAATGTCGCCGGTCGCGGTGTCGATGACCCGCAGGTGAATATCGCCGGCTGCAACCGGCATGGTCCACTCGCCGAGCGGCAAGCCAATGACGGGCTCGCCGATGAGTTCGGTGAACGAACCGGCCGTGCCGATGCCCTGAACGTGGTGCCGGTTGATGGCCTGGATGATCTCACGGGCCAGCGTGTCGATATCCTGCTGGACGCGCGGGAGCAGGTCGTTGTGCAGGGCGACCATCCCCCCCAGCCGCCCGCCGTGCAGCGCCGTCTCGTAATGGAGCGCGTCCTTGACCGAAACGCCGATGGTCCCGTCGCCGACGTAGTCCACTTCGATCTCGCTCACGTGCCCCTGGATCACCACGGGGATGCCCCAGGCGCACACGACGAAGGCCCCGTCCTGGGTGGTGTGGACCTGGACCTCGGCCAGTTCGGCCAGTTCGGCAACGGCCCGGTCCCTGACGTCCACGAGGTTGGCGTCGGAAACACCGCTCCAGCGCAGGCTCTGGGCCACGTTGTTGGCATCGGCGATCTGGCGGCTCAGGCGGTTGACCTCTTCGGCCAAGTCGCGGGTTTCGTGGACGATGTCCTCTTTCAGGCCGCTGATCGTGGTGCCGAGGGTGCGGAACTGGACCGCCAGGGCCTCGGCCGCCCAGACCACCTGGTCGCGAAACGCGGGGCTGTCGGGCTGCGAGGCCAGTTCACCAAGCGCCCCGAAGAAACGGTCCAGTGCGCCGGCCAGGCCTTCGGTGGTCAGGTCGCCGAGCAGGCTTTCGAGCGCCTGGAGGGTGGTCAGTTCCTGGCCGACCTGGCCGAGTTCCGGGGTCTGCCGTCGGATCTCCTGCTCCAGGATCACGTCCACGACGCGGCGGATGTCACTGACCTCGGCGCCGGCCCCGATACGGAGGGTCGAGACGGCGTCGCCCCTGATCGGCGTGATGACCGGATCCTGCCGATGGTAGCCTTCGGTCGAGGCGTTGGCGATGTTGTTGCCGATGATCTGGAGCGCCCTGCGGGCAACCTCCAGGCCGCTCAGTCCCACGGTGTATCCCGACATGGTCTACCGCCTCGCATCCAGCAGGCCGTGGCCGGGCTGCCACAGGGCCGTGCCGTCGGTTCGATACGTCCCGGTCTCGCCCGCACCGGGGCAAAGGCCCAGCAGGAGCGAGCGATTCACGCGTGCCACCTCGGCGACCAGAACGGCCGTCTCAAGGTGCTGCATCCGGACCGCCTCGGCCAGGTCGCGGAGCCGCGCGCGCCGCAGGCGAACGGCGGCGGCCTGCGGCTCGGGAACCTCGCGCGCCAGCCGCTCCAGCGTCATCTCGCCGACGGGGCAGCCCAAGGCCCGCGCCAACCGCGACCGCAGAGCGTTTCGTCTGCGTGCGACCGCATCGAGACGGGGCGGGGTGCGGCCGAGGTCGTCCATCCGCTGTCCGAGCGTCTTGTCGTCGCGTGCCAGAATCGCCTTGGACAGCGCCCGGAGTTGCTCAAGCGTCTCCCGCTGCAGATCAATCGTCTCGTCCAGGACCGCGAGCAGTTCATCGACGAGGGGATCGCGTTGGGCCGTAGCGGTCGTCATGCTTTCGGTTCCGAAACGCCACTGGCGGGCGCCTGCTGGCCGGCCAGACCCATCTTGCCGGACAGGTCTTTCCAGAGTCCGATGCCGCCCTTCTCGGCAACCTCCTGGGCCAGGTAGAACCAGAAGAGGCCGTCCATCTGAGAGGAGGCGGCCGTCTCAAGGAGTTCGGATTTCGGGATCGTCCGCCGCATCTCCTCCATCAGACGGTGAAGGAGGATGGCCTCGAAGTCCTTGGCGACCTTTTCGGCCTTGGCGGGGTCGGCGTCGGCCTGGGCCATGCGCTGGAGCGAGGCGGCCGTGCCGAGGGTCTCGCCAGGAAGGATGGGGCCGGTTGGCAGCACGTCCAGACTGTTCACGCCACGCCTCCTAGATCACCTTGAGTTCGGCCTGAAGGGCGCCTGCCTGCCGCAGGGCCTGAAAAATCGAGATCAGGTCGCGGGGCGTCAGGCCCATGGCATTGAGGGCCCTGGCCAGTTCCTGGACCGAGACCTTTCGCTCGACGACGTGCAGTGGGCCTTCCTCCTCGACGGCGGTGATGTCGGTCTGGCGGATGCGGCCGGTGGTTCCGGTCCGCGAGAAGGGGAGCGGCTGGCTGAAGGCCTCTTTCTCCTGCGTGATGATCGAGAGGTTGCCGTGCGAGATGGCGACCGTCGAGATACCGACGTTCTCGCCGACGACAACAGTTCCCGTCCGCTCGTTGATGATGACCAGCGCCGGCATGTCCACGTCCACGATCAACTGGCCGATGCGGTCGAGAAACGAGGCGACCTGGCCGCGCGCCAAACGCATCGGCATCCGGACGCGGACGGTCCCGGGGTCGATCGTCTCGGCGGCATCGGCGAAGAGGGCATTGACGGCGGTACGGACGGCCTCGGCGGTCGAGAAGTCGGGGTTCTTGAGGTTGAAGGTGACGGTTCCATCCTCGACAAAGGTGGCGATTTCCTCGCGTTCGACGTCGGCCCCTCGGGGTATGCGGCCGACGGTGGTGTGGTTCTGGGAGATGGCGCTTCGCTCGCCGCTTGCCGAGAAGCCGCCGATGATGAGGGGTCCCTGGGCGACGGCGTAGACCTCTCCGTCGGCCCCCCGCAGGGGCGTCATGAGGAGCGTGCCGCCTTGAAGGCTTTCGGCGTCGCCGATGGCGGAGACCTCGACGTCGATCTTCACGCCGCGCCGGGCGAAGGGGGGCAACTCGGCCCGCACCATGACGACGGCCACGTTGTCGCCGACGAGGTCGGCCGGAGCCACGTTCAGGCCTTCGAACCGGCGCAGCAGGTTCGCCAGGACGCGCGTCGTGAGGGCGGCGCCGTCGCCGGTGCCGCTCAGGCCGACGACCAGGCCCATGCCCTGGAGGGGGTTCGACCGCACGCCCTGGATGTCGGCGATGTCCTTGATGCGTTCGGCCGTGGCGGCAGCGCCAGCCGCCACCAGGACGAGCCCAGCCAGAAGAGCCGTCAGGCGATGCATGCTCACTCCTCCCCGGTCCGGCCGTACGCTACCACGGACTCAGCCAGTTCAGGATGCGCCCGAGCCAGCCGGGCTTGGTCCACCGCTCCTCGGGCCCCTTGACCTTGACGACCATGCGGAAGTCGGCGACCTGGTCGCTCATGACGGTGTTGGCAAAGGTGATGTCGCTGGGGCGGACCACGCCGCCGATCTCGATGACCTGGTTGTCGCCCTCGACGTTGCGGTGCCGCGTTCCGATGACGACGAGGTTGCCGTTGGGCAGGACGTCGCGGACGACGACGGTCACGCGGTCGGTGATGAGCCGGTCGGTCTCGTAATCGGCGTTGCCGGTGAAGTCGCTCCCGCCGGCGGAGGTGGCGGTGACGTCCGGGAGTCGGAAGTTCGAGTCCCGGTTGCCGTACCACGAGCCGGCGTCGCGCAGGTTGACGGTTCCGCTCATGGTGGCGGTTCGGTTGGAGGCCTTGTCGGCCTCGCGGCTGGTCTCGTTCTCGATGATGCTGTGCTCGTTGATGATGATGGTCAGGACGTCGCCGACGCGCAGGGCCTTGTCGTCCTCGTAGACGCGGATGGGGATCGAGCCGGTCTTGCCGGCGGCCTTGGCCCATATGGAGTCGGCGCGGGCGCCGGCGGCGACCGCCGCAACGACCAGGAGCGCCGCCATCGTGAGGATTGCGATTCGTTTCATGGCATTACCTTTCGCCGCAGACCGGCTGGACGGTTCCATCGTGGATGACCCTGGCGACCACGATGCGTTTGGAGTCGACATTGCGGACCTTGATGAGATCGCCTTCGCCGCCGTTCTCGAGGGCCTCGCCGAGGGCGGTGATCTGGAACAGCGTGCCGGTGATCCGCATGAGGACGGTGTCGTTGCGGCGGACAAGCACCTCGGTCGTCGCGGGTCGGACCAGCCCGGTCCGTACGACCGAGCCCACCGGGATCAACCGGGCGGCCCGCTGGCCGTAAGGCGCCGCCCAATCGGCGGGCTCGGGGTAGTCGCCGGTCACGCTGCGAATGTCCGTGTTCTCGGGCGTGACGACGCCGCCGGCGGGGATGTCTGCCGTGGCCACGAGTTGCCGCTGACGGTACGCCATGCGAAAGACCACCGTCGAGACGGTCAGCATCCTGTCGTCCGACTTGGCCACCACCTCGACCACGGCCTCCCGGTCGACGCCGTGCTTCGCCATGCGGGGCTCGAGGGCGACCCGGCTGCCGGCCGGCACGCACACGTCGCCCGAACACCGAAGCAGCCGCCAGTTAGAGCCGGCGGGCGCCGGCCTCATCTTGCCGAGGAATGCCTCGGCCGCTTTCACGATGCGATCCGACGCGACCACCTCTTCGTTGCGGGTGATGACCACCTGTTCGGCGCCCGAGAAGCGGACCTCGCTGCGCGGCAATCCGTTGGCGGCCAGCCGGCCCAGGATGGTCGTGCGGTCGATGGCGAGGGTTTCCTTGGACCAGGGCGCGCGGCCCATGGCAATCGCCGCCGCTTTGCCGGCCACGGCGTCATCGTCGGCGCGAACGACGGAGATCATGCCGAGGGAGAGGCGTTCGCCGTCGACGCTGACGGCGCGGGGCAAATGGACCCGCAGGGCCGGTGCGTCGGGGTCACAGATGGCGGCGCCCGAACTCGCCGCAAGAACGAGCGCCGCCAGTAGGGGTCGCAAGGCCTTCATGGTGGCTCCTAGCGGATCAACTGGTTCGCGGTGTTGAGCATTTCATCGCCGGCGCGAATGGCGCGGGCGTTGATCTCGTAGGCCCGCTGGGCGGTGATCAGGTTCACGAGTTCCGAGACCATCTGGACGTTCGACCGTTCGAGGAAGCCCTGCTGGATGCTGCCGAACCCCTCTTCGCCGGCGGTGCCCTCGGTGGGCTTGCCGCTCGCGGGCGTCTCGGCAAGCAGGTTGCCGCCCTCCGCCGTCAGGCCCGCCGGGTTCGGAAAACGGACCAGCGTGATGCGGCCGAGCGTGCTGGCGGTGTTCTCGGCCCCCTTGAAGACCGTGACGGTGCCGTCGGTGCCGATGCTGACCGAGCGGGCGTCGGACGGGACCGTGATGCCCGGTTCAACGATGTAGCCGCTCGCGGTCACGAGTTCGCCGTCCGCGTTGACGCGGAACGACCCGTCGCGGGTAAACCGTTCGTCGCCGTTGGGGAGGCGGATTTTGAAGAACCCGTCGCCTTGCATGGCGACGTCGAACTGGCGTCCGGTGTTTTCGAGTTCGCCCTGCGTGAAGACCCTGAGGGTCGAGGCGGGGCGGACGCCGGACCCGAGTTCGAACCCGCTCGGCGCCTCCACGCCGGCGGCGACTTCGCTGCCCGGCTCCTGGAGTTTCAGGTAGACCAGGTCCTGGAAGTCGATCATCGATCGCTTGAACCCGGCGGTGTTCATGTTTGCCAGGTTGTTGGCAATCGTATCGACGATCATCTGTTGGGCGGTCATGCCCGTTGCGGCAGTGGAAAATGCCCTGAGCATCGGGTCCTCCTTGCAGGCTAGCCAAGCGCGACGCGGATCAGGTCTTTGCTGAGTTCGCTGGAGGCCGAAACGATCCTCACGTTGGCCTCGTAAAGCCGGGCCACCTGGATCAAGGCCACCAGTTCCTGGACCGCCTTGACGTTCGACCCTTCCTGGAACCCCTGGTGGACGGTCGTGTCGGTGGCGGCGGCGGGCCGGCTGTCGGCGGGGTCCTCGTACACATTCTCACCCACGGGGATCAGCCCCTTCGGGTCCTCGAATTCAACGATGCGGAGTTTGCCTATCTCGGTGCCGGCGGCAAGGACGCGACCGTCTTCGCCTATCTGGACCTGCAGGATCGAGACGCTCGGCGGGATGGTGAGCGGACCTCCCTCGCCGGCCACGGTCCGCCCCTGGGCGTCCACGAGTTGTCCCTGGGCGTTGGTCCGGAAGACGCCGTTTCGCGTGTACCGCTCGCCCCCCGCGGTCTCCATGACAAGGAACCCTTTGCCGTGCAGGGCCACGTCGAGCGAGCGGCCGGTGTGGACAAGGCTCCCCTGCGAGAAATCCACGAAGTCGCTGTCGACAATGGTGGGGGACGTTTCGGTCGCGGTCGCCCCGGCGGCGGAGGTGCCGCCGGTCGTCCCATCCAGCATGGTGAATACGATGAGCCGGCGTTTGTAGCCCACCGTGTTGGCGTTGGCCAGGTTGTGCGTGATCGCCTCGTACTGACGCGTGAGCGCCGAGAGGGCCGCAGCCATGTCGGTGGTCATCTCGGTTTCCATCACTGGGTTCCTGCCGTCGTAGGGACCTGCCCGGCTCTCGCCGCTGGGCTGCGGCGAGCGGCCGCGTTCGTTTCCTTGAGCAACTCACCGACCTCGCTCTCGCTCAGGCCGGCCATCTCGACGGCCAAGGCCTGCACCTCGTCGCGGACGGCAAGGACACGCCGGACCACACCGGCGCCCTGGATCGTCTTGTCGCCGTCCATCTTGAGGACCACGAGAATGCGGTCGCCGGCTTCGGCCTTCAGGGGCGCCTCCAGCCTCAGGCCCGGACCGCCGATCTCGGTGAGCGTGCTGGCGACGAACTGGGGAGGGCCTTCGGAAGGGTCGAGACTGATGAAGGGGAAGGCGGCGGCGTAGGCGGGCCGTTGCGTCGGCACGCGGACGAACCGCCGCAGGTTCCGCCTGCGCGGCTTGCCGATGAGCCGGGCCACCGCGAACCCCTCCCCCGGTTCGGTAATCGAGACGTCGTACTCCCACTGCTCGCCGCCGTCGACGCGATGGACCACGCAGGCCTGACCGATCCGGAGCGGGACTTCGTCGGCGAATTGGAGCGTGACGTTGCGCCCGTCGACGCGGGCCACACCCGCCTCGACCGCCGAGGGGGAGCCTCGGTGAACAAACGTCACGGCGTCGCCCTGCTCCAGGCGGACGACCTCGCCGGACTCGCCGTCTTCCTCGGAGGAAAACTCCAGTCCGAGTTTGGCGCGAAGGGACTCGATGACCTCGGACAGGCGCTTGACGATCTCTTCCGGCATCGCCTCGACGGGCCGGCTTTGGCCGAGCAGGCTCACGCCTCTCTCGAAGGCCGTTTCCATGGTGACGATGCTGCTGAAGCGTTTCAGGCCGGCCAGCCTGGCGATCCGCTCCAGCACGATCCGCTCGTTCCCCGTCAACCCGAACCGGTCACCGGCCTTTTTGAACGCCTGGAGCATGGCCAGGTGGGCGGCCCGCTGCCGGTAGATGTAGATGGCCGCAATCGTCAGCGCGACGCCTACGACGGCCGGAACCCAGACGGTCCACCGCGTCAGGGGCTCGTAGTACCAGTCGCGAGCGGCATTCCATTTTTCGGCGGCACTCAGCGCCGCCGCCATCATCCCATAGCCCATGGCCGTGCCCATACGTTCAATCCCCCGCCTAGCGAATCAGGTTTGAGAGTTCCCGCAGCATGTCGTTGGTGACCCGGATGGTCCGCGCGTTGGCCTGGTACCCGTTCTGCGCCTGGATCAGGCTGACGAACTCCTGGGCGATGTCGACGTTCGACTGTTCAAGCGTCCCGCCCGTGATGGCCCCCGCGCCGGCCGACAACGCGCGGGTGGGGACCGGGTCGCCCGAGTTTCCCGACGATTGGTAGTAGTTGTTGCCGATGCTCTCGAGACCGGCGGGGTTAGGAAACACGGCCACTTTGACGGTGGCAATCGTGCACCGGACGCCGTTGGTGAACATGCCGATGAGGTCGCCTTCGCGGCTGGCGGAAACACTCGCCAGATACCCGGCCTCGTACCCGTCCTGGCTGCCGGCCTTTGCCGTCGAGTCGCCTCCGAACTGGGTCAGCCCGTCGAATTGGCCAATCGTGCCGAGATCCACGTCCAATGTCGTCGCGGGCTGGGATGCCCCGCCAAAGCGAACCGTGAAGTCCGAGTCATCGGCCGACCCTGCGAAACTGCCGTCCTGGTTGAACGAAATGCCCGTGATGCGACGGTCGTCAACCGCCACGGTGCCTCCCGACACACTCAACAGAACGGCGTCCCACGTACCCGGCGTGTCGGTCCGGACAAAGGCCACCGAGAGGACGTGGCCGATGCCGTAGGAGTCGAAGACCTCGATCGAGGTGGTCCTGACCTCGTTACCGCCGGCGGCCAGCATTTCGAAGTGCCCCGGGAGGTCAAAGGTGCCGGCGCCGGCGGGGGTGTACGACAGCAGGAGGTCGGTCTGGCTGTAGCCTGCGACATCGTCTGTCAGGCGAATCTCGCCGCCGTCCAGGGACGCCGTCGCCCCGCTGAAGGCGCCCGAGACCTGCGCGAGGAGGTCGTCCATGGTTTCGCCGCCGGCCAGGATCCAGGGCGTGTTCACCGGCGTACCGTCGGCGTCGGTTCCGGAGATGGTGATGGTGTCGCCGGCCGCCAGGCCGCTCGTCTGGTCCAGGTCCGCGAGCGCCGTGGTGCCGGTGCAGAGGGCGCTCAACACGGTGAAGTTGACGCCGCTCGTCAGCACCGACGTGCCGACCGCGACATTGCTGGCGCTCAGATTCCCGTTGAACGTCACCCGGGTGGTGGCGCTGGCCGGCAGGGCCACGTCGTAGGGAATGCGGATGTGGTCCGAGCCGAGGTCCTGGAACCCCTCCGCCACGCCCGCGTTGCCGATCCGCTGGACGCGATAGCCCGTGCCGGGGTCCACGAGGTTGTAGCCGGCATCGATCTCGAAATGTCCGACCCGCGTGAAGACCTCCTGTTCACCGTCGTGGAGGACGAAGAACCCCTGGCCGTCCATCGCCAGGTCGAGCGGCGCGCCGGTGTTGACCAGGTTGCCCTGCGCCATGCCCCGGTCGATGCTCGCCACCATCACGCCCGACCCGACCTGCTGCGGGTTGGTCCCGCCCACGGTCGAGGACGGCTGGGTGGCCTCCCGCAGGGTCTGCGCCAACTGCTCGGCAAATCCGACGCGGCTGGCTTTGTAAGGTTGTTGCCGGCCACGTCCAGCATCTGCTGGTGTGCCCGAAGGCCCGCCACCCCGCTCATCAGTGCGTTACTCATGGTCTCTCTCCTCTACGGCCCCCGACAGGCCGCCTCAGTCCTGCACCCCGAGAACCCCGTTCAGCGGAACGTCGTGATCCCCCACGACGAGGTAAAGTCCGTCGTTCTCCAACCTGACACCGGAGACCGCGCCCCGTTCGAGCCGGCCGTCGCCGTCGGCGTCATACAGAATGGTCCTCTGGATCAGCGAACCGGCACGCTTCAGGTCGGCTTCGCTCACGGTGCCGCTGGACCCGCTAACCACCTCGACGGCGTCAAGCGGCACGGTGCGGCCGTCAAACGTGACGTACGGCCGCCCGTCGCGCACCGTTACCTCGGTGACGCGGCCCATGAGGGCCGGCTGGTCTCCCATGTTGAACGATACCGTCTTGCCGAGCACTTCGGCGGCCGCCTGACGGTCCGCAAACGTCAGTTCCGACAGCGGCGACTCGCCGATCATATGAAGGTCCGACAGCGCGAGCAGATGACCGCCAACCTGCAACTTCGGCGTCTCGCCGTCCAGGAGGACCCGCGAAACAGGACCGCTCAGCACCGCATCCGTGACGGCGTCGTAGAACGACACGTCCCTGCCGATCAGGGCCGCGGCCTGGTTCACTTGCGCAGCCTGGAGCACCTCGTCAAAGGACCGATTGACGCTCTCCAGTTGCTCGAGTTGGGAGATCTGTGCCAGTTGCGAGGTCATCTCGGCGTTGTCCATGGGCTCCAGCGGGTTCTGGTACTGAAGTTGCGCCACCAGCAACTTCAAGTAGTCCAGTTTCAGGTCGCTGCTGCCCGTCTCGATACCCGGGATGGCCGCCATGATCTTCTCCTATATCCGAACGTTGATGGCCCCGCCGCCGACGACGGGGCCGCCGGCCGCTTCCGGCTCACCCGCCGCCTGGCCGGCATCGCCGGGCGTGTCGCCCGCAGGGGCGCCGGCGTGCGGGTCGCCCACCCATCCGTCCTGGCGGTTCTGCCCCTCGCGGAACGCCGGGTTCTGGGCCGTCGCGCCGTTCTGGGAATCGCTGAGCGTCACGTCGAGCCGCCGGACCTCGATGCCGCTCGACTGGAGCCGCTGGATGAGGGGGGCGGCCTCCCGCTCGAGCCTGGAAAGCGTCTCGGGGTTATCCACCCGGACGATGCCGCGGACGGCGTCGCCCTCGCTGCGGAAGATGATGCGGACCCGGCCGAGGTCGGGCGGATGCAACTGGACGACGATCTGCCGGCCCGTCGGGGCCCCCGACGCCCGGATCGATTCGGCCACCTGGTCCGCCACGCCGCCGGCGACGGGGCCCTGCCGCATCGGTCCGGGTCCGGCCCGCCCCTGCTCGGCACCGGTTCTCTGCGCCGCGGCACCCAGGACATCGACGTCGGGCAGGGCGGCCGCAGGAGCCTGCCCCCTGCCGCCGCTCACGACGGCCTCGCCGCCGATCCGCCCCACCGTGAACGCCCTGCTCGCCGTCGGTGCCTTGTCCGGCGACGTCCTGGTTTCACGCGTCTGGGCCGTCTTGGCCTCTCGGAACACTGCCGCGGCCCGTCCCGCGATGGGCGAAACCTGGCCGCCCTGGGGCGGGACCTCTCCTTCTTTCTTCAGGCCGGCCGACTCGCCCGGACCGCCAGCGGCTCGCAGCGTCCGCAACACGGGCTCCAAGGCCGCCGCGGCCTGGGGGGTCGGCCTCGTCGGCAGGACGGGCCGCGCGGCATCGGGCACGCCCTGGCCGGCCGTCTGCGTCCCCTTGGCCTGGGCGGTGGGCGACGGAACCCGCGAGCCGGTGCCGTCGGGTGCCTTCCCGCCCTTCGCCTGCGCGCCGTCTCCGGCCGTGTGGCGGGCAACCCGGCCGGCCTTCGGTCCAGGCTCCCCGGCCTTGTTGGGAGCGCCCGCGAGGCGGGCCGAACCCGCCGTCGCCGCTGCCGACAGTGTGAGTTTGCTGACGGCCTTGCCGAGGGAGGGATCGCCCTGCCGCGACCTGCTCACGCCGTCGGCGTCTGACACCGCCACCCGTCGCGGCGTCGCCGCCGGCCCACGGCGCGCCGGCGTCTGGGCCTTCTGAAGCGCCGCCTGAATCACACGCGTCCAGTTCCCCGCACGAGCCACCGGGGACGCCGGCAAGTCGGTGGGGGCGTGCGTACGTGCTTTCGCGTTCCGGTCCGCAACGATCCGGCGCCGGGACGCCCGAGGTGTCCGTTTGTCGGCCCGTCGCGTGGGGGTCTCGGGCGTCCTGGATGTTTCTTGCCGGCGCGGGTGCCGGCCTGCCATGTCAACACGTAAAGAGGATACCGCTCGGCGCGATGGGGTTCCATCGGAAGGGGCCGCGTCGGCAGTCCCGGGACCGCCTCTGGAGCCGGGCGCCACACCGGGGACCTGTTGCCCCCCGTCGGTGAGGATCGCCGCAAGTTTCGCGACCGGACCAGCCTGCATAGTCACCTCCTGCGTCCCGGCACCGAGGAGCAACTAACGTGCCATTCCAGCCTCCGCGCGGGTCGGCGGTCGCCTAAGCCTTTGCACAACAAGCGTTTATGACCTTCACATTACGGGTGGGACGGGCGCCCACCACCCCGCCGCGCGGCCGGCCCATCCGGAAAGCCCTTCCCGCAAGCGGCGAAATCTTCCGGCCTGAGAAGGGCGCCGGCGGTCCCCGGGAAGGTCCGATAACATTCAAGCCGCCTGCGCGGCGACGACCAACACCACGTGACATGGCAGGAGCAAATACATGAGCGTCCGATAATTCCTCTAAAGCCTTCGTTCGGGCATTGACGAAAAGAGGGTTGCCCGCGGCGAGGGCCCGCGTGCCGACGAGGCCGTGTGTCCCCCCACGCCGCGGGCCACGTTCGTGGCACGACATTCCGCAACGCGCTCGCAGGACGGTCGGCAGGTGGACGACAACCGACCGGAGGGGCCGGAAGGTACGGCAGAATGGGAGCGGCTTCCACCGCCATGCTGGAATCCGTCGTCGCGCTCGGCGAGCCGCCCAAGCCGCATGCCTGCCCGCTTCAGGCCGTCGCGCGGACGGTCGTTTCCGCGGCCGCCCTCAGCGGGGCGCTCCAGGCCGCCAAGGAAACCCGGCCCGACCTGGTCGTCATCCGCGAGACCGTCCCCCCGGCCGAAGGGCTGGCTTTTCTTCACGAGGTCCGCCGGGCGGTCGCCCACAGCCCGGTCGTCGTGGTCTCGGGTCGGCCGGACGTGGACGAGGCCATTCGATTCATCCAGAACGGAGCCCACGACTACGTCTCCGCGCCGCTGGACGATGCGGCTCTGGAGCGTATCATCAAGGTCGCCCGCGCCGGTCGCGGTCACGCCACGGCAGGCTTGCCCTGCCAGGGAGCCCGCGGGGAAGCGAACCGGTTCGTTGCTCCGGAATGTCCGCCCGGCGTGCCGATCGTCGGCCGCAGCGAGGGCATCCGCGACGCCCTCAAGGCCATGCGGCTGGTGGCGGAAAGCCAGTGCAACCCCGCGATGATCGTCGGCGAAACGGGCACCGGCAAAGAACTGGCGTCCCGTGCGCTCCACACCCTGCGCGGGGCGCCGCCCGAGACGTTCGTGGCCGTCAACTGTGCCACGCTGACGGCCAACCTGCTCGAAAGCGAACTGTTCGGCCACGTCAAAGGGGCCTTTACCAGCGCCGACCGCGAGAAGACGGGCCTGTTTGAACTGGCCGAGGGCGGCAGCATCCTTCTCGACGAGATCAGCGAAATGCCGCTCAACCTCCAGGCCAAACTGCTGCGGGTCCTCCAGGAGAAGCAGTTCCGCAAGGTGGGCGGCACGAAGAACATCCCGTGCCGGGCCCTGATCATCGCCTCGAGCAACCGCGACCTGGCCGCCGAGGCCATCGAGGGCCGGTTCCGAAAAGACATCTACTACCGGTTGGCGGTGTTCCCGATTCGCCTCCTGCCGCTGGCCTCGCCCCGGCGCCGCGACGACATCCCCCTGTTGGCCGAGTACTTCATCGAGACCTCGTCCCTGCCCTGCCGCGGCCACGTGCGAGGCCTCAGCCCGGCCGCCCGGGACCTCTTGCTCGCCCACCACTGGCCCGGCAACGTGCGGGAACTCCAGAACGTCATCGAGCGGGCGATGATCGTCGGGCCGTCCGACCTGATCACTCCCGAGAGCCTGATGCTGCCGGGCGAGCCCGGCCCAGGGGGCGCCGAGACGAACCTGCCGATGCCGGAGAACGATTTTTCGCTCGAAACCGCCGAGCGGCTGTTCATCACCCGGGCCCTTCAGGAAACCGACTGGCAGCGGACGCGCGCCGCCGCCCTGCTGGGCATCACCCGCGCCACCCTCCACGCCAAACTGAAACGGTACAAGATCCGTCTCCCCGACCGCCTCGGCCGGCCGCCACAGTC
>Ga0111218_1095_pt1 | contig 15231 bp, 12 predicted proteins | sample DeeMarSWOR152_54_FD_80369 | JGI IMG/M metagenome (GOLD analysis project Ga0111218, IMG submission 80369) | Planctomycetes bacterium DG_20 | reverse complement strand
AAGGAGAGGAAGGCACGCGAGCGCAGCGGGTTCCTCACCTACAAGGACCCGTCGGACCGCATCGCCGATTTTCACGCCCTGCGGCACACGTTTATCACGCGGCTTGCCCGGTCGGGCGTGGCCCCGGCCGTCGCGAAGAGCCTCGCCCGCCACTCGACCATCACGCTCACGATGGACCACTACACGCACACGCTCATCGAGGACGAGCGGTCGGCGCTGGCGCGGTTGCCGGAGCTGGGGGGGAAGGTGTTACGGGCGGAGGGGCTGGGGGGGAAGGTGTTACGGGCGGAGGGGCTGAGGGCGACGGCGACGGAGGATTGTGTCGCTCACGGTTGAACCCACCCCTCCCCCGAGGCAAGGGCGTGGGAGGGAAGGGCGGGCGGAGCAGGAGGAGGGGGAGCCGTACGGTCCACCCACTTCGCTCATGTCAGACGCCAACCACCGCGCACAAACCTTCAGAGCCTTGCATCGGACCGCTTAGCCTTTCCATATATCCTTGCGTTCTACTCGATGCGCATCAACTCGGGATACTCACGGGAGGCCTCGATTGCACGGATCGTCTCGCGGACGACCCGGGCCTTATCGAGACTCAGATTCCGAGGGAAGTTCTTCTCGCCCCTGTCGAAGCCGTCAGCGATCTGCTTCAGTTCCGGAACGGCCGACTTCGCGCGGGCGCCATAGCTGAGCAGGATCTTCATAAGCTCAGGCGTTCGCTTCTCGCTGGCCCAGGGGTTTTGCGTTCGCGTGTACTTCACGCACGCGTCGATTCCTTCCTTGACCCGATGCTTACCCAAGAGCCGCAGCCCCTCCAGGCGGATGACGTCGGCGAACATAATCCCGCTGGGGGCGGGCTCGACGATTGCCTTGTGGATAGCGGGCAGGAGGGGTTTGACCTCCTCGAAGCTGAGGTTGGCGTAAACGCTCCCGTAGCTCCCTCGCGCCCGCCCGTCTTCGTTCTGGAGGCCGGCACGAACGGCTTTGGCGAGCAGATCGCGGTCGACGCCTTCGAGCGACCGGCCGATCAGACCACCTCGCCTGTCAAACAAGGCGAAGGAGAGGTAACGCTGCTCCATGTTCCGGGGATCGTTCTTGGGATCGCTCTTTGTGAGCCTTTCGAGCATCTCGGGAACGGCGGCTTTGGCCGTCTCGCCAATCCCCGCAAGGGCCTCGGCGGCCAGGATTCGCAGCCACAGGTCGTCGCTGCGGAACGTCTTGAGCAAGGCCGGCACAGCCGCCCCGCCGCGTCCGCGCTGCATCTTGATCGCCTGGCACGCGCCGTATCGCGTATAGAGGTCCGGGGCGTCGAGCAGACGGATCAGTTGGGTCATCAAGTCATCCTGGCGGCGTCCCAGCGCCATCGCGGCCCGCTCGCGAACGACCGGCGACCAACTGCCTAGACGGCTGATGAGCTCTTCTGCGCTCAGCTTATCATAGAAGCTGTTGCGATCCCTGTTGCTCCAGCCGCGCCCGTCGACGATCAGAGTTTGGGCGGCGGCGGGATCGAGCTGTGGGGCGGAACTCTTCCGTTTGCCCGTCAAGTAGAGCTTCTTGAGCGGCATCGCATAGGACAGAAGATAGACCCCGGTGCAGTCCCAGCCCGGGTACTTGTCATGCCCCATGGCCGGAGGCCCCTGGTGGAGAAAGGTTCCATCCCAGCGGCGTGCGAGGTCGAAATACCAGGCGCCGAACTCCTTCATCCACGCCCCGGTGGCGTGGGGGCCGGACTGCGCCACGCCGGGCAGCGACCACAGGATGTTGAAGAAGTTGCCGGTGTGACCGGTGTCGCGTTCGGGTCCATGCGAGGCGACGCTCATCTGCGAGAAGAACTTCGCTCCCTCCGCCTCGCCGAGCAGGTTGAACATGACCGCTGCCATCCCGCACTTGCCATTGTCCTCGTGCGTCTCGATCCAGGGGCGGTGATCGCCGTAGGGTACCGCACCCTTGCCGACGTAAAACCGCATTAAACGCGTGCTTCTCTTGATGGCCTGGTCCAGCTTGGGGTCTGTCACCCCCGCTTCACGGGCCAGGATCAGCGAGGTGGTCAGGGGCAAGCCCGGGGCGTTCATCATCCCGTAGCCGCCGAGTCGACCGTCGGGGTTCGCGAATCGGTGGCCCCAGGAACCGACGATGCTCTGCCCGTTGGCAGCTTCCAGTGCCAGACGCCGCAGCCCCGGCATGACCGACTTGTCGCCGGTGGCCATCACGTACTCGGAGAGCAGCATGGTGACGTAGCCGTAATACCACGTTTGGAAGCTGTCGGCCGAGTAGCCGGCCGCCCATTTGGCCTCCTTTTTCACCAGCGGAAGGTATTCGGGGTTGCCGCCGGCCAACAGGGCGAGGGCATTCAGGCTGCGCGTGATCGGGTTCTGCCGGTAGGAGGGGGCCGCGACCCGTTCGGCCAGCGCCTTGCAGCCTTGCTCGAAAATGCGCTTCGACTTCGGGCAATCGTACGGGGCGGTCGCGCTGTACGTGCCGAGGACGGGCAACTTCACGACAACCGTCTCCGTCTTGCCGCCCCGCCAGCGGATCAGCGACAAGGCGCCGCGGCCGCTCTCCTTCTCGGCCTCGGTGAGCGCCTTGCCCATCTCGGTTCGAGGGTCGTAGGAGAACGGCTTGCCGCCGACGCCCAGGATCACGTCGCCCACCGCGAGGATTCCGTCGGCCGGGGAGCCCTTTTCCACCTTCGTGATGCGGATCTGCCGCGCGTCGGCGGTCACCAGCTTGTCGCTGTACATCCACCCGCGCGCCCCGGTGGCCCCGAGCGTCCAGTCGTGGGTCGCGCCCTCGGGGATCGCGTCGCCTTTGGTGAAGTCGGGCATCGCCATCTTTCGCGGAGCGCCAAAGAGCGGGCCGGGCACAACGAGGAATGCGGCAAGGGCCAGGCAGGTGGTTCCGGGGAACTGAAGGATGCGGAGTCTCATGATCCGGGGTCTCCTAGATGGCTCTCAGCCGACGACCGCCGTCGGCCTTTCTGATGATGATACCACCGACCGCGAGGTCGGCAAGCAGTCTTGCTGCTCGATAGCGAGATAATCCGGCGGCCCGCGCAGAGGCGTCTGTTGCCGATCCGGGCATACCGTCTTCATCGCCTCCGCCCTCCGGGACTGTCTCGACGGTCTTCGCCGTCATCTCGGCACCGTTTCGCGCACCCGCAGCGCCACCCCAGACCCCGGACTAGGGCGTCCCGCGCGCAGCGCATTTGCAGCGCGCAGGTTGCCCGGTACGCCGGAACTCGCCATCACTCGCCAGGACGGGAAGTCGGAAAAAAGAGGCGGCGAGGGCGCGCAAGTCGTAGTAAACGCTACCACTTGCGCCCACTCGCCATCATATGTCAATGGTGGGCCACCAGGGACTCGAACCCCGGACCCGCTGATTAAGAGTCAGCTGCTCTGCCAACTGAGCTAGTGGCCCGATAGGTGGGGCATTCTACCAGAAGCCGGTCCGCTGTCAACACCGGCGCCCACGAATTCTCCGGCCGGGCACCCAGGCGGATCATAGCGCCCTCCCGGACCGATCGCCGGCCGGCGGGAACGTCACACGGAACGTCGTCCCCTCTCCGGGCGTGCTCTCGACGGCGATCCGGCCCGCGTGCATCTCGACGACGCGCTTGATGATGGCCATGCCGAGCCCGGTCCCGTGCGCCGTCAGTCGCTTGGCTTCCCGCCCACGGAAGAATTCGTCGAAGACGTGCGACAGTTCGTCCTCGGGGATCCCGATGCCGGTATCCTCAACCACCAGGCGCGCCCCGCCGCCGGGCGCGCCGGTGCGGACGGTCACCGAACCGCCCTCGGGCGTGTAACGGATGGCGTTCGAGACCAGATTGCTCACCAGGTCGGTCAGCCCGTCGCGGCTTCCCATGACCGGGGCGGGTTGGACATGGGCATCCAGGCGAACGTGCTTCTCCTCGGCACGCGGGCGAAACAGGTCGACCGCGCCCCGGACAATCTCCGCCAGTTCGACGCGTTCGCGCGGCATCTCCCGGACCGCCGTCCGGAGACGGCTGTAACGGAGCAGGTCGTCGATCAGGTCGAGCATCTGCTCCGTCCGGTCCACCGCCCGGGCGACCAGATCGCCGGACTTCGCGTCTTTCGGCAAACCGTGCAGGGCGGCCTTCAGGAGGCTCTGAAGCGCCCCGACCGGGGCGCGAAGTTCGTGGCTCGTCTTCCGCATGAACTGCGACTTGACCAGTTCCAGCGACTGCAGGTCCTCGTACGCCCCCTCCAGTTCTTCCTCGCGGCCTCGCAGCTGCGTGGCGATGCCCGACGCAATGAAGACCGTCACATAGACCGCGAACGACGTGACGAAACAGACCTGAAACACGAACACCCAGTGATGCGCCGCACCCGGCGCCACCAGCGGTTCGTACGGAGCCGGGTCCGAAATCAGGACGCGCAGCGGGTAATGGGCCGATTCGTACAGCCAGTACTCGCCCCAGCCGATCAGGTTGACCAGGGCCGCCGCCACCGTGGCGTACGCGTAGGCCGTCGCCTTCGAGAAGAACTCGCTGGCCACGATCATCGGGAAGACAAACAGGACGATGAAGTGGTTCTCCACGCCGCCGATGTAGTGCACGAGCGCCGCGACGGCCAGCAGGTCGCAGATGATCTGGGCGTGCGCCAGGCCCCGAATCCATCGCCGGCTCACCCGGCCCGCCTGATAGACCACCCGCGCACACAGCGAGAAGAACGCGTTGTAGAGGAACAGGGCAAGAACCACCGCCACCGCCTGGCCGGCCGCGAACCGCACCTTGAAGACGTACCACCCGAGCGCCATGAACGCCAAGGCACACAGCCCCGCCACCCACCGCACCTCCACGAACCAGCCCAGCCGCTCGAACACGATGCGCTCCGTCAGGGTCAGTTCCCGGGAGGGCGACGAGGCACGGTCGGGTGTGGCGTCTTCTGTCATGCGTCGGCCTTCGCGTGTCCTGGTAAATCCTACCGCGCCGGCCCCGGTCCTGCAAAGGCCTCGATGCCGGCCACCGCCAGACGGACGGCCCGGCGGATGGGGGCCGTGAGTCGATCGGCATGCTGAAGGCTCTCGGGCTGCGCGGCCAGCAGCGCGCAGCGGACCTCGCGACCGCCGGACGCCTCGCGGGCCAGGTTCCTGACCGCCTCGGCCATCAATCCCAGCGAGACCACGTGCGTCGAGACGTCCACCTCCGCCAGATGCTCAGGACCCACCAGGGCCACCCGCCCCGGCTCGGCCCCGAGGTCGGCCGTGTCCACGAACAGCACGCCGGGGCAGGCCGTCTCGACGATGGGCCCGAGGAAACTCTCCGGCACGCCCTGGACGTCGAAGACGCGCAACGCCTCAGACCGCTCGAGCGCCGCCGCCACCGCCGGTCCGAAACCGTCGTCCCCGCAAAGCGGCATCCCCACGCCGACCACGGCCGTCGGACGCGGAACCACCTCGCCAAGGACAAGGGCCAGCGACTCGGGGGAATCGCAGAAACGCAAACGAAGGCCCGCCATCCGTCTCCTCCCAGGGCCGCCCCGAAGCGCCACGCGGGGCGCGCCTCCCGAAGCCGCCGCCCCAGGTTACCGGAAACAAACGCGGCGGACAAGCCTGTCCGCCGCGCGAAGAATCCACCACGTTTCCGCCGCTACACGCCCCACGTCTCGCGCAGGACCGTGGTCCGCCGACACGCACTGCACAGGACCCGCATGGTGTCGCTGCGGTCAAGCGGCCGGTCGGGGTCCCGGCGCGCCTCACCGCTCACCAGGCCCAGTTCGCCGTCCGCCAGCAGGATGAGGGTGGGGTTGGCATAGCGTTTGGCACCGAGGCGCTCGGCCACCCAGAGGAGATGGTCGCGGCAGCCAATGACGGCCCCGCATACCTCGCACAGGACGAGTTCCTTCTCGACCGTCTCGCGGCACGCGGACCGGTCGAAGCAGGCGAGGTTGTACTCGGTCGTCAGTTTGACGCCCTTCTCGGTGGTGCAGTTCAGTTCGCACTGCCCGCAGAAGATGCACGCATCGGTGTGGATGGTCAGCCGCCGGACCGGGGGGGCCGCCCCGACATCATCGTCCACGGCGATGCACTGGCTGGGACAGACTTCGGCGCAGGCCTTGCAGCCGATGCAGTCGTCCTCGAAGTACTGCGGCTTGCCGCGGAAAGCCGGCGGCGCCTCGTACGGTTCGGCGGGGAACTTGATCGTGGCCGGCCCGCGGACCACGGCCTTGATGGCTTCGCCGAGTTCTCTGAGTTTGGGCTTCTTCATCTCAACTCCCTGCCTGCGCCAAGCGGCTCACCGGCCTGGGCGGGTTCCGTTCGTCCATCCGGCGGCCGCGACGGGTGCTTCTCCTCGCCGTAGCGGTCCATCACGCTGCCTTCCCAGAGGCGCACGCCGGACTTGTAGGCACCGCGTGCGATGGCATGGGCCGCCACCGGGCTCGTCAGAAGCACGAACACCGCGCCCAAGACCGCCTTGATGCCCATCGGCGCGCTCACCCCGTAGACCGCCGTGCCCAAGAGGATGAGGCACGTGCCGAGGGTCACGCACTTCGTGGCCGCCTGCACGCGGTTGTACACGTCGGGCAGGCGCACCAGGCCGATGCAGCCGAACAGGTCGAACGCCAGACCGACGCCGATGAGGATTTGTGCCGCAATCTCATTCATCGTAGTAGCGGCCCTCCAGGTACTTCGCCAGGGCGATGGTCCCGATAAACGACAGCAGCGCCCAGGCGATGGCAATGTTCATGTAAAAGTCCTGGCCGGTCCACAGGGCCATGATGCAGCAGAAGCCCACGATGAGCGTGCCCAGGATGTCGATCGCCACGGTCCGGTCCGGCGCCGTCGGGCCCCGCCCGATGCGGTACAGACACAGAAACGCCGAGAGCAGCAGGACCACCGCGCCGATCAAGAGAAACGTCGTCACTCGAAAACCCTCCTCAGCAGTCTCTCGAACCGCCTCACGATCCGAGCCGAGTGCTCTTCGACCCCCTCGCCCACCACGTTGATCCAGTGGATGTAGAGGTCCGGCCCGTCGATGTCCACCGTCAGGGTGCCGGGCGTCAGGGTGATGGAGTTCGCGAGAAACGTCTTGGCCATCTCGCTCGTCAGTTCGGTCCGGACCTTCACGATGCCCGGCCGGATGGGCATGTCGGGGTGCAGCACGCGGTAGGCGACGTCCAGGTTCGCCCGCACGCAGTAAAACAGGAAGTACGGGATGTAAACCAGAAACCAGAACACACGCCGCGGGTCGAGCGCCTTGTGCGGGTCGTCCGGATAGATGTGCGACAGCAGCGTCGCCACCAGCAGCGCCACGACCACGCCGACGAAGACGTCGGCCACGCCCGGCGTCCACGTCAAGAGCAGCCACAAGACGAACGTGAACACGATGCACAAGACCTGTTTCATGGAGTCGTCCCTTCTTTCGCGGCCACCTGCGCCGCGCCAGGGGTGCCGACCTGGCCGCGATCCCCGGCTCGGCGGCCGGACCCGCGGCCGCCGACAACACCCGCACGGCCGGGTCCACCAGACGCGACCTGACGGACGGCAGGATGACCAGCGCGCTGGCCAGACACAGCACGGCCAGCACCACGGAGGCCACGCACATGGCGGCGGGGACTTCGCGTGCGCCTTGGGCGGCGTCCGACGGCTCACCGCCCAGGACCAACCGCTGCACCTTCGCGTAGTAGACCAGCGTGACGACCGCCGTCGCCACCGCCAGGGCCGCCGGAATGTAGAACGCCCAGTGGGCGAGGGCGGCCAGTTGGGCGAGCGCCACGATGATGATCAGTTTCGACCAGAACCCGCCGAACGGCGGGACGCCGCTGATCGCCAGCGCGCCCACGCGCAGGCTCCAACCCGTCACGGGCATCCGCCGCCCAAGGCCGCTCAGACGGTCCAGTTGCCGCGTGCCGGTCGCCTGTTCGATGGACCCGCTGCACAGAAACAGGAGGCTCTTGAAGACCGCGTGGTTCATCAGGTGGAACAGGCCGCCAAAGACGGCGAACTCCGACGCCACCGCCAGCGGCTTCGAATCCTTCGCCAGCGCCAAACCCACCAGGCCCGCCCCGACCGCCGCGACCACGTACCCCACCTGGCTGATCGACGAATAGGCGAGCAGGCGCTTCAGGTCGCCCTGCCCGACGGCCATCAGCGCCCCCAGGACCATCGACAGCGTGCCCAGGACGACCAGGACGGTCCCGAACGTCTGGTGGTTGCCCAGGACCGAGAACGCCAGCCGGCACAGGACGTACACGCCACACGCCTTGATGAGGACGCCCGAGAGCATGGCCGAGATCGGCGCGGGGGCCGACGGGTGGGCGTCGGGCAGCCAGGCGTGAAACGGCACCACGGCCGCCTTCAGGCCGAAGCCCATGATGAAGAACGCCGCCGCCACGTAGAGCGGCACCGTCAGGCCGCCGCCCGTCCGGATCACCTCGGCAATCTTCGCCCAGTTCAGTTGGCCGGTCACGTTGTACACGAAGGCGACGCCCACAAGGATGAACGCGCTGGCGATGGCGCTGAGGACGAGGTACTTGAAACTGGCCTCCAACTCGTCGGACTCCGTGCCGTACGCCACCAAGGCGTAACTGGCGATGCCGGCGATCTCGAGAAACACGAAGATGTTGAAGATGTCGCCCGAGATGACCACGCCGATCATCCCCGCAAGCATCAGCATGAACAGACCGTAGTAGAGGCCCGGGCTGGTGTAATGGGTCATGTACTCCAGGCTGAACAGCAGCGTCAACACGCTGATGACCGCGATGACCAGGACGACCAGTTTCGACAGCCCGTCTGCCACCAGGCTGATCCCGATCGGGAACGTCCACCCGCCCATCCAGTACACCACGGTCTCGTCGGGCCGGGCGAGGAGCAGAACGGCAATCACCAGCACGCCGCACGCCATGAGGATCGGCAAGATGGCCGTCGCGCGGTGCGACTTCGTCAGCCGGCCGATGACCGGAATCAGAAAGCCGCCCGCCAGCGGAATCGCAACCAACAGCGGCACCACCTGGTCCACGGCGTCATCCTTTCAGGTTCCGCATCAGTTCCGTATCAAACGTCCCGTACTTCTCGTACAGACGGATCGCCAGCGCCACCACCAGGGCCGTCACGCTCAGGCCGATGACGATGCTCGTCAGGATCAGGGCCTGGGGCAGCGGGTCCACGGCCCGGGCCGCCAGGTCCGCGGCCCCGGCCGCGCCGGCCGTCAGAATCGGCGCCACCGGCGCGCCCTCCGCCGGCGTCCGGTACCCCACCAGCACCAGGAACAGGTTGGCCGCGTAGTCCAGGAGCAGCAGGCCCACGATCACCTTGATCAGGTTCCGCTTCGCCACGATGGCGTAGAGGCCCACCACGAGGATCAACAGCGCGAGCATGTACGGAACCATGGCAAGCGTCATCGTGCGTCTCCCGCGTCCGGGAACTCCGGGCCCGGAGTCTCCCGACTCGTCCCTACTCCTCAAGCATCCCCGTCCGGCCGCCGGACCCGGCGCCCGCGCGCCGGAACGCCGCCAGCGCCAGGAACACGCCGAACAGCCCCGCCCCCACCTTGATGCCGATGGCCACGTTGCACGGCGCGATGATGCCGGCCGAGAACAACTTCCCCACCTCGCCCACCGGCAGCAGGTTGGTAAAGAAGAGCCCTCCCGCGTAACCCAACAGGGCGATCAGCAGGAACAGGATCGCCCCGAGCGAGTCGGCCGTCTGAGCCGCCTCGTGCGTCAGCACCTTCCGGGCGAACTCCTCGCCGAAGGCCAGCACCACCAGCGCGAGCCCGCCGGCCAGAATCACGCCGCCCGCAAACCCGCCGCCCGGCGTCACGTGCCCGTACAGCACAATGTAGATGCCGAACAGGGCGATGAACCCCGCCACCAGGCGCGTGACATTCTTAACGATCGGCGACATTCCCTGCATGACGGATTCTCCCCACCTTGCGAAGGACCGCGTACGCCCCAAGGACGGCGACGAAGATCACGGTCGCCTCGCCCAGCGTGTCGTACGCGCGGTAATCGAGCAGGATTCCCATCACGTAGTTGGCCGCCCCCGTGCCCCGGGAGCCTTGCCCTTCGGTCAGGCCATGGGCCAGGAAGGCCCCGCCCACGCTTTTCGGCATCTCGGCCGGGGCGCCCTCGGGCGCCTCCTCGCCCGCCGGCGCCATGACGGCCGCCTCGGTCCGCTCGTTCAGAAGCGGGTCGCCGAACGGCCGCATCCCGAGGCCCCCCTCGTCGGCCGTCGCGAGCGTCCCGAAGACGACGGCCGCCATGATCCCCAGCGCCAGCAGCACCAGCCCGACCGGAAGCGTCGCACGGCTCGTCATGGCGGCGTCGTCGCGTCGCGTGATGACCACACGCACCAGAACCACCAGCACCAGGATCTCGACCACCACCTGCGTCACCGCCAGGTCGGGCGCCCCGAGCAGCAGAAACACCAGGCTCGTGCCGAACCCCACGGCGCCGACACAGATGACGCTCGAGAGAAGATCGCGGGTCTCCACCGCAATCAACGAGCCCACCAGCATGAAACCCAGAAGCACAAGAAGCAGAAGCAGGATCGGGTCCATCAAGCGACCCCTTCGCGCTAAGACTGTCGCAATGTCAGTTGCACCTATGGCAAGACCAGGATGCCCCGCTGCTCCCGCAGCGGGCTCGTTCCGCTGCTCCCGCGGCGGGCTCGTTCCGCTGCTCCCGCGGCGGGCTCGTTCCGCCGCTCGCGCGGCGGGCTCGGGTAAGGCCTCAACGCAAAGCCAGAACGACCACGAGCACCACCAGCCCAATGATCGCCCAACTCGCGTACACCCCGGCCAGCCCCGTGTGCCAGCCGCGCAGCCGCTGGACCAACACGTTGCCGTACAGGCCGGCCAGCCGATAGACGTCGAACGCACCGGCCGAGGCGTCGCCGAACGCCCAACTCAGGGCGGGAAGACGCCGAATCGTCTCGTAGAACCCGGTCCCCGAGACGTGCCAGATCGCGTCCGACGACGTGTCCTCGCCGCCCACGAAGTTCGGAACCACACGGACGCGCATCGCCCGGGCGTACAGGTACAGCAGGAAGCCGAGCGCGACGCCCACCACGATCAGCGCTGACGCCGTGGACGGCGCCCAGAGGCCCGTCGCTTTGGCGCCGCCGAGTTCCAACGCCCACGGCGTTGCCGTGATGCCCACCCGCTGGAAGCCGACCGCGCCCGCCGCCGGCAGGATCAGCCGATCCACCGCCAGGCCGCCCCAGACGCCCAGGAAGACGCACGCCAGGGCCAGCACCGCCATGGCGATCGCCATCGTCGGGCTCTCACGCCCCTCGTCGCCGGCCGGCACCGCCGAGCCCTTCGTCCCCAGAAAGACCGAGTGCAGGACCTTGATGAAACTCGCGAGCGTCAGGGCCGACCCGAAGACGGCGGTCACCAGGCACACCGTCGCCAGCCCCGACCCGGCGCCCAGCGCCCCGTGATAGACGAGCCACTTGGAGACGAAGCCATTCATCGGCGGCACGCCCGAAATCGACAGCGCCGCGATGATGCAGCAGACAAACGTGACGGGCAGCATCCGGGCCAGACCGCCCAGCCGGTCCAGGTCCGTCGTGCCGGCAACCCGCTCCGCCGACCCGGCCACCAGGAACAGACAGCACTTGTAAACCGCATTATTGAGCATGTGCAGCAGGCCGCCGCAGAACGCGATCGTCGCAACGCCCTGCTGGACGGCCGTCAGTCCGCCGGCCGCCCGGCCGGCCGCCAGGATCGACGCCGCCAGCGCCATCCCGAGCACCATGTACCCCACCTGGCTGACGGCGTGGAACGCCAGCAGCCGCTTCAGGTTGTGCTGGACCATGGCCATCATCACGGCGAACAGGATCGTGCCGGCGCCGATGACCATCAGCACGCCCGCCAGGTACGCGTTGACGGCAAAGACCTCGAAGGTGATCCGGGCCAGCAGGTAGATGCCCAGGAGTTTGTCGAGCGCCGCCGGCAGCAATGCAAAGACCGTGGTGGGCGCATGCTCGCTGGCCGCCGGAATCCACGTGTGAAGCGGCATCGCCCCCGCCTTGGCCAGCGCCGCCGCCGCCATCAGCAGGTACGCCACGACCGTCAGCGCCCGGTCCGTGCCCGCCGGCCCCGGTGCGCCTTCGCCCCCCACAAGGAGCAGCGCGTTCCCGCCGCCCTGGGCCTGGAACAGGAGCATCACGCCCAGCAGCAGACACAGGTCGGCGAAGCCGAGGATCGCGAACGTCTTCATCGCGCCGGCCCGGCTCTGAGGCTGCCCGAGGCCGATCAAGAGGTACAGAAGGACCGTCGCCACCTCCCACGCGAGGATCAGAATCAGGAACGTGTTGGCCAGCGCCGCCGCCGTCACGGCCGACACCGTCCACAGCACCCACGCGTAGTAGACCGGAGCGCGGTCGTGCCCGGCCATCGCGCGGTAACTGTACAAGGTGACCATCAGCGCGATGCCCGACGCCGCCAGCACGATGAGGGTCGAAAGACCGTCGGCCCGGAACCGCAGGGCCAGCGTCAGCGGCCCCAGGTCGATCGGGCCTCCGGGCGGCGAGGGCGGCGGGGGAGACTGGAACATCCCGATCGCCTGCCACAGCGTCCACGCCACGGCCACGATAGCCACAACGGACGCCACGCGGCCAAGACCCGCGGGGCTCTTGCGGCCGCCCAGAATCCAGGCGGCGTAGATCAAGACCCCGGCAACCAGCGGCACTGAGATGAGCCAGATGTAGTCCATGCCCGGCCCCTAAGCCTCCTTGCGCAGGCGGCGCGTCCGCTCCTGGCTGATGCGCACCATGTCGTTGAACGTACCAAGCGGCTTGCCCGTCTCGGCATCGACCAGGCGGGCCATCCGTTCGGTACACGAGTAACACGGATCGACCGACGCCAGGATGATCGTGACGTCGGCGATGTGCTGGCCGATACACGACGCCTTGAACGACGGGATGTTGACGAAACTGGGGGCGCGGATCTTGTGCCGCACCGGCCCGGCGCCGCCGTCGCTTCGGACGTAGTGGAACGTTTCGCCCCGCGGCGCCTCGTAGCGGCTGCACCCCTCGCCCGGCGGGACGTGGTCCACGTCCACCGCAATCGGGCCGTCGGGAATCTGGTCAAGGCACCGCTCGATGATCTTGATCGCCTCGAAACACTCCAGGCACCGTACCACCGCCTTGGCGAACACGTCGCCTTGCGGCTGCGTGATGACCTCCCACTCCACCTGGTCGTAGGCGCCGTGGGGATCATCGCGGCGGACGTCGATCGGCACACCGCTGCCGCGCGCCGTCGGCCCCGTGGCGCCCCACCGCAGCGCATCCGCATAGGAGAGGACGCCCACGTTCTTCAGCCGCGCGTGCAGCACCGGATCGTCGATGACGGCCTTCGTAATCAACTCCAGGGGCGCCTTCAGCGAATCGACGGCCTTGCGGATCTCGCCGTACAGGTCGGGCGAGATATCGCGGCGGATGCCGCCGATCCGGTTGTTGGCGTAATGGATGCGGCTGCCGGTGGTCAGTTCCAAAATGTCCATGACCGGCTCGCGGTACTTCCAAGCCCACATCCAGACGGTGTTGTAGCCGAGGAAGTGACCGGCCAGGCCGATCCAGAGCATGTGGCTGTGCAGGCGTTCGAGTTCGGCCACGATGGTCCGAAGGTACTCGGCCCGCGGCGGGGCCTGGATGCCGCAGATATCCTCGACCGCCCGGACGTACGCCCACGGGTGGCTGGCCGAGCAGATGCCGCACACCCGTTCCACGAGGAACGGCACCTGGTCCCACGTCAGGCGCGACGAGAGTTCCTCGATGCCGCGGTGGTTGTACGACGTCCGCATGTCCATATCGACGACCGTCTCGCCCTCGCAGTACAGTTGGAAGAACTCCATCTCCTCCTGAAGCGGGTGGAACGGGCCGACGTTGATGAGCGAGCGGCCGGGGCCGGGCGTCTTGGGCGTCGAGGGCGACGGCGTGACCGTCTTCGCGGGGTCGGCTGCGCCGGCCCAGTCGTCGGTCTCCCGCTTGCCCGTGCCGTCGACCGCAGGTACGTGGAACCCGCGGCGGAGCGGATAGGCGCCCTCGGGCCAGTCGTCGGCCAGGATCAGCCGCCGCATGTCCGGATGGCCGCGGAACGCCGCCCCCAGCAGGTCGTGCATCTCGCGCTCGATCCAGTTGCAGGCGGGCAGGTCCTGGCCGACCGAATCGATCTCCATCGACGGACGGGCCGCCAGCGCCTTGACGGTCACCACGTAGTTCTCCGCGTCGAGGCACCAGTGGTACAGGATGTCGATGCCGTCGCGGACATCGATCCCCGTGACCGTCGCGAGACGGCCTTTCTGCCCCTCGAACATGATGCGCGACGCCTCGCGGATGCGGGCCGGGTCCACCCGCACCCAGCCGCGGCGCGGGTTCTGCTCCGTCACCTCCAGCACCATGCCGCCCAGCGCCGTCACGACGCGCGACAGCACATTGCTCTCGACTTGCGCCTGCGTTGCATCTCTCAACTCGGACATCGCACCTGCCCCTGCCAAGGACTGTTGGCATTCCTGGCCCGGGTACGGCGCCCCCGGGCGGTTGCTCCCCCACCTACAGCGTGCCGAGGGCCGCAGCCGCCCCCGCGATCATCGCCTCCGGCTTCGGCGGACAGCCCGGCACGTACGCAATGATGGCGTTCGGGTCGATCTCCCGGATGACCTCGTCCACCGGCCGGCTGAAGTGATACCCATGACGGAAGATGCCGCCCGTGCACGCACAGGACCCGATGCAGAAGACGACGCACGGCTTCGCCGTCTGCTCGTAAACGTCCTTCAAACGCGGCGCCGCCTGACGCGTGCAGCATCCGGTCACCAGGAGCGCGTCGGCGTGCCGCGGGCTACCCACCAGGACGATGCCCAGGCGCTCGACGTCGTAGCGCGGCGTCAGGAGTTCAAGAACCTCAATGTCGCAGTTGTTGCACGCGCCGACATTGACGTGGTACACCCACGGCGACCGTTTCAGTCCCCAGATTCCGACGCCCATGCCCTTCCCCTTCTGCCGCCTGCGTGTCTGCCCGCCGCCTGCGTGTCTGCCTGCCGCCTGCGTGTCTGCCCGCCGCCTCCCGTCTGCTCTTCTGCTACTCGGCCGGCATCCGAAATCTGAAATCTCAGATCTGAAATCTCAGATCCGAAATCTGAAATCTGAAATCTCAAATCTGACATCTCAAATCTGAAATCTCAGATCTGAAATCTCAAATCTCAGACCTCACAGCCCAAACCACGCCAGCACCAGCGCCGCTGCCGCCAGCGGCGCCATGCCGAACCAGAA
>Ga0111218_1271_pt1 | contig 15339 bp, 13 predicted proteins | sample DeeMarSWOR152_54_FD_80369 | JGI IMG/M metagenome (GOLD analysis project Ga0111218, IMG submission 80369) | Planctomycetes bacterium DG_20 | reverse complement strand
CCGCGACCGTCTATCTTGCCGTCCACCAGCGCGGCCGCGCGAACCTGCCCAAGGAATGGCAGAAGGCCGACGTGCAGATCCTCTGGAAGACGCCCGGCAGCGACCGCACGTACACCGACAGCGTTTTCTCGAAGGACGTCCCGGCGGGCAAGGTCGAGGTCCCCCCGCACACCGGCCGCGACGGCACCAACTACGGCCTGCCGCACATGGCCATCGTGCGCGGCAAGGACGGGGCGAAGGTCAAGGTGAAGCCCGCTGCGCCGTAGGCGTCTGATGCCGACGCCGCGCTTGAACTCTGCCCCCTCAAGCCGGGAGCGGAAGCTCCCGGTCACGCTCCCGGCTTTGGCACGTTCCATGGCGGGAAAGACAACCCGTCGCTCTCCCCAGGGGACGCTGCGCGCCGGGGCTTGCTCGGCCGACGCGCCTGCGGGCAGGGCCGGCGCCCGACTCGGCGGTTGACACCGAGGCGCCGCCCCTCCTATCATGTCCCGGTGAAGGGGAGAGGCGGACGCACCGTGGCCCACCAGGTCCGAATCCTGACCGCGTACTGCAAAGGCTGCGAACTGTGCGTCGCGGTGTGTCCGCAGGGCGTGCTGGAGATGTCGGACGAGTTGACCGAAATCGGCGTCCGCCCCGCCCGCCCGAAGCCCGACGCCGAATGCACCGGCTGCACGCTCTGCTACCAGGTGTGCCCCGACGCGGCCATCGAGATCTGGGAAACGGCGGACGCCTGAGTCCGCCCGCGCCTCGCCGAAGCGACCCGCCCGTTGACCGTTTGCGCCGTGGCTCTTGAGGAACTCGTGCCCTGAGAGGGTGACCCGCTGCTCCCGCAGCGGGCTCGGGTTGGGCTCGGGTCGGGCTCGGGTCGCGCTCGGGCCGGGCTCGGTGGCCGTTTTGCGTTGCCCTCCTTCTGCCACCGCCCTAAGATGATACACTACCTTGGCTTGGGGAGGAGACCTGCACCGTGGCAGTCAGGGCGGAAGAGAAAGTCCTGTTGACGGGGAACGTGGCGGTGGCCGAGGGCGCCGTCCGCGCCGGGTGCCGGTTCTATTTCGGGTACCCCATCACGCCGCAGAACGACCTGCCGGAGTACATGTCGGCCCGCATGCCGGAGGTGGGCGGGGTGTTCGTCCAGGCCGAGAGCGAACTGGCGGCCATCAGCCTGGTGCATGGGGTGGCGGCCGCCGGCGGCCGGGCCATGACCTCGTCGTCCAGCCCCGGCATCAGCCTCAAGCAGGAGGGGATCAGTTACCTGGCGGGAAGCGAACTGCCCGCCCTCATCGTGAACGTGCAGCGCGCCGGGCCGGGCCTGGGCGACGTCCGCTGCGGCCAGAGCGACTACTTTCAGGCGACGCGCGGCGGGGGGCACGGCGACTACCGGCTCATCGTCCTGGCGCCGCACACCGTTCAGGAGACGTGCGACCTGGCCTACGAGGCCTTCGACCTGGCCGAGCGGTGGCGGTGCCCCGTGATGATCCTCTCCGACCAACAACTCGGCCAGATGATGGAGCCGGTCACGCCGCCGCCCATGAACCCCATCCCGCCCGTCCAGGACCAGCCCTGGGCCCTGACCGGCGCCGCGGGCGGCCGCGAGCGACGCATCGTCAAGAGTTTCTACTGGCGGCCGGGAGAACTGGAACAGTTCAACCAGCGCCTCCGCGCCAAGTACGAGGCGATGGAGAAAGCGCTGCCGCGATGGGAGGAGGACGCGGCCGACGATGCCGACGTCATCCTCGTGGCCTACGGCACGAGCGCGCGGATTGCACGCGACGCCGTCCGGGCCGCACGCCACGACGGCATCAAGGCGGGCCTGCTGCGCCCGATTACGCTGTGGCCGTTTCCGGCCGCGCCGCTCGCCTCGGCGGCCAGACGCGGGGCGAGGTTCCTCGTGGTCGAGATGAGTTGGGGCCAGATGATCGAGGACGTGAAACTCGCCCTGTACGGCCATCCGGCGCCGGTCGACCTGGTGTGGCGCGCCGGCGGCGGCGTGCCGACGGTTCACGAGGTGGCCGAGCGGGTCCAACAGATGGTGGCGCAGTGACGGAGTCGAAGACGCGCCGTAGCCGGCAGGCCAAGGCGCCGCGTGTTCAATTCCTGCGGTCAAAGTGGGAGGGTGGCTGACATGAGACACTGCCTTTTCGGCGTGCTGTGCCTGCTGGCCGCTTCTGCCGCGGGGGCCGAACTGCCCGACCTCCCCGCAGGCGCGGAAACGAAGATCGAGGACCCCTCGATCGGCGGAAACGGGTACTACCTCGTGTACGTGCCGAGTGACTACACACCCGACCGCACGTGGCCGCTCGTGGTCTGCTATCACGGGCTCAACGGCAAGGTAACGACGTGGCCGTTCAAGAACGTGCTCGGCGGCAAGCGGTGCATCGTTGTCGGCATGGAGTACTACGAGCGGGGGAGCGGAGGCTCCGGCGGCAGCAGGGACGTGGAGAACGTCAAGCGTATCCTTCCGCCTCTCGTGAAGAAACTGAAGGTCGATACCGAGCAGTTGTTCATCGGCGGCTTCAGCAAGGGCGGATTCACGGGCCAGACGCTTTCGCTGTGGGCCGGGATCCTCATCCTGGGCGCCGGGGGCAGCGGGCCCGGCGGGCCAGGCAGTTGCAAGGGAAAGGCCGTCTATGTCGGCGTCGGTGAGACCGACGGGTTTCGCGAATCGGCCGAAAGCGCGGTCGCGTCCTACAAACGGCTCGGTGCCAAGGTCACGTTCGAAATCTACAAGGGGCGGGGGCACGCCGTTGACGCGAAGTCCGAGGTCATGCGCGACTGGTTCCTGGCGAACACCGAGTTCCGAACGGTCGAGCCGGCGATCGCCGCGTCGGAGGAACTGGTCAAGCGGAAGAAACTCGGCTTGGCCTACAAGACGCTGAAAGAGGCCGCCGCCATGTCCGATACGTTCGGCCTGTGCCAGGAAGCCGCACGCCAGGCCCAGGCGCTTGCCGAGGCGTTCGAAAAACGGTTCGCCGAGGCGGAACAGGCCGCCGCCAACAAGCAGGTTCCCCGGGCTGCGACCATCCTGCGGGTGCTCGTCCGCGAGTTCGCCGGATGCGACCTCGCGGAACGCGCGAAAAAGCGGATCCCCGAACTCACGGCCGAGGCCAAGGGTGAATCGCAGTGAGGGAGTCCCCATGACGCAAGCCGCAATGAAACTCAAACTCGGCCGCCCCAGGGCGCTGCTCGCGAACCGCACGCACTACTGCCCGGGCTGCGGCCACGGGGTGGTCCATCGGATCATCGCCGAGATCATCGACGAGTGGGACGTGCGCGACCGGATCATCGGCATGGCCCCCGTCGGCTGCGCCGTGCTGCTGTACCAGTACCTTGACATTGACGTGTGCGAGGCCGCCCACGGCCGCACCCCTGAGGTCGCCGCCGGCATCAAGCGGGCGCGGCCCGACAAACTCGTCTTCTCGTACCAGGGCGACGGCGACCTGGCGGCCATCGGAACCAACGAGATCATCCACGTGGCCAACCGCGGCGAACCCATCAGCGTCATCTTCATCAACAACGCCGTCTACGGGATGACCGGCGGCCAGATGGCCCCCACCACGGTGCCCGGCCAGAAGACCACCACCAGCCCCAAGGGCCGCAGCATCACGGGCGAAGGCTACCCCTTGCGCGTATGCGAACTCTTGGCCACGCTCGAGCAGCCGGCGTACATCGAGCGGTGCGTCATCGGGACGCCCAAGGAGATCCGCCGCACGAAAAACGCCATCAAGAAGAGCCTGCGCGTCCAGAGGGACCTCAAGGCGTTCTCGCTCATCGAAATCCTCTCCCCATGCCCTACCTACTGGCGCGTCGCCCCGCCCAAGGCCATCGAGTACATCGAGCAGTGGATGGAAGAGATCTTCCCGCCTGGGGTGATTAAAGATACGACGAAGTGACGGAGTGGTTGAGCGACTGAGCAACTGAGTGATGGAGTGACGGAGTGGCGAACGTACCGGAGCGGCCATTGAGCCGCCGGGCTTGCCCGGCGGGTGCTGTGTAATGGAGGCCGAGTTTGGAAGGGGGAATGGCATGTCACCGTTGGCTTACGGTCTGTTTGCGGTTGGCGTGGCGGGCTACGTGACGGCGTTCGTGAGTGTCGGCACCATCGTCGGCGAGATCGCCAGCGACGTGGGTACGGCGGTCATGCTCATCCTCTGCGGCCTGACGGCGATCCGGTTCAACCGCGAGTTGGACGCGAAGGAAACCCGCCAGGCCTGAGCCGCAGGGCCGACCGAAATTGCCCGGCAGGTCCAGAGGCCCCGTCGCTGTCCGCCGGAGCAGTTCACGGTTAAGCGTGCCAACGGGTCGCGCGGTGGGCAATCTTGCCCACCCCGCTCCGGCACGAGACCTTCTGCCCGGCTGTCGCCATCCTCTGCCGTCACACAGACTCCCGCCGTTCTCCGCGCCCTCTCCGTTCCCTCTGCGTTCTCTGCGTCAAGAGGGTCGGGCCGAAGCACCTCTGTACATGGCCGCCTACACCGTTGCTGCGGCGAAGCGCGCGCCGGCCGACTCCCAGTCGATGATCGCCATCCACGCGTCCACGTATTCGGCACGGCGGTTCTGGTACTTCAGATAGTAGGCGTGTTCCCAGACGTCGCAGACGAGGATGGGGACGCAGCCCCAGACCGTCAAATCCTGGTGCCGCTCGGCCTGAAGGACGACCAGCCGCTTGCCGAGCGGTTCGTGCGCCAGGATGCCCCACCCGCTGGCCTCGACGGCCTTGGTGGCGGCGGCGAACTGGGCGAGCATCTTGTCCTTTGAGCCGAACGACGCCTCGACGGCCGCCTCCAGGTCGGCCGACGGCTTCCCGCGCCCGCCCGGCCACATGCTCGCCCAGTACAGCGTGTGCAGGGCGTGGCCGGAGCCGTGAAACGCCAGCGCCCGCTCCCAGGTTTTGATGAGTGCGAAGTCGCCGTCCGCGCGGGCCTTCTCGATGGCCTCGATGGCGGCGTTCGCGCCCGTGACGTACCCGGCGTGGTGCTTGTCGTGATGGAGCGCCAACGTCTGGTCGTCGATGACGGGCTCCAGCGACTTGTACTGGAGCGGGGGCAGCGTGTACGGCTGGGGGCCCGCAGCAGTCACGGTCTCTTGCATTTCGGACTCTCCTTCGTCTGTGCCACAGCCGGTGGCGGCCATGGCGAGGCTCAATCCGCCGAGTCCGATGCTCCGCAGCGCATCGCGTCGGGACAGTCGGACCATGGTATTCTCCTTTCCGGTTTGCCCTTGCTGCATCCGTGGGTGCGGCCTAACCTATGATCCATGATAGGCTTCGGGGCGTGCCGAGGGCAAGCCGCGCTCCGGAATGGCGCGGCGGCGAGGGAGTGGCCATGACTGCTTCACCCAACGCGTTGCCTGCGATCTGCGGGGCCGCGATTCTTCTCTTCTCAAGCGCGGTCGCGGGGCAGGGGACGGCGCAGACTGCCGGGACCGGCGCCTTCGTCCGCGTCAGCCCGCGCGACGCCCGGTACTTCGAACTCTCCGACGGCACGCCCTACGTGCCCGTCGGCCTGAACATGGTCCAGCCGCCCTACCCGCACAAGGAGTTCGGCGAGATGGCTGGCTGGATCGAGCGTCTCTCGGCCAGCGGCGGCAACTTCATCCGCGTCTGGCTGGGCGCCCAGTACTTCGACGTGGAGCACGAAGCGAGCGGCCGCTACGACGAGGCCAAGTTCAAGCGCATCTTCGATCTGCTGGAGTTTTGCCACAAGCGCGGCGTCCGCGTCAAGATGTGCATCGAGTTCTTCCGCACGCTCGAGGGCGGCAAGGAGTGGTCGCGCAAGCCGATGCACTTGATTGAAAACGGCGGCCCGGCTAAAGACGCTGCTGACTTCTTCGCCAGCGAGAAGAGCCGAAGCCAATTCAAGAGTAAACTGGTTCAGTTCTGGTGTGCCTTCGGCGCCGACCCCCCCATCTTCGGCTGGGAACTCTGGAACGAGGTCAACTGCGTCCGCGGGGCCGACTGGTACGGTTGGTCCGAGGTCATGCTCGACAAACTCCATCGTTTGTTCCCGGGGAACCTGGCCATGCAGAGCCTCGGCAGTTTCGACGGCGACTGGGCGCTGAAGGACTACCCCCGCCTGGTGCGCCTGCCGGGCAACGACGTCGCCCAGGTCCACCGGTACCTGGACCTGGGCGCCCAGTACGAGATCTGCCACGGACCGGTCGACGTGCTGGCGGCCGACGCCGTCCGCCGCATCCGCGAGTGGCAGCCGGACCGGCCGATCCTGCTGGCCGAGAGCGGTGCCGTCGAGCCCAGCCACTCCGGGCCGTTCAAACTCTACGCCAAGGACACCGACGGCACCATCCTGCACGACGTCCTCTTCGCCCCGTTCTTCGCGGGCGCCGCCGGGCCGGGCCACACGTGGCACTGGGACCACTACGTGGCGAAGAACGACCTGTGGTGGCAGTTCGGGCGGTTCGCACGGGCGATTGAAGGCATCGACCCCCCGGCCGAGCGGTTCGAGGTCCTCGCGCCCGGGCATCCGACGCTCCGCGTCTACATGCTGAAAGGCCGAAGGACGCTGCTCGCGTGGCTCCGCGACTCCCGAACCACGTGGCGGACGGAACTCGCCGAGGGCAAACCGCCGGCGTCCGTCACCGGCGCGGCCATCGACCTGCCGCAGGGACTTCCCGCACTTGAAGCCGCGACCGTCCGGACGTATGATCCCTGGACCGACCGGTGGACGCCGGCCCAGGTCGCCGACGGCAAGGTCGCCCTGCCGACGTTCAAACGGTCGCTCGTCGTGCGCATCGACTTCAAACGATAAGACGTGCGCGTTCCGGGCCGCGACTTGGCACTGTGAGTGAGAAGCGCTGTTCCGAGCCGCGACCGGAAGGTCGCGGTTACGCTGACCCGCGCCGCACCGAACACAACCGGCGGACAGGGTCTCATGACCCTCGGCAAGTTCACCGCCGAACTCCTGATGCACGATCACGAGGTCACCTACTTCCCGTCGTACGGTACGGAGGTGCGCGGCGGGACGGCGTATTGCCACGTGTGTGTCAGCGACCGGCCCATCGCCTCGCCCGTCGTCGAGGAGGCCACCACCCTGGTGGTGATGAACCAGATGTCGTACGAGCGGTTCGCGCCGGTCGTGGCGGCCGACGGCCTCGTCCTCTCGAACGCCGGCATGGTCGAGCCGACCGGCGCCCACGGGACGGCCCGCCTGCTCGAGATCGACGCCTCGGGCCTCGCGAACGGCCTCGGCGACGTCCGCGTGGCCAACATGATCATGCTCGGGGCGCTCGCGCGGCTGAAAGGGCTGGCCGCAGAGAAGGACCTCGTCTTGCTGCTCGAAAAGAAACTCGGCACCGACCCGGGCAAACGCGAGATCCTCGATCTCAACAGGCAGGCCCTGAAGGTCGGCGCCGCCGAGGCCGACCGCGTCGCTCCCGACGGCGCGTGACCGCGCCCGGGAAATCCGTCCCGCTTGCGGCCGTTTGTGGTCGTATAATAAGACGCTGACCCATGGTTCGGATGACGGAGGGCATACCATGCGACGCGTGGTGTCGGTTTGCCTGATCGTTGGCGTCTGTGCGCTGGCCGCCCGTGCGGCCGCAGCCCCCGAGAACAAGGAGACCGCCGACGCCGCCTATACCGGGTGGCTCAAGAAGATCCGCCTCATCGAGATTCGGCACCTGCGGTCGAGCACCCCCGCCGAGTTCCAGAAGGGCCGCCGGCAGATCCTCGACATCAAGGACGAGGCCGCCATCGGACCCATGGTCAGCGTCCTGTACGGTCCCAACGCGCAATATCGCGGCCTGTTGATCGAGGCCCTGACGGAACTGGCCTCGGCCGACTCCGACGTGGCCCAGGCGTACCTTCAGGAGATCGCCGTCGGCGACGGCAGCGCCCCTCACCGCCGCCGCGCGGTTGACGCCCTGAAGGCGTACAGCGGTGAGAAACCCACCGGACGCCTCATGGCCCACCTGGCGATGCAGGAGGTGCCGGTCATCCGCGCCCGCGCCGCCACCGCCCTGGCCACGCTCGACGAGAAGCGGGCCATCTGGCTGCTCGTCGAGCGGCTCGTCACCGAGGACGTCCGGATGGTCGGCGGCGAAGTCTGGACCGGCACCATGCAACTCGACATCCGTGCCCAGATGGCCGACGCCCCGCGGCCGTTCCGCCAGGTCCCGATCCAGGCCGCCACCCCCGCGGGCGGCATTGCCACCGCCTTCATCGAACTGCCCGAGGTCAACGTCGTCGACGTCGCCACCACCATCGCCATGACTCAGCACGGGGAACCCATCCCCAGGTACCAGCGCGTCCGGACCGAGCATCCCGAGGTGCTGGCAGCCCTGAAGAAACTCACCGGCAAGGACTTCGGCTACAACCAGGCCGCCTGGCAGAAATGGCTCCAGTCTGAAGAGGCCGCCAAGGTCGTCCCCGCGTGGGAGCCGTTGCGCTTCAAGGCGGGCTGAGCACCGTCCGTCGAAAATGCCGCGCAGGCCGGGTCTGAGGGTGGCAGGGCCACGCGTGTGTGGCCAGACGCCCTGTTCTCTTGCGCAGCCGTGCCGCAGCGGCCTGCGCGATCGACAGACAGGTCGGCAGCCCCACATCACCGAGCACCGGCCGGGCTTGTGGCCCGGTCTGCAGTCATCGGTCTGGCACAGGACGCGGCAATTCAGGAGGATCCAGGCATGATACGCAAAGGCACGATCAGTTTCATGATGGTGGCGGCCGCGATGGCGCTTGCGCCGAGCGCCCTGGCCGCCGAGGCCTCCAAGGTGGGTGACGCGGCGCCCGACTGGTCGGGCATCATCGGCATCGACGACAAGGAGCACAGCCTCGCCGACTACAAGGAGGCCAAGGCCATCGTCCTCGTCTTCACCTGCAACGATTACGGGCCCAAAGGCGTCCAGGTGATCGCGGTCAACGTGAACAACATCCCGGCCGACCGGCTCGACAAGATGAAAGAGCGCGCCAAGGCCAAGGGGTTCAACTTCCCGTACATCTACGACTCGAGCCAGAAGATGGGCCACGACTACGGGGCCAAGGTCACGCCGCACGTCTTCGGCCTCGACAAGGACCGCAAGATCGCCTACATCGGCGCCATCGACAACAGCCAGAAGCCCGACAGGGCCGACAAGCACTACGTCCGCGACGCCCTCGATGCCCTGCTCGCCGGCAACAAGCCTCCCCAGGCCGAGACCAAGGCCTTCGGCTGCAGCATCAAGTACGAGAAGAAGGCGGAATAGGGCCGCAGGCAGGGCACTCTCAAGGCTGAACTGCCGGGTGGCATGGTTACGTGCCGTCGCGTGAACATGTCGCAGATACGTGCACGTGCCCGCGCCGGCGTGCCGTCGCTCCCGAAGAAGCCGCTCGATGAGATCGCCACGTTTCTCTGACCCGCGGGGCGGGTGCCCGCCCCGGCGGGTAAACGCTGCACCCACGCGGCCTTTGGACGGTCTTGCGGAGCCGTCCCTGGCGAGATTCTCTTGCAGCCGCGCAGGTTCGTTCGCGAGAATGGCCGGCGCAAGCGGAGAGTCCCTTGAGTTCTGCCTGCCAAGGCACGGAGGTGAGCGGATGATGTCGAGACGACGTTTTCTTCAGGCGGCGGGGGCCGGGGCGGCTGCCCTGGCGCTGCCGCGCACCAGCCGCGCCGCTGCAAGCGGCGAGCGGCGCCCCAACATCCTCTTCTTCCTGATTGACGACCAGCGCAACGACACGCTGGGCTGCGCCGGCCATCCGATCCTCAAGACCCCCGTCGTCGACTCCCTGGCCGCGCGCGGCGTGCGGTTCACCAACATGTTCGTCACCACGTCTATCTGTGCCGCCAGCCGCGCGTCGATCTTCACCGGTCTGCACGAGCGGACGCACCGGTTCACCTTCGGCACGCCGCCCATTCAGGAGCAGCACGCGGCGGCCTCGTATCCGGCGCTGCTCCGCAAGGCCGGGTACCGGACGGGCTTTATCGGCAAATTCGGCGTGGCTGTCGCGGCCGCAGTGAAGGCGCAAATGTTCGACTTCTTCCACCCCCTCGGCCGCAGCCCGTACTTTAAGAAGCAGCCGGACGGCTCCCTGCGGCACGAGACGGAACTGTGCTGCGACCGGGCCATCGATTTTCTCCGCGCCGGCCCGGGCGACCGCCCGTTCTGCCTCTCGGTCAGTTTCAACGCCGTCCATGCCGAGGACGGCGACAAGAAGGACCACTTCCCCTGGCCCAAGGCGGTTGACGGCATGTACGACGACATCACCGTCCCTCCGCCGCGACTCTCGGAGCCCCAGGTTTACGAGAGCCAGCCGGAGTTCCTCAAGACCTCGCTCAACCGCCAGCGATTCTTCTGGCGGTGGGACACGCCCGAAAAGTACCAGAAGAACATCCGCGCGTATTTCCGCATGATCAGCGGCGTGGACCAGGCCATCGGACGCGTCCTCAAGGCGCTCCAAGAGCAGGGCCTGGCCGACAACACCGTCGTCTTCTACACGGGCGACAACGGGTACTACATGGGCCAGCGCGGCTTCGCCGGCAAGTGGTCGCACTACGAGGAGTCGCTCCACGTGCCGCTCATCGTCTACGACCCGCGGCTGCCGGAATCGAAACGCGGGAAACTGGCCGACGCTGTCTCCCTGAACATCGACCTGCCCGCGACCATGCTCGACCTGGCCGGGGCGGCGGTGCCCCCGCATTACGGCGGCCGCAGCCTGGCGCCGCTGCTGGCGGGCCGCGCCCCCTCCGACAGGCGTACCGACTTCTTCTGCGAACACCTGATGGACAACAAGGGCATCCCCAAGTGGGAGGGCATCCGCGGGCCGCGATACGTCTACGCCCGCTACTTCGAGCAACAGCCGGTCTACGAGTTCCTCCACGACTTGAAGACCGACCCCGACCAGTTGAAGAACTTCGTGGCCGACCCCGCTTGCGCCGGTGTGCTGAACGAGACTGCGACGAACTCCGCGACGCCTATGGCGGCCCCTACACGCCCTGCAAACGCCCCCCGCGGACGCCGAAGTCGCGCTGAGCGGCGCGAGACAAGTTCTGCGCGGCGGGTGTCCTCACCCACCGCGCAAGGACGGACCATGGCGCCCTAGGTTGTCCGCGGCTTGCGTCAAGCGCGGCGGGTGATCCCCACCCGCCGCGCTGGGTTTCGGACACGTTCGAGGCAACGGCTCATGCTGAACCGAAGGCAATTTCTTTCGGACGCCGCGTTCGCGGCCGCCGGTGCGGTATCCGGTTGCGCGGCGCAGGCGGAGCGGGGCTCGGAGGCCGCGAGGAGGTTGCCCCAGGTGCGAATCCGCGACGTGCAGGTGGTCCGAGTTCGGGAACGCGGAAAGAAGGACACGGCCCTGTACCTTGAAATCGCGGCCGACGGCGGGCTTGCGGGTCATGCCGGACCGCTTCTGGCCGAGCAGGCCAAGGCCGTCTCCGCAGGGCTCCGGGAGTTGCTCGTGGGACGCGATGCCCTCGAGCCGAGGGCGCTCAACAGCGAAACCCTCTGGGAGGCCCTGCATCCCGGCAAGTTCAAGGACTACGCGGCGGGGCGCGACCCCCTGACCGGCCAGGCCATCTGGGGAACCCGGCGGCAAGGCCGGCACACCCCCACGGGCGCCGTCATCATGGCCGCCAGCGCAGCCGACAACGCCCTGTGGGACCTTCGCGGCAAGGCCCGGGGCGTGCCCGTCTATCGCCTGCTCGAGGGTTCCCGGGACCGCGTGCCCGCGTACGCGAGCATGCTCGGGTTCTCGGTCGAGCCCGCCGAGGCCCGCAAGACGGCCCGGGACTTCTTCGACCGCGGATTCACGGCCCAGAAGTGGTTCTTCGGGCACGGTCCTTCGGACGGCGACGCGGGACGCCGCAACAACCTGGACCTGGTGCGGACGCTGCGAGAGGAACTGGGGCCGGACGCGCGGCTCATGTTCGATGCGATCTGGAAGAACTGGGACGTGCCCTACGCCGTCTCGATGGCCCGCGACATGCTTCCCTACAAGCCGTTCTGGCTGGAGGAGCCGCTTTACCCCGAAGACATCGAGGGCTATGCCCGCATCAAGGGCGAGACCGGCATACCCCTGGCGTCCGGCGAGCACTTCTACACCCGCTGGAACCTCAGGCCCTTCCTCGACCGCAAGATCCTCAGCGTCGTCCAGACCGACCCGGAATGGTGCGGCGGCATCTCGGAACTCGCGCGGATCTGCGGCCTGGTCCGGACCTGCGAGAACGTGCTCGTCGTCCCGCACGGTCACCACGTGCTGGCGGCGGCCCACGCCGTCGCGTCGCAGCCCGAGAGCCTGTGCCCCATGGTCGAGTTCCTGTTCCACCGGCACGCCCGGGCCATCCAGCGCTTCCAGAAGAGGATCGTTCAGCCCGAGGGCGGGTACCTGGAGATGCCGGCCGAGCCGGGACTCGGCCCGCCCCTGGACGAGAGCAGAATCGAACGCGTCTGACTTTGAGACGGCGTCGGCGCCCGTCCAGACGGCAGGGCCGATCCATCGCGAAAGGAGCCCCCATGAGATGGCTGGTTCTGGCGGCAGTGTGTGTGTGGCCGGCGGCAGGGCAAGCGGCCGAGAAGGAGCGTGAGGTCGTCCGTCTCTGGCCCCAGGCAACCATCGAGATCCCTGAGAACGCCGGGCCCGAAAAGACCACCGTCTCCCCGAAGGGCGACGACACCCTCATCAAACTCACCAACGTCACCGACCCCACCCTCACCGTCTACAAGCCGGACGCGACGAACACGGGCGCGGCCGTCATCATCTGCCCCGGCGGCGGGTACGGCATCCTGGCCTACGACCTCGAGGGCACCGAGGTCGCCGACTGGCTGAACTCCCTCGGCGCCACGGGCGTCGTCCTGAAGTACCGCGTCCCCCGCCAGCGCGACGCCGCCTTTCAGGACGCCCAGCGCGCCGTGAGCCTGGTCCGCAGCCGCACGAACTGCAAAGAGCGGGCCTACAAGCCGGCCGATGCCGCCGACCAGGTGAGTTGCCGCCCCGACTTCGCCATCCTCATCTACCCCGCGTACATGACCACCGAGGGCGACGCCGGCCTCGACGAAGCCGCCCTGCCGGTGACCGCCGAGACGCCGAGGACTTTCATCGCCATCGCTGCCGGCGACAAGTTCACCGCGGGCGCCCTGTACTACATGCTGGCGCTCAAGAAGGCGAAGGTGTCGGCCGAACTGCACGTCTTCGCCCTCGGCGGCCACGGGTGCGGCCTCCGCAAGACCCACGCCACCCTCACCACCTGGCCGGGCCACTGCGCCCGCTGGCTCCGCGACCTCAAGATCCTCCCCCAGGCCCCCGGAAACGCGCCCCCACAGGGCGTCGGGCAGAATCCTTTGTCTGGAGCTATGTCACATGGTCGCTAGGCGCGGTCTGCCGTCTTGGGTGTCCGGAGAAACGCGGGACCAGGGGGCGCGCAACCGTTGACTCTTGCCAAAGCGGCCCCCATTCTTCCTGCGCGACGGGAGCCCCCTCTCACCATCAGCCGCCGTCCTGACGCCGGGGCAGATTGTTCACATTCCGGAATTATTTCTGCAATGAATGTAGTTCCCCGGCGTCTACTAAAGTGAGGGAGGCCGGAAGACGCTTCCCCCCGGCGGCCCGTCGCAGACGGACGTGCACGCGCGAGAACACCTCGGGCTGCCAATCGAACTCGCTGCTCTGTCAAGGAGGACCTGCCATGAACGCGCGCAGAATCGTTGCACTCGCTGTCGCGGCGGCGCTCACGACCCTTGGCGGCTGCAACAGGGCGAGGGGGTCTGCCTGGAATGGCTACCCCGGACGGCTGACCGTGGCGGTTGCGGCTGCCGCCCTGCCGTCCGCCCCGCAGCCCACCGTCGTACCGGCGCCTCCCGCGCTGTCCGAGCCCCCGCTGCCGCTCACCGGAACCCAGGCCATGGACGCGGCCTCCCAGCAGGGCGTCGAGGTCCTGACCAGCGGGCCCGTCCACGAGGCCTTCGCCGAGCCCGTGTCCCTGGATCAGGAACCGACCCTCTACTGGGCCTGGGACGACGACCGCAACAACTTCATCTGGGTCAGCGGCATCTGGCGGGTGCCGCCACCCAATACCCGTTGGGTGCCGGGATACTGGAACCCGACGCCCGCCGGGTATCAGTGGGTGCCCGGCTTCTGGCTGGCTACCGCGGCCCAGCCGGTCGAATACCTGCCCGCCCCGCCGCCGACCCTCGAGGCGGGACCCGTCGGCGTTGCCCCTGCGCCCGACGCCATGTGGGTGCAGGGATGCTGGATCCGCCAGGACAGCCGCTACACCTGGCGGCCGGGGTTCTGGGCCGCAGGAACGGCCGACTGGATCTGGGTCCCGGCCCACTACGCCTGGACGCCTCGCGGCTACGTCTTCTGCGAAGGCTACTGGGACTACACGATCGCCGCGCGCGGCGTACTCTTCGCGCCGGTCGCGTGCGACCTGGCCTTCTGCACCCGGCCGACCTTCGTCTACACGCCGACGATTATCATTCGGCTCCAGGTCCTGATCACCAGCCTCTTCTCGCGCCCGCGATACCGCCACTACTACTTCGGCGACTACTACGACTCGCGGTACGCCCGCGCGGGAATCCGCCCCTGGTTCGACTATCGCACAGACCGTCGCTGGTACGACCCGATCGGCGAACACGAGCGGTGGAGCCGCCTTCGCGAGAACCCTCGGTGGGAGGATGAGGTCCGCGGGCAGTACGCCCGGCGTGCGGCAGGCCAGGAGTATCGCCCGCCCCGCACGTTTGCGGCCCAGCAGGCCGAACTGCTCAGGCACCCCGAGCGCGCCCGCGACGCACTGGCCGCACCCCTGGCCGACCTTGCGGCGCGACGGAATCCGCCGCAGTCGCAGCACCCGCGCGAGGCCCAGCGGCCGGTTGTCCGCGGAACCCCCGGCCAGCGGTGGGAACGCGAGACCGATGCCCGGAACCGCGCCATCGCTACGCCGACGCCCGCCCCTTCGGTACGGACGATCCCCCCGGCCGCGTCCACGCGAACCGGCGGCAGCCCCCGCGAACGGGACGCTGAGACCCGCCCGGTCACACGCCCTGCCGAAAGGGCAACCGATGAAGAGCGGCCCTGGCCGTTTGCCGCGCCGCGCGCCACGCCAAGACCTGAGACTAGGCCGCCCGCGGGGGGCGAAACCCGTCGGCCGGATGCGCCCGCGCCGGCTCCGCGCGTGGAGACAAGGCCCGAGCCCCAGAGGCCTGCCGCGCCCACCGTCCGTCAGCCAACCGCTCCGGCGCCCGCGCCGGCCCCGCGCGTGGAGACAAGGCCCGAGCCCCAGAGGCCTGCCGCGCCCATCGTCCGTCAGCCAACCGCTCCGGCGCCCGCGCCGGCCCCGCGCGAGAAGACGCAACCTGAGACTCGGTTGCTCATGGCCCCTCCGCAGACGGCCCCCGCGCCTACGCTGCCCTCGCGCG
>Ga0111218_1019_pt1 | contig 15382 bp, 11 predicted proteins | sample DeeMarSWOR152_54_FD_80369 | JGI IMG/M metagenome (GOLD analysis project Ga0111218, IMG submission 80369) | Planctomycetes bacterium DG_20 | reverse complement strand
GCCGCACCCTTCGGCACGCCCGCCAGCCGCCGGACCAGTCCGTCCATGATCCGGAACACCGCCAGGAGGGGTGCAAGGACCGCGCGGCAGAGGCGGCAGGCGGGCAGAAGCGTGGCCAGGACGCTCTCGGCGGCATAGTTGGCCCACGCCAGCGGGACGACGCCCGCGGCGATCACGCCCACGACGGCCGCCACCGCGCCGCCGATCAGCCAGCCGCCCGCGCCGGAGCCGAACCGGCCGGTCGCCCACACTTCCGCCAGCACCACCAGCGCCACGACGCTCGCCAGGTGCAGCGACCGGGTCATCTGCAGGAGGTCGCCGTGATGTTCGGACAGATACGCGAGTTGGGCGAGGCGGCCCTTCCGCCCAAGCGCCTCGGCGAGTCGGGCCCGGGAAAACGAGCGAAGGGCGTTGTGGGTCAGCGCGAAGAACAGGGCGAATCCGGTTGCCGCCAGACCCAGTGCGAACCATAGGTAGGGCTGCAAACGGGTCCTCCTACTGAATCGACGGCCGTCCGGCGTACACGCACGGAAAACCGAACTCGGCCAGCAGGGCGTCTTCCCGTGCGTGCATGCGTTTGGCGTCCTGCGGCGTGCGGTCGTCGTAACCGATCAGGTGGAGGAGTCCGTGCACAAGGTACAGGAGCAGTTCGGCCTCCGGGTCGCCGTGGATGGCTTTGGCCTGTTCGAGGGCGCGTTCCGCCGACGCGATGATCTCGCCGTTGATGCCGCCGTTGCTGCTGCCGTGGCCCCCGGGCCAGTCCAGGTCTTCCAGGGGGAAACTGATGACGTCGGTGGTGGCGTCGCGGCCGAGATACTCGTTGCTCAGGTCGCGGATGTGCCGGTTGTCCGTCAGGACGATGCTGAGGCTCTTGGCCGACCGGCCCTCTTCCTTGATGACGTGTCGGACGACTTGGAGAATGAGTTTCTTGTCCAGGCTGACATGATCCTGTAGATCCGTGATCTCGATCTTGGCCATGGCTACCCGTGCCCTTGAGCGTCTCTGCCAATCAGCGGGCCATCGAACCGTATCTCCAGCGTCCGGCGAGCATCGCGCCGCCGGCTTCGTGTCACGGCGTGTCGGCCGCCGTCGCCTCCGGGTCCTCCTTGATCGCGGTGCCGCCGGGGGCATCCGGCTCGCCTCGGACGGCGGCGTCGCCCTCCGACTTGTCGCCTTCGGCGCCCTGAGCCTGAGACGGATACGACACCCGGCCATGATAAACCGAAAGGAGGGTCTTCGTCAAGGTCTCCCGGATCTTGTGCAGGTCGTTCAACGTCAGGCTGCAATTGTCCAGTTGGCCCTCGAGCAGCCGCTTCATGACCACGTCGTGCACGGTTGACCCGATGCGGGTGGCGGTCTGCTCCTTGAGGCTGCGTGTGATGCCTTCGACGGCGTCGGCCAACATGACGATGGCCGTCTCGGGCGTTCGCGGCATGGGGCCGGCGTAGCGGTAGTCGGACTCGTCGGGCGGCTCCTCGCCCGCCTCCTGGGCCTGCGCTTTGGCCTCGTAGTAGAAGAACTCCATCAGCGTGGTGCCGTGGTGCTCGGCAATGAAGTCCTTGATGACGGGCGGCAGGCCGAGACGGTCGGCCATTTCCTGCCCGTCCTTGACGTGGCTCAGGATGATGAGGCGGCTCATGGCGGGGGTCAGGCCTCCGTGTGCCTTCTGGCCTTGCTGGTCGTTCTCGATGAAGTACCGCGGCTTGTTGGCCTTGCCGATGTCGTGGAAATAGGCGCCGACACGGGCCAAGAGCCCATTGGCGCCGATGGCCTCGGCGGCCGCCTCGCTCAGCGTCCCGATCAGCAGGCTGTGGGCATAGGTGCCGGGCGCCTCCAGCGCCAGGCGCTTCAGGGCCGGTTGGTTGACGTCGCACAGTTCCAGCAGGCTGATGTTCGTGACGATGCCGAAGAGCCGTTCGACGCCCGGCAGGATCGCCAGCATGACGATGCCGGCGGCCAAGCCGGCCGAGAAGCAGAGGAAGGACGGCCAGAGAACGGTCGGCGGCACCATGCCGAGCGGCATGTCGGCGTGGTCCACCCGCCAGAAGGCCAGCGCCCCGCGGACCCCCAGAAACACGAGGCCTGCCAGGGCGCCGACCTTGATCAGTTTCGACCGGTTGTTGATCTCGCCGAGGGCCAGGACGGCGATCCCGGCGCCGGCCACGGTCATCAGGGCCCAGCCCAAATCGGCCCGCGTGGCGACCGACACGAGCAGGACCAGCGTCCACACCATCGCCAGGGCGAACGTCTGGCTGTAGGCGATGGTCACGATCATGCCGGCAGCCGTCACGAGGAACGTGGCAGCGGCCGCCGGTTCGGCTGCCGTCCCGCCTGCCTGAGACGCCAGTTTCGAGACGCCCACCACCAGCAGCGACAGGATGACCAGCATCAGGCTCCGCGGGACGCTCCGGCTCACGTTCGGCTGGACGAGTGCGGTGTGGCCCGCCTGAAGGGCCACCAGGACGGCCAGAATCGTGATGGCGCTCGCCCAGGCCAGGGCTGTTCGCGGCCACCCCAGCCGCGCCAGGTGCGCCTCCTGTTCCTGTTGGAGGACCTCCAGGTCGGCCTCCGTGATGGCCGTGCCGGCTTCAACCAGTGTCGTGCGGGCCTTGTGCAGGATCGGGACGGGCTGGACCTTGCGCCGGACGTCGGCACGGCTGTTCTCCGTCTTGGCCTGGTCGTAGACGAGGGTGGGCCCGATCCGTGGCGCCAGGGTGACGGCCAGCAGCCCGACGCCCGGGCCGCCGAACACCGGTTGGAGCACCGGATCGATGAGGCGTTCGATCCGCGACTGGATACGGTCGGTCTGTGTCAGCGTCATGATCTTTTCGAGCGCCACGGGCTGGTCGCCCTCGGGCAACTGGACGACGATCGTAGCGGTCGGCTCTTCGAGGGCGGGGGCGGTGTCCGGCGAGAGACCGGCGGGCAGCCGTTTGCGGATGTCGCGGCACCGCGCGATGCGGGCCGAGGCGCGCTGGTAGTCCTCGTCCTGGATGATCGGCAGGCTGAGGGGCTCGGCGAGGGCGGCGGCGGCCTTGGCAATGGCTTCCTGAACGGCCGGCGCGTTCGCCGCGTTCTCGCCCAGGGCGGCTTTGACCGCGCCGAACATGTCGGCGTTCACCTTCCATGCGTCGCGCTGGGCGGCGGGCAGTTCCTCGAACGTCCTGGCCTTGGCGACCTCGTCGGCGAGCGAAAGCAGGCTCTGCCGCAGCGCCACCGCCTGCCGCGCGTCCGGGCTGTACAGCCCGGGCATCTGCAGCAGGGCCGTCAGTTCCCTCACGTCGGCGGTGACCTGGCGGTCGATGTACTCGAAGTCCACGCGGGCGAGGATCGGGTGGACCGTCCGCTCCCCCTTGCGGAACGAGAGGGGCGGCCGTGGCATCTGGACGATGAGCAGCGTGCTGACGAGAAAGACGAACAGGATGCCCACCTGCCAGCGGACCTGGGAGGACTTCAGATGCCCGTACCAGGGCACCTCGCCCTCGGGCCGGAGCCGATCAACGCGCCTCGGCTTGGACCGTCTGCGATTCCACAGGGCCATGGGTCATTCCTGGTTGGGCGTTGCGGTTTCGGCCTTGCCTCGCGTGCGTTGCCGCGGCGAGCGGTCCTCGCTGCCGCGCTCCCCGTGTTCGTAGGCATCGACGATTTCCTGAACGAGCCGGTGGCGGACGATATCGCCTCGCGTCAGTTCCACCAGTTCGATGCCGTCGATGCCGGCCAGTTTTTCCCAGGCGTCCACCAGGCCGCTCTTGCGGCCTTCTTCGAGGTCCACCTGGGTGATGTCGCCGGTGACGACCATCTTCGAGCGCATTCCCATGCGTGTCAGGAACATCTTCATCTGGGCGGTGGTGGCATTCTGGGCTTCATCGAGGATGATGTAGGCGTCGTTCAGCGTCCGCCCTCGCATGTACGCCAGGGGAATGACCTCGATGACGTCGGTCTCGGTGTAGGCCCGGACCTGCTTGAAGCCCATCATGTCGTGCAGGGCATCCTGGAGCGGCCTCAGATAGGGGTTGACCTTGGCCTCGAGGTCGCCGGGCAGGAAGCCGAGTCTTTCGCCCGCCTCGACCGCCGGCCGCACGAGCACGATCCGCTTGATCTCGTCCTTCTTGAGGGCCTGGACCGCCATGGCGACGGCCAGGTAGGTCTTGCCGCTGCCCGCCGGCCCGATACAGAAGACCAGGTCGTTTTTCTCGATGGCCCGGCAGTATCGCAGTTGTCCGGGGGACTGAGGCCGGACGGGCCGGCCCGTCGTGTACACCTCGATGGTCCAGAGGGAGGGCGTGCGTCCGCTGCGGCCGACCGCATCGACGATCTGCTGAACTTCCCGGTCGGTGATGACCTGGCCGTCCTCGGCCATTCGCATCAGTTCCTCGAGCGCGGTCTGGGTGTGGCGGACGGCCTGGGCGGCGCCGGAGACGTGGACGTTGCCTTCCCGGGCCGCAAGCCGCACCGCGAAGGCGTCGCGGATGAGGCGAAGGTACTTGTCGCGAGGGCCGAACACCAGGCGACGGTGGACGTCGCTGGCCAGTTTGAACGTTCGTTCCATGCTTATTTGCGGCCCCTGAGAAGCCGATCTGCCTGCGGCCTATTATCCCATTGCAGGCGGCTCGGTCAATACTACAAGCAGCACGTAGGCCACCGGGCCGGCCGACAGCATGGAATCGAGAATGTCGAGGGCGCCGCCGAAGCCGGGGATCCGGCCGCTGTCTTTGATGCCGCAGGCTCGCTTCATCAGGCTCTCGGCCAGGTCGCCCAGCACGCCGCTGATGCTCACCAGGGTCCCGAAGAGGATCATCTCGACCCAGGTGAACCGTCCCCAGAAGATGCCGAACGCCACGGCCACGGCGGTCCCTGCCACGATGGCGCCGATCAGCCCCTCGACGGTCTTGCCGGGGCTGAGTCTCGGCACGAGCCGATGGCGGCCGATCGACGAGCCGACGGCGTAAGCGCCGATGTCGCTGCCTTTGACCACGCCGAGCGTCAGCGCCAGGTACAGGAGCCCTTCAAGGGAATTGTCCGACAGGAATCGCACCTTCACCAGGAAGATGCCCAGCAGGCCGACCGTCAGGACGCCGACCAGGGTCCACCCGACGCTCGCCAGGGCCTGCAGCGTGTTGCGGCCCGCGCGTTCCACCAGGAGGATCTCGACCAGGAACGTCGTGAACATCACCGCGACGATCAGCAGCAGGTACAGTTCGAGGCCGTGCCCATAAAGCCACGGCAGGATCTGCGACGGACGGTGGATCTCGAGCCTGGCTGCGCCGAGGATCAGGCCCACAAACACCATGCCGACGACCGGCTGGCACGGCAGCCCGCGCCCCCGAAGCATCCGGAAGAACTCCCAGCACCCCGTCATCAGGGCGGCGGCCAGCAGCAGCCAGAAGCCGGGAGCGAGGGGCATGCCCGCCCAGTCGGCGATCGCGACGTCGGCCAGGAGGACGGCGGCCGTCCCGGCGATGAGCCCTGCGCCGATCGTGACCCGCGTCAGTGGGCTGTTCATGGGGCCTCGTCCTGCGGCGGGAGGCCGCCGAACCGTCGCTCGCGGCCGGCGAAGTCGCGGATGGCCTCGTGAAGTTCCGCTTCCCGGAAGTCGGGCCACCGCGTGCCGGTTACCCACAGTTCCGCGTAGGACATTTGCCAGAGGAGGAAGTTCGACAGCCGCATCTCGTCGGCCGTCCGGATCAGGAGGTCGGGGTCCGGCATGCCGGCCGTGTCGAGGGCGGCGTCGAACGTCTCCTCGGAGATGGCGGAGGGGTCGAGTTGGCCGCGGGCGGCCCGTTCGGCCAGGGTGCGGGCGGCATCGACGATCTCGCGGCGGCTGCCGTAGTTCACCGCCAGGCAGAGGGTGGTGCCCGTGTTGGCCGCCGTCATCTCGATCGTTCGGTCCACTTCCTCCAGGACGTGGTCCGGAATCCCTTCGCGGCGCCCGATGGTCCGGAACCGGATGTGGTTCTTCATCATCGTCGGCCGTTCCTGGACCACGTGCGTCCGATACAGTTCCATCAGGAAGGCGACTTCCTCGGGCGGCCGCCGCCAGTTCTCGCTTGAAAACGCGAACAGGGTCAACTGCTCGAGGCCGAGGCGGGATGCCTCCTCGGTGATGCGGCGGACGTTGGCGGCGCCTTCGCGATGGCCTTCGATTCGGGGCAATCCCCGTGCCTTCGCCCACCGTCCGTTGCCGTCCATGATGATGGCGATGTGTCCGGGCCATGCCTCCCGGGGCACGTCGGCCAGCACATCGGGCATGTAATCGGCTTCGGCCATGTTGCAGTTTAACCCGTTAGCCGGCGGGCCCGCCAGGGCGGGTAAACTTGCCCGCCGCGCCGTTGGACGAGTGCGCCGCGCGACCAGCGCGGCTGACGAACAGGCTCACTCGCGCAGGATCGTCTGCTCGCGGTCGGGGCCGATGCTGATGATGCGGACCGGCGCACCGACCAGTTCCTCCACGCGGTTCACGTAGGCCTTGGCCGGGCCCGGCAAGTCGTCGAACGCGCGGGCGCCCGTGATGTCGTCCGGCCAGGGCTCCAGGTTCTCGAGCATCGGCTCGGCCCGTTCCAGAACGGGCGGATCGTCGGGGAACTCGTCGAGCGTCTGCCCGTCCACGAGGTAGCCCGTGCAGATCTTCAGTTCCGGCAGGCCCCCCAGCACGTCGAGCAGCGTGATGACGATGCCGTCCACCTGGTTCAGGCGGGCGGCGTACCGGATGGCAAACGTGTCGAGCCACCCGCACCGTCGCGCGCGGCCGGTGGTCGTGCCGTACTCGTGGCCCTGCTCGCGAATCTGGTCGCCGATCGCGTCGGTGAGTTCCGTCGGGAAGGGGCCCTCGCCGACCCGCGTCGTGTAGGCTTTGACGACGCCGAGGACCTCGTCGATGGCCCGGGCCGGCACGCCGGTACCCGGCCACACGCCCGCCACCGACGCGCTGCTGCTCGTGACGTACGGGTAGGTGCCGTGGTCGATGTCGAGGAGGGTGCCCTGCGCGCCTTCGAACAGGAGACGTTGGCCGTTGTCCAGCGCCCGGTGGAGCCAGGCGGTGGTGTCGGCGATCATCGGGGCGAGTTGCTCGCCGTAGGCGGCGTACTCGTCCCAGACGGCTGCCGCGTCGAGCGGCTCATCATCGAACACCTTGGTGAACACCTTGTTCTTGCTGGCCACGATGCGCTCGACCTTCGGCCGCAGGTGGGCGGGCCGCAGGAACTCGCCCATCCGGATGGCCGTGACACGGTTGGCCTTGTCGCCGTACGCCGGGCCGATGCCCCGCAGCGTCGTGCCGATCTTGCCCTTGCCGAGGTGCTTCTCGGAGAGCGCTTCGATCTTCTTGTGCCAGGGCCAGATGGTGTGGGCGCGGCTCGAGACGAGCAGCCGCTGCCTCAGCCCCGTCGCCACGCCCTCGTGCGCCGTGATCTCTTCGAGCAGGACCTTGGGGTCCACCACCAGCCCGCCGCCGATGATGCAGGTCGCGTGGGGGTGAAACAGGCCGGATGGCACCAGGTGGAGTTTGTACGTCTCGCCCCCGAAGGCGACAGTATGCCCCGCGTTGTTGCCGCCATTGTACCGGACGACGACGTCGTGCTCGGCCGAGAGGATGTCTACGATCTTGCCTTTGGCCTCGTCGCCCCAGGTCAGGCCCACGATGCAGGTGTTCTTGCGTGCGCTCATGTTGGGCGTGCCTCCCACCGTTGTGCCGCGCGGCCTCGCGGGGCGCGGCTGTCCTCGCGCCGTGCTGGGGGGCGCAAATGACCGGCGCTTGCCCCGCCCGGGGCTCGCGCCGTTACAGAATGCTACAGGAAAGGCCCATCGAATGCCAGAAAAAACCGGACCGCGCCGCGCGCTTCGGCGCGGTGGAGAATCGACCCGCGCCGCCGGGTTTTCCTCAAGGCCTTTTCCAACGGCGTCGATATACCGGGTAAGGCTGTGGGTCACCCCGCGAAGCGGGGACAGCCCGATGTTTGAGGATCCGGGCCGCGGCGAACCCGGGTCCTCTTTTTTGCCCCGCCCCTGCCGGCGGCGTTGCCACGGCCTATCGGTGCGAAGACGCGCCGCGCAAGCCTGCCCTCGGCCTGTCGAACGGGCGCGGCGGCTGACTTGGCACCCTTATTCGCCTGGAACGACCATCGCCTTCAGGACGCCGTCGGCGTAGTCGGCCACCATCTCGAACGCCCGGGGGGCGCCCTCGAGACCCACGCGGTGGGTGACCCACCTTGCCACGTCGAGTTGACCGGTCGTCACCAGCCGTATCGCCTGCTCGGCCGCGTGCCGCGACCGCCGGACGTATTGGACGGAGAGTTCCTTGCGGCGGTACTCGTGCGCGTCCAGGACGATCTCGTCTTCCTCGGGAATGCCCACCAGGCAGACCCGCCCGCAGACGGTGGCCACGTCGCAGGCCTGGCGCGCTCCGGCCGCACGGTTCGAGCACTCAAACACGACGTCGGTCCCGCGCCCGTCGGTCAACCGCATGACCGTCTCGACCGGGTCGTCCGTCTCGGCGTTGACGACCGCGCCGGCACCGCGTTGTTTCGCGAACTCCAGCCGGTAGTCCAGCCTGTCGGTGACGATGATGCGTTCGGCGCCCGCGACTCGCGCCGTCTCCATGCACGCCAGGCCGATGGTTCCCGCCCCGACGACGGTCACGGTCTCGCCCCGGCGCAGGCCGATGAGGTTCGTCGCGTGGACGGCCACCTGGAGCGGCTCGAGCAGGGCCGCCTCTTCAAAGGTCATGCTGTCGGGGATCGAAACGCACTGGCGCGGCTCGAGGATGACCGACTCGCACATCAGGCCATCGCAAGGGGGCGTGCTGCGGAATTCCACGCCCGGGCAGACGTTCGGCTTGTCGGCGGCGCACCACTCGCACGTGCCGCACCAGCGGGCCGGCTCGACGGCGACGCGCCGGCCGACCTGGAGTCCCTCGACGCCGGGACCGAGTTCCACGATTTCGCCCGCCCCCTCGTGGCCGACGACCAGCGGCGCCTCGACGACCTGGTTGCCGATGCGGCCGTGCTTGTAGTAGTGCACGTCCGACCCGCAGATGCCGACCGTCCGGACGCGGACTTTCACCTGCCCCGGCCCGGGCTCCGGTTCCGGCAGGTCGTCCACCCGCAGGTCGCGGATGCCGTGCAGGACCAGTGCCTTCATGCGTCGGACTCCTGACCGCTTGCCGCGGCGTGCCGCGCGGCCGGCTCACGCCCTGGATTTTCCGCCGGAGACGTTCACGACCGTCCCGTGGACGTACGCGGCGCGGTCGGACGCCAGGAACGCGACCACGTCCGCCACTTCCTCGAGCGTGCCGGCCCTGCCGAGGGGAATCGACACCTTCTTGTAGCCGGCCCGGAGTTGCTCCGCCGTGATGCCGCGTGTGTACGCCAGGGCCCGCTCGTACTCCTCGGTCCGCAGCGCCGTCGCCTCCAGGATGCCCGGCGCGAGCCCCACGACGCGGATGCCGTGCTTGCCGAGTTCCTTGGCCCAGGAGCGCGTCAGCGAGTAGAGCGCCGCCTTGGTCGCCGCGTAGGCGCTCTGGCCTTCCGACCCTTCGAGGCCCGACTCCGAGGCCATGTTGACGATCACGCCGCCGCGCTTGGCCTCCATCATGTGGCGGACCACGGCCTGGGTACACAGGAAGACGCCTTTCTGGTTGACGGCGACCGTCTTGTCCCAGACGGCCTCGGTCAGTTCCTCCCCGCCGGCGGGGTCGACCAGCAGGCGGGGAACGTTGACCCCTGCGTTGTTCACCAGGATGTCGATCTTGCCGAAGGACGCCACGGTCCTGGCGACGAGGCCCTCGACGCTCGAGCGGTCCGTCACGTCGGCCGCCACGAAGATGTGGTCGCCGCCGTGCTGGCCTTTCAGTTCATTGAGCGTCGCCGTACCGGTTTTTTCGTTCACATCGACGAGGGCCACACTCGCCCCCTGCTGGGCGAGCGCGTGGCACACGGCCTTGCCGATGCCCGACGCCCCGCCCGTGACGATTGCCGCCTTGCCTTCCAATCCCAGCCAGGTCATGTCAGCGCTCCCTCAAGTTCGAAGCATCAGAATTCGGTCGTTCCCGTAAACTGCACGCCCTTGATCCTCACGGCCGGCACGACGCACGGGCCCGGGACGAGCGTCAGTTTCCGCGTCATGGCGTCGATCCGCCCCAGCGCCTCGAGCACGTTCTCCGTGTACCGCAGGTTCCGCACGGGACGCACGACGCGGCCGTTCTCGACGAGGAAGGTCCCGTCGCGCGTCATGCCCGTCAGGACGGTTTTCATCGGGTCGAGGACGTTCGTGTAGTGAAAGCGTGTAATCAGCAGGCCGCGTTTCATCTCGCCGACGAGTCGCCGCGCGCTCGACTTCCCGCCCTTCAGAAAGAGGTGCAGCGGCAGGCACTCGGCGCTCGACGAGGCGGGCAGGGCGCTGCCCGTGCTGGTCCGCTTCTTGAGGCGCCGCGCCCGGTAGTGGTTTGTCCCGACGGCCTTCGCGACGCCGCGGTCGATGAGCGAGAGCCGCTTCTTCGGCATCCCCTCGTAATCAAACCCCCGCGGCATGGTCCGCTTGTCGAGCGCGTTGTCCCAGATCGTTACCTGCTCGCCGGTCACCTTCTCGCCCAACTTGCCGGAGAGCGGGCTGGACCCCTCCTCGAAGTCCTTGCCGCTCAGCGCCATATAGGCCAGGAACTGGAGCCACTCGCCCACGGCCGCCGGCCCCAGGACCACGTCGTATCGCCCCGCATCCAGGGGGCGCGGATTGCGGCTGATCGATGCCGTGAGGGCGGCCCGCTGTCCGATGCGGCGGCCGCTCAGGTCCGCCAGGCGCGTCGCAAGGCCTTCGGCATAGCCCGACCCGTCGCCACACGTGACGACGGTGTTGGCCTCGGCCCGGGTGTGGCTCGACGCGACGGCCACGCCGGCGGAACTGGTGATCGCCAGGCTGCTCTCGGCCGTCTCGACGATTCCGGCCGCCTCGGCCCGTTTCTTCCTGGCGGCGGCGATGATCTCGGCGGCGAAGTCGGCCCGGGCGTCGGCCGAGGCCTGGGCCGTTGCGGCGTCGTAGGCCGCCACCGCCCGGACGGGCCGCGGTCTGGGCAGGCCGGGCCACGTCTTGTCGGGTTCCGACGCCTGGGCGATGGCCAGGGCCGACGCCACCGCCGTCTCGAGGGCCTTGGTCTCGCGACTCGACGTGGTTGCAATGCCCACGCGCTTGCCCTTGACAAGGCGGACGATGGCCCAGACCTCCTCCGTTCCGACGTTCTGGTGGATGTGGTTGCGGCTGAAGCGCGTGAGGAACTCGCGGCCTTCGCTCAGGAGCACTTCCGTTTCGTCAGCGCCGGAGGTTTCGACGACGCTCAGGCCGATTTCCAGGAGCCGCTTCTCGCGGTCGGCAGGGTTCATGCCTTGACTCCTACCTGGACGTTGCGGAACCGTGCCGGCGCCACGCCGTGGCCGACCCGGGCGGTCTGGCCCGGCTGGCCCTTGCCGCAGTTCGGCGTGCCCCACAGTCGCCAGGCCTCGGGGCCGCAGACGGCGTCGCACGAGCCCCAGAACTGGGGCGTGATGCCGGTGTACGTGGCGTTCCGGTAGACCCGGCCGAGGCGGCCGCCTTTGATCTCGCGGCACATCTCGGTGCCGAACTGGAAGTTGAGGCGCTTGTTGTCGATGGACCACGACTTGTTCGTGAGCATGAGGAGGCCGTCGTCGGTGTCGGCGACGAGGTCCTCGAGCGTGCCGGCGTCGCCCGGCAGCAGGTTCACGTTGGTCATGCGGATGAGCGGGATGCGGTTCCACCCGCTCGCGCGCATCGTGCCGCTGGAGGTGCGGCCGATGGCGGGGGCGGTCTCGCGGCTGGAGAGGTACCCGACGAAGCGGCCGGCCTCGACGATGGGCGTCCGCTGGGCGGGCACGCCCTCGTCGTCGTAGCCGAACGTCCCCAGGCCGCCGGGGCACGTCGCGTCGGCCACGAGGGTCACCTTCTCGGAGCCGTACGGGAAGTTCCCCAGTTTGTCGAGCGTCAGGAACGAGTCGCCCGCGTAGGCGATCTCCATCCCGAGGACGCGGTCGAGTTCGATCGGGTGGCCGCACGATTCGTGGACCTGAAGCGCCAGTTGCCCGCCGTCGAGGATGAGGGTCCGCCGGCCCTCGGGGCAGGGCGGTGCGGCCAGCAGCGCCTCGGCCTCGTCGGCCACGCGCGGGGCCTCGCCCGCCAGGTCCATTGCCTCGATGAACTCGTAGCCGCCCGTGGCGAAGTTGCCGCGAAAACTGTTCGGGTACGACCGGACCTGAAGGTCCCCATCGCCGATGGCCGTGGCGGCAATCCCGCCGCCCGTCTGCACGATGTGCTGCTCGATCCGTGCCCCTTCGGTCGAAGCGAAGTGCTGACGCGTCTCGTAGGCCGCGAAGAACGCCTGGGCGAGTTTGACGGTCTTGCCCTTCATCGCCTTCGACGCCCCGACGAGCAGGTCGAGTTTCGCCTCGAGCGGCACGTCGAAAGGCGGCTTCATGTGCGCCGTCTCGTAGCGGGCCACGGGGGGATCGACCGGCGCGAGGGCGACCGGTTCGCCTGACAGACGCGCGCTGGCCCGCGCAATGGCCACGGCCTGCCTGACGACGTCCTCGACGGCCGATTCCTCGAGCCGGTGCGTTCCGAAGAAGCCCCACGCGCCGTCCACGATAGCGCGGACGCCGAACCCGGCCGACTCGCCCCTGGCGATGTGCTCCGGCCGCCCGTTCTTGACGGCCAGGTTCTCCTGCCGGTCTTCGCGGACGCGGATGTCGCCGTACGTCGCCCCTGCCTGCCGCAGGAGTTCCACTGCCCGTTCCAGGAGCGCTTTCACGCCGCGCCTCCTTTCCCACGGAGAATGAAGCGGCGAGTATAGGTGTGCCGCTGCGGCGAGACAAGCGAGTTCTGGCGACCATCCTGGTGCCGAAACCCGCGACCCACTACAATCGTCTTGCCGATGGATAGGGTAGAGGCACCAGGCCCAAGGGTGGAGTGTCTGCGCCGTGGATTCGATCATCGCGGCAGACCATCTCGTGCTTGAACCGGCGATACCGCCGCTGTGGGCGATGGCGGTGGCCCTTGCGCTCGCGGTCGTCGTGGTCGCGGGGGCGCGCCGGTGGCCGCTGGCGGGCGGGCGATGGGCTGCGCTGCTCGTCCTGCGGCTGCTCGTCGTGGCGGGCCTCGTGCTGCTGATGCTGCGGCCCTCGGTCCGGTGGCAGGGGCGGCGGACGGTCCGGGCAGGCGTAGCCGTGCTCGTCGATGCCACGCGCAGTATGGGTTTGCGCGACGCCCTCGGACCGGACGGAGAGCCCGTCACGCGCATCGAGGCCGTCCGGCGTGCTTTCGCGTCGGCTGGAAAGCCGTACGGCGATTTGGCGGCCCGGGCAGTCATCCATGCGTACGCCTTCGGCACGCACACGCGGCCCATCGATCACTTCACGCCGACGAGCCAGGACCCGCGGACCGACCTTGCCGACACGCTCCGGTTCGTCGCCGGCCGGGAAGAAGATCCTGGCCCGTTCCTGCCGGCTGCCGTGATTCTCGTATCGGACGGCCGCGCCAACCGGTCGCACGGCATGGCGGAGGCGGCTGCGCGGCGGCTCGCGGAACGCGCCGTGAAGGTCCACGCCGTTGCCGTGGGGAGCGAGACGCCGACCGACCGCGTGCGCGACGTGGCGGTCCGCGACCTCAGGGCCCCCCGGCGCGTCTTTGTCGGGAACCGGATCGAGGTCCGCGCCGTTCTCGCCACGTTTGGCTTGAAGGGCGGGACCGTCGAGGCCGTCCTGACGATGGATGGGAAGGAGGTTGCCCGCCGCCGCGCGGTGCCCGGCGAGAACCGGACGGTGCAGGAACTGGTCTTTGCGCCGACGGCCGGCGAGGCGGGGCTCGCACGCCTGGCGCTTGCCGTCGCACCGCTCGACGGCGAACTGGTCACGACGAACAACCGGGCGCCGGCGGCGGTTCGCATCGAGCAGGGGGGCATCCGTATCCTGTACCTCGACGGCCGCCTGCACCCGGAGGGCAAGTACATTGCCCGCGCCCTCGGTGCGGCCCAGGAAATGGAACTGGAGCGCCGGATTCTGGTCGGCGCGAAGGCCGGTGCGGCGGCGCCGGCACCCGCGGACCTCGACGGCTTCGACGTGGTGGTTCTCGGCGACCTGCCCGCCTCGAGTCTGCCCGCCGCGACGATCGCCCGGATCGTCGAGCGAGCCAGGATGGGGAGCCTCTCGGTCTTGACGCTCGGCGGCCTGGCTGCCTACGGCCCCGGCGGATGGGCTGCGACGCCGCTGGCCGAGATCCTGCCCGTCGCGATCCGCGCCGACGACGGCCAGGTGGAGGGACCGATTCGCTTCAAGCCGACGGCCGCCGGCGCTGACCACTTCGTCTTCGGCCTCGATGCGGTGACCGGCCGGGCCATCGGCTTCGACGCGCTGCCGCCGCTCTCCGGCGCGAGTGCCGTGGGGCCGGTCCGCCCGACGGCCCGGCTGCTGGCCGAGTCTGAGGACGGGCACACGCTGCTCGCCGTCCGCGAGTTGGGCCGCAGCCGCGTGGCAAGCCTGACGGCAGACACCACGTGGCAGTGGGTCCTCGCGCCGGCCGCGACGGGCGGCGCCCGGGCCCATCGGTGCTTCTGGCGCGGGCTTGTCCTGTGGCTGGCCGGCCGCGACGGTCGGCCCCGGGCGGACGTGTGGGTCATGACCGACCGAACGCGGTACGTGATTGCGGACCCGGACCGTCCGCCGATGGTCGAGGTGACGGTCGGCACGCAGGGCAGCGAGGCCCCGCGCGTCCGCCTGACCGGTCCCGCGACGGCGGACGTGCCTGTGAGGCGGTGCGGCGATTCCATGGGCGGGCCGGGGCCGCTGGAGTGGCAAGGCACGGTGCCGCTTTCCGTGCCGGGCGCGTACACGGTTGTGGCCGAGGCGGCCGGCGGCGACACGAAACGGGCCGAGACGCGGCTGGTTGCCGAGGCGCAGGACTTCGAGATAGCCGACCTGCTGGCGGATCACGCCAACCTGAAACGCATCGCCGCGGCGGGTGGCGGCACGTTCCGCACGGTGGATCGTCTCGGCGACCTTCTGGCCGACCTGGCTTCCGGCTTGCAGCCCCAGGACGAGGCGGCCGAGCGGCGATTGTCGCTCGGCACGGGACGCCTCTTTCTCGCTGCCGTCATCGCTCTGCTTGCGGCGGAGTGGTTCCTGCGGCGGCGGTGGGAGATGGCGTGATCGATTTCGGATTTGCGATTTCGGATTTCGGATTGAGCGGCGAACAGCAACGGCCCGTGTAAAGCCGATCTCCGTTCGAGCCCGCTGCGGAAGCGGCGGGTAACGTTCGGTGCCTCGGGTCTCTCGCAGCGGAGGATGAATCATGGTTCTATTACGACGCGAGTTCCTCGCAAGGACTGCAAGCG
>Ga0111218_1124_pt1 | contig 15561 bp, 9 predicted proteins | sample DeeMarSWOR152_54_FD_80369 | JGI IMG/M metagenome (GOLD analysis project Ga0111218, IMG submission 80369) | Planctomycetes bacterium DG_20 | reverse complement strand
CGCCTGCCGCGAGGCCGGCTACCGCACCTCCTACGTCGGCAAACTCCACCTGGCCGGCACCAACAGCAACTGGACCACGGGCGAGGAGTTCTGGGTCCATCCCGACCTGCGGGCCGGGTTCGAGGACTTCTTCGGCTTCGACCTCTCGAACCACTACTACAACACGCACTACTGCACCGGCGGAACGTGCAGGGGCATCAGGATCGAAGGGCACCAGACCGACGGCCTGACGGACCTGACGCTGGAGTACCTTCGCGAGACGGCCGTTCCGTCGGGCCGGCCGTGGTTCCACGTCTTGAGTTACGAGGCCCCGCATCCGGGCGGCGGAAACGGAGAGAACCGTTACATGCCGTTCCCCTCGCCGCCCGAGTTCGAGGCCCTGTTCGACCCCGCCGACCTTCGCCTTCGCCCGAACGTCGCCGACCCTGCCGGCGAGCAGGTCCGCCGCGCGACGGCCGGCTACTATGCCATGGTCGCCCAACTCGACCACAACATCGGGCGCGTGCTCGACCTGCTGGAGCAGGCCGGCCAGGCGGACCGGACGCTCGTCGTCTTCCTCTCGGACCACGGCGAGATGCTGGGGAGCCACGGCCGCTTTCACAAGGAGGTCGCGTACGATGAGTCCATCCGCATCCCGCTCATCCTGCGTCTGCCCGGCGTGATTCCCGCGGGCGCCCGGTACTCCGGGATCGTAAGCGGCATCGACATCTACCCGACCTGCGCGGCGCTCTGCGGCGTCGCGGCGCCGCCCGACGTGCAGGGGCTCGACCAGTCTGCGGCCGTCTGCGGACGGGCAGGGCCGCCGCGCGCCGAGGCCCTCATCCAGTGGCTCGGCGAAACGCGGTACGGCTGGGGCGACTACCCCTACCGCGCCATCCGCACGGCCAGGTGGACGTACGGCGTGAGTTCCGCCGACGCGAACGACCGCCACGGCGGCATCTTTCGCCTGCTCTTCGACAACGAGCGGGACCCGTATCAGTTGGAGAACCTGTTCGGCCGTCCCGAGGCCAGGGACGTTCAGCGCGACCTGCACGCGCGGCTGTGCAATGCGGTTCGCGAATCCGGAGAGGACCTGCCCGACTTCGTGGCGGAGGTAGCGGGGGAACTCGGCGTGTGACCCCCCTGATTGGCCGCGCGGCGGCCTTCCCAGGCCGCCGCGTAGGCGGTCTACGCCTGTTCCTGGTGGCCCGGGAAGGCCACCAGGCGCACAAAAAGGTGAAGTACCGTTATAGGATTAGGCGGGCACGAAACCCCGGATTTTCCTGTTTGCCTTCCCGGCGGGTAGTACGTACAATCTTCATAGACGATACGTATTGGAGGGCGGGCCCATGCGCAAGTTGACGCTCAGCGCCGACGACGAGACAGTGAAGCAGGCGAAGCGGATCGCCGCCAGGCACAGGACCAGCGTGTCGGCCATGTTTGCCCGGTTCGTTCGCCGCATGGCTCGAGGCAAAGAGGAGGCGGACGACATCCCGGCCGATTCCATCGCCTCCCGCGCGACGGGGTTCGTCGCCCTTCCCAAGGGCAAGACACCGCGCGATGTCGTTACCGAGTCGCTGATGGAGAAGCACGGGGTCAAGCCATGAATGTGTTCATCGACACTAATGTGTTGATCGACGTTCTCATCGAGAGGCAGCCCTTTGTCGCCGAGTCGCGGAAGGTGTGGTTCCGTGCCGAGCGAGCCAAGGTCCGGGGCATGGTGTCCGTTTTGACTTTCGCGAACGTGTACTACATCGTCCGCAAGGTCCGCGGGCCCCAAGCAGCCATGTCGATGATGACGATGCTGCGCGACACCTTTGCGCCGGTGCCCCTGGACGAGCAGATTCTGAATCAGGCGATGGACGCCGCGTTCTCGGACTTCGAGGACGCCATCCAATACTACAGCGCCCTTCGGGCGGACGCGCAGTGCCTGCTCACCCGTAACCCGGATCACTTTCCGCGGTCCCATCTGGACGTGCTCTCGCCGACGGAGTTCCTGGCGGCGCACGCGTTCGAGTGATTCCGGCCGGTCGCCTTGGGGCGTTTTCAGATTGCGAGGGGCGCGGGCAAAGCATAGCGCGGCGGGTCGGGAGACCCGCCGCGCACGTTGTGAAACAGCCTCCAAACAAGTGCTACAGGCCGCGCTGCGGACGAACGCGGTGGGTCGGGAGTACCCACCGCGCAAAGCCTATGTCCGGGCGCTCAGCCCCGTTCCATCCGCGACTCGGTCTGCCACATGTCGGCGTTCGTGCCGATGCGGGCCTTGACCGTTTCGGTGGCGGCGGAGAGGGCTGCGAGCGTCGAGGCGCCCAGGTGCAGGTCGCCGGCCACCGCGTTCTCGGCCACCTGCCGCACGCTTCGCGCCCCGGCGACGACGCTCGTCACCCCGGGCTGGGCGAGCAGCCACGCGAGCGCCATGCGGCCCATGGGCTGGCCGGCCCCGTCGGCGATGCGGCGGAGGCGGGCGATGGCCTCGAACGTTTCGGCCTCGCACCCCGGCTCGTCGTGGCGCGCCTGCGGCCGGTGCTTCGAGAACAGCCGCGTGCGGGCCCGCCCCTGCGGCACGTCGTCGGCCGAGGCGAACTTGCCCGTCAAGAGGCCCTGGCACAGCGGGCTGTAACACAGGATGCCGATGTCGTGCTCCATGCACACGGGTGCGACCTCGTGCTCGATGGGCCGCCACAAGAGGCTGTAGCACACTTGGTTGGTCTCGGCGCGGCCGAGCGAGGCGAGTTCCTCGAGGTAACTGGCGCCGAAGTTCGAGACGCCGATGGCGCGGATCTTGCCCTGCCGTTTCAGCCGCTCCATCGCGCCGAGCGTCTCGGCCAGCGGCACGTCGGGCCGCGGCCAGTGGATCTGCAGGAGGTCGATCGCGTCGGTCCCCAGCAGCCGCAGGCTCGTCTCGCACGACGCGATGACCTGCTCCGGCGCCAACTGGTCGCCGGGGACCTTCGTGGCCAGGATGACGTCGTCGCGGACATCCGCGAGGGCCCGTCCGACGAGTTCCTCGGATTCGCCGCCGCCGTACCCCGGGGCGGTGTCGAAGAAGGTGATGCCTGCCTCCACGGCGGCGCGGAGCGTGGCCAGCGACGCGTCGCGGTCCTGGTCGCCCCAGGTGGCGTCGCCGATGAGCGCCCAGCAGCCGAGGCAGACGGTCGAGACCTTCATCTCGGTCCGGCCGAGTTGGCGGTACTCCATCCGTCGGGTCCTTTCTGCGGTGATTCGCCGGGCCATTGTAGGCATCGGGCCCCCGGCCCGCAAAGAGAACTACCCGTTTGAAAGGCGACGCGGGTGGTGTAGAATACGCGGTCGCCGTCGCGCCTGGGAAAGGACCGGGGCAGGGCGGCCAAGGCTCGGGCCGCTGCGCTGCTGTCTCGACGGGGTGACGGACGTTGACCTCCTCGCGTATAATGGAGGCGGTCGGCACAGAGCGGCACGGCCTTCGCGCGAGACGGCGTGCCGCCGGGCAACAGGGCGCCCTCGCCCGAGCGCATGGCGGCGGTCGCCGGGCGAGCGGCCGAATTCAGCATCACGGCAACGACGGGCGGCTGGCGAATGAACGAGCGAGTCAGGCGGCTGCGGGCGCTGAGCGTCGAGACCAGGCCCTACCTCTCGTCCGAGCGGGCGGAACTCGTCACGGCGTTCTACAAGAGCGGCGAGATCGAGAAGGTCTCCGTCCCCGTCGGGCGGGCCCTCGCCTTCCGCCACATCATGGAGCACCGGACGATCTACATCGGCGAGGGCGAACTCATCGTCGGCGAACGCGGCCCGGCACCCAAGGCCACGCCCACCTATCCCGAACTCTGCTGCCACAGCCTCCAGGATTTCCAGGTCCTCGCCACCCGCGAGCGGACGCCCTTCCAGGTCAGCGACGAGGTCCGCCGCGTCTACGAAGAGGAGATCATCCCCTTCTGGTCGGGCCGGACCATCCGCGAGCGGCTGTTCTCGCGGATGACCGACGCGTGGCACCAGGCCTTCGAGGCCGGCGTCTTCACCGAGTTCATGGAACAGCGGGCCTTCGGCCACGCCATCCTCGACGACAAGATCTACCGCCACGGCTTTCTGGACTTCAAGCGCCGCATTGCCGCGCACCGCGAGCGCCTCGACCCGCTGAGCGACCCTCGGGCCTTCGACAAGGACGAGGAACTGAAGGCGATGGCCATCTGCGCCGACGCCCTCATCCGCTTCGCCGAGCGCCACGCCGAGAAGGCCCGGGAACTGGCCGAGGCCGAGACCGACCCCACCCGCCAAGCCGAGTTGCTGGCCATCGCCGAGGTCTGCTCCCGCGTGCCCGCCCACGCCCCGCGGACCTTCCGCGAGGCCCTCCAGAGTTACTGGTTCGTCCACCTGGGCGTCGTCACGGAACTCAATACGTGGGACTCCTTCAACCCCGGCCGCCTCGACCAGCACCTCGCCCCGTTCTACGCCCGCGAGACGGCCGCCGGCACGCTCACCCGCGAAGGGGCGATGGAACTGCTGGAGTGTTTCTGGATCAAGTTCAACAGCCAGCCCGCCCCGCCCAAGGTGGGCGTGACCGAGGAGCAGAGCGGCACGTACCAGGACTTCGCCCTCATCAACACCGGCGGCGTCAGGCCCGACGGCTCCGACGCCGTCAACGAGATCTCGTACCTGATCCTCGACGTGGTCGAGGAGATGCAGTTGATCCAGCCCTCGGCCTGCGTCCAGGTGAGCGCGAGGAGCCCGGAGCGGTTCCTCAAGCGCGCCTGCGAGGTCGTCCGCACCGGCCTCGGCCAGCCCTCCATGTTCAACACCGACACCATCGTCCGCGAGATGCTCTACGCCGGCAAGAGCCTGGCCGACGCCCGCGCCGGCGGCCCCAGCGGCTGCGTTACCGTCAGCGCCTTCGGCAAAGAGTCGTGCACCCTCACAGGCTACATGAACTGGCCGAAGATCGTGGAACTGGCCTGCTACGACGGCGTGGACCCGAACTCGGGCAAACGGATCGGCCCCCCCACCGGCGACCCGCGGACCTTCGGCTCCTTCGAGCAGTTCTTCGAGGCCTACCGGCGCCAACTCGCCCATTTCCTCGACACCAAGATCGCCGGCAACAACTTCATCGAACGCCTCTACGCCACCGCCATGCCCGCCCCCTACATGTCGATCCTCATGGACGACTGCATCGTGAAGGGACGCGACTACCACGACGGCGGCGCACGCTACAACCCCACTTACATCCAGGGCGTCGGCCTCGGCACCGCCACCGATGCCCTGACGGCCGTCAAGTACCACGTCTACGACAAGAAGACCCTCTCGATGGACGACCTTCTGGCCGCCATGCAGGCCAACTTCGACGGACGCGAGGACCTCCGCCTCGCCCTCGCCCGCGGCACCCCCGCCTACGGAAACGACGACGACTATGCCGACGAGGTGGCCCAGCGCCTCTTCAACGCCTACCACGACCTCCTGAACGGCCGGCCCAACACCAAGGGCGGCCAGTACCGCGTCAACCTCCTGCCCACCACCGTCCACATCTACTTCGGGGCCGTCACCGGCGCCCTCCCTAACGGACGCAGGGCCGGCACGCCCGTCTCCGATGGCATCTCGCCCACCCAGGGCGCCGACGTCAAGGGACCGACGGCCGTCTTCAAGTCGGCCGCCCGCATCGACCACTCCCGCACCGGCGGCACGCTCCTGAACATGAAGTTCAGCCCGCAGGTCCTCGCCGGCGACGGCATCGTCCACCTGGCCGCACTCGTCCGGTCCTACTTCAGCCTCGACGGACACCACGTGCAGTTCAACGTGGTCGATGGTGACACGCTGCGCGCGGCCCAGGAAGACCCCGAGGCCTACCGCAACCTCATCGTCCGCGTGGCCGGCTACAGCGACTACTTCGTCGACGTCGGCCGGGCCCTCCAGGACGAAATTATCTCGCGAACCGAGCAGCAAACGCTGTAAAGTCCGCTCACATCGCCCTGTTCTCCCACACTGTCCGCAAGGATGGAGCCGGCGCGCATGCCCATGGAGTTGACCGACACCGACCGCCGGATGCTCGACGGCGCCTGTGGCGAAGGCCCCCGCCTCGCCATGCGCATCATGGTCCGATGGGCCGAGGCCTGCGGCGCCGGCGAACTCATGGACGTCGCCCAGGCCCACATCGACGGCTGCGGCCTGCTGAGCCAGGCGGGACTCGAGTTCGCCGAGACCCTCGCCGCACGCGGCGCCCGCGTCGCGGTCCCCACCACGCTGAACATGGGGCCGCTCGACCTCCAGAACTGGCGCCGGTTCGGCGTGCCCGAGACGTTCGCCGCCATGGCCGTCCGCCAGGCCCAGGCCTATACCCGCATGGGCTGCATCCCCACGTGGACCTGTGCGCCGTACCAGGGGTACCTCACGCCGCGCTTCGGCCAGCAGATCGCCTGGGGCGAGTCCAACGCCGTCGCCTACGCCAACTCGGTCCTCGGCGCCAGAACCGAGATGTACGGCGACTACATCGACATCTGCGCCGCCGTCACCGGCCGCGTGCCCCGGCAGGGGCTCCATCTCGCGGAGAACCGCAAAGGCGAGGTCCTCGTCCGGCTGGTCGGATTCGAGCCGGCCGCCCTCTGCGACGACGCCTTCTGGCCCGCCTTCGGCCATCGGCTCGGGCCGCTGGCCGGCGACCGCGTGCCCGTCATCGAGGGCCTGCCCGCCGACGCGACCGACGACCAGTTGAAGGCCCTGTGTGCGGCCGCGGCCTCGTCCGGCGCGGTTGCGCTCTTTCATGCCGTCGGCCTCACGCCCGAGGCCCCGACGCTGGCCGAGGCGTTCCAGGGCGGCGAGCCCGAGGAGACCTTCGACGTCCGCCCCCCCTCGACGTCCGCCCCGCCGACGTGGCGGCCGCCGCACGCGACCTCTCGACCGCCGACGAAGGCTCTCCCGTCGACGCCCTTCTGGTCGGGTGCCCGCACTTCTCCTACGCCGAGTTCCGCCGCCTGGCCGACCTCGTCCGGGACGCCGGCGCGAGGTCGCGCGTCCCCTTCATCGTCATCACGTCGACGCAGTCGCACGCCCTCGCGTTGCGGGGCGGCTTCCTCGATGCGCTCGCCGACTTCGGCGTCCGCATCACCCTCGACACGTGCATGTTCCACACGCCCATGCTCTCGCCCCAGGCGAAGGTCGTGATGACGAACTCCGGCAAGTGCGCCTACTACGCCCCCGGCGAACTCGGCGTGAAGGTCGCCTTCGGGTCTCTGGCCGACTGCGTTCGCTCGGCCGTCGAGGGACGCGTCGTCCGGGCCGGCCCCCCTGTGACCGGGACGGCCGAGAAGGGCTCCCCCAGTCCCGAACGCTCCGCCACACCCGAAGGCTCCCCCAATGCCGAGCGCGGCAGGTCTGCGGACCCGCCGCGACCCTCGCGCCGCAAGCGCGGTGGTTCGGGAGAACCACCGCGCAAGGCGCCAGCCGGGCCGCCCAGGCGATTGACTGGCAGGGCCGTCGTCCCCGGCGAGGCCCAAGGCGCGGCCCTGGTGTCCGCGGAGCCCTTGAGTTTCTGGGGCGGCCTCAACACCGCCACGGGCGAGATCGTCGACCGCCGGCACGAACGCTCCGGCCAGGTCGTCACCGGGCGCGTTTTCGTCCTGCCCGGCGGAAGGGGCTCCAGCACGGCCAGCGCGTCTCTCCTGGAGAGCATCCGGGCGGGCACCGCCCCCGCCGCCATCATCACCGCCAGGACCGAGCCTGTCCTCGCCCTCGGGTCCATCATCGCCGACGAACTGTACGGCCGGTCGGTGCCCATGGTCGTCCTCTCGGAGGAGGCGTTTCGCTCCATCCGGGACGGAGACCGCCTCACGGTCGAGCCCGACGGCACCGTGACCGTGAGTTCGTCGGGCGAAGAGTAGCACTGTGAGGCTACTTTCCGCGCGGCGGTTTTCCCAGGCCGCCGCGAACGGGCCTCGCGATGCTTCCTGGCGGCCTGGGAAGTTCACCCGCCAGGGCGGGGCCGCCAGGCGGACACAAGAAGCCAGGTCCGCGGGAACAGAGGAGGCACCATGCAGGTCCTCGATGCCGCAGACGTTCGCCGCGCCCTGCCCATGGCCGACGCCATCGAGGCCATGAAGGCGGCCTTTGCCGCGCTCTCAAGCGGACGGGCCGTCGTGCCCGAGCGCATCCACCTCGCCGTCGGGCCGCACGACGGCGTAAGCCTCGTCATGCCCGCCCGCGTCGATGACGCCGGCGGCCAGACCGTGGCGGTGAAGGTCATCTCGCTCTTTGACCGCAACGCCGAGCGCGGCCTTGCGCGGGTCCAGGCGGCGGTCCTGGTGCTGGAGGCCGAGACCGGCCGGCCCGTCGCGCTCCTGGAGGGCGCCGCGCTGACGGCCATCCGCACGGGCGCCGCCTCCGGCGCCGCCACCGACCTCATGGCGCGGCCCGACAGCCGGACGGCGGCCATCCTTGGCGCAGGCGTCCAGGCCCGAACGCAACTCGAGGCCGTCTGCACGGTCCGCCCCATCGAGACCGTGTGGGTGTACGACCCGGCGGCGGGGGCGGCCGAGGCGCTCGTGGCCGAGATGGCCGGCCGCGGGCCCGTCCCGGCCGACGTCCGCCACGCTGCCGACGCCCGCGAGGCCGTGACCGGGGCCGACATCGTCTGTGCCGCCACGACGTCTCACGCGCCCGTCTTCGCCGACGCCGACCTGAAGCCGGGCGCCCACGTCAACGCCATCGGGTCCTACCAGCCGCACGTCCAGGAGGTGCCGCCCGAGACCGTCGTCCGCGCCCGCGTCGTCGTCGACAGCCGCCGCACCGCCCTGGCCGAGACGGGCGACCTCATCCAGCCTATCCGCGCCGGCCTCATCACGGCCGACCATGTCCGGGCCGAACTGGGGGAACTCGTCCTCGGGCGGGCCAAGGGAAGGACGTCGGACGACGAGATCACCCTCTTCAAGGCCGTCGGCATCGCCGTCCAGGACGCCGTTGCCGCCCGCGCCGCGCTCGCGCGTGCCGAACAACTGGGCCTCGGCCAGCAGGTCCGGTGGTGAACTGCGGTATTCCAGAGCAGCCCAGCGCGGCGGGTCGGGAGACCGCCGCGCAAAGCACACAAGCAGGCGTGAACTGCTCTAATCCTGCAGCCTTCGACGCTTCGAGTGCAGGATGAGCCGCCGGAGGGCCTCCACGTCCTTCGCCCGGCGCCACCGGCGGTCGAAGTGCGAGTCCTGGGCGATCTCCGCCACGGCCGCCAGGGCACGCAAATGGTAGTTGCGCTCGTCCTTCGACCCGATGAGAACGAACACCGTCCGTACCGGCTCAGCGTCGGGCGTAAACGGGGTGCCCTCGCGGATTCGCGCCAGCAGCACGTCGAACCGCCCCGTGCCTTCCACCACGATGTGCGGGATGGCCAGGCCGGGCCGGATCACGGTGGACGAGAGTTCTTCCCGCTCCTCGAGCAGGCGCAGGATCTCGGCGGGCGGCAGGTCCAGCCGCCAGGCGAGTTTCTCGGCGACCGACCGAAACAGGTCGTCTCTCGACACGGCGCCTTCCAGGTCGAGGATGACGCAGTCGCGCACGAGGCGGTCGAACCGGTCGTCGACGCCGCCGTCGCGCGTCCGCACGATCTGGGCCAGTTCCGCCTCCAGGTCGTGACCCCCAAGCGTGCGCGAGGCGATCCGCTGCGCCAGGTGCGCCAGCGCCGACTCCCGCGCCACACGCGTCTTGGCGTAAAGCGCGTACCACACCATGCCGGTGCCGAGAATCCCGCCGGCCACCAGCAGCGGCAGGCTCCCCAGTTCGATCAGAAGAAACACGTAGGCCACGATCCCCGCCGCATGAAGCCACGGGTACAGCGGCGACCGGAACTTCGGCTGGTACGTCGCCACGCGGCTCTCGCGCAAAAGGATCAGCGCCACGATGCTGAATCCGAACAGCAGGATCTTCATCGCCGACGCCGACTTGATGAACAGCGCCAGGTCCATGAACAACGAGGCGCCGATGAACGCCGCCGTGAACAGAATCGCGTAATGGGGCGTGCCCCGCCGCTCGCCCACCCGGCCGAAGAACCCCGGCAAGAGACCGTCGCGGCTCATGGCCATCGGCGTGCGCGACGCCGCCAGGATGCCGGCATTCGCCGTGCTCACAAACGCCAGAATCGCCGCCGCCGACATCGCCACCAGGCCCACCTTCGGCCACAGCGCCTCGCCGCCCAGCGAGATCGGCGTCAGCGAGCCCGAGAGCACATCGCCCGGCACCACGCCCACCGTCACAAGGGTCACGGCAACGTACGCCACGGCGACCACGGCGCCGGACACGAACATTCCCAGGGGGAGATTGCGGCCGGGGTCCTTCACCTCCTCCGCCACGCTCGCCACCTTCGTCAGGCCGCCGAACGAGACGAAGGCCATCGCCGCCCCCACCATCACGGCGTTCACGCCGTGCGGCAAGAGTGGCGTGTAGCGGCTCGCCTCAATCTTGCCCATGCCTGCCACGACGTAGCCGCAAAGCAGCACGAGGAGGACCGCCACGAGCCCAATCTGGAGCCGGCCCGCGTGCTTCGCTCCCCACAGGTTGACCAGCGTGAACAGGACGCAAAAGCCCAAGGCCACCAGCCGCGCCTCCAGCAGGCTTAAGCCCGGCCACAACAGCCGCGCAAACGCTCCCAGCCCGAGCAGGGCGAACGCCGTCTTCAGCGCCAGCGACGCCCACGCCGCCACACCGGCCAGCATCCCGAACGTCGGGCCCAGGCTGCGGTCAACGAAGAAGTAATCTCCCCCGGTCTTCGGAAGGGCGGTGGCCAGTTCCGCCTTGCTCACCAGTGCGGGGAGCAACAGCACGGCCGCCAGAAGATACCCCAGAAACACACCGGGACCGACCAGCGCGTACAGGATACCGGGCAGCACGAAGAGCCCGGAACTGATCATCGCCCCGGTGCCGATGCAGAAGATGTCCAGGAACCCCAGGTCCTTCTTCAGCGGCACGGTCTTCTCCCGCAGCCGGTCTGTTGACCTTGTCCGCTCGCAATTGAGCCTACCCGGATTCGTGGCCGATAGACAGCCAAAACCGGGCGGGCCCGGACTGCCGCGCAACCACGGGTGCCACGGCTGGCTTGTCCAGCCGCGCTGAGACGGCCGCAGCGCGGTTTGAACGGGTGCGCGGCGGGCCTGCGCACCCGCCGCCCCGTTGGGCCGCGTTTCCGCGGGATGCCCTTCCCAGGCCACCACCCCCGATGCCGCCAGCAAGAGGTCGGAATCGGGGTTGCTGATCCCCAGGGCTGTGATAGAATCGCCGGAGAGGGCCACGACCGTCGTGGGCAGGAGTTCATCCGGGACATCCCGGGCAACTGGTACAATCATGGCAGGAACCCCGCGACGGTCGCGGGGAGAGAGGTCAACCAGGAAATGTCGGCTAAGGACAAGATGAAACAACTATTGCTTTTGATGTTGGCCCTCATGGTTGGAAGTGCTTGCAGCGCCGCAACAACGAAGGCTACTTTTTATCTGTCCCCTAAAGGCTCCGACGACTGGTCCGGGACATTGTCCGAGCCCGACGCACAGGGAACTGATGGTCCTTTCGCGACGCTGGAGCGTGCGCGCGACGCAGTTCGGGATTTGAAAAAGAGCAAGTCGACGGACATCGTTGTTCTGGTTCGCAAGGGAACCTACCAGCTAGAGAAGACCGTTGTGTTCGGTCTGGAGGATTCGGGAGAGGGCAACTCGACCGTCACCTATGCCGCCTATCCCGGCGAGAAGCCTGTGTTCAGTTCGGGACGGGAAATCAAAGGTTGGAGCGAAGTTGCCGGCACGCTTCCGGGGCTGCCCAAGGAGGCGCGCGGAAAGGTGTGGATGACGGACGTTTCCGATCGCTTCCTCACGCTCTATGATGCTGAGGGGCCGCTGCCGCGAGCGCGGTCGGCCGGTTTCATGCCGTTGAAGGGCGGCAGTCGCAACAATCTCCATTTCCCAGAGGGCAGATTGAGGAACTGGCCGAATGTGGAAGATGTGGAGATTGTCGTCCGTCCCTATCACGCATGGGTTGTCAATATCCTGCCGTTGGTGTCGGTTGACGAGGAGAAGCAGATCGCCCGCACGTCGATCCCGGCAACTTATGTGATGGATGAGCTCAAATACTTGGCAGGGACTGAGTCGTGTTGGGTTGAGAATGTGCTGGAGGCGCTCGATGAGCCGGGCGAGTGGGTCTTGAATACGAAGGAGGGCAGGCTCTACCTGTGGCCGAGAAGCAAGACATCGCCCAAGGGCATTATGGCACCCTTGTTGCAGGAATACGTCCGCGTGGAAGGCCGTGTTGATAAGAAGGGGCCGAAGGACATTCCTGTACGCAATCTGTGCTTCCGCGGCCTTACGTTCGTGCATGGCGAGCGCGATTCGTTGACGATGGATGACAAGGGTCTTCAACACGATTGGGAGATGCACGACAAGGCCAACGCCATGGTGCGCCTGCGCGCCACTGAGAACTGCGTCATCGAGAGGTGCCACTTTGCTCGCAGCGGTGGGACTGCGATTCGGGTGGATCTGCATGGGCAGCAGAACCGGATTGTCGGCAATCACATTGAACATATCGGGGGAACCGGCGTTCTGTTGTGCGGCTACGGTCCGGGAACCAAGGATGTCAACCATCACAATTTAGTTTATAACAACCATATCCATCATACCGGCCAAGTCTATTCGCATTCTCCGGGCGTGTTTGTGTGGCAGAGCGGCGAGAACCGCGTGGCAAACAATTCGATCCACCACACGCCCTACGCAGGGATGATCATCTCCGGCGTGATGACCCAGTTCTTCGGGAAGAACGATGGCAGCCGGGAGCTGGCTCGAACGATCCGGTGGCATGAAGTGGGTGGCAAGCCGGGCAAATGGAAGCCGGATCGGGTCAGGCCGTTTCTGCATTCACACGACAATCTCATTGAATACAACGAGATTCACCATGCGATGGAGCAACTCGCCGACGGCAACGGAATCTACATTCGCGGGGCGGGCGCGGGGAACATAATCCGCCGCAACTATATTCACCATCTTCTCGCTCCTGTTATTATGCAGTCCGCCATCCGAACGGACGGAGGGCAGCGCGATACGCTGATCGCGGAGAATGTCATCTACAAGTGTGTTTCGCACGGTATCCATCTTAAGTTGAATAACCGTGCGGAGAACAACATCATTGTCGATCTCATCGAACCCACGCACAGGGGCAAGAAGGCCCCAGTCTGTTTCTTTAGACTGCGCGAAGGGCCGATGACGGGCGGTTCGATCCGGCGGAATGTCCTCTATGATACAGGGAGCCGTGGCACGTTTTTCGATCAAGGCGAGAATCCTCGGCTTCCGGCGGCGTGGGCCAAGGACGGCGACACGGATTACAACATTTACTATTGCGCAGGAGATCCCCAATTGGGCCAGAAAGCGCTTGAGAAGGCGCAGCGCGATGGAATCGACGCCCACAGCCTGGCCGTCGATCCACTCTTTGTTGATCCGGAGAATGGCGACTTCAGGTTCAAGCCGGGATCACCCGCGCTGAAAATGGGCATTGTCCCGATTGATCTGTCGAAGGTCGGCCTGAGAAACTGAGTGTGGGATTCGGATTTGACGGAACGGTGATGATTTATATGGCGCCTATGCTCACGGGCAGGCCTGTCATGAAACTCTGAAGACATTCGTAGAGGTTCTTGAGCCGCTCAAAGCCGCCAGTTCTGAAAACTGCGACGTCACCTCGGTGAAGAATCTCGGCGACAACCTGTGGCAGGTCAACATTGAAGGCCACCAGTGGTCGAAGGCTCAGTCCGTATCCTTGCGTATCACCGCTGACAGGTTTCCTTGGCGGCCAGTCATCCCTGCCAGATGCAACTGCATCACGAGATGCAGCGGAAGTCCGGATCGATGCCGAATGACTACGACCGTGTCCGCGACGTGGTGAAGGCGTTTGGCTATACGGCGCACACCCGGGCTTACTTGTAAGCCACGCCGCCCTGCGTCATAATGCGTCGGTTCCCAGGTGCGGTCCGTGTTGGAGGCCCGGCCCATGAAGCCTTCCCTGGCGCTGTCCGTTCTGGTTCCCCTCGTCGCGACGTGGCTTTTGCCGGAGACGTCCGCCGCCGCCGAGGCCGCCAACCTCATTGCCAACGGCGGCTTCGAGGACGGCACCTCCGGATGGACGACCGCACCCGAGCATTCCCTCGTGACCGAGACGGGCGCGGCCCGCTCCGGGGCGGCGTGCCTGACGGGCGAGGTCACCCGGCCGAACCAGGCCCTGCGGCTGGTGCGCGAGGTGCCCGTCAAGGCAGGCAACCTGTACGAGTTCACCGTCTGGGCGCGGGCCACCAACCGGACCAAACTCGTCCTGTGGGCCTGGCTGCCCGGCGTGAAGGAGCGGCGGATGATCGCCGCGTGGCAGGACGTGCCCCGCCAGTGGAAGCGGTTCGCCGTACCGCTTGCCGTCCGCACGAGCGGCACCGCCAAACTCGAACTCATCGCCCCGTCGTCGTTCGGTGCGCCGCCCGGCCGCATCTGGATCGACGATCTCTCGCTTGCCGAGACCCGGATGCCGCCCCTCACGCCCGTCTCCAAGGGCGTCGGCTTCAACGACGAGCCCGCCATGGCCCTGGCCGCCGACGGCTCCGCCTACGTGGCCTGGAACAGTTTCCGCGACGGCGCCGATTCGGTCCAGGTCGCACGCTACGTGCCGGGCGAGAAAGACCTCGAGCCCGCCGGCGCCTGGCAGATCGCCGGTGGAAAGGGCACCTACGTCCTCGGCATCCGCGCCGTCGCGGCGGGCGACAGCGTCGTCGTGCTGTATGCCGCCGAGGTGAAGGGGAACTGGGACATCCACGCCGCCGCCTGCACGCCCGACGGCCCTGCCGCCCCCGTCACGGTCGGCAGCCACCCCGCCGTGGACGTCAAGCCCGCCGGCGCCTGGCGCGACGGAACGCTCTGGGTGGCGTGGGAATCGAACCGCAGCGGCGTGCGGCAAATATTCGCGGCGCCGGTCTCGGGCAGGGCGGCGTCGGAACCCGTGGCCGTCAGCCGCGCCGACGCCTCCGCCTATGGGCCTTCGGTGGCGATCCTCGGCAGCGGCGAGGTCTGTGTCGCGTGGCACGCCTTCTCGGACGGCAGTTACGACGTGTTCCTGCGCCGGCGGGCCGCCGACGGGTCGTGGAAAGGCGAGACGCGCCTCACCCGCGCGGCGTCCATCGATCGCCATCCCGTGCTGGTCGCGCGGGGCGACGACCTGTGGGTCGTCTACGAGAACGCCCTGACAGAGCGGTACGACATCGGCAGGACGAACCGCCGGCGGCTCATCGTCGCGAAGGTCACGGCGGAGGGCCTGCGGACGCCGAAGGACTACGCCGCCTCGCCGCTCTACACCCAGCGGTGCGAGGGGCCGGCGGCCGCCTTCGACGCCGGCGGACGGCTGTGGCTCGCGCTGCTGAGGCCCCTGCCGCCGCGGGCCGGCTGGGATGCCGCCGTCACGTGCCTGGCCGGCGGCGGATTTCTCGCGCCCGCGCCGCTTTCGGCCCAGAAGGGGATGGACCGGCCCCCCTGCCTGGCCCTGTGCGGCGACCGGGCGCTGGTGGCGTTCCAGGCCGACGATATCCCGCGGACGTGGTCGGAACTGGACCGGACGCTCGAGGCCGCCAGCGACGTCTTT
>Ga0111218_1025_pt1 | contig 16049 bp, 10 predicted proteins | sample DeeMarSWOR152_54_FD_80369 | JGI IMG/M metagenome (GOLD analysis project Ga0111218, IMG submission 80369) | Planctomycetes bacterium DG_20 | reverse complement strand
CGATGACTTTCGCGTGGACGTGGACGACGCGTTTGGCGACGGCCTCAAGGAAGGCATACGGGTCCTGGCCGGCCATGAAGACGTTCCCGGTGTCGGGATTGCAGTTGAAGTAGGGCGACTCGACAAGGTTAAGGATTTCCAGGTACGTTTTCAGCCGGACGGTGTAGACCTGGTGCGGCTCAAGCGCGATGTGCACCTTGTGGCGTTCGGCCACGGGAAGAACGCGCCGGAGCGTGTAGGAGATGACGTCGAAGGCTTGGCGCTTGGACATCCAGCCGGGGACGACCCCTTCGTCCGTGCACACGCATGTGGCGCCGAGCGCATCGGCGTACTCGACGGCGCGCGTGAGGAAAGGAATGCTCACTTCGGGCTGCGCCATGGGGGAATGGGCACTCACCGCGCTGACCTTCAGCCCGAAACTCCGGACGGTGTCGCGTACCTCGAGCGGATCCCGTTCCATGCTGATGGCGGAGTAGTAGCCGGCCTCGCAGAGGAGGTCGCGCCCGTTGAGCATGTTCAGTTCGCAGCAGCGGTAGCCTTGGCGCCGGACGGCGTCGAGGGCGTACTCGAGCGGCTTGTCCGCGTGGCGGAACGCCTCCGTGTTCAGCCCGACCTGGATATCAGCCATCGTGCCCTCCCCTCGTGTTCGCTGGCCCACGCGAGGTGCCTCCATCGGGGCTGTCTTGTCAGCCCTTACCGCCCGCCGATTGTCCACTCCCGCAACTTCGGCGTCAATGGCCAACCGTCCGCACAGGCACGAAGTCGCCGGCAGTGCCGAACGGACAGTGTCAGAGGTCCGCGATGAAAGGTGCTTCCGCTGTTCACCGAAGCCGGGGCCCACGCCTCAATTGCGGTCGCCCGTCCCGATTCCCGCATGCGCCTTCCACGGCCACGCCGCGGCTTCTCTCTGCCCCGTGTCCCACAGCGCGTCCGCCTTGGCGAGGTCTCTCCAGTGCCGAGCCGTCGCTGCTGCCACCGGCTGGACGGCCTGCCTCAGGGCGTCAAGGGCGAGGCCCAGTTCGGTGGAGTCTTCACCACCGTCGAGCGATCCGCTCGCGCGCAGGGATGCGTATTTCGCGACCAGGGATTCGGCCTTCTCCCGGCTATCCGCCAGGCGTTTGGCCCGTCCCGGGAACAGGATCGGGTGGTCGTCGAACACCCGGGAACAGGATCGGGTGGTCGTCGAACAGGCGGCGGCGGATCAGCCCGATCGCCCCCTCCAGCGTGTAGATGTCCGACAACAGCGCGATCGCGTCGTCTCGAACCTCCTGCAACTGGAACGGCAGGTCAAGCCAGGGCAGTGCAGTCTGCCCCCGCCGGGGCACAGCGGCGGCGACCACGAGCAGTTGCAGCCCTCGGGCGCACAGCGCCGCCTGACCATCGAACACCGTCGTCCTCTCGCTGACGAGCGTGTTGATGTCGATCACCAGCCTGCTCAGGAAGTAGACGTCCCGCACGGCACGACGGACAACGTTCTCGACCGCCTCCTTCGGTTCACCACGCATCCTCTTGCGGGCCGCCTCAGCGACAGCCTCCGCCAACTTGATACGCGGCAATGCCTGGATCGACCGCTCGCCCAGCCACTCGAAGTATGCCTCCTCGGACCCCAGGCTCGCGATGGCCACCACTATCTCTGTGTGTGGGCCGTGCTCCTCTCGCCATCTGCTTGCCTCCTAACCTGGCAGGACAAGGATACCGCCGGTCGCGCCGTCGCGCGTGACAGCATGACGACAATGACAGCATATTCGCCCTACTCAGCACCCCCTACCCTCGGCGCAGACGCCGACCCTTTCTGGGCAGCGCCCATTTCCGCTTCAGATACGGGGAAAGGATGTCATGAATAGCGACGAAGCAGGCCCCCGCTACCACGCTTAAGTCAGGCAGAGACAGGCATTTACGCTTGTCTCTGCTTTCCTTTTTGGGCGGCCGAAAAAGGGGCCCGGGTGCCTATAGGGTTCCATTTGGACCCACGGTTCTTGCGGGACGCCTTCCGGCCTCGAAAACCGACTGCGCTGCCTCAGAACTTGGCGCAGTGGCGCAGAACTGCCCGAGACGGTGCCGGGATGACGACAATACCCGTCGAGACAGCCGGAGGATGCGGAGGCGACAGGGACGGTCTGCCCGGATCGGATACAGCGACCCGCATGAAGGCCACTTCGAGCGGCATCATGGCTCGACAACGGCCCGATGCCACCTCGAACGAGCCGAACAACTGCTGGCATAACCCCCCAGATGTGATACAACCTCTCAAAAGCCCCGCGATGGTCGTGGGCACGAGTTCATTTGGGAAATCTCGAATATAGGATGGCTCACAAGCGGCATGTCTGGCAGACTGGCGGCACGGCGGAGGCCTGAGCGTATGGGCCTTGGCGGTAGCGGCCGCAAGGAAGGGCATGCTTCTGCAAAACGGCAGAAGCATGGCACCCAGCACTTCCGCTTCGGGCAAGGACAATTCGAACACGAACCAGCTGTCAGTCATAACCACACGATATGAGGAGCGACGACATGAGACCACGGTTGAGATTCCTGAGCGACGAGCTTATCGAGCGGATCCTCGACGAGGCGTACAAGCTGCTGGAGACCAAGGGCGTCACGCTGCATCACGAGGCGCTGCTGGCGCGGCTTGCCGAGGCCGGCTGTGGCGTCGACGCCGACAGCAAGTGCGTCCGGATGCCTCGCGAGGTGGTCGAGGGGGCCGTCCGCACGGTGCCGAGCGGGATCGAACTGTGGAACATCGCCGGCGAGAGTCGCTGCGACCTGTCGGGCGACAACGTGCACTTCACGCCCGGCTCCACGGCCATCAAGATGCTGGACGGGGAGACGCACCAGATGCGTCCCGTTTCGACCGACGACATGCTCCGCTGCGGGAAGCTCGTCGAGCAGCTCGATGCGATCGACTACTCCGCCACGGCCGTGGTGCCGGACGACGTGCCGAAGGCCATCGGCGACAGCATTCGTCTGTACGCACTCCTGAAGACCACCAGCAAGGCGATTGTCACCGGCGCGTTCACGATCGAGGGCTTCGACGTGATGGCCGAGATGCACCTGGCCGTGCGAGGCACGCGGGAGGCGCTGCGCGAGAAGCCCTTCACCATCTTCTCGTGCTGCCCCAGCTCGCCGCTGAAGTGGAGCACCACCACGGCCGACAACACCGCCAGGTGCGCCGAGCTGGGCATTCCCGTGGAGTTCATTGCCATGCCGCTGGCGGGGTTGGTCTCGCCGATCTCCCTCATCGGGTGCGTCATCCAGCACACCATCGAGACGCTCAGCGGCATCGTGATCTCCCAGGCCACCTGCCCCGGCGCGCCGATCCTTTACGGCGGTTCGCCCGGTGTGTTCGACATGCGTACGATGGCGGCCACCATCTCGGCCGTGGAGGCGCAGATGATCGATTGCGCCTACATTGAAGTGGGTAAGTACCTTGGCTTGCCCACCCAGGCGTACATCGGCATGAGCGACAGCAAGACCCTCGACGCCCAGGCGGGCTTCGAGTCCGGCGGCGGGTTGTATCTGGCCGGCCTGGCCGGGGTCAACAGCGTCTCCGGCCCGGGGATGCATTACTTCGAAAGCTGCCTGTCACTGGAGAAGCTCGTCTTCGACGCCGAGCTCTGCGCCATGACCCGCCGGCTCGTGGCGGGCCTTGAGCCGCGTGAGGATTTCCCGGCCGACGCCCTGTTCGACGAGCTGCTCCGCGAGAAGACCCTCCTGACGGCCGACCACACGCTAAAGTACTTCCGCCAGGAACACTGCATTCCCGGGCCGGTCATCGACCGGACGCAGCTCCAGGGCCGCCTCGGCGGCGCCCCGGACCTCATGCAGCGGGCCCGCGACGAGGTGGAGGGCCATCTTGCGCGGTACGAGCCGCCGGACGTCCTCTCTCCGGAACAGCGCCGGGATCTGGAAGGTGTCATGACCGCCGCCGCAGGGGATTTCAGTATCGGCTTCTAACGCCACTTTGTCAACTCTACCATTTGGTAGGTTTTCGAGGGCAAGAAACCTCGTTTTTGAGCGAGTATTGCGGGTGGCGACGTCCCGAAACCCGAAGTTGACAAAGTAGCACTAACAGGCCACCGTCTCGCGAAGGGGCGCAGCAAGACGGGCTACCGCTCCTGGCTATCGCCTTTCGCCGAGCGAGCAAACAGGGATGGAACGCTACCCCAGGAAACTGGCATGGGAGCGGCCCCGCACATCAATCACGGTCGCCGGTTCCGACTCCGACGTGACCCTTCCACAGCCGCGCCGCGGCTTCTCTCTGCCCGATTTCCCACCGCGCGTCCCCCTTGGCGAGGTCTCTGTAATACCGGGCCGTAGCCGCTGCCACCGGCTGGACAGCCTCCCTGAGGCCATCAAAGGCAACGCTCATTTGGACGTAGTCTTCACCATCCGCGTCACCATCGGCAAGGGAGGCGTGTCGCGCGTTCACGGGCTGAGGGATAGTAACCGGATTCACGATCTACAAGGCCACCTTGCACCGAGCGGACACCAGATGCCGTTTGCGGCAGTCGATCTTCCGCCGAATCGGACACATCAGCATTCGGCAAGAGGGACAGTGAATGAAGACGCGCCAGTCAGACTCTACTCGCGGCGCGGCAACATTACTGGGGGAAAGGCATGCCTTCTTGCACCGTTGCGCAGCCAACGTGTGAAGGGTTCCAACGATGCTGCCGCGGCAGCATCGTGCGCACGAAAATAGGCGCGCGGACACGGTCTTGCCCGTGACCGTGTACGCCGGCCTACGCCACGCCGGACGAGGTTTCCGCCAAGCGCTACCCGTAAGTCTTCGCCGCATAGACGCTTATGATACTCGGGACACACGGTTCGGGCTAGACCCATCCTCGCCGTATGCCTCCGCCCCGGGCGGCCAGGTGGCACCTCAAAGTGCGAGAATCAGTATGGTAGCGGGGGCCGCTATGTACCCTTTCACATCAGGGCGGCGTTCTGGCAGGACTTTCAGTCTGCTGCCTGAAATGCTCTCGGGCTGGCGCGAGAAGCTCATCAAGGTTGGAGCCAAGGTCGTCACGCACGCCCGGTACGTGATCTTCCAGATGGCGGAAGTGGCAATGCCCAAGCGGCTGTTCCAGGCCATTCTGGAGCGCATTCGACGGCTGCGACTGCCCGAGATGGTGCCGGGATGACCACAACGAAGGATCAGACAGCCGGAGGACGCGAAGGCGATGGGGACGGTCTGTCCGGATCGGCAGCAAAGGCGCGGATGCAGGCCGTTTCGGTCAACAATCATGGCCCGGGGACGTCCCGATGGTCCCTTCACCGAGCCAAGAGAGCGCTTGTTCACTCCCGGGCTCGTGATACAATTACCGAAAAGGCCCGCGATGGTCGTGGGCTCGAGTCCATCCGGGAGATCCCGGATGATTGGAATCCGCTCGTCCAGGCGGTAAGATTCAACGCGACTGGGACCGGAGGTTCCGGTACCGCCGCGTGTCGACGCGGCTCGGTGGTTGGACCCCGGTCTCCGGTCGAACGGGCGGTCATGATCGTGGTGCGCTGTCCACGACTTGCGCACCGCAGCCCCTCAGGAGAGCGCCATGAACGGTCGACAGCGGCTCACCGCCACGCTCAGCCACGAGCAGCCGGACCGCGTGTGTGTTGACTTCGGCGCGACGTTCGTCACCGGCATGCACGTCTCCATCGTCGACAGGCTCCGCAAGGCCGTGCTCGGCGACACGGGCCACCGCGTGAAGGTCGTCGATCCGTACCAGATGCTCGGCGAGGTCGACGACGTGCTGCGCGAGGCCCTGGAGATCGACGTCGTCGGGTCGCTGGCGCGCAAAGGCCTGTTCGGCACCGACGAGTCCGATTGGAAGCCGTTCACGCTGTTCGACGGCACCGAGGTGCTCGTCCCCCACAATTTCAACACGACCGTCGAGCCCGACACCGGCGACCTGCTGATTTACCCGGAGGGCGACACGAGCATCGCCCCGTCCGGCCGCATGCCCAAGGGCGGATATTTCTGTGACGCGATCGTCCGGCAGGACCCCATCGACGATGACGCTCTGGACCCCGCCGACAACTGCGAGGAGTTCGCCGAGTTCGGCCCGGAGGACCTGGCGTACTACCGCGGGCGGCGGCGCTGGTTCGAGCAGCGCCGCGCGTTCGGCGCGATCGTGGTGGTCCCCGGGACGGCGTTCGGGGACATCGCCCTGGTGCCGGCGCCGTTCCTGAAACACCCGAAGGGCATCCGCGACATCACCGAGTGGTACGTGTCGATCGCCGCGCGCAAGGATTATGTGCACGCCGTCTTCGAGCGCCAGTGCGAGATTGCCCTGAAGAACGTTGAAACGCTCATCGACCTGCTGGGCGACTCGGTGCAGGCGGCGATTATCACCGGCACCGACTTCGGGATGCAGACCGGCCTGTTCGTCTCCATCGCCACCTACCGCGAGCTGTTCAAGCCCTACCATGTGAAGGTCAACGAGGTGGTCCACGCCCGCAGCCACTGGAAGACGTTCATCCACTCGTGCGGCAGCGTGTGGGAGATGATCCCCGAATTCATCGACGCCGGGTTCGATATCCTCAACCCCGTTCAATGCTCGGCGGCGAAGATGGACCCGCACGACCTCAAACGCGCGTTCGGCGAGCGTCTCGTGTTCTGGGGCGGAGGCGTCGACACGCAGAAGACGCTGCCGTTCGGCACGCCCGACGACGTCTACAACGAGGTCCGCGAGCGCATCGACATCTTCAACGACGGCGGCGGGTTCGTGTTCAACGCCGTGCACAACATCCAGGGCAACGTCCCGATCGACAACGTCCTGGCCATGTTCAGGGCGATCAAGGACAGCCGATGAGTCTCTTGAGGGAGTGACGACCATGCGTATCCATGCAGCGTTCATTCTCGCCGGGCTTTGCGCCGCGGTCGCCGCCGGTCCGGCCTGCATGCGGGCAAGCGCGGCGGAAGCGCGGGCGCCGAGGGAATACCACGTTTCGGTGCGCGGGGACGATTCCGCCGACGGCTCGGAAGCCCGCATGCTGAGGACCATCTCGGCCGCGGCGCGGCTGGCGCAGGCGGGCGACGTGATCACGGTGCACGAGGGCGTCTATCGCGAACGCATCGCCCCGCCGCGCGGCGGCACATCGGACCGCGAGCGCATCGTCTACCGGGCCGCCCCCGGCGAGAAGGTGGTCGTCAAGGGGTCCGAGGTCATCAGGGGCTGGCAGAAGGTCCAGAACGACACCTGGAAGGTCGCCCTCCCGAACCGGTTCTTCGGCGACTTCAACCCCTATAGCGACCTGATTCGCGGCGACTGGTTCAACCCGAAGAGGCGCGCGCATCACACGGGCGCGGTCTACCTGAACGAGCATTGGCTGACGGAGGCGGCCCAACTGGACGACGTGCTGAAACCCGCGGGCGAGGCGCCGCTCTGGTTCGGCAAGGTGGACGAGGAAACCACCACGATCTGGGCCCAGTTCAAGGGCGTCGATCCGAACGAGGCCGAGGTGGAAATCAACGTCCGCCGGGCGGTGTTCTACCCCGAGAAGCCGGGCATCAACTACATCACCGTGCGCGGCTTCAGCATGATGCACGCGGCCACGCCGTGGGCGCCGCCGACGGCCGAGCAGATCGGCCTGATCGGCACCCACTGGAGCAAGGGATGGATCATCGAGAACAACGACATCCGCTATTCCACGTGCGTGGGAGTTACCCTTGGCAAGTACGGTGACCGGTGGGACAACACCTCGCAGAATACGGCCGAGGGCTACGTCAAGACCATCGAGCGCGCCCTGGAGAACGGCTGGTCCCGGGAGAACATCGGCCACCACGTCGTCCGCAACAACCGTATCTCGCATTGCGAGCAGGCGGGCATCGTCGGCAGCCTGGGGGCGGTGTTCAGCACGATCACCGGCAACGTCATCCACGACATCCACGTCCGGCGGCTGTTCACGGGCGCCGAGATGGCCGGCATCAAGATTCACGCCGCCATCGACACCCTGATCAGCGGCAATCACATCTACCGGACGACGCGGGGCATCTGGCTCGACTGGATGGCCCAGGGCACCCGCGTCACCCGGAACCTGCTCCACGACAACACCGGCAGCCAGGACCTGTTCGTCGAGGTGAACCACGGGCCGTTCCTGGTGGACAACAACCTCTTTCTTTCGCCGACTTCGCTGCTCGATATGTCGGAAGGCGGGGCCTACGCCCACAACCTGATGGCGGGGCGGATCGCGCTCCGGCCGGAGCTCAGGCGCGAGACCCCGTTCCACAAGCCGCACTCCACCCACGTCGCGGGACTCAGGAACATCCGGGGCGGCGATGATCGCTTCTACAACAATCTCTTGATCGCCCCGGCCGGTCTGGCCGGGTACGACAAGGCTGCACAGCTGGTCGAGATGGGCGGCAACGTGTTCCTCAAGGGCGCCCAAGCCTCCGCGCATGAGCAGGCCCCGCTCGTGCAGCCGGCGTTCGACCCGGGCATCCAACTGGCCGAGAAACCGGACGGCGTGTACCTCGAGATCGCGCTCGACAAGGCGTGGGCGGAAGGGCCGCCGCGCCCCCTCGTCACGACCGACCGGCTCGGGCGGGCGGCGATCCCGAACCTGCCCTGCGAGCAGCCGGACGGGTCGCCGTACCGCCTCGATGCCGATTACTTCGGCAAGAAGCGAAACGAAGCCAGTCCGTTCCCGGGCCCGTTTGAATGTCCCGGCGGCGGCAAGCAGGTGCTCAAGGTCTGGCCCGTGACCATCCCGGAATGAGCCGAACCGCTGTGCGCGAACCACGCGCCGAAAGGGGGGGCCTGGTGATGTGTAAGACGATTCGAGGCAACCGATGAACGACCACCGACAAGGCGGGAGCCTGGCTTACCTGATGCGACTGGTGCTGGTCGCCACGCTGGGCGGCCTGCTGTTCGGCTACGACACGGCGGTGATCGCCGGGGCCATCGGCTTCCTGCAAACGCACTTCGTGCTCACGGCCGCCATGAAAGGGTGGGCGGCGTCCAGCGCGTTGGCCGGCTGCGTGCTGGGCGTGATGCTGGCCGGGCCGATCAGCGACCGCTTCGGCCGGCGGAACATGCTGATCCTGGCGGCCGTCATGTTTCTCGTTTCCGCCATCGGCACCGCCGTCCCCAAGACGCTGACGATGTTCGTGATCTTCCGTTTCATCGGCGGCGTGGGCGTCGGCGCCGCGTCGATGACCAGCCCGATGTACATCGCCGAGATCAGCCCGGCGCGCATCCGCGGCCGCATGGTCAGCGTCAACCAGTTCGCCATCATCACCGGCATGCTGGTCGTGTACTTCGTCAACTACTTCATCACGCGGTACGGCCAGGCGGCGGACGAGGCGGCGGGTGTCGCCGCGGCCACCGAGGGGTGGAACGTGCTGTACGGCTGGCGCTGGATGTTCGGCTCGGAATCCCTGCCGGCGCTGGCGCTGCTGGTCCTGCTGTTCTTCGTGCCGGAAAGTCCGCGCTGGCTGACCGAGAAGGGGCACGCCGACAAGGCCCGGCATATCCTCACCCGCGTGGACGGCCCGGACCATGCCGAGCGCGAAATGCGCGACATCCAGGCCGCCCTGGCGCAGGAGCCGGCGTCGCTCGGGCAGCTCCTGGCCCCCGGCCTGCGCGTGGCGCTGGTGATCGGCGTCGTGTTGGCGATCCTCCAGCAGGTGACCGGCATCAACGTGTTCCTGTATTACGCGCCGGAGATCTTCAAGACGGTGGCCGGCTCGGGCGTCGACGTGGCCATGCTCCAGACGGTCGTGGTCGGCGCCGTGAACCTGGGCTTTACGGTGCTGGCGATCGGCATCGTGGACAAGGTCGGACGCAAGCCGCTGATGATCGTCGGGGCGGCCGGTATGGGCATCTCGCTGGCCGCGATCGGCGTCGCCGCGTGGATGGGCCAACTCGCCTCCTGGGTGCTGGTATTCATTCTCGGTTATATCGCGTGTTTCGCCATGTCCGTCGGGCCGGTCACTTGGGTCATCCTGTCGGAGATCTTCCCGACGAAGATCCGCGGCCGGGCGATGGCCGTCGCCACGTTCTGCCTGTGGACCGCCAACCTGATTGTTTCGCAGACGTTCCCCATGCTGGACGAGAACCCGTGGCTTATCGAGAGGTTCAAGCACGGCTTTCCGTTCTTCGTTTACGCCGCCTTCTGTCTCGTGCTGGTCGTGTTCATGATCTGCGCGGTGCCGGAGACGCGGGGTCAGACACTCGAACAGATCGAGCAGCGCTGGATGCTTTCGTCAGGCGGCGGGAAGAGCCGGTAACGGACGATCCGTCGAAATCGGCGGGGGCTCTCCCTTCACCGAACGCTCGTTCTTGTGCCAAGGCTGCTGATGTTGAACAGGCCGTTCCGTCACCGGCTACGCCGGGCCTTGCTACGCGCACTGCGGCCATCAATCCCACGACGCGTCCGTCACGTGCCCCGAGTCGTTGAACGTCATGTCCAGTTCGGTTCCATCCGGTGGCCAGACGCCGTTCTTTTTGACGCTCACGCGGAGGTTCTTGTCGCCGTCCTGGCAGATGACGGTCTGCTCGATGCCGCCGGTCTGTTTCTTGTGGCGGACGTTGCCTGGCCTTGTTTGAGTGCCGCGCCCTCTGGTATCATTGCCTCCGCGAGTCCAGCAGAGCCGTGGCTCAAGGAGGGAGCCGGACCTGCAACCGCGGGTTGCGTGCGGCCTTTGATTTGGAGTGACCCCTTGCACTGGTCTGAGCGATTCTTCCTGGCCTACTTCGGGCGCCATAGGGCGGGCGCCGGAGAAGGTGCGCGTCGCCGCATTTTCAGGGCCGCTGCGGCCCTTGGTGTGTCGGCGTGCCTCCTGACGGGATGCCAGCAGCTCCGTCTGTGGCCGATTGCCGCTTCCGACGCCTCCGCGTCTGCCGTGCCCGCGGTGGAGTTCGACGCGGCAGATGTCCTTTCCGCCCAGCAACTCCAGGGGCCCGGCTATGCCGTGGGACCGCGCGTGCCGGTCATGGACCACAACCTCGCATTTCGCATCCGGACGCATTATGGCACCATCCCGGCCCACGGGCGGAACATGCTGGACCTGCGGTTGTACGAGGTGCAGTGCATCGAACAGGTGGCCCAGATCCGGGGCGTGCGGCAGATTCTCGACGGCGCGATCGGGGCCCTTGGCGAGACGGTCGAGGGCGCCGAAACACTGCTCCTGGACCCCATCGGTTCCGTCGAGCGCGCCCCCAAGGGCCTCAAACGCATGGCCAAGGGCGTACTGGACAGCGCCAGCCGGCGGGCCGGCAGCCCTGAACGGCGGCAACTGGCCCTCTCTCTGGGCTGCGACCCCGAGACGCACAACCCCGTCCTCAGCCGAATGCTTGACGAGATCGAGATTCAGCGACTCATCGGCAGCCTGCCCGTCCAGTTCATCCCCTACACGGGCATCTTCCGCCTGACAGCGAACATTAAGGACGAGATGGCCTCGACGCCGCCCCACGAGATCAACGAGCGCCTCGAGAAGGAATTGGCGGCCGATGGCGTGGTTGCTCCGCTGCGGCGGGCGTTCTGCCGCGACGGGCATTTCACAACGGCCGAGCGGCTCCTTTTCATGAAGGACTACCGCCGGCTGGAAGGAGCGGAGAACCGGGAGGCCTTGATCGAGTTCGCCGTCGAGGGGGCCAGCGAGGCCGACGCCCTCGGAGCCATCGAGGTCTGCCAAGCCTTCGCCCACCTTCAGGCAAGCCGGCGCGTCGTGGGTTTTGCGGGTCGGGGCTTGCCTGAGGCGGGCCTGCCGGCCCTGCCGTCTCGCTCTCTGCTTCGGGCCCTGCCCATTCCGGGGCTGCAGGAGAAGCCCTACGCCCCGCGGCGAGAGCGTCCGGGCCTGCCCGTCGCCGTCCTGCGCGACGGCCGACACGTGATCTGCGCTCCGTACGACTGCATCGTGCGGACGAAGGAGTTAGAGGACGCCGTCAGGTCCTATCGCGCCGACTTCCCTTCGCAGCCGACCACGCTCATGTGCTCGGGCCGCGTCATGCCCGATGCCCGAGAGATCCTCGACGTTGCGGGCATCACGATCCTGGAACGGGCTCGGGCCGCTTCGCACGGCACTGTTTCGCCTGGCCTGTGAGCGCCGTTTGCAGAGGCTGTGTCCGCCGTGTCACCTGCGACCGCCGCCATGGGAGAATGGCATCTTGATTCCTCAGATGGCGAAATAGGCGGCCTCGGCCGCCCAAGGGGCGTCGCTTGAGGCTTCCCCCAAGAAGTGGCAGAAACTCAACGTGCGCTGGGACTCAGTTCTGAGCCGAACAGATTCTTTCCTTGGATCCGGAGTCGGGACCCTGACGGCCGCTGGGCTCAACCACACTTTGCGATCGCTTGGCGGAAGTCCGCGATGATGTCCTCCGGCTCCTCTAGCCCGATGGAAACCCGCGTGTAACGCGACGGTATGCCCCGGTCCTTCTCCTCCCGTCGCTTGCTGATGCGAGTAACGGGATCGCCGAGACTGGTCTGTTCGATGATAAGCCGGACGTGACGGCCGAGTCTCTGGTGGACCGAGTCGCTCTTCCATTCCACTCCCAGCATGCCGCCGAAGCCTTTGAGGAACCTCGACCCTGCCTTGTGGCTGTTCCAGGTCGGAAGCCCGCCATACCGTACCCGCGCTACGGCGGGGTGGGATTCAAGGAACTCGGCAACCTGCTGAGCGGATTGGCAATGCTGGCGCATCCGCATCGGCAGCGTTTTCATTCCTTGCGTAACCAGGAACGCGTCCATCGGCCGAAGCAGTCCGCCGAGCCAGTTCTGGGCATTCTCAATTTTCCCGACCAGATCCTTCCGACCCGACACGACGCCACCCATGGCATTGCCATGGCCACCGATGTACTTCGTGACGCTGTGAATGACCAGGTCTGCGCCAAGACGGGCCGGCTGAAACAGGTAAGGGGTAAGCCAAGTGTTGTCGACGACTACGATGGCGCCCGCCTGCTTAGCAATGCGAATCAGCGCGGGTGTATCCAATACCTCCATCGTCGGATTGACGTAAGGTTCCCAGTGAACGATCTTCGCCGGCTTGGTCTTCAGTGCTGCGGCCAGATGGTCCGGATTGGCCAAGTCTAGGAATTCAACTTCAACACCCCAAGATGGCAGGTAGTGTCGAAAGAGGGTCATAACCCAATCGTAGTTGCATCGGTGCGTCAGCACGCGATCGCCCGGCTTGAGCAGCGCCAGGTAGGTCTGCGAAATGATCCCCATGCCACAAGGAGCGCCGATGGCCCGCTCCGTGCCCTCAGTTTCCCTTATCTTCTGAAGGAGCGGTGCCACCGTCGGGTTGCTCATGTTTCCCGGCCGTTGATAGCACGGCGAAGCCTTGTCCTGGCTGATCGGGGTGACGTTGAAACCGCTCATCTCGCCGTAGTGAATCACCTGCGACCCGAAATGGCGACCGGAGTCTGACACGAAGTGATCGTCTACGAGATCCACGCCGGACTCCGCGGTTACTGTGGAATGCACCGGGGGAGCATGCGCCGCTGCGGTGGCCATCTGCGCCATGGGCAATCCAGCTGCCACGGCTCCAAGGCCCACCAGGATTTCACGGCGGCTCAATCCATCCTGCCCAAGTCGCTGTCTATCGTTCACGGTTCGTTCCTCGAATCGGGATTGGGACCGGGATTTCCCAAACGCCCTCGTGCGTTCCCGGTCCGTCAGTGCGTGGAGCGTGCATTTCCCATTTACGGTGAACCTGGAGACGATCCAGGTTCATGGTGGCGACTATTGTAACATCGCGGCCCTCCCCCGCGTCTAGCGCCCGGACGGTTTCTCGGCTACGATGCGAGATCTACTTCGTTTCGAGGCCTGAGGCAACCAATCCGTTTCGAACTTACGGCCGGGCGGATTAACAGGGGTGCGGATTCTCACCGAGCGGCGGCCACCGGAGCGGGAGGCAATCCAACGGCCTCTTGGCTCGGCCCGGACCAGCTTCTCCAGGATTCGGTCGATGCCGAAGCATTTTCGCGACTATCGTTAAACGGTCCGGCCGTTGTGACAGTCGCAAGCCGGTGGGCTGTCAATCGCTACGTTCGCATTCACGAACCGCGGTTGCCGTCGCGTAACTTCAACTCGTGCTTTCGGGTGAGCCCGTCGAGCATCATGGTCACGAGCGTACTGCTCATGCAGTAGTCGCGGACGCCAAGCGGCGAAATCGAATCGTAGCGTTCGCTGATGCCGTTCTTTATGGCGTTGGCGATTGTCTTGTCGGCGATGTCGGCGGCAAGGTCCCTATGGCCATAGGCGGCCAGACCGGAGGCGATCTGGTAGTTCGTCGGCGGCCAGACGTCGCCGCGCCAAAAGGCGTCGGACTTCCATCGCTTGTCGGTTCGGTCGACCGTGGGCACGGGCAGCGGCGTCATCCAGGCGGGCGAGGCCAGCACCTCGGCCATGCGGCGGGCCATCGCTTCGGTGGGAACGCCCGCGGCCAGCGGAATCCAACTTCCGATGGTTGCGACCGGGATCTTCTCGAGCGTGTCGCGCCGGACGGAGAGGAACGTGCCCGCCTCTTCGTCCCACATGTGGTCGCGCATTCCCTTTACGCCCTTTTCCATACGCAGCTTGCGTCTTGCCGTCATCTCTTTGTCGCCCGCGATTTCCGCCAGTCGGGCGAGGCTTCTTTCGCCCATGATCAGATAGGCGTTGTTGCCGGGCACGCAGACGTCGGCATACCAGGCGCCTTCATTGGGGCCTTTGCGTTTGGGATGGACGGTCATCCGCATGCCGTCCATGTTGCATTCGTAGTCGAACGTTTCCCATTTCGCGTGCTGCAGCCTGCCCGTGTAGGCGCCGAGAGTAATCAGCCCGTTGTCGTGCAGATCCCGCTCGCGCCAATACCAGTCGTGGAACCGTTCGAGCCGACCGAGACATTGCCTGAGAAGTTCTTTGTCGCCGTTGCGCCGGTAGACCCGCTCGACGCCCCAGGCGAGGATCGGAATCTGCGAGAACTGCCGAACCTCTTGCGGCTCCGTCTTGATGGCCACCGTGATCATGTCCCGAGCATACTCGGGCGCGTCCTTGTTCCAGCGATCCTGGAAGTCCCAGTAGTTCTGGAAGACGTCGCGGATAAGCCTCTTCTTGCCGGGCAGGATGCTTAACAGATCGACCACGAACATCGTGTCCCAAATCCATTGGCCCTTATAGTACGGTCCGCCGGGGACAATCCAGGTGTTTTTCAATGGCGGTGTGGGCGGCATGATCTTCTCGAGAACGCACTTCTCCATCACGCGCTCTGCAAGTGCGAGCACCTCGGGGCTGTTGGCCTCGAAAAGTGATCCCATGTCGAGCGGCGCAGGTTCAGACGCGCCGACGAAATCGCCTAACGCGCTCGCCAGCGACACTACGCCGGCCGTTTTGAGAAACTCACGCCGTTTCACGTGATGGTCTCCGTGTTTGTCAGGCGTCTGCTCACGAGCCCCCCATACCCCCACTCACCCCGGCTAGGCAAGGCCCGATCCCGCGGGGCCGGGCGGCAGGGCGAAAAAGCGTTTTCCTGGCACTTCATGTTTTCCCTTTCCGTTAACTGGGATTTCCAATATAACATTGTATACCTCAGCCCAGCTACGATACTGAGCCTCTTTTCCAATAGAATATTAAATTGATCTTAAAAAATTCAATGTTTCCAGCTTCATTTTGAAAATATTTCAGCCACAATAATAGCAAAAACACGAATTTGGCCGCTAATTATCCTTTCTTTGTCATTCCATCTTCACCTTAATATGCAAATCTATTTTTCGGGATTCAAATAATTAACAATGTCTTTTCTGCGGGTTTCCGGGGTCACAATCAAGTCAACAACCTTGCCGTCTCTGACTTTTCCCTGAACGATCGTTTTGCCGGGAGCATGAAGTTTGAAAGAGAAATCCCATTCTTTGGGCCAAGCAGGAAAAAGGTGAATCTTGTCCGAATATGGTTCCGTCTGTATGAGCATATGCTGTAAGGCAATCATATTGACTCCTCCATGATCCTGGTCAGGAATCCAGTCAAAATTGGAATCCCAGAATGCCGGGAACCGGCTTTCCTTGTGAAATAGCTTCGAACGCGTAACCAGCATTTTTGATGCACCGTTCACGTCGCCAAGGCAGGCTGCAAAAATAGGG
>Ga0111218_1020_pt1 | contig 16088 bp, 11 predicted proteins | sample DeeMarSWOR152_54_FD_80369 | JGI IMG/M metagenome (GOLD analysis project Ga0111218, IMG submission 80369) | Planctomycetes bacterium DG_20 | reverse complement strand
GAACGGCTCGGGCGCCTCCTCCCACGGAATCCGGTAGATGCCCTTCGCCCGGTCAACCGTTTCGAGCCGGCTGCGCGCCGGTGCGCAGTAGCGCCGGCAGAAGAGATCCTCGAGCTCGCAGTCGAACGTTGCCAGGCGCGCCCCGTACTCGCCGACCATGTCGCCGAGCCCGCGGATACCGTTCTCGAATAGCCCGCGCTGCTGTCCGACCCGCGCCACTGCCTGCAGTAGGCTCGACTCTTCCACGCCATAGGGCAGACATGTGAAATAGGCGTAGCCCCAGTTGGGGTCGTCGCCCGTGATGTTGTAGAACATGGTGTAGCCGTAGCCCATGCTCGCGTTGAAGATGTTCCGCCAGGGCGCTTTCAGGTGGTGGTTGCCCTTGAGCATACTTGGATCGGCCAGGCACTGGTGCATGTCCGCCTGGGCCTCGCACAGCGCGGGTGCCCACGGACCGCCGCCGGCGGCCTTGATCAGACAGCCGCCGTATCCGCCGCCCGCAAACCCTCCGATGACCTCGTGACCGTCGCGCTTCGTGCCGGCCACGGTGATTTCGTACTTGAACTTCTCCCTTCTGTCCCAGTAGGGCATGAGGTTGCCGGCGTACTCGGTGAGCGCCCACCAATACTCGGCGCACTCGACCGAGCCGTCCCGGTACCACTGTGCCTTTTCCGGCTCCTTCTCGTTCACCCAGGGATCGCCGTCGCTGCCCGCCTGGCTTCCTGAGACCCAGACGAAGTGTTCGGACTCGACCTGCATCGTACCCGGCTGGCCCGGCTTGGCGTTGTTCGGCCAACGGATGTCGGCGCTTGACCGCTTGACGCGTTTCGTCTTGTCGAGGCGGGCCTTGATGCGCTGCATCTGCTTGATGTACAGATCCATGATGTACTTTTTGTCTTCCTCGCTGAGGCTTCCGCGCACGAAACAGCGCTTGCGGCCGTCGGGCAGGCGCAGCACCACGCCGGGCTCGATGGGGCCGCCGTCGCCGCCGAACTTGCTGCTCATCGTGTTGCCCATGCCGCGGAATCCGGCCAGATGCGCCTCGAACCGCTTCGGCTCGCCTGCGAGTTGTTGCGTCCGCAGCGTCCAGGTTCGCAAGGGCATGCCTTGCTTAACTTCGACGAAATCCGCGCCCTTGCGCGGCCACCAATCCACCTCGCGCCGCTCGTAGGCCTTGGGACCCCCCTTGCCGGCCTGTTTCACCTTGTAGAGGTCCACATCCTCGCGCCGTGTCGCGCCCGGATACTGCAGATCGGCGTAGAAATCGTAAGCCTCCGCCGCGGCGGCGCCGGCACATACCCAACCCGCAACAGCCAACGTCAGTATCGGTTTCGTCTTCATCTTTCGCCTTTCGTCTGGGCTTGGGCGCTACTTGGCAAGAAACGGCCACGGCTATTTCTCGCCAGGTTCGTTTGCCTGTTGTGCCTCTTTGCCAGCGACGACCCATGCTCGGTCAATCTGTACGATGGATATTTTCTCGCAGTAGTCGTTCGTGCCGTTCTCGATGGCACAGAGGATCGCCGCCGCCCCGCGTGAAGAGCAGGTGAACGCACTTGCCGCTGGGCTCGACGATGGGGCATGGATTGCCGACCCTGATGGGGGCATCGCCGCCTTCTTCATGGATAAGCACCTGTTTCGACCAACTCCTGCCGCCGTCCTCGCTTCGCTTCAGAAGCAGATCAACGTCTCCACTGTCTTTGCGGCTGCGCTTTCGGCCTTCACAGAACAGAAGGACTGTTCCCTTGGCCGTGATAACCATGGTCGGTATACGGTAAGTGTGATATCCGTCCTGGTGTCGGAGGAATACATCCTTGCGAAAGTCCATACCCTCTTCGGAGGCCAATGCCGATGCGTTCAACCCGAACCAGAGCAACCCCCAAAAAACGCCTGTCGACAGACTCTTCATGGCCTGTCTCCTTGTTGACCGGCAACCCTTCAAGCCCCGGCCCATTGGCAAGGTTGGCCTGAACGGCCAGACCGTCGCCACCGGCTTGGAGGATCCCGGCCAGGGCCTTGTCCGCGCCGTCAGCCCGGAGAGGCCCAACTGAACGAATAGAGCCTTGAGTCTCTCAGTTCGAATCGCAAGCGAATCTCATTGCCCCGGAGTGTTTCGAGCGAGAATCCCTGTTTCCACCGGATCTCGGCGTCGGTGACGGTCTGCGCGATCAGTTCGCTTTCGGCTAGCGCCATGTTCTGCTCATCGAGAATCGTGACTCTGACAAAGCCGGAAATCACGACGTCCGCGCTCAGACGCAGCGAACCGGCACCGGCGACCACGGGCTTGGTGGTAATCGTCGCCGTCTTGTTGCTGCCCCCGGCAATCTGTTCGTAGCCGGCGAAACCGTCCGGACGCAGGCGTGCCAGGCAGAAGAAGCCGTCGCGCCAGCCCATGAATCTGCCGTTGTTGGCACCGTAGTATAGGAGGATTTCGTCCTTCTGGAAAATTGGAGGAGACGCAAAGACGCAGCCCCAATCGTAGTCGCCCATCTGCTGGCCGTTGGCAATCAGCGGCGTACCGGGGCAAATCCGGTGCCAGTGGATGCTGTCGGGGCTCCACGCCAACTCGACGTGCTGCCGGGAAGCAACCGTATCGAACAGGCCGACCAGCCCGATGTACACGCCCGCGTGGCGAAGGACCGGCATGTCGTGGATTTGCAGATCCGTATCGAGGCCTTCGATCACCACCTTCGCTTCGGACCAATTCAGGAAGTCGGGCGACTCGCTCCTCGATTCCCGGCGGTATTTGCCTCCCCCGTAGCGTTTCCCTATCGCTCCCGTCCCTCCCCAGTTGCGAGTGAATAACAGGTACTTCTCGAGCGCGGGGTCCCAGAATACGCAGTTATAGGTGTCGCCATGGTCCAACCCCGGCAAGCGCTTCTCCGTCCAGTGCAGACCGTCGGGCGAGAACCATACGTTCGTGTGACCGCGGTGGGGGTGGATGGCCTTGTAACGCTTCTCGGGATCGGTCTCGTGCAGGTCCTTGATGACCCCCACGCCGTGCACGGCGCGCAAAACGATATTGTTCTTCCTGCTGCCCTCAAACTCGATGATCCCCAGCTGGGGTTTCTGCCAATGGATACCGTCCGTGGACGTGGCGTAGCATACACCGAAGTCGCGGCGACCCTCCCGCCACTTGACCCAGGCCCGTTTGTCCGAGGGCAGACCCTCGCCAGGAAAATCGCCTGTCGGTCCGGATCGGATGAAGATGCTGTACCAGCACTTGTAGATTTCCTCTTCCTCATCGTAAATGACACTGGAGTATGGATTGTCGAAACGGGGCTCCCACGACTTGTCCTCTTTGAACAGCGGGTTGTTCGTGTCCTTGCGAACAGTGCCGACGGTCAGTTTCGCGTTCTCCGTGCTCTCGATGATGCGGGAATCAAGGAGCAGATACCTGTGGCTGGAGACCTGTTTTTCGTCGGGCGGCGTGCGTCCGGGCTGCCCAACGGCCACGTTGGCACAAACGACCACGCCGAACATGGCCATTACCGCAATCGTTTCCTTCGCGCCGGCTTTTCTGTGATATGCATTCATCCGAGTATCCTCCGATCGTGTTACCGGATAGACAACTCGCGTGACGCAGGCTCGACCGTCGTTGACGAAAACTTGCGCCACCGACCCATCTTCACCCCGAGGATGGCTTTCGACTCGCCCGCCAGCACCATGGCCTCCACCATGGCGCTTCGCGCTGAATCCTCCCGGCCGAGCGGCTGATTCGCCATGCGGTCAGTCAGAAAACGTGAACGAGTAAAGCCGTGCATCTCTGAATTCGAATCTCAATCGGAGCTCTTTGCCATTGAATCCTTTCAGTGTGAATCCCATGTTCCAGCGGACCGCCGCGTCGGTGACGGTTCTCGTGATCGGCTCACCTTCGGCCAGCCTCTTGTTGTGCTCATCGAGAACCGTGACCTTGATGGAACCGCTCGCGGGAACGTCTGCCGACAGGCGGAGTGTGTCTCCGGCACAGACGACCGCCGTGGTCGTGATCCGTGCTGGCTTGTCGCTCTCGATCGGTTCGTAGCCGGCGAAGCCGTCGGGCCGCAGTGTCGCCATGCAGAGAAAGGCATTGCGCCAGTTGCCGTGATGCCAGTCGCTGCCGCCATAGTAGATACGGATCTCGTCCTCCAAGAAGACGGGATACGCCCCGGCATACACGCAGCCCCAGTCGTAGGCCATTTCCTTCTCGCTGTTGGCGATCAGGGGCGTGTCGGGGCAGATGCGGCTCCATTGTACCGTGTCGGGACTCCAGGTCAGTTCGGCCCAGACGCGGTCCTCTTTCGGATAGATGATTGCCACAAGCCCGAGATAGACCCCGCCGTGGAAGAAGACCGGCATGGCGTAGGTCTGGTGGCCCTTATCCGCTCCTTCGAGCACCACTTTGGCCTTCGTCCATTTCAGGAAGTCGTCGCTTTCGGTCCTGGCGACCTGGCGTCCTTGCTTGCCCCATGTGCGGGTGATTCCCACGTATTTGCCCAGGGTAGGCGCCCAGAAGGCATTGTTGTGTGTGTCGCCGGCCACATCGACCTCCGGGCAGCGAATGGCTTTGCCCCAGTGAATCCCGTCGGCCGAAAAGGCGACGCCTATTCCCTGGAAGAAGGTCTTGTAGCGCCGTGCCGGGTCGGGATCGCGAAGATCCTTGAACACGCCGGCGCCGTGGGGCCCTCGCCACACGATGTTGTTCTGCTTGGAGCCCTCGAACTCGACGAGCCCCAGTTCCGGCTTCTCCCACCGGATTCCGTCTTTGGAAGCGGCGTAGCAGATGGCCATCTCCCGGCCGCGAGGCGGCCGGTAACGCGCCTCTCGACGCTGGTCGAGAGTCATCCCCTTCGCCGAATGGTCGACGATGAAGGGGCTATACCAGCACTTGTAGAGTTTATCATCTTCGTCATAAATCACGTTGGCATACAGGTTATCGAAACGTTTCTCCCAGGGCTTGTCTTCCGCCATGAGCGGATTGTGTTTGCTCTTGGCCGTCTTGCCGAGCGTCAGTTTCGCGTTTTCCACCGTCTCGATGATCCGGGAATCCAGCAGCAGGAAGCGGGTCCGTTTCATGGGCGTTTGGGCAGGGGAATCGGCGGCAGGCGCGTCAGCGCTGCCGCACAGTGTCGCAGTCAGGATCACGATGGCAGCCATTGGCCTTGTCATCTGGCGGATCTCCTATTGAATCTGGAATGCATAGAGCCTGGCGCTCTGCAGACGGAACCGAATCCGCACGACTTTCCCCTTCAAGGCCGACAAGTCGTTGTTGTCCTTCCAGGCGGGTTTCAGGCGCAGGTCGTCCACCGCCTGATACTGGGTGGCGTCCTTGCCGAAAAACCCGGGGACAGGTGCACCGCTTTCGTCGAGGATTTCAATCTGTATCCAGCCGGTGTGGGCATCGACGTTTGCCAGCAGGGTCCCGCCCTCGAGATAGAACGGCTTGGTCACCACCGTGCCGGGCTTTTCTTTGGCCTCGAGGAAGAAGAACCCGTCGAGCCGCAACTTGGCCAATCCCAGTCGAGCGTCCCACCTTCGGGCTCCCCAGCGTTCGTTGGTTCCGAGGTAGTAGATCCAGTGCTCGTCGTTGTGGGTGATGATGTTCGCCGGCGGGCGGGCGCAATCCTTGTCGAAACTTCCATCCGGGCCGCGCGGGATCAGGGTTTTGCGCGGATAGGCCGCCGCGGCGAAATCGAAGTTGACCGCATCGCGCGACGGCGCCATGTAGAACTCCCACACGCCCTTTTCGTGGCGCTTCTGATAATCCTGCTGGCCATCGGGCACGGGCCTGTTGGTCGCCGCCAGCACGTCCGCCAGAGCGAAATACACGCCCTCGTAGTACCACAGGGGGAAGGTGTGAATCTGGTAGACAGGCACCTGGGTGCCCGGGATCACGGTCTTGTCCGGATCGTCCAGCACGAACGTGGTGAGCGTCTTCCAGGCCGCCGGGTGGTTCATCAGATCGTTGTCCTTCTCGTGCTCCATGATGCGGACACCTCTGAGTTCACCGATTCCGCCGCCGGCTGCAAAATCTTCACGACACAGCAGCAGGTAACGTTTCCTGATCGGATCCCAGAAGATCTGATTGCTGAAATCGGCGGCCCGGCCGGTCACCGGTAATCCCCTGTTGTAGAGATTCCAATGGATCCCGTCGGCCGAATAGCCCAGCCGCGTCGTGCAGTCCTTGCCTCCCGTGTTTGGATAAAACGCGACTTTGTATTTCTCCGGCGAACCGTACGGCAGGCTCGGATCGATGGTGACGGTGATGCCGTCAGCACCGATGTCAGGCAGGTCAATCGTCTTGTTTTGGCGCAGAATGGGCACGGGCGAGTTCCAGTTGACGAGATTGCTCTTGCCGTCCCTGGAGATCAGCGGTTTGGTCCAGTTGATCCCGTCTCTTGATTCGGCATAAGCCAGATGGGAACCCGGGCGTTTGCTGGCCATGTACCACAGGCGGAACATCTTCTTGTCGGGATCCCAGTGGGGCGAAATGAACCAACAGAAGGCCGATTCACCGAAGACGTAGCCCGCGCCGCCGTCCGGGCCGTGGTGGACCTCGCCGGTCTGGAAATCCGTCGGGAGGGTCGGCTCCATGACGACGCCGCACTTCTTGGCCTGGCCCGCCTCACGAGTGACACCGTGCTTTTCCGCGATGACGTAGTCGTCGACGAGCAACTGCTTCTGGAAGCCCACCGGCACCTGCGCTTCGGACTGCGACGCCGGGGCCAGTCGTTTCAGCCGCACGTCTTTGAATTCGACGCGCATGCCCTTGTCGTGGATCTGTAGGCCGATGGCTCCTTGATCCAACCGTCCGCGCTTCGCGTTGTCCGTGAACTCGGAAGCGGGCTTGCCGTTGATGAAGAACTGGAAGTGATTTCCGCGGGCAATGATGCGGACGTCGTTCCACTGGTGTGGGCGGACGTCTGCTGCGGTGAGCGCCCCGGGGATGGTGCTGGAATGCGGCTTGCCGTCCTCGTCGATGATCAACCGCGTTCCGCGGGGGCAGGGATACTCCGTGCGCCGGGCGAAGTGAAAGTCCCAAGCACCGAGAATGTGAGGGCCAATGCCGACATGGCCGAGGTCGGCGTGATAGCCCTCGAAAGGCCGTTTGCCGGTCAGGTCGGGTTGACTGCGGATCTCGACTCCCGTGTTGCCTTTGCCCGGCAGACGATAGCGCAACTCAAGTTCGAAGTCCGTAAGACGCTCCTCTTTCCAAACGAGATAGGACAGTCGGTCGGCGCTCCCGTGCCCGACAATCACGCCATCGCGAACGCTCCAGTCCGACGCACTCTCTTTCGGTACCGCGTGCCAGCCGTCGAGCGTCTTTCCGTCGAAAATGGAGATGAAGCCGTCGCTGGCGGGCTGTCTGCCGCGGTCCGACTGCTGCTGACCACACATTGCCGGCAGCGAAGGGCCGACGACGCCGGAAAAAGCAAGAAATGCGGCCGTGGGCCATGAAAGAAACTGCATTGCGGAATCCACGAGTCGAAGTATCAAACTGTCGTCCAGGCATTTTGTCCGGGTCGCGCGGCGCCGCAATAAGGTTTGCCGTGATCCCCGGCTGGGGCAAGGATGTGAAGCTGACTGGCGATCGTCAACAGCGGCGCCAGGAATGCGTTTGTGTTTCGCATGTTTCAGTGCCTTTTTAGCATCGCACAGCCGAAGACGCCCCCGGCAACACCGCCGGGAGGGGCCTGGAACTTGACGGTGACCTTGTCTTTATTGCGGGTCAGTTCCGCGGGGATCTTGTACTCCACATCAAAGAATCCGCCGGGTTGCTGCCCGGCCAGCGTCTGTGTGGCGATTCTTTGCCCCTCCACCAAGATGTCGAACGTGCGCCGGACGTCGCTGCCCCAATAGGTGCAGATCAGCGTCGCCGGCTGATCGGGCGGGACCTTGAGATCGTAACTGAACCACCCGCCGCCGCGCGCGTCGCGCCAGACCTTGCCTCCGTAGGGACCGCGATTGCTTTGGCTCCCCTGAAGGTTATGCTTGCTTTCCGCCGTTTCGTCCCCGATGGCAACGCTATCGATTATCCGCTCCGCAAGCAGTTCTCGCCTCGTCGCCTCGCACGCCGCGCGACCCTTGCGCTGCGTCTCGGCCTGCGGGACGAGCGGATCCGTCTCCTTGAGGGTGAACCTCGTGCTCACGACGGAATGCTTCTTGTTGCCGGGCTGGTACTTGATGTAGGTGGTCGCGATGATCGTACCGTCGGGCAGCAGTTCCATGCCCGGGTAGCCGCAGTCGCCGCCGGCGTGGCTGTGCAAGAGTTTGATCCGATACTGGCCGGGCCGGCCGTTGCGGATGTCGTCGTACGTGCCGACCCAGGCGACGAAGTGGTCGTAGGTCGAGCTGCCGTGTGCCTTGTCGCGGAAGGCAATCACCAATCGTCCGTCGGGCGCGTACACGCCCATGTGCCGGTCGCCCGTCAGCCCCCAGGGCGTGTCTTGCGGCGTGCTCCACGTCCGGCCCTCGTCTGTGCTGAACATCATCAGGCTGCGGCCTTGGTGCGTGTTCTCCCGCATCAGGCAACAGAGTTCCTTCCCGTCGGGCGAGCGAAAGGCGAACGGCTCGCAAGGAGCCTTGCCTTCGACCTCGGCGACCACGCGGGGTTCGGACCAGGACACCCCGCCGTCGGCGGTTCGTGTCTGCAACACCTGGACCGTACCCGCGCGGCGGTGATACAGGCCGAGGTAACTGCCGTCGCTGAGGCGAACGACCGAACTGAACGTCATCACACACTCCAAGCCCAGCGGCTGCATCTCCTTCCAGGTCTTCCCCCCGTCCTCGCTGACAATGCGGGGCATCCGGGGCTGCGCCGAGAAGACCCACAGCCGCTCCTTGCCGTGGGGGTCGACCAGGCGATAGATGCTCGGGCAGTTCCGGTGCTTCTTGAAACCCGGCGGCAACTCATCGTCCAACCGCTTCCAGGTCAGCCCGGCGTCGTCGCTGCGGGCCATTGGACCGGCCGGCCCCCCGTGGTTGACGCTCCATACCGCGAACATCGTCTGGTTGTCGGGCATCAACAGCGTCGTGGGATGGCCCTGGTACACCTGCTCCGTGCCGGCGGCCACGATCACGTGCCGCTGGGTCTGCTGCGAGATGTCGACCACTGGCAGATCCTCCAACTCGGCGTGATCGTCTGCCGTTGCAGCCGTGCTCGCAAAACTCCCGGCACAGAACGCTGCGAGGAACACCCGGTAACTGCGCCCCACCATGTCTTTGCTCCTTCGTTCACGCAGCAGGCGCTGCCCCTCGTGCGCTGCTGCTTTGCTTCTGGCTCTTCCGGTCTTGGGTGCAGAACCGCACTGCATTCCGCCAGCGGCAATGACAGAATCAGGGTCTCGGCGCAAGGTAGGGTTCTACATGGCGGTCAGCCTCCTTCCGCTTGGCCTGTCATTTGTTCCGACGCCAGCGTCTTCGCTTTGAGTTCCTGCCGACGGTCCAAGATGCCCTCTCGCCAGCCGAAGTATACAGTACCCGGCATGACGTTGCCAGAGACCCGCCGCGTATCCCATCTGCTTATCCCCCCGCGCTCTACGTTTCGAAGAGGGTTCGCCCTCGGCCTGCGACTGGAGACGCCAGGCGATGCGTTTCACGAGGAAGTCCTTGTGGCCGGAGCGGGTCTCCTCGCCGAAGACCTCGGCGTACTTGGCCCGCAGTTCGGTCACAGTCATGTGCTTCAGGACCGCGATTTCCTTGCCGACGTTCATGCCCCGATCCTCCTTTCTCCGGTTCTCGCGTGCGTTAACCGGTGTGAGGATCAGGCCGTCGGGGCGCGGGCAAGCCAAGGGCTTTCTGGGCGGATTTTGCGGCTTCCTGCGGCGGGACATGTCCACCGGAAACGTCCGCTGCGGCCGCAAGTTGCGGGCGGGCGCGGAGTCGCAGGAGACCGGCGGCGAGGATGGCGGCGACTTCGCGGAGACGTTCGTCGGGTGACAGCGGAACATCGGTCGTGTGCATGGGTACGCTCCTTCGGGGAAGCGCCCACAACGACCTCCGCTGTGCGGTCAGCGCGTTGTCCGGCGCGCGTTTCTCTACTGTATACTTACCCGCCGGGAGTTCGAGATGACGGGCTGGGGGTGCGGATTGGACGGGGGCGTTAACCCAGAGAGGGCCGTGAACCAGAGAATCCGAGAGTTTTGGCGCGGGTTTTTGGGGTGCGGAAGCAACCATAATGGTTGCCTTCGCGCCCCAGACTCTCTGACTCGAACCGGAGAATTTCACCCGTCCGGTCTCCTTGCGTCTAGCCCTTTTGCCGGCCACCCGTTACGAAAAAGCCGCGGCCGCTCTCGCTCCCGGGGCTTCCCCTTAACTCAAGGGGCAGGCAACTGCCCCGTCATTCTTAATCTCTCGCTGTCACAGATATGTTTCAAACGGTGAACGAGCGGTAACGTATTATGTTCAAGGCCGTTGTGTAAGGCACGATTTGTGGGCGCGCGAGCTCCCAAGTGCCGAAAGCGTAGTCTTCTCGGCAGCGAACGGTTAACAGGGCCTTTGGGACGCCTGCTGCGGCTCCGACCCCAAGTACCCAAGGAAAGCGCGCTTGCCAAGTACCCCGCAAACATGGCCCCGGCAGAATTGCGTATGGTGCCCCCGGAATCCCGCAATCAAAGTGCTTGCCGCCGATGCTTGGATTTGAGGTTGAATCACCAGAAAGGCCGACGGCGGTCGTCGGCCAAAAACTATATGGGAAATCCCGGTTGGAGATTCCGGGGTCTGTGGTATAATTGTTTGATCAGTTGGCGGCAGTTACAAGCCGTTAATTGCGCGGACATTTCCAGCAGAAGCAGGCATGGGGTTGGCCGGGGAAGTTGTCTCGGGGTCGCATGGTTGCGGGAGGTGATGCCATGAATCGAATGGCATTCTTTGTTCGCACGGTCTGCACGGGCTCACTGTCTTTGCTTATGATCGCGGGAGTGGCTGGCGCGGAACAACCCTATCCGTTGGCCTGGTCGAAAGTGGCGGATTCATCGGGCATCGACCATGCCCGGTCCGTCGCGGTGGACGTCGCGGGCAACGCGTGGATGACCGGGATCACCTATGGCGACCTCGGAGGCCCCAATCTAGGGTCGAGCGACGCCTATCTCTTGAAGTACGACGGGACGGGCAGCCTTCTGTTCTCGGTGCAGATCGGCACTTCCACGGCCGACAGCGGCTGGCACGTGGCGGTGGATTCATCCTGCAAGGCGTTCGTCGTCGGCCGGACGATGGGCGATCTGGGCGGTATGCATATCGGTGGAACCTACGACGGTTTCATATCCAAGTACAGTTCGTCCGGCGACCTTCTTTGGTCCCGCCAGATCGGAACCACTTCCAATGATGAGGCCTATTCCGTGGCGGTCGATGCTGGCGGAAATGCCTTCGTCACCGGCTATACCAGCGGCAGCCTGGGCGGAATCAACCCCAATGCGCCCTGGGACGAGGCCGTGCTGATCAAGTACAGTCCATTGGGCGATGTGGTGTGGTCCCGGCAGATCGGAACGACTGACCACGAGCAGGGCTTCGGTGTGGCCACGGATTCATGCGGCAACGCATTCATCGCTGGCTATACCCAAGGCTCCCTGGCCGCAGATAACGCCGGCGGCCAGGACGGTTTCCTGGCGAAATACGACGGAGCCGGCGGTCTGCTCTGGAAGCGACAGATCGGCACGGCCGCCTACGACATCGTCTGCTCGGTGGCCACGGACGCGTCCGGCAATGCGTTCATCGCCGGCAAGACCGGCGGCGCTTTCGAGGGCACGGACTACGCCGATTACGATGCCTACGTGGCGAAATACGACCCGGACGGAAACCTGCTCTGGCTCAAGCAGTTCGGCACGGCCGGCGCGGACTCGGCGGACTGCCTGGCCGTCGATGCCGACGGCAATATCTTCGTCGGCGGGACCTCCCAGGGCGGCCTGGGAGGATCGGCCGGCGATACGGACGCGTTCGTCCTCAAGTTCGACACGTCGGGCAGCCTGATCTGGTCGCAGGAATACACGACGCTGATGGACGAGCGGGACGCCTCGGTGGCACTGGATCCCGAAGGCAGTGTTTTTCTCGGGGGAACCAGTGCACATATTGTTCCCTCGCCCGCTCCCAGCACGGCTGAGGTGTTCCTGGCCAGGTACACCGTCCCCGAGCCGGCAAGCCTGCTGTCGATGAGCCTGGGCGCCGCGCTGCTCCTCCGCAAGCGACGATGATGGAACCGGCGAGGATGGCGGCGACTTCGCGGAGCCGCTCGTCGGCGGACAGCGGAACGTCGGTCGTGTGCATGGGCACGCTCCTTCGGGGAAGCGCCCACAACGACCTCCGCTGTGCGGCCGGCGCGTTGTCCGGCGTGCGTTTCTCTACTGTATACTTACCCGCCGGGAGTTCGAGATGACGGGCTGGGGGTGCAAATCGGACGGGGTCGTTAACCCAGAGAGGGCTGTGAACCAGAGAATTCGAGAGTTTTGGCGCTCTCTTTTGGGGTGCGAAGGCAACCATGATGGTTGCCTTCGCGCCCCAGACTCTCGAACTCGAACCGGAGAAAACCGCGTGGGGGCGGACAGTGGCCGTAAGCCTTTGTGGACAACGACTTACGGAGAAACGCCGAGGACGTTTGCCCTCGGCGTTGTCCGTTAACTACTTGGTCGCGGAGAGTCCGCGTTTTTTGACTGGCTCCCCGGGGAGGACTCGAACCAGCAACCAAGTGGTTAACAACCACCCGCGCCGCTGTTTCGGCAATCCGCGCGTGGGGCAACAGGCTATTCCACGGGGCGGTTGTCGCGACAACCGGAAGGGCGGTTTCGAGCGGTTCGAGCGGTTCCAGCGGTATTCGAGTTTCTGCTGTAAGGCGTTGTAGGAACTGCAACTAGGCCAACGACAACAACTTGCGCAAAACATACGGGAAGAATTAGCAGACCGTCGCTTTCGGCCACTCAGCCACCTCTCCGCGTGCCCGCCACGGGCATTCTACTCTCCTCCTGCCGTCTGTTAAGCCGCTGCGGGTTGCTGAAAAGCATTGACCCGGCCGACCGTCGCCCCTAGAGTTCGCCAGCATACGGCGGGGGATGTTGTGCCGCACGCCTGCGGGGGAGAGAAGATGAACGACCGCCAGCGCTTTCTGGCCACCATGCGGTACGGGCCGCGCGACCGCTGCCCCATGTGGGACTTCGGTTTCTGGAACGAAACGCTCACGCGGTGGCACGGCGAGGGACTGCCTCGCGAGGTGGACGACAACCCCAAGGCGGCCCGGTTCTTCGGCATGGACGACTTCGACATCGGCTGCAGTGTCAACGTCCAGTTGAGCCCGGCCTTTGAGCCCAAGGTGGTCAAGGAGGATGAGACCTACCGGTGGCAGCGGCGGTCCGACGGGGTGGTCGAGAAGTGGCACAAACACTCGGTCACGATTCCCGAGCCGACCGAGTTTCTGCTGACCGGCCGCCAGGCGTGGCCCGAGTACCAGAAGCGGCTCGACCCGGCCGACCCCGCCCGCGTGCCGGACGACTACGCCGAGCGCCTCGCCCGCCACCGCGACGACCGGCGGACATACCCCTTGAGCATCAACTGCGGCAGCCTGTACGGGGTGCTCAGGAACTGGATCGGCATCGAGAACCTGAGCCTGATGCTGTACGACGACCGGGCGCTGGTGGAGGAGATGGTCGAGCACCTGGGCGACTGCATCGTTCAGCCGGTGGCCGATGCGCTCGAGGTCGCCAAAGGGCAGGGCGTGACGTTCGACGTCGGGCACATGTGGGAAGATATCTGCTTTAATCGCGGGCCGCTCATCGCCCCGACGATGTTTGCCGAGATCTGCGGGCGGTGGTACCGCAAGATCGCGGATTTGCTGCGCTCGTATGGTTGCGAGTTCCTGATGCTCGACTGCGACGGCAGGATCGACGATCTTGTCCCCGTCTGGCTCGACGCCGGGGTCAACATCATGTTCCCGCTGGAGATCGGCGACTGGTGCGACCCGTTTGATCTGCGGAAGCGATTCGGACGGGACCTCTTGATGCGCGGGGGGTTCGACAAGCACATCCTGGCGCGCGGCAAAGAGGCGATTACGGCGGAGGTCCGGCGCCTGGCGCCGCTGGTCGAGGAGGGCGCCTTCATTCCGCACTGCGACCACCGCGTTTCGGCCGACGTGCCGCTCGCCGGCTACGTCCACTACGTCGAAGAGGCGAAGCGCGTCTGGGGCAGGGGCCTGGCGAACCTCCGGCCGATGGGGCGGCTGAGCACGTCCTGAGCCCGGCCCGGCGTTGCCGGATTGGCGCCCGGGCGGAATGCAACAACCGCTATGTGCTGATTGAAGGGAAGTTCGACGCGGCGAGCCACGGCCACTTGGGCCTCTGGAGCGGCGCGCTCAAGGATATCAGCCGCATGCAGTCCTGGCCCGTCTGGCCGCGCGACGCCGCTGCCACGGGGGCTGGGTAGCCGGCGCGGTCGCGCGCCTGGGATCTCGATGGATCGCTCTGATGGGTGGGCGCTCGGCGCGTGGGCCGTTACGCGGGCCGGTCGTTGAAAGGCAAGATCGCGTCGAGTTCGGCAACGAGTGGCGGCAAGTGCTTCGTCAGAATCTGCCACAGGATGTCCAGGTCGACGTGATCGTAGGCGTGGATCAGCCGGTTCCGAAGGCCGATGATCTGCGACCAGGGGATGGCCGGGTATGTGGCACGCTCCTGGGAAGGAACACGGTTCGCCGCCTCTCCCACGATCTCGAGCAGGCGCACGAGAGCAAGGGTACGAACACGGTCGGCGTCAAGGTCCCCGCGGCCTCTGCCTGCGACGAGGTCCAAGGCCTCGCGGGCGTGGTCGCGCATCTGGCTCAGGCTCACCATCGGATCATGCTGCGTCATAAAGGACCTCGGCTTCGGCCATCACGCGGTCGCGAAAGTAGGGGCTCAGGAAGTTCGGCGTGTTCAGGTCCACGTTGTGGCCGAGGATGGTACTGAGTTCGTCCTGCATGTCGAAGAAATCGAGCCCCGGGGTGTGACCCGGCTCAAACTCGACCAGGACGTCCACGTCGCTGCCGGGGCAAAAGTCGTCGCGAAGGACCGAACCAAACAAGGCCAACCGTCGGATATGGTGGCGGCGGCGACCCCGCCGTAGAACGGATTCTAGCCAGGTCCGACCGGGCGGGTCAAGTGCTGCTGCCTCGGGTGCGGCGCCTCGTCATCGTGCGCGGCAGATGGTGAGGCGGCGGACCTTGAGCGTGTCGCCCGGCGTGAACAGCCGCATGTCGCTCCCCAGGTTCTGGCGGTTGACGAGACGCGGGTCGTTGAGCGTGAATGTTGCGGCGCGCCACGTTCCCGTGCCCGTCCTCTTGGCGGCGCCGGCCGACTTGTACGCGCCCGAGAGCGTGGCGGATGGGTCGGTCGAGTCGTACTGCAGGTCGAAGGGCAGGGCGCCTTCGTCGAGGTATTCCACCGTCACGTCCAGGGCGCCGCCCGAGTCGAAGTAGAACGAGTCGTCCACGTCGAAGTACAGGTACTTGCCGTCGCCGTGCGGGTTGGCGAGGGTCCGGATGCAGTCGTCGCCGGCGGCCTGCGTGGCGTCGGCCAGGCCATCGCCGCCGGTCTTCAGGTGCAGGCCCGCGCTCTTGCCGTTCGGGCCGAAGGTAATGGAGACCTCCCGGGCGTCGGCGTAGGGCCCTGTGGGCTTGAGGCGCTTGCCGGCCCGCCAGAGATCGGCGTAGTGCCGCGTCAGTTCGACGTCCCGCCTGCCGTACTCGCGCGAGTGGGCCACGTCGGTGCCCTCGTGCCACTCGTTCCACGTCTCGACGGCGACGATGGTCGGCCTCCGCAGCGGGTCCATCGCCAGCAGCCGGTCCCAGTTGCGCCGGTAGAAGGCGCCGCCCTCGCGATCCTGCCTGGGGGTAGTGCGCCCGGGGACGGCGCTGTCGTCGTATCCCGGTCCGAGGGCAGCCACGCCGAGCACCCGCAGGCCAAAGGCCGCGCCCCACGCGTACGTCGCGTCGGCGGGGAGTCGCCACGACTGTTCGACCACGACGTACGGGCGGGCGCCGCCGAAGTCTTCGGCGAAGCGGTCGGCGACGTATGGAAGCAGTCTCGGATCGCCGGCGCCGCCTTTCGCAAAGCCGGCGCCGTAGAGGAACACGATCGGCCTGCCGTCGATGGTCGCCCACA
>Ga0111218_1078_pt1 | contig 16468 bp, 16 predicted proteins | sample DeeMarSWOR152_54_FD_80369 | JGI IMG/M metagenome (GOLD analysis project Ga0111218, IMG submission 80369) | Planctomycetes bacterium DG_20 | reverse complement strand
CGGTGGTCGAGCAGCGGGCTTCGGACCTCCAGGCCGTGGGCCATCGAGGCGACATCGACCTTCGCCAGGCAGTCGTTCGGCAGGTAATCCTGCAGGTCGATGGCCATCGTCCGGTCCGCCCACGGCCGCGCGTCGAGATCGCGGATCAAGACGCGCCACCGCTCCAGGGGATCGTCGGCCAGGGCCTCCGCGGCGAAATCGGGCGCCACCAACGCCGCCAGGTCATCGCTCGAGAACAGTGACCGCCAGGCCAGGTATCGCGGCAGCGGGTCGAGGGCGAGGCCCGAAAGGAACCGCCGCGCCGCGTTCCACCGGCTCTTGCGGCCGGGACGCGGGGGCATCCGCCGGCCTAACACCGCCAGCCGCCGCCGTATGCAGGCGGCCAACCCTTCGCTCATCGCCATGGCGGCATGCCGCGGGTACCCGCCGAACGATTCGTCGCCGCCGTCGCCCGACAGCGCCACCGTCACGTCGTGCCGGGCTTCGCGGGCCAGGTAGTAGACGGCGACGGCGGACGAGTCGGCAAAGGGTTCGCCGTGACGGCGGACCAGCGTCTCGAGCGCTTCCACGCACTTCGGCTCGACGTCCACCTCGGTGTGCTCGGTGCCGAGCCGGCCGGCGACCTCGCGGGCGTAGGGCGACTCGTCCCATCCGGTCTCGGCGAAGCGGACGGTGAACGTCCGGAGCCGGCCGCCCGCGTGCTCGGCCGCCAGGGCCGCCACGGCCGACGAGTCCAGCCCGCCCGAAAGGACCACGCCCAGCGGGACGTCGGCGGCCAGGCGTGCCCGCACCGCCGCCGAGAGCGTCGCGAGGAGCCGATCGCGCCACGCGGCCGGGCTCGTCTCCGCGTCGGGCGGGCCGCGCGGGACGTCCCAGTACCGTGTCGGGCCCGCGATGCGGTTGGCCGCGGCGTCGAACTCCAGGTAATGGGCGGGCTCGAGTTTCCGGATTCCTGCCAATCCCGTGGCCGGGGCCGGCACGTAGCCGAAACGCAGGAACGTGCCGATGGCCTGTGGGTCCAAGTCGCGCGGCACATCGGGGCACTCGAGCAGCGCGGCCGGTTCGCTTGCGAAGGCCAGGCCGGTCGGCCCGTGCCACCAGTAGAGGGGCTTCTGGCCGAGGCGGTCGCGGGCGAGCAGCAGCCGCCGGGCCTTCGCGTCCCAGAGGGCAAAGGCGAACATGCCCACCAGCCGCGCCAAGAGGTTCGGCCCGTCGTCCTCGTACAGGTGGACGAGGACCTCGGTGTCGCCGGCCGAGGCGAACCGGTGGCCGCACGCTTCCAGACGCCGGCGAAGGGCGCCGTAGTTGTAGATCTCGCCGTTGTAGGCCAGGCGCAGCGAGTCGTCTTCGTTGGCCATGGGCTGATGGCTGCCGGGCGGGTCGATGACCGCCAGCCGCCGGACGCCCAGCCCGGCGCCGCCGCGCGCGTCGATCCAGACGCCCTCCTCGTCCGGGCCGCGATGCACCAGGGCCGCGACCATGCGGCCGAGGACACCGGGATCGACCGGGGCGCCGCCCGCGCGGATGATGCCGGCGATGCCGCACATGAGATGGCTCCTCCGGGCGAGTCTAGGGCCATGCCCCGGACGGTCAAGGCAAAACGGCGCGCCGGGGGTCGCCCATAAGGGTTGACACCTCGCGTGCTGCCGACCTACAATCCGCCCTTAATACGCGGGACGCACCTGGGAGGTGGTGTGTGAGGCGGCCTTTCGAATCGCCGGCCGGTCCGGTGCGGGTCTTCGGCCTTGCGGGGGCGCTGGCGCTGCTTGCCGCAGGGTGCGGTTCGGTCCGCTCGTCGGAGCGTTTCGAGCGCGACCGCATGGTCCTCGACCTGGCCGATGCCCTGCGCGAGGAAGCGCTGAAGGTGCCGCAGGACGGCACGCGCGAGCGGCTGGTGTCGGGCCTGATCCGCCTGCGGGAACTGATGCTCACGGAGTCTACGCTGAAGCCCGGCCAGGAGGCGCCGGGCGCGCCGACGCTGCCGGAGCCGGAGGGCGGCGACACGCCGGCCCCGCCGTGGGCCACGATGTTCGCCCCGCGGAGCCTCGTGGTCGGGTTCTTCACGCGGAGCAGGAACTTCGACGACGTGCCCGGCGACGACGGCCTGGAAGTCCGGCTCCAGCCGCTCGACCGGTTCGGCGACCCGACGAAGGCCGTGGGGTGGCACCGGATCGAGGTCTTCGCCTACCGGCTTCACACGGGCGAGACACGGGGCCGGCGGCTGGGGCACTGGTTCGTGGCCGTCCTGGACGAGGCGAGCAATCGCCAGTACTACGACCCGGTGGACCGCTCGTACGTGTTCCCCCTGCTGTGGGACACGGAGATCGAGCCGGGGTCGGCGGTGATCGTTCAGGCCACGTACTACCCGCCGGGCGGGTTCACGGAGAAACTGTTCGCCCAGCGCGTGATCAAGATCGGGGACCAGTCCCAGTAACCGCAGCGAGGTGAGGCTATGGTGCGGCGGATGGTGTGGGTGTTTCTGGCGGCCGGGGTCGTGGCGTCGGCGGCCGGGTGCGAGTTGACGCGCAAGAACTACCAGGCCGTTTCGCTCGGCCACTCGGCAGATGAAGTGAAGAAAGTGCTCGGGAGTCCCCGATATGAGTTTGAGGGGCAGTGGGTCTATACCCGCGACGACCCCCGCGACCTGACGAAAGTCGAGATCGACTTCGACGCCGACAAGAAGGTGATCGGGAAATCCTGGCAGAACCCGGAGAAACCTTGGGAAAACCACCGCGAAGGGCAAGGCCCCGCCCCATAGCGGGGACGGGGGATGCCTTTCGAACCGAAGCCTGAAAGGATAGGCGCATGCGCGTGAATCGGTACGTTCTGGCGGCCCTGGCGGCCTGGAGCCTGGCGGCGGCGGGCTGCTGGTACCAGCGCCCGGAAATCGAGGACATGTACGCCGACGTCAAGGTCGGCATGACCAAGGACGACGTCATCGAAGCCCTCGGCCAGCCCACGGCCGTGCTCGGCGACACCGGCTCCGGCGACGCCCCGGGCGCGCCCGCCCCCGAGGACGCCAACGAGATGTTCTACCTGTACGACGACCCGGTCGACCCGGTCCGTTTCCGTTTCGTCCTCAACGACAAAGGTGTTGTTATCGAGAAGTACTACGAAACGAAGAAGGAGTTGGCGAAGCGGGCCGAGGAGACGAAAGGCAAGTTGCCGCCCCTCGAACCGATGCCGGGAGAGGACGAGCCGGGGCGAAGGTACCCCGGCGGGCCGCTCAAGCGGTTCGGGACGGTTCCGGGGGTGCCGGAGCGGATCAAATAGCCTTCCGCGCCGCCGCCGTTTCGATATGACCCACGGCTCGCCGTCGGCGGGCCGTGGTTTTTTATGGCGTCTGGGCGCCCGCGGCCCGGAGACTGTTTCGTGTGCCTTGGGTGGCGGGTGTCCCCACCCGCCGCCCTGCCTGGCCGTCTTTCTCGCGGCGGGTCGGGAGACCCGCCTCGCTATCCCCTCTGAGGAGCCGTGCGAAGCGGACAAAGTCTAGGTGTCGTCGCCGGCCTTGTCGATCTCGTTGCTGGTCTTGTTGACCTCGTCCTGCACTTCCCTCAGGCCCTTCTTGAATTCGACAATGCCTTTGCCGAGGCTCTTGCCGACCTCCGGCAGCCGCCGCCCGAACAGAATGAGGGCGATGATGGCGATGATCGCCAGTTCCCACGGTCCCGGCATCCAAAAGGCCAACTGTTCCACGGCGCATCCTCCTGACTGGTCAAGCGTCTATTATAGCACAGGGATCGCGGCGTCCAAGGAAATCATTGCGGCGACGGCACCGTGCGGCGCCCCACGGCCTCGCGCTCGGCGCGAAGCCAATCGAGCCAGGCGTCGATTCCCTCGCCGGTCTTGCACGAGAGTTCCAGCAACGGCGCGCCCGGCCTCAGGTCTCGGAGGAAGCCGCGGAACGCGGCCGGCGCGAAGCCGGTCGCATCGACCAGGTCGATCTTGTTGAGGACGATGCAGTCGGCGCGCCGGAAGGCCACGGGGTACTTGACGGGCTTGTCGTCGCCCTCGGGGGTGGAGGCGACGACGACGCGGCGGTGCTCGCCGAGGTCGAACGACGCCGGGCAGACGAGGTTGCCGACGTTCTCGATGAAGAGGATGTCGAGGTCGGCGAGGTCGTAGGCCTCGATGGCTTGGGCGACCTGGCGGCCGTTCAGATGGCATCCGCCGCCGGTGTTGATCTGCCGGCAGGGCATGCCGGCCCGGGCGATGCGCCGCGCGTCGCGGTCGGTGGCGAGGTCGCCGTCGACGGCGGCCATTCGCAGCCGGCCGGCGAGGCGGCGGGCGGTCTCTTCCAGCAACGCGGTCTTGCCGGCGCCGGGCGAACTCATGAGGTTGACGACGAGCAGGCCGGCCCGGTCGAACCGCTCGGCCAGCGCGGCGGCCAGGCGGTCGTTCTCCGTGACGATCGTCTTTTCGAGGCGAATCCGCTCGCGCATCGGCCTACTCGACCTCCAGCGATTCCAGCCGCAACTCCGTGCCGCGCACCGGCTCCACGTCGGCGCCCCCGCAGGCGGGACAGGTCAGGCGCATCTCGTGCATGGGATACTCGTTCCCGCAGCCCCGGCAAACGAGGACGACGGGCTCCTGCCGGACGTTCACGGCGGCGTGCGGCCATTCGGACTCGGCCACGAGAAGTCCGAGGGCGAACTCGAGCGACTCGGGTGCGGCGCCGCTGAGGGCGCCGACGACCACGTGGACCTTCGTCAGGCGCCGGTCGGCGTGCTTCCGCATCTCGGCAGCCACCTGCCTCCACACGGCATGGGCCAGGGCGACTTCGTGCACGGCAGGCTCCAGGGGCTGCGGTCAGGCGCGCACCAACAACCTGGCCCGTTCGGGCCACCCGCATTTAGCGTGGTGGTCAAGCCCGTCGCCCTGAGCGGAGCGAAGGCCTGCCTGCCGGCAGGCAGGGTCTCGCCGTGGGAACGACGAAACAGCAAAGACCACGGCGCGATTCTTCGGCCCGCAAGCGGGCCTCAGAACGACAGCGCCAAACACGCCCGTACAGGCCGCCCACATACCAGAGTGAAGCCAGGGGCGTGCCCCTGGCTGTTGAACCCCCCTTCGCGCGGCAAGGCCCTACTCAAAAACCAGCCGTGTGCCGGTGTTGGTGTTAAGGGCATAGAAGGCGTGGCCGGTGACCCTGCGGCCGGTCACCTCGACGATGGTCAGACCGTCCTGAACGATGGGCCCGTCGGCCGGGGTGGTCCGGGGCCTGGCGGGCGGGAATCCGGCGGGGCAGAACTCGATGTAAAACCCATCGTGCTGGGCCTTGAGTTCGGCGCCGCTGAGCGCGTAGTTTTCAACTCTCGCGAGGACGTCCTGCTCGTACCGCTGCCATCGTGCGACGTCGCTGGGACTGGGTTTCATGGGGTTGATGGGCGCCGAGGGCGCCATGCCCCCCACGTTGGGCAGGCCGTAACAGACGTACACATGGTCGCGAAACGCGAGGGAGGAAGTGCCGGGAACATCCCGCCACGCCCATGTGCTGTTTCCCGGGTTGTAGTAGTACTCCTGGAGGGTGAGGGTGGAGCCGTCCATCATCTTGCCGCCGGCGTCCTTGAACTTGAATTGGATGCGGGTGTCGCGTCCGGAGGCGGCCGCGTGGCCGCGCGCGGCGTTGAGGAAGGCCTGGATCCTCGCCATGGCGGCGTCGGGTCCGGTCCGTTCGGCGAAGAGGTTGAAGATGCCGAACGTGACGGTCATCAGGACAAGCATGATGCCGACGACGGCAAGCATTTCGACCAACGTAAAGGCGTTCTTGCTTCTCATCCGGCTGCCCCGCTGCTCTGAAGGGGTTCGTCCGTCGGGTCAGTATCTGCGGCTGGGGTCATCCACGTCGATCGCGGTGAGGCCCATGGCCCGCAGGTCGTAGTTCGTGAGGTTATCGGCCTTGCTCCTCGCGGGCCACATGTCTCCCTGCCGCGAGACGTGGTTGAAGAAGTCGGCCGTACGCCCCTCCGACATCAGGAGGGGCGTCTGTTTCAAGACGCCGCGGCTGTCTCTCTGCGGCTGCAAGTAATGGATGGGGCGTCCCCAAGCATCGACAAAAACCCCGAACGGCACGAGTTTGACATTCTGGCCGCCGCCGGGCGCGTAAGGGCCGTTTCGCTCGGACATGTTGAGGGAGGCGTAGAGCATGGCCTCGACATCGTTCTCGTACTTGCCCTGTATGTAGATGGGACAGTAACTCGGGTTGGCCCTCTCGGCGGGGTTCTTGTAGCCGGCGACCGGCCCCAGGAGAGCGATCAGTTCCGGGTCGGTCTCGTCCCTGTACCACGGGAACTTGCCCCAGTCGTCGAAATAGCGTTGGAGGGAGGCGTCGAGGCTGTCCAGGATCCGCTCGGTGGCCTTCGTGGCCGCCAGGTTGCTCACGCTGCCTGCGGCCCCGGCGATGAGGGCAACGAGAATGGCCAGAATGCCCATGACGGTGACCAGTTCGACGAGCGTGAAGGCCCGGGCTCCGCCCGGCTCGTTTCCAGCGTTCATTGTGTCGGCTCCTCCTGGAAGGCCGACGTCCCTAGAAATTCGTGACGTCGTCGTAGACAACCCTCCCCTGGGTGATGTCCACCTGGGTCGCGGCCTTGACCACATCCGGGTTCAGCGGGTCGAAGAACACGTGGCCGTAGAAGCGGTCGGCGCCGGGAGAAATGAGCAGGTAGTCATCCCTCTGCCATCTCTGCGTGCGGTCCGCGGCCGTGTAGAGGGCGCTGAGCCGGAAATGCTCCCTGTCCTTGAATCCCCCATAGCCGCGGAAGTCGGCGTCGCTCGCCGGGTTATCGTTATACTCGTAGTTTCCAAACACGTTGCTTAAACCGGAACTGCCCCTGGGGTCGAAGCGGTAGTAGAGGATGGCGCCCCCCACGCCGAAGGTGGGGAACCCGTCGCGGACGACCGCCGTGTCACCCGACTCCTGGGTGAAGTAGGGCCCGTAGGCCTTTCTGGCCTCACCGCCGAAAGGCAGTTTCCAGTCCGACGTGCTGCCGCTCTGGTCCGCGCCCCTGACGCCCCAGCCCTTGCCGTAGGGTCCCATCAAGGCGTAGGCCATCAATTGACAGCCTTTGTATTCAGCGGGCGCGCCCTCGAGTTTGTCGTTGCCCGAGTTGTTGCTCGGCGGATAGACGCCCCAGTCGGCCTTGAAAGCAGCCAGACTCACGCTCAGCGACTGGATGATGGCCCCGGTGCGGCCGACCCGGGCGGCGATGACGGCCTGGTTGACGGCGGGCAGCAACAGGCCGATGAGCAGGCCGATGATGCCCATGACGACCAGCAGTTCGACGAGCGTGAACCCGCCTGGGGTGCACGTCCTGGTATGGCGTAACCGTTCCATTGCGTGAGCCTCCGTCGGGGGGGGCTGCGCCGATCACTTTTCCATCGGCCTCTTCCAGTTGCCGATGTCGTCGCATTGAGAACCGCCGGCATTCAGGTCCGTCGGTCCCCATTCCCCGGTGTCTTTGTTCCGCACGATCGCGCCGTACCGCCCGTCCAGGCCGGGCGACACCAGATAGTAATCCTGCCGCAGATATCGCTTCGGGGCGGTGGCGCCCTTGCCCATGGTCTGCACGACACACTGCTTGAAGTACTCGTCCGACGCGTAGTTTTTCCTGCCCCCATCGTGGTTGCTGCCGCCGTCCAACCAGTGGAATTGCACGTCGCCGGTCGTGTCGGGCCTTCCGGCAAAATACAGGATGATGCCGGGCGGGGTGTAGGCGTCCAGGAAACCGACCACCTCGTCTTTCCTGCCGGCCCGGTCATCGAACCTCATTGCGTCTTCGGCGGCCTTGAAATGCGGCCCGTACGACCGGGAGGGGCGTGCGTTGCTGAACGGCATGAGGCCGCCGCCCGCCAGGCCCCATCCGCTTCGGCCGGGTCCGAGAAGGTAGTAGGCCAGGTTGGCGGCGCCGGTGTCCCGCCGGCCCGATGTAAGATCGCCGGCCACGTACGGCTTGCTCGGGGGACAGACTCCGAAATCGGACTTGAACGCCTCGACGGCGGTTCCAAGTTCGGTGATGGTCACACGCGTCGCGTGCTCGCGGACCATGGCGGTGGCCCTCGAGACGGTGGGCACCAGGAGCGTGATCAGCACGCCGATGATGCCGATGACCACCAGCAGTTCAACCAGCGTGAACCCGCACGTGCGTTTCGGCCCGACCATCACGGCCTCCTTGGCGGCGCCGCGCCCGGGGCGTGCCGCCCGGCGGTGGGCACGGCCCCCTATTTCTTCCCCACCGACTCAATGAGCGTCACGAGCGGCAGGAACAGCGCAATCACAATGAATCCGATCGTGCTGCCCAGAAAGATGATCATGATCGGTTCCATGGCACTGACGAGGCTGCCGACCAGGTGGTCCACTTCCTCGTCGTAGGTATCGGCCACCTTGACGAGCATCTTGTCGAGTTCGCCGGTTTCCTCGCCGACGTCGACCATGTTGACGACGATGGGGTCCACGACGCCGCTGGCCCGCAGCGGCCCCGCGATGCTCTCGCCCTCGCGGATGGAGTCGTGCACCTGGCCCAGCGCCTTGGACATGACCGCGTTGCCGACCGTGGCGCGGGTGATGTTCAGGGCTTCGAGGATGGGCACGCCGGCCGCGACAAGCGTCCCGAGGGTACGCGCGAACTTGGCAATCGCCTGACGGTTCACGATGCTGCCGACGACCGGCAACTGCATTTTCACCCAATCCAGCGTGTACCGCCCGAACGCGCTGGCCCGGATCGCCTTGAAGATCAGCCAGAGGCCCAAGGGAACCAGCGGAAGAAGGTACCAGTAAGTGCGGACGGTGGTGGAGGCGGTGATCAGCATCTCCGTGGGGGCGGGCAGTCCGCCCTTGATGTCGAACTTCAGGAAGATCTCCTGGAACTTCGGCACGATGAACCACATGATGGCCACCAGGATAATGACGGCCACGATGATGACCATCACCGGGTAGACCATGGCGCCGATAATGCGGCGCTTCAGGGCCATGGACTTCTCCATGAACTCGGCCAGTTTCCGGAGAATCTGATCGAGCACGCCGCCCGCTTCCCCGGCACGAACCGTATGAACGTACAGGGTGTCGAACGCCTTGGGATGTTTGTCCATGGCCTCCGACAGGGTGGAGCCGGCCTCGACGTCCTCGATGATGTCCTGGAGGGCGTTTCGGAGGACACCCGGCTTCGTCTGGCCTTCGAGGATCCGCAGGCTTCTCAGGATCGGCAGGCGCGCGTCCTGGAGGGTGGACATCTGCCGGGTGAACTGCGTGAGTTGCTTGTTTCCGACCTTGCCCAAGGTGAAGGTCTTGCCCTTCTTCCTCGGGCCGACGGCCGCGGCTTTGGCGCGCTTGCCTTTGGCGCGAACCTGCGTCGGGAAGTGGCCGAGGGCGCGGATCTTGGTGATCGCCTCCTCCTGGCTGCCGGCCTCGACCTCGGCGCGGACCTCCTGGCCTCTCGCATCCATCGCCTCGTACTGGAACACCGCCATGGGCTGGTCTCCTTGTGCGCGGCGCCCGTCACCCTTCGGTCACGGTGGCCGTGATAATCTCTTCGATCGTGGTAATGCCGTCGTAAATGCCCATGAGCCCGCTGTCGCGCAGGGTCCTCATGCCCCTCTTCTTCGCCTCTTCGCGAATGACGTTCGTGGACGAGCCCTTCATGATCAGGTCGCGCAGGGGGTCGTCGATGTGCATGATCTCGTAGACGCCCGTGCGGCCCTTGTAGCCGGTGTTGTTGCACGCCTCGCAGCCCCTGCCGAAGTAGAACGTGCGGCCGCGCACCTCTTCGGGCGTCAGTTCGAGTTCCCAGAGCATTTCTTCGGTGGGCTCGAACTCGGCGCGGCAGTTGGTGCAGATCTTGCGGACGAGCCGCTGGGCCACGATCGCCTCGAGCGTCGCCGTCACGAGGTACGGCTCCAGGCCCAGGTCCAGCAGCCTCGTGATCGCCGTGGGGGCATCGTTCGTGTGGAGGGTCGAGAACACGAGGTGCCCGGTCAGCGAGGCGTGGATGGCAATCTGGGCCGTCTCCAGGTCGCGGATCTCGCCGACCAGGATCACGTCGGGGTCCTGCCGCAGGATGTGCCGCAGGCACCGGGCAAACGTCAGGCCGATGTCCGGATTGATCTGGACCTGGATCAGGCCCTCGATGTCGTACTCGACCGGGTCCTCCGTGGTGATGATCTTCGTCTCGACCCGGTTGATCACCGACAAGGCCGCATACAGGGTCGTCGTCTTGCCGCAGCCCGTCGGACCGGTCACGATGACGATGCCGTTGGCGAGCCGGAGCAACTCTCCCACGACGTCCTGTTCGTCCTCGCGGAGCCCGAGTTTCGTGAGGTCGAGTTCGACCTGGCTGCGGTCCAGGACGCGCATGACGACGCTCTCGCCGAACATCGTGGGCAGGACGCTGACGCGCAGGTCCACCGGCTTGCCGCCCACGGTCAGTTCGATGCGGCCGTCCTGCGGCACGCGGCGTTCGGCGATGTCGAGGCTGGCCATGACCTTGATGCGGCTCGCAACGGCCAGCGCGATGTGCCGCGGCGGGGGCACCATCTCGTAGAGGACGCCGTCGATGCGGTACCGCATCTTGAACTCGTCCTCGAACGGCTCGAAATGGATGTCGGAGGCGCTGTCGCGGATCGCCTGGAGCAGAACCAGGTTCAGGAGTTTCTTGACCGGCTGGCTCTCGCTCATCGTGCGGATGTCTTCCAGGTCGATCGACTCCTCGTGGTCGGCGATCCATTCGGCGGTGCCGTCCAACTCGCTGATCACCGCCTCGACCGACTCGGCGTGCGCGTAGTACTTGTCGAGGGCCCGGATGACCGTGGCCGGGTCGGCCACGGCGGCCCGGATGTCGTGGCCCAGGAGCATGTGCAGTTCATCGAGCGCCCGGAAGTTGTTCGGGTCGGCCATGGCCACCGTCAGGACGCCCGCGTCGAACTCGATCGGGACAACGCTGTAACTGCGGGCCGTCATGCCGTCCATCTGCTCGATGACGTCGGGCGGGATCTCCAGTTCATCCAGATGCACCCGCCTCATGCCCGCCTGGATGGCCAGCGCCGCCGAGATGTCGTCCTTTTCGCAGTACCCCAGGTCCACCAGGACCGCGCCGATGGCCCCGCCCTTCTGTTTCTTGATCTCCAGCGCCTCCTCCAGTTGCTTCTGGGTAACCTTCTCCATCTCCATAAGCACCTGGCCCAGGCGTTTCTGGGTGGGCACCGTCATGGTTTTCGGGCGGGACGTTTTTTTCGGCTTCGCCGCCTTGGACCTCGCCGGCGTTACCGCCGCCTCGGTCCGGGCCGACTCAGGCGTTCCGGAAGTCTCTTCTTGCCTCGGTACGCGGCTCACGGGCTATCCTCTCCTTGCGCGACGCCTTTCCGGATCACCGGGAAGCCGTCTTCTGAAACTTGTTCAGGTCGGACACGTCGAGCGGCCCGCCGATGCTCTTGAGCGCCTCGCGGCCTTCCGCCGTGGCCATGAGTTTCTGTTCGATTTCGTCGCGGCGTTGCGCCCGTTCGATCACCTCGTCCACCGCGATGATCTTGCGCGAGTAAAGGTCCCACAGCGAATCGTCGAGCAACTGCATGCCCCACTTGCGGCCGGTCTGGATGAAGGATTCCAGGCGGTACGGCTCGTTCTTGCGGATCAGGTTCTGCGCCGCCGGCGTGATCATCATGAACTCGTACGCGGCAATCCGGCCGGGCATGTCGATCCGCGGGACGAGCGTCTGCGAGACCACCGCCATCAGCGAACTCGCCAACTGGACGCGCATCATCTCTTTCTGCTCCACCGGGAACGCATCGACGATCCGGTTGACCGTACCGGCGGCACCGGTGGTGTGGAGGGTCGAGAAGACGAGGTGGCCGGTCTCGGCGGCACGGATGGCGGCCTCCATCGTATCGATGTCGCGCATCTCGCCCACCAGGATGACGTCGGGGTCGGCCCGCAGCGCGCGCCGCACGGCGTCGCTGAAGTTGCCCACGTCGGCGCCGACCTCGCGCTGGTTGATGATCGATTGCTTGTGCTCATGATAGTACTCGATCGGCTCCTCGATCGTGATGATGTGCCGGTCGAAGTTCTCGTTGATGTAGTTCACCATCGAGGCCAGGGTCGTCGTCTTGCCGGAGCCCGTCGGCCCGGTCACCAGGAAAAGCCCCCGTGTGTGGCTCAGGAGCGACTCGACCGTCGGCGGCAGCCCGATCTCGCTCAGCGACATCAGACGCGACGGAATCAGCCGCAACGACAGGCTCACGTGCCCACGCTGCCTGAACGCCGCCACCCGGAACCGCGCCTTGTCCTGGAAACTGAACCCGAAATCCGTCGAGCCCACGTCCTCCAGTTCCTGCTGGTGGCGGTCCGGCGTGATGCTTCGCATCAGACCGGCCGTGTCCTCGGGCTTCAGCACCTCGGTCTCCAGGGCGCGCAGGCGGCCGTGCAGGCGGACCACGGGCGGGCGGCCAACGTGCAGATGCAGGTCCGACCCGTTCTTCGCGACCACAAACTGCAGGAGTTTGTCAATCTGAATCATCGTCCGCCCTTGAGAACCCGCGTTTTCGCCCCAAAATCGGCGGGTTCTTCGGCCGCCCCTGTCCCTCTTCCAACCCGAATACGGACCACCCCAGACGTCGTAAACCCTTACCGTCACCTACGTTATTGTACCAGCGCCAGGGGCAGGCAGGCAAGCCGCCGACCCCATAATCCGCCTTCCGGACCCCTTGGCGAGTCCCTTTTTACCCCTAGATCGCGACCTGCTCGCGCTGGGCCCTCGCCAGGACCTCATCCAGGGTCGTGATTCCCCTCATGAGTTTGATCAGGCCGTCCTCGATAAGCACCCGCATGCCGAGGGCCCGAGCGGCCCGGCGGATCTCGCTCAACGGCTGGTGTTTGAAGGCCATTTCCCGCAGTTCCGCGTTCATGACCATGATCTCGAACATCCCGATACGGCCGCGATACCCCAGATTGTGGCAATGCTCGCAGCCGACCGGCCGGCAGAACGTCGCCTGGCTCAGTTGCTCGTCCGTCACGCCGAGGCCCCGGAGGGTCGCCAGGTTGATCTCCGTGTCGGGTTCCTTGCATTCCGGACAGAGGACGCGGATGAGCCGCTGCGCCATGACGGCCTGAACGGAACTGGCCACGAGGAACGGCTTGACGCCCATATCGATCATGCGGGTCAGCGCGCTGGGCGCATCGTTGGTATGAAGTGTACTGAATACCAAGTGTCCGGTCAGGGCGGCCTGAATCGCCATCTCCGCCGTCTCTAAATCGCGGATTTCGCCGACCAGGATGATGTTCGGCGCCTGGCGAAGCATGGCCCTGAGGATCCGCTGGAACGTCAGTTCGATCTGCTCGTTCACCTGGACCTGGTTGATCCCCGAGATGTGGTACTCCACGGGGTCCTCGGCCGTGATGATCTTGCGGTCCGGCGTGTTCAACTGGTTCAGCGCCGCGTACAGCGTTGTCGTCTTGCCCGAGCCGGTGGGACCCGTGACCAGGAAAATCCCGTTCGGGCGAGCGATCAGTTTCTGGAACAAGTCGTTATCGTCCGCAAGGAACCCCAGCGAGTCGAGGCCCAGGTTGATCGATTCCCGCCTCAGGATTCGCAGCACGACGCTCTCGCCGTGATACGCCGGCAGCGTCGAGACCCGGAAGTCGAGGTCCTCGCCGTCAAGCCTCATGCGGATACGGCCGTCCTGCGGCAGGCGTTTCTCTTCGATCTGCATGCCCGACATGAGTTTGATGCGGGTCGTGATCGCCCCCTGGAGGCGCTTCGGCGGCGGCTCGCGTTCCAGGCACACGCCGTCCACGCGGTACCGGACGCGCAGCCGGGACGACAGCGGCTCGATGTGAATGTCACTCGCCCGCATCCGCACCGCCTCGGTGATCACCAGTTGCACCAGCCGGATGATCGGCGCCGACTCGGCGTGATCCTCGGCCCCCTTCTCGCCGCGGTCCTCGAACTGAATGTCCGTGGACGTGAACTCCTGCAGCATCGAGTCCACCGATTCCGATTCCGACTGCTCCGTGTACCCCGAGATGACGTGTTGCACCTGCTCGCGTGCGGCCAGGACGCAATCGACCTCCATGTTCAGGCGGAACCGGATGGCATCGACCGACTCCAGGTCGAGCGGGTCGGTGATCGCCACCTTCAGCCTGCCCTCGGTGTATTCGAGCGGGATGATCTGGTATTCCTGCATCATCGACTCCGGCATCATCTCCATGACCTGCGGGTTGATGGTGCCGATGTCCAGGTCCACGTACTCCATGGTCCACGTACTCCATGTCAAACTGCAGGGCGAGCGCCTTGGTGATGTCGGACTCCTGGCAGTTGCCCGAAGCCACGAGGATCTCGCCGAGCCGGCGGCCGCTTCGCTGGTGTTTCGCCAACCCGTCGCGAAGATCCTTCTCCGTAATCTTGCCCCACTCTCTCAGGATCTCGCCGATCCGTTTACGTGGTCCAAGCATGGTCAACACGCCTCAAAAAGAGAAACACCCCACCCTCCGGCCATCGCCGGTCAGAGAAACGCCTCCATCACCTGTCCAAGGGGCCATCATGCCCGCTACCGGCACACAAGCCCCCCACTACCGGCGAGAGCCCAACCGCACCCTCGCCATGCGTTATTCTCGCTCTTTACGGCGCCAACGTCAACACCTAAACGCGCCGTGGGCTTGCGCCGACCTGTACCACAGCGCACCCACGCGTCGGGCCGAGGCATGCCTCGCCCGTACGAACGCACGCCGTGCCGCCCCGCCAACAGACGGTTCGACCGGCCCTCACAGGTGCAGTTCGATCACATCCCGGTCCGACAACACGTGGTCCCGCTGGACGGGCTGGCCGTCGTACTTGCCCCCACCCCAGATGCGGGCCCGTTTCAGGTGCTCGGCAATCTCGCGGTGCACCTCGGCCGCCATGTCCAGGACCGTGCTGCCCCGCGGCAGAATGAACGGCTGGCCCATATCCGGCGGCTTGCCGGGTTCCTTGCTGTACACGCGGACCACGCGCAGCATCTCGAAGCACATCCGGGCCAGGTCGTCCATCCCCTGCCCCGTCTCGGCGCTGGTGGCGAGCATCGGCGCGAGATCCGCGTGCAGGTCGGCGAGGGCCGCGAAGTGGTCCGCGGCGCCCGGTGCGTCGGCCTTCGTCCCAACCAGGAGCACCCGTTTCGTGACGCCGCCCTCGGGCGGCTCGCGCCCCTCCGGCACCATCCCGCGGCCCTCCAGCACGCCCAGGCACACGTCCAACTGGTCCAGCAGGTCCCTGGCCGAAAGGTCCACGCACACCAGGATGCCGTCGGCGCTTCGCACCGTGCCCATCATGCCGGGCACGACGGCCTCGCGCGTGACCGGCGGCAGGTCAACGAGTTGGATCTGCACGTCCTCGAACGCCATCATCCCCGGCACCGGGCCGTGCGTCGCAAACGGGTACGGGGCGACGTTCACGTGGGCCTTCGTGACGGCCCCGACCAGGGCGCTCTTGCCCGAGTTGGGCGTCCCGAAGAGGACGAACTGGCCGGCCCCGTGCTTGGTGACGTGGAACGGGTCGATGCCTCCCCTGGCCTTGACCTGCTGGGCGGCCTGGCGGAACTTGGCCAGTTTCCGCTTGATGTCCGCCTGCATCTTCTCGGTCCCCTTGTGCTTGGGGATCGTGGCGTACATCTCTTCGAGCGCAGCGATCTTCTCGGCCACCGTCTTGGCGGCGCGGAAGACCTTCTCGGCGTTCAGGTACTGCGGCGTCAGGTTCGCGGGCATGGTCGGTCTCTGCGGCCCCTGCCGTCTCGACGGCGGTATTCTACCCGCGCCCCCGCCGTTTGCAAGCGGCGCGCGAGGTCCTTGCACTGGGCCGAAGCAGCCGCCACAATAATGACAAGGTCCAGCGGCGCCCTCGGTATCAGGTGAGCCTTCTGTGCCCTGCCGCGGAGCCCCACGATGCGAACACAACGTTTTTGGCTATGCCTGGCACCGGCTGTTTCCTGGGCGCTTGATGTGGTTCTGACGCTGGCCTGCCAGGCAGACACGTATTGGCAGGGCAGCTACCGGACTGCCCAGGAGGTCAATCCCGTGGCGCGGCATCTTCTTGCCCTGCACCCGGGCGTGTTTACGCTTGGGGCTGTGGCTTGGGTGCTCTGTGGTGTCGCACTTGTGTTGAGGCTGCCCAAGGGTGTTGCCGTGGCGCTCGCTTTTGTGCTCACGCTTCTTCACGCCACGGGGGCCGCAACGTGCTTGGTGCGCGGAGGGATTGCCGGCTGGCTATGCGCGGTGGCCGTGCTGCTCGGCGTGGAGCGACTGCTCGCCTGGTCGTGGGCTCGCGCCAGCATCAGCGAACGCGCCGGCGCCTGATGCCTCTTTGCCCACTACCTGTAACTTGAAACCCGCGTCCACTTCCGTCACAATGGCCAGGAAATCAGTTCGAGCCCGCCGCGGAAGCGGCGAAGAGCAAACACCGCCCGAGCCCGCCGCGGAAGCGGCGAAGAGCAAACACCGCCCGAGCCCGCCGCGGAA
>Ga0111218_1017_pt1 | contig 16676 bp, 10 predicted proteins | sample DeeMarSWOR152_54_FD_80369 | JGI IMG/M metagenome (GOLD analysis project Ga0111218, IMG submission 80369) | Planctomycetes bacterium DG_20 | reverse complement strand
CCGTACGGCTCGATGACGGCCGCGGGCCTGGCGTCGCTCCAGATCATCGCCGACCTCGTCGAACCCGCCAGCGGATGCCCATGCAAGGACGGCCGCAGCCGCAAGGCCGACTCCGAGACCGAACGCCGCATCGACGCCGCCCTCGACTGGCTCGCCCGGAACTTCACCGCCACACGCAACCCCGGCTGGCCGCACAAGATTAACTTCGACGAGGTCTACTACTGGCTCTACTCGATGGAGCGCGTCGGCATCGCCTGCGGGTACAAGCATTTCGGCGGCCACAACTGGTACAAGGAAGGCGCGGCATTCCTGGTGTCGCGGCAATTGGCGGACGGCAGTTGGCGGCAGATCGACCCCGCCGTCCGGACCCCCATCGAGCATTGGGGCGGCGGCGGCGTGCCCGATACCTGTTTCGCCATCCTCTTTCTCTACAAGGGCCGCGCGCCCGTCGTCTTCAACAAACTCCGTTTCGCCGGCGCCTGGAACCCCCACCGGCGCGACGCCGCCAACCTCACCCGCTACATCGAATGGGCCAAGGAGCAGCCGTTCCACTGGCAGATCGTGGACCTTGCGGCCCCGCTCGAGGAACTCCACGACGCGCCCATCCTCTATATCTCGGCCGAGAGCGTGCCCCAGTGGACCGACGCCGACAAGGACAAACTCCGCGCCTTCACCGACACGGGCGGCACCATCCTGCTGGAGGCGTCGTGCGGCAACCCGGCCGTCCGCGAGTGGGCCAAGACCTTTGCCGCCGACCTCTGGCCCGAATGGCCCCTGAAGCCCCTCGGCGGCGACCACCCGGTCTTCACCGACCCGTACCCGCTTGCGAAGCGGCCGGAACTGATGGGCATCAGCGATGGCCTGCGGACCATCCTCTACTACGCCATGGACGACGTCTCGTGCCCCTGGCACACGCGGGCCTTTACGTCGCGGGAGTACCTCTTTCGGTGGGGCATCAACCTGTTCGCGTGCGCGACCGACCGGGCGCCGCTGCGGGCGAAACTCGCCGGCCGAGAGCCCCCGCCCGACGACAGGTACCGGGAGACCCCGCGCCCCGGACCCCGGACGAGCCTCCGCATCGCACGCCTCAAGACAAGCGGCGACTGGCACGTGGGAGCCAACTACCGGTGCTTCAAACAACTCGGCGGCCACCTCCGCGACACGCTGGGCCTCGCGCTCGACGTCACAGAGCCTGCCCGGGCGCCCATCACCGACGGCGGCGTCGAGCCGGCGAACCTGAAAGGCTTCGACGCGGCCTACCTGACCGGCACCGGCGGTTTCTCCTTGGGTGAGGCGGAGCGCAAGGCCCTTGCGTCGTGGCTGGCCGACGGCGGCTTTCTCTGGGCCGAGGCCGCCGGCGGGGCCGAGGCGTTCGACCAGGCGCTGCGCGAACTGGCCGAAGCGGCCGGCTGGCGCCTTGAACTCCTGCCGAAGGACCATCCCCTGATGACCGGCAAGATGCCGCCCGCCGCGGCGTACGACCTCACGTCCGGCGTCACGTTCCGCCGGGCGCTGCGCATCGGCCGGGCGAAGAACGACCACGCCGAACTCTGGGGCATCTTCATCGATGCAAACGACGAAAAAGGGACCGCCCGCCAGCGCATGGTCGGCCTCTACTCGCCGCTTGACGTGGCCTTCAGCCTGAGCCCGTACCAGGCGCACGACCTTCGGGGGTACGAGCCCGCCGATGCCGCCGCCGTCGCCACAAACATCGTCCTTTACCTCACGGCCCGCGGCGCGCCCGCGCAAGGCGTTCGGCCGGAGCATCCTACGCGGCCCGGCGAGGAGGAGCCGCGCATCTCCAAGCCCGGGCTCAACCTTCCCAAGAAATCCACGGGCGGCGACCCCGTGCCGTGGTGAGCGGCGCGGGCATGCCATGGCGTGACCCTGCAAGACCGCAACCGAGGAGGATGACATGACACCCGCTGACGCTGCTGCGCGGCATCAGGAAAGTCTTGCGCGGTGGGTGTCCCCACCCACCGCGCAGAGAAAGGCAGCGGCGCGGCGGGTGGGGACACCCGCCGCGGTGGACGGTTACGAGACTTCTCTGATTCCGCTTGGGTTGGCTGCCGTGCTCATCGTTCTGGGAACCTGCGCTGCTGCGCCGGCCGGCGAAGTCGGGCGCGGCCCGGTCTTTGGTGTGATCGAGATCCCCTTCAAGGGGCCCGCGTGCAAGGCGGCCGACGCCCCGGCCCGTGACATCGCGTTCTGGACGCGGTTTCGGCACGAAAGCGGCAAGCCGGAGGTCACAGTCCACGGCTTCTGGGACGGCGACGGCCAGGGCGGACGCGAGGGCAACGTCTTCAAGGTCCGCTTCTGCCCGACGACGGCAGGCACGTGGACGCTCGCCCAGGTCCACTCCAGCGACAAGCAACTGGCCGGACAGCACGAGGGCGGCGTCGTGGTCGCGGCCGCCTCCGACCATCCCGGTTTCTGGCTCGTGGACCCCCACACGCCCGGCGGACGGTGGTACAGGCGGTCCGACGGGTCGCACCCGTACATCTTCGGCAACACGCACTACTCGTTCCTCAGCCAGATGGACGACCGGGGCCCGCGCCCCGGCCGGATCGCCGCCGACATGGCCGCCAACGCCGGGCACCTGAACAAGGTCCGCTTCAGCATCCACCCCTGCCGCTACCCGAACCCCAAGTCCAAACCGTTTCTCGACGATTCCGGCCGCCCGACCGACGATGGCGACTTCTCGCACCGGCCCAACCCGGAGTGGTTCCACACGCGGGTGGACGTGGCCGTCCGAGCGGCCTGGGAAAAGGACATCGTCGCCGACCTCATCCTGTGCGGCCCCGACACGCGCGAGGCACGGTCCGTCCTGCGGGCAAGCAAGAACAGGGGCGACGCCACGCCCATCCTCCGCTACGTCGCCGCCCGATACGGCAGTTACCCGAACGTGTGGATGTGCCTGGCGAACGAGTGGAACATCAAGGACCCGAAGTACACGGCGGAGGAGATCAAGCGATTCGGCGCAATCCTCCGCAGGCACTTGCCCTACGCCACGCCCGTCAGCGTCCACGCCAGCAGCGGCCCGTGGGACAAGAGGCTGAACGCCCAGCCGCCGTGGAACGACCACGTCATCATCCAGGACAAGATCCGCACGCTGGCCCGTTCGGCCGACGCCATCGCCGGGAGCCACGCCATCGGTGGCGGCGACCGGCCCGTCATCAACGACGAACTCGGGTACGAGGGCAAGGGCGACACGTTCAGCCGCGATGACGTCATCGAGGGCCACCTCGGCGCCTTCCTCGGCGGCGGGTACGGCACCACCGGCCACAAGCCGGCCTCGAAGAAGGGCCACTACTTCTGGGGCGGTTTCACGCCGCAGGAGCACACGGCCGTACCTCACCTTGCGTGGCTTCGCAAGGTGATCGACTCACACATCACCTTCTGCAAGATGGCCCCGAGCGACACCGGTGACCTTGTCTCCGGCGCCGGCAAGAACTGCCGCGCCATGGCTTGGCCCGGCAACGAGTTCGTCCTTGGCACAAGCGGTGTGCAGGAGGGCCTTGCCGCCAACCTGCCGGCGGGCCCATGGGAGGTCCGCCGCTTCGACGTCATCGCCATGAAAGAGGAGGTGCTGGCGCGCGGCGCGCGCGGCCGGTTCACCTTCGCCGCCCCCGCCTCGCGGGCCGTGCTGTTTCACTTCAAGAAGGTCGGCGACGCGTCTGCCGGATAGGCCGCGAACGACGCCCGGAAGGCTCGCACAAAAGAACGTCCCGCGACAGGTGCGCCCTGCCGCGGGACGAGTGTTCTCACACCTTGCCGTCTTCCGGGCCCGCTGCTACCGCACGCGTCGGCGCCGCATCACGACAAGCCCCAGACCGCCGAACCCGAGGAGCGCCAGCGTCGCCGGCTCGGGCGTCGGCGTCTGCGTCATCGTGTACGAGAAGAAGCCGGTCGTCGAGATCTCAACGTCGAAGTTGAACGTGACCGTCTGTCCATCCGCCACCCCGGGCCCTCCCGAGAAGGTGATCAACATCGGCGTCACATTGGCCGTGTCGAAGTGGGCGCTCGACGAAGCGGTGCCGACGAATTGCACGCCGGCCCCCGAGAGTTCGATCTCGAACTCCGTCCACAGCACGCCCGAGTCGTTCTCGACGCTCTTCATAACCGTCATCACAGGGTCGTCGTCGGTCTCGCCGGAAACCATCACGGCCAACGGCTCGTGTCCCTTGAACTTCTCTTCCATGCCCAAGTGGCCCTTCCCGGCCTGCATCTGGAACACCCAGTCCGGACAGTTTGCCCACGGCGGAGGCCCGTGATGCCCCTGACCGTTGCCGTTGCCCTTCGGCAGGTCAACCTCGACCGTGCCGACAATGAACCCCGCGCCTGCGGGACTCGCAACCACCCCACAGATCAGGACAACGGCCAGAAGGCCGAACAGGAGGGATGTCTTACGCATCATCTTACCCTTTCCACAGCAAAACCCCTCGCGCCCCCATCGAAGACAAGGGGCGAGATGATTCCCCGAGCCCCCCTCATGAGGGCCCTAGGCCTTGCCCAGCGTTGTTCTCGCCTTTCGCAGCAAAAAACAAAGGAGACCGGCCGCATTGGCCGACCTCCCCCGGAATATCCTTGCATCGCCTTGTGGCCCGCTCCTATATCGGACCACCCCTATTATGACTCAGAAAGCCGGGAAAGTCAAACCGCCCAGGCGTTTTTCCGGGCTTTTGCACGGCATCGTCCGTGTACGAGACGGCCGGGACGAAGGCCGCGTCGGCGGCTGGCGCGAGCGCAAGTGCTTCTGGCAGAAAGACTTATGAGATCGCCGGCCCCGTTCGGGACACGGCTCCAATCATTACCGCACCGTGCTGCCATGTGATGAAAACGAGACGCCGGCCGTGCCGGCAGCCACTCATCCCGGCGCGACGCCGACGCCCGGGGGGTGTCTGCATCATGCACCACCCACGCCCGCACATCGCAGCGCCCACGTCCGCATTCTGCAACGCCCACGCCCGCATTGTGCACCACCCACGTCCGCGCGGCGCGGACTGAAGATAAAGCAGTTGAAGAGGAACCAGGGAAGAGAAAGAACGGCCCAACGGCCTCTCTCTCTTCGGATGCTGCGGACCAGGAAAACGGACCCGAGGCCGAGAACCGCCGTGGCGGGTCCGCGGCCGAGGGGGCAAGGCGCCCGGGTGGCCGGCCGTCGCCGGCCCTACTCGCGCGTACGCCGGCGGAACGCCTCCGCCAACTGTTTGGTGATCGGGCCGGGCTTGCCGGTGCCGATGGGCCGCTTGTCGATCCGCACGACCGGAACGACCTCGGCCGCCGTGCCCGTCAGGAAGCACTCGTCGGCCACGTAGAGGTCCTGGCGTGTGAGGTTTTCCTCGCGGACCTCGATGTCCTGCTCGCGCGCGATGTCGATGATCTCGTTCCGGGTGATGCCCTCGAGGATCCCCGCCGCCGTGGGCGGCGTGAAGACCGTGCCGTCGCGCACGATGAACAGGTTGTCGCCGGTGCACTCGGCCACGTACCCCAGGTGGTTGAGCATGACGGCCTCGAGGGTTCCGGCGTCGATGGCCTCGATTTTCGCCAGGATGTTGTTCAGGTAGTTGAGGCTTTTCAATCGCGGGTTGACGGCGTTGGGATGGTTCCGCATGGTCGCCGCCGTGATGATGTCGAGGCCCCGCTCGTACAGTTCGTCCGGATAGAGCGAGATCTTGTCGGTGATGATGAAGATGGTGGGCTGCGGGCACCGGTTCGGGTCGAGTCCCAGCGTCCCCGCGCCGCGCGTCACGACGACGCGGATGTAGGCGTCCTTCAGGCCGTTCGCATCGAGCGTGCCGGCGACGGCCTTGGCCATCTCCTGCTGCGAGACGGGGATCGTCAGGCGGATGCCCAGGGCCGAATCATAGAGCCGCCGCACGTGCGCCTCGAGGCGGAAGACCTTCCCCCCGTAGGAGCGGATGCCCTCGAAGACGCCGTCGCCGTACAGGACGCCGTGGTCGAAGACCGAGATCTTGGCGTCCTCGCGGTCGAGCAGTTCGCCGTTGAGCCAGACCTTGCGCCCCATAACGCTTTTCCTTCCGGTCGCCGAAGGCTGTTTCGGCGGCACAGGCGCGGCAAGTGTACCGGGAGCGTCACGCGTCGTGCAAGAGTTTACCGTCCCTGAGGTGCAGCACGCGGTCGGCCTGGTCGGCCACCCGCTGGTCGTGGGTGACCATGACGACGGTGAGGCCGTCGCGGCGGTTGAGGCGCGTGATGACGCGCATGATCTCCTCGCCGGTGGCCGAGTCGAGGTTGCCGGTGGGTTCGTCGGCAAAGAGGATGCGCGGCTGGTGCACGAGTGCCCGCGCCAGGGCGGCCCGCTGCCGCTCGCCGCCCGAGAGTTCGCGCGGCAGGTGGGCCACGCGCTGCGACAGGCCGAGGTCCTTCAGGACCTCCAGGGCGCGGCGGCGGCTTCGGCCCCGCGCGCCAGGCCACGCTGCCAGGGGCGTCCGGATCATTGCCGGCAGCAGCGTGTTCCCAAGGACCGTGAGGTCGGGCATGAGGTAGTAGAACTGGAACACGAAGCCGACGAAGGAGTTCCGCATCCGGTCGCGCCACCGCTTGGGCCGGGCGAAGGCGTCCTGGCCTTCGAGGAACACGCGGCCGGCCGTCGGCCGGTCCAGGAGGCCCAGGAGGTGAAGGAGCGTGCTCTTGCCGCTTCCCGACGGGCCCAGAATGCAGAGGAACTCGCCGGGGCCGACCGAGAGGTCCACGCCGTGGAGGACGCGCAGGCGCGCTGCGCCCATCCGGTAGTCCTTCACCAGCCCTTCCCCCGCCAGGATCGGTTCACTCATATCGCAGCGCCTCCACCGGCTGCTTGAGGGCCGCGAGCAACCCGCCCGCCATGCTTGCCAGCGTCGAGAGGGCCAGCACCCCCGCCCCGATGCCGACGCACCACAGGGGCGATGTGTGCTTCGGAATGTGATCGAAGTAGTACATCTCGCGCGGGAACACGTCGATGCCGAGCGTCTGGTTCACCCAGATCTCAATGGCATCCAGGTTCGCCAGCATCAGCAGGGCCTCGGTCATCCCCAGCGCCACGCCGATGGCGCCGATGATGAGACCGTACCCCAGGAACAGGCTTCCCACGCCGGCGTCGCGGGCCCCCAGGGCCTTCAGGATTCCCACGTCGCGAGACTTGATGTACGCCATGACGTACGAGATCAGGCCGATCAACACGCCGAATCCCAGCAACATCACGCCCAACATCAGGGTCGTGATGTTCCGCTCCACCTCGACGACCGTCAGGATCATCCGCTGCTGGGTCTCCCAGGTGTCGATCGTCAGTTGCAGGACGCCCACCTCCGGCTTCTCCCGTGCGAACTCGCGCCAGACGTCGGTGATCCGTTCCACGAGGATCCCGGCCTGGGACGGGTCGGCGATCTTGACCTGAATCTGGTTCGTCCTTGCCGGTACGGCGGGTTTGTCGCCGACCGCAGGCTGCGCGTCCATGCCCGCCATCTGCTGGGCCACGTCGAAATCGACATACACGTGCGACGAGTCGGCATCCCAGTAGCCGCTCATAAACCGGTCTACCACGGCGAACGCGCGGCTGGAGACCTTCGGGATGCCGCCTGCCTGCATCTCGATGGCGCCGCTCGGGCGGATCGGGATCGTCGAGACCACCAGATCGTCGCCGTAGGGAAGGAGCGGGAAGTCCTCGACCCGCGGTCGCATGATCTCCACCTCGCGCAGAGGCACCAGGACCCCCACACCCAGCAGCGCGAACGCCGCCACGACACACAGGACCGTTGCCACAAACCGGCCGAGCCCCTCGCCGTGCCCTCTGCGGAGCCGGCGCACCACGTATAGGGGGCCGCCCACCAGGGTGAGCGCGAGGCCGATGGCGCAGGCCAACACGCCGCCGGAAGCCAGCACCCAGACGCCGGCGCGCATCGCGGGCTCGACCCGCACGTAGGTCGCAGGCGCGGCGTCGCCCTGCGAGGCAAGCCACTCGGCCAGCGCGTTGGATGCCTCCCGTAGGAGCAGCGATGCGGCCGCTGCAACCAGCGACACCCAGAGCAGACCCATGCTCGCGCCCGAGAGACGGCTGCCCGATTGGCCCGGCCGGCGCGATGCCGCCCGCCACACGAACACCGAAGCCAAGGCGGCCGCCAACGCCAAGTGCCACGCCAGAACGCGTCGCCCCGTGCCCTCCGTGACCCTGTCCGGCCTGTCGACTCGCATCGGCGCACCGATGACGCCCACACCGGCGATGCATCCCGGCCGCTCGGGCCGGTCGCCGAGGCCCCACGCTGCCGGCACCTTCAACAGGTCGGCCGAGGGATACTGCGACCCCCGCTGCCGCTTGAGGTACTCATGGAAGCGGCCCATGTCCGCCTTCTCGCCGGGCCGGATGCCGATAACCACGCACGGCCGCACGAGCGGCTTGACGGCGCTTAAGCGCGGCTTGATCCGCGCCACGGCGTACGTCTGGACGACGGGGGTGGCTGCCACGACGCCCTCAACCGCCTCGATCCGCCGCGCGAGTTCCTCGTAGTGCGGCACGCCTTCCATGTGGGCGTCGATGATGATGTCCGAGAGCGTGCCGCGCGTCATCTCGCGCGTCTCGCGCACAAAGCCGTCCATGATCGAGAACACCAGGACCAGCAGGAACACGCCCAGGGCCGCCGGCAGCGCCGAAACCAACGGCACCACCGCCTTCCAGCCGGAGAACAGGTAATTGAGGCACACGACGTGCTTGTACACCGACGTGGCGAGGACCAGGGCAATCAGGCCAAGCAGGACGAGCCCGGCCGCTGCGGCGACCGGCACCAGCCAAGGCGAGGCCAGCCAGTCTTCCTGCATGCGAAGTGCCCTCGTGTCGGTTCGACGGCCCGTACCGCCGCGCCCGTTTAGCCGTCGGCGGCACGCCGACGGCCTTTGCCGTTTGGGTATCGGCGCCCAGTCCCGTCGCCGTGCCGGCGACGGCTAAACGTTAAGCCTGCTGCTCGTCGGCCGAACTCGCACCCTCGCGCGGCCGCAGGGCCGGAAACAGCACCACGTCGCGAATGCTCGACGCGCCGGTCAGCAGCATGACCAGCCGGTCGATGCCGATGCCCAGGCCCCCCGCCGGCGGCATCCCGTGCTTGAGGGCCTCGACGAAGTCGGTGTCCATGACGGCCATCGTCTCGTCCTGGCCGGCCAACTGGATCCGCAGCGCCTCCTCCTGCACGTTCGGGTCGTTGAGTTCCGTGTAGGCGTTGCCGATCTCCATCCCGGCGACCATCGGCTCGAACCGCTCGGCGATGTCGGGCCGGTCGGCCTTGCGCTTCGTCAGCGGGCACAGGCGCGCGGGCCAGTCCATCACAAACGTGGGCTGAACGATGTGCGGCTCGACCGTGGCCTCGAAGACGTCGTGCGTGACCACGTCGAGGTGCTTTCCGGCCTCGTCGATGCCCCGTTCGCGTGCCTTGCGGCGGATGGCGGGCTCGTCGCCGAGCGCCAGGCCGGCGTGTTCCTGGAGGAGGTCCGCATACGTCGCCCGCCGCCACGGCGCCTTGTACTGGAGTTCCGCCTCGCCGAAGGGCAGGCACGTCTTGCCTCCCGAAACGACGCGGGCCAGGTGTTCGAAGAGCGTCTCGACGATCTCCATCATGTCGGTGTAATCGGCGTAGGCCTGGTACAGTTCCAGGAGCGTGAACTCGGGGTTGTGGCGGGTCGAGATGCCCTCGTTTCGGAAGACGCGGCTGATCTCGAACACGCGGTCCATGCCGCCGACGAGGAGCCGCTTCAAGTACAGTTCCGGCGAGATGCGCAGGTAGAAGTCGGTGTCGAGCGTGTTGTGGTGGGTGATGAACGGCTTGGCCGCCGCCCCGCCGTAGATCGGCTGAAGGACCGGCGTCTCGACCTCCACGAACGAGCGCTCGCGCAGGAACCGCCGGACCTCCTCCAGGATGAGCGACCGTTTCAGGAACAGGTCGCGGACCTCGGGGTTGGCAAACAGGTCCACGTACCGCTGGCGATACCGGGCCTCCACGTCCTGAAGGCCGTGCCACTTCTCGGGCGGCGGCAGGAGCGTCTTGGTGAGGATCTCGAAACGGGCCACCTCGACCGTGATCTCGCCCGTCCGGGTGGTGACGAGGCGGCCTTCGGCGCCGACCCAGTCGGCCAGGTCCAGGAGTTTGACCCGCTCCCAGTCCGGGTCCGAGAGGATCTTCCTGCTGAAGGCGAGTTGGATGTGGCCGCTGCGGTCCGAGAGGTCGGCAAACACGAGTTTGCCGAACTCGCGCAGCGCCGTCAGCCGCCCGGCCACGCGGGCGGGCGCGCCCTCGCCGGCCGTCTCGTACCGATGCCGTGCCTCGGCCGTGCCGATCGTGTCCGGGTACCGGTGGCCGAAGGGGTCCAGCCCCATCTGGCGGAGGCTGTCGGCCTTGCGGCGTCTGGCGTGTTCGTACTCGCTTGCCATCAGGGTTCGCTTCCGGAGGCGTCCCATCCGATACGGCGGCCGGATGTTGCGCGCGGCGGGTTCGGCCCGGGTGCACGTGCCGGATGATAGGCTCGCCCCGGCCGCGGAGCAAGCAAAAGTCGCACCCGGCCCGCCCGGTTTCCCGAAAAGCGTGGCAGCAACGTCTGGCCGGTCCTATAATCGCGGGTTCCTCGATAACCGTCTGCCGAAGGGGAATAGGAGTGGCCGGAATCATCCTCGCACTTGTGGCCCTGGTGGCCGCAGGGCCGCTCGACACGCGGCCCGCCGAGAGTCCGCCGGCCGTGTCGGTGCCGCCCGCGACGGCGCCGGCCGCGCCCTCGCCTGTTCTCGCCTACATTCCTGGGGATGCCGACCTTGTGGTCCACGTCCGCATGGCCGCCTTTGTCAGGACCCACCTGTGGAAGATGCTCGCCGATCCCGCGCTGGCGCTGCGCCGGCGGCTCACGGAGGGCCTGCCGCCGGCCATCGACCTGGAGAAGGACATCGTGGCGGCCGGCCTGATGAGTTCGCCGCAGGACCTCCTGGAAGAGGGCAACTTCGGCCTGGTCCTGCACCTCTCGCGCGACGTTACAGCCAAGGACCTGCTCAAGGAGACGCGCCCGGTCGTGCCCGTAGCGGGCATCCCGACGCCCGTCTACAGCCTTGACGCCGGGAAAACCTTGGCCGTCCCCGAGCCTCGCGTCGTGGTGATCGCGTCGAACCGGGACTATCTGACCCGCATGCTTACGGCCGCGCGCGGGCCGAAGACCGGCGCCCCGCCGGATGCGGCGCCGGCCCCGCCCGGCGAGATCACCTTCGTCGCCCGTGTGCCGGCCAGCCTGAAGGACGTGGTCCTGGAAGAGTACCGGCGGTTCCAGCAGAAGACGCTGCGGCCGAACATGGACACCGACGCCCTGATGGCGTTCGCGCTGCACTACAACCTGGTGCGGATCGCGCTGCAGGCCGAGACCGTGACGGGATCGCTGGATCTGGCGCGCGAGGCCGAGGCGCTTCACGTCCAGATGCGCTTTGCCTCGCCGGAGATGGCGCCGTTCATGGCCGACCTGCTCCAGGCGCTGGCCGATCCGCTTCAGATGGCCCTGCCGGCCCTGCTCGGCGGCCAGCCGCTCCAGGAGCCGGCGTCGGAACCGCTCTACCGGGCCACGGCCGACGAGGCGACAGTCCACCTCGCCATGTCGCGGAGCGCCGCCTATCGTTTCGTCAACGACCTGGTCGACACCGTCAGGCAGATCACGTCGGACGACATGGCCCGACAGGCCAGCGCCCGCAACCTCCTCATCCTGGGCGAGGCCGTCCACGTCTACCACACCGTGAAAGGGACATTCCCCCGGACCTGGTCGGACCTGACCTGGGCCAACCTTGTCCGCGACCCCGAGGTCTTCTCGAACCCCGCCCGGAAGACGCACCGGGCGGAGGGCGACTACGAACTCGTGCCCCTCACCAAGCGGGTGGCCGAACGCGACTGGCTCCTGGCCGTCCTCGCTTACGAGGTGTATCCTGTCGGGGAGGAGCCGTCGCACCTGAACGTCCTCTTCGCCGACGGGCACGTGGAATACATCGACCGGTCGAAGTTTCGCCTGCTGTACCAGCAGACGCTCGAGAGACTCGGGCGATAGAAGGGCTTGGCGGCCCCTGCCAAGGAGAAGCGGATGCCACGAACGTTCGTCAACCAGTTGACGATTCCCGGCACGATGGTTGAGGCCGTGTTCCACGTGGCGCAGAAGGACCTGCGAACGACCAAGAAAGGGACGCTCTTCATCTCGGCCAAACTCCGCGACCGAACCGGCGAGGTGCCCGCCGTCATGTGGGATGCCACCGAGGCCCTTTTTGCCGCCATTCCACAGGGCGGTTACGCGCTCGTCAAGGGCCGCGTGGGCGAGTTCAACGACGCCCCGCAGATCGTGATCGAGGCCATGCGACCGGCGCGGGACAACGAGGTGGACCTGGCCGATTTTCTTCCCAAGGGCCCCGGCGACCCCGAGGAGCACCTGGCGCGCCTCAAGGAGATCCTCGACACGGTCGAGCGGCCGGCGCTTCGGGCGCTGCTCGATTGCTTATGGGCGGACCAGGATCTCATGGCGGCGCTGAAGCGCGCCCCGGCCGCCGAGAAACTCCACCACGCCTACCTCGGCGGACTCCTCGAACACACGCTGAGCGTCGCCGAAGCGGCCGTGCTCCTGGCAAGGCACTATCCGAAACTCGACCGCGACCTGCTCCTCGTGGGCGTCCTCTGGCACGACATCGGAAAGACCCGGGAACTGCACTACGACGAGTCGTTCGGCTACACCGACGCCGGCAAACTCGTCGGCCACCTCGTGCAGGGCGTCCTGATGCTGGAGGAGAAGATCCGCCAGGTCCGCGCCGCCGGAACCGAGTTCCCCGAGACGCTGGCGCACGTGCTGCGGCACCTGGTCCTGGCGCATCACGGCGAGCACGCCTTCGGCAGCCCGAAACTGCCGATGACCGCCGAGGCGTTCGCCCTCCACCACCTCGACAACCTCGACGCCAAACTGCACGGCTTCTGGCGCGACGTCGCCGCCGACGCCGACCCGTCGCGCCGATGGACCGCCTGGAACAGAATGTTCGGCGGCGCGCTGTTCAAGGGATTCGAGGAACTCGACGCAAACGACGGCGAGAGCGGCCAGTAGTTCGAGCCCCGACCGGAAGGTCGGGGTCACCCCGTCATGGCGCCGGCGCCCCCTTCGTGCGCGGCCCCCTGCTCGCCTTGTGCGATCGCGCGGAAGATCGTGTCGTTCATCCGGCGCATCAGTTCGGCGTAATCGGCCTGGGCCAGCGTGAAGGCCTTGATCGTCTCGTTGGATGCCACGGCGCCGTGCAGGCGCTGGAGTTGGCGTTTGTCCTCGACCTCGACCGGTTCGGTGGCAGCCTCTTTGCGGGCGATATCGGCGGCGGCCTTGTTGTAAGCCTCCAGCGCCTGGGTGGCGGTCTTGTCGGTCCGCACGGCCGCATCGGCCTCCCGAAGTCTCACATACCGTGGGTGCGTGCGGATCAGTTCACCCAATCCCTTCGCCTGCCTCAGGATCTCGTCGAAGCCTTCGTTTGCGGCCATGGCATCGGTCTCCCCGTGCGGATGCCTCTTCAGCGTACCCCCACACGTGCCGAAAGGCAAGGCGCCGCTGACGATTGATAAGACCGCGGCCGCGGCGTATACTGTTACCCGCGACGCGTCCACTTAAAGGGCCCGCATGACGACACGCGAGAGAATCCTCGAACACCTGAAGTCCCACCATTACCGACCGATGAAACTCAGGCGGCTGGCCCGTTTCTTCGACGTGGCCGAGGAGGACTACGCCGAGTTCCGGGCCCTTGTCAAACGGATGCTGCGCGACGGCGAGATCGCCGCACCCGCCGGCAGACTCCGCCTGCCGCCCGAAGAGCGGCCACGACGCGGCCGCGCACGCACCGTCGAGGGACGGTTCAGCCTCTCGGCGCGCGGTTTTGGGTTCGTCGAGCCCGACGCCAAGGACGGGCCGACCGGGGGCGAGGACCTCTTCATCCCCCCCGGCGAGACCCTCGACGCCGTCTCCGGCGACACCGTCCTCGCCGAGGTCGCCGGCAAGGGCCCGCGCGGCTACTTTGGCCGCATCGTCGAGGTCCGCGAGCGCGGCCAGACGCGGTTCGTCGGCACCTGTTACGTGACCGAGGCGGGCCCGATCGTGCGGCCGGACGGCGGCGTCCTGCTCCAGGACTTCGCCGTGCCCGACGCCGCCAGCGCGGGCGCCCGTCCCAAGGACAAGGTCGTCTTCGAGGTCCTGCGGTACGCCCTTCGCGGCGAGGCGGGCGAGGCCGTCATCGTCGAAGTTCTGGGCAAGCGCGGCGACGCGGGCGTCGATACACTGGCGGTCATCCGCCAATTCGATCTGCCCGACGAGTTCTCCGACGCGGTCCTGGACGACGCCCGCCGTGCGGCCGACCGCCTGAACGATGCCGCCGCCAAAGGCCGCCGCGACCTCACGGGCGAGACCATCATTACCATCGACCCCGAAGACGCCCGCGACTTCGACGACGCCATCAGCCTCGCCGAGCACGACGACGGCAGCGCGACGCTCGGCGTCCACATTGCCGACGTCGCCCACTTCGTGCAGCCGGGGTCGCCGCTGGACGAGGAGGCCCGCGAACGCGGCACGAGCGTGTACCTGCCGACGACGGTTCTGCCGATGCTGCCCGAGATCCTCTCGAACGGCGTGTGCAGCCTCCAGCAGGGCCGCACGCGCCTGACGAAAAGCGTCTTCATCACCTTCTCCGAGGGCGGCGAGCCCGTGGGCGTGGACCTGGCCAACTCCTTGATCAGGAGTTTCCGGCGTCTGACGTACCAGCAGGCGAGCGCCGCCCTCGCCGGCACAACCGACGGCCTGGAGCCGGAGGTCGTCCGGCTGCTTCAGGCGATGGACCGGCTCGCGCGGCGGGTGCTCGAGCGCCGCAGGCGGCTTGGATACCTGGAACTCGACCTGCCGGAGGTGGATCTGGAGTTCAACGACGAGGGCCGCGTCGTCGCCGCCCATCCGGAGGACACCAGTTTCAGCCATCGCATCATCGAGATGTTCATGGTCGAGGCCAACGAGGCCGTCGCCCGCCAACTCGACCTCGCCGGCCTGACCTGCATCCGCCGCATCCATCCCGAGCCCGACGACGAGGCCGCCGAGGAACTCAAGGCCTACGCCAGGAGCGTCGGCTACCGGCTCAAGAACCCGCGCAGCCGGGTCGACCTTCAGCGGCTGCTCGCCGCCGTCCGTGGAAAGCCCGAAGCCTACGGCGTCCACCTGGCGGTGCTCCGGAGCCTGCAGAAGGCCGAGTACAGCATCGACAAGGAAGGGCACTTCGCCCTGGGATCGAGCGCCTACTGCCATTTCACCTCGCCCATCCGGCGGTACCCCGACCTGACGGTCCACCGCCTCGTCGACGAGGTGGTGCGTGGCGGCGGGCAGAAACGCCGCGGCGGGCGACACAAGCGGACGCCGACACGCCCGCGCCAAGCCGACCGTGCCTCGCTCGCCCAGGTGGCGGTCCACTGTTCCCGGACCGAGCGAAGGGCCGAGGCGGCGGAGCGGGAACTGACGAAAATCAAACTCCTCGAATTCCTCCAGGGCCGCATCGGCGAGACGTTCACGGGCATCGTGACGGGCGTGCAGGCCTTCGGCGCGTTCGTCGAGAACCCGGAACTCCTGATCGACGGCCTCGTGCACATCTCCAGCCTCTCGGACGACCAGTACCGCTTCGACCGCCGCCGGTTGACGCTCGTGGGCCGCCGTACGGGGCGCGAACTTCGCATCGGGTCAACGCTGGAAGTCCGCATCGCCGGCGTGGACATCGCCCGGCGGCAGTTGGACCTCGAACCGGTCGAGGCCGAGCGCCGCCGCCCCTGTGCCGACGCGAGGAAAACCCAACGCAACACCCGGCCGGCCGCCAAGAAATCCGCCCACGCCGACAAGCGCGCCCGCCGAGGAAAGGCAGGCAACCGGAAGAAAAAACGCCGATCCTGACCGGGCCATCTACTGCGGACCCCCGGGGCGGCCCACGCCTGAAGCCGGTGTGCGGCCGACCCGGGATGGTTCGGCCACAGTCCCCCGAAAAACCCTCCATTTTTTCGCAGTGCCGCGGATACTCTGTGGGCTTAGAAGCGGCAGACTGTCAATGTGGGCAATATTGGAAAAGTGGGGTATTGGAGTCCTGCGATGAACTGGTCCAAATCTCGCCAGCCGTTGTTCGATCCTCTGGAACCTCGTCTCCTGCTGAGCGCTTGTCCTGCGGTCTCCGCGCTTAAGGACCTTGCCGCTGGCCTGCAGCCCGTGGGTGCTGTCGCACTTCCGAAGAGTATCCTAAGCGAAGGGAAGCGCGATAGTCTCGGGGACACGTTTGCCGACGCCGCGGCGGGCGAATTCAGCAGGCACGGTCGTTTGTGCGTCCGCGGACGAATCAACTCCGCCCGCGACGCAGACGTGGTCTCGATCGTCGCTCCCGCATCCGGGACCGTTCACGTGGAACTCCGCACCAAAGGGAAGTGGCGCTGGGGAGCGGTCTCGGCCTTCGATGCAGGGGGGAACCTGCTGGCGCATAGCGAGAACGCGGGCCGGGGCAAGGCCACCCTTGACATCGATGTGGCCGCAGGCCACGTCTACTACCTGAAGATTACTGGGTCTGCCCACAAGACCGGCCTTTACGGGGTCCGCGCCGGGTTCACCAAGGCGCCCGTGCCCGTCAACCGCGCCCCTGTGGCCCAGGACGA
>Ga0111218_1029_pt1 | contig 16704 bp, 10 predicted proteins | sample DeeMarSWOR152_54_FD_80369 | JGI IMG/M metagenome (GOLD analysis project Ga0111218, IMG submission 80369) | Planctomycetes bacterium DG_20 | reverse complement strand
CGGCAACCGCTCGATGCCCGGAAAGTCCGGATCGCCCAGCGCGCGGACCTCTTCCTCGCCCATGAACGGGCAGCAGGCGTCCACCCAGGCGATCAGGCGGTGCAGGCTCACCGGGTCCACCTTCACGTCGTAGTGATTGCCGCTGGAGGCCAACTCGATGAGCCGGCTCTTCGAGGAGAGGTACTGCATGGGGCGGAGCGTGGCCAGTGCCCTGGGATCGTTCTGGTCGTAGGCGGTCTCCACCGGAATCGCCCCGGCGATGCCGTAGCCGGGACGCCCGCCGCCCACCGGGTTGCCCCAGCCCGCCGGTCCTACGAGCGTCAGGTAGGGCTGCTTGAACACGTTGTGTCCCGCCCGCAGGCTGAGGTCCGGCTCGTCCGACGCCTTGGCCTTGCCCTGGTGGCACTTGACGCAGTAGCGGTCCAGCACCGGCTGGACGAAGCGTTCATAGCCGATGCTCTCTTCGCCCCAGGGCGGCGGAGAGAGTTCCGTCGGCGGCCGCTCGACGGCCAGGCCGCCCTGCCGCGGGGGCGCGGTGCTGTGCATTTCGTGGCAGCCCACGCAGCCGCGCTGCTCGCCGGGCATCAGGCCGGTGAAACTGCGCATCGTCTGGAGGCAGCGGCGGTCGGCGTCCAGGAGCTGGAAGTACAGCGTGCGGCCCGCCGGGGCCGCGAAACTCACCGACCCGTCGGCCTCCACCGGCACCTCGGAGAGGATCCGCTTGACCCCCTCCTCCTGCACGATGGAGACCGGCGGGCCGGAATGACGATAGGTCTTGTTCCAGGTCGAGTACGTCTTGTAATCCAACTGGAAGACCCGCAGGTACTTGACCATGCCGCGCGGCAGGTCGGGCACGCCCTGGTACACGTCGGCACTGAAGAAGAGGCCCGGCTCGACGGCCTTGCGGTCCGTGCCCGTGCCCGGCCAGGCCACGCGGTCCGGCTGGGGCGGCGGCGCCGGCCGCGGCTTGACGGGCATCGCGTGCCAAACGTTGTGGACCCCCTCGTAGACCAGGTCGCGGTTGCCATGGACGTCCATCAGGTAGAGGCGGAACTTGCCCCGCTCCCCTCGGGCCGAGACAAGGAAGTCCTCCTCCGAAAGCGGGTACGCCGTCTTGTACCCGGTGAACCGGCCCGAGGCGTGGTAGTCGCCGGCTTCCTTCGGGTCTTGCGGCGGGGGGCTGATCTCCGGCCAGCGAAGATCGGCCGTGACCTTGGTCAGGCCGTGCGGGTAGTCGCGGCCGCGGTCGGGGTCGACGATCCCGATCGACCCGGACCACCAGTCATGATGCCCGACGCCGGAGAACATGATGCGCCGGCTGCCGGGGATCGGCCGCGGCTCGGAAAGGTGATCGGGCCACACCGACTGGTTGCCCCAGAGGTGGGCCGTGCCGGTGCCGTCCTGGTTGGTGGTCCACAGTTTCTGGAGCCGCCAGAGCGGCTTGTCCGTGTACTCCCAGCGGGAGTAGACCACGCGGCCGTCGTTCAGAAGGGCGGGCACGAAATCGGGTTCGCCGTTGTGGCTGATCAGGTAGACATTGCGGCCGTCGGCGTCGCACCGGGCAAGGATGTAGGAGTAGATGAACGGCCCGCAGCGCACGTACGAGTTGCCGCGCGTCGTCGTAAAGAGAATGTGCCCGTCGGGCAGGTAGATCGGGTCGACGTCGTCGTACTCGCTGTCGGTCAGTTGCTTCAGGCCGCTGCCGTCGAGGTTCATCTCATACAGATGGAAACTCTTCTCATCGTGCGGCTTGTAGCAGAAGAGCACCTTCCGGGCGTCGAACGACAGGTCGGGCCGCCAGAAACTGCCGGGCTTCTGCGGCGCCAGTTGGCGGGGCGAGCCGCCGGGGTGCAACCCGTCGAGCACAAGCAGCCGGCCGCCCGGAACCGCCATGATGCCCATGCGGTGGATGGCTTCGTGCAGCGACTCCGGCCCGCGCGGCAACGGCTGATCAATCAGCAGCAACTGCGAGAAGTCCAGCACCGGGTTCTTGAACAGGATGCGGCGCTTGACCCGCCGCACGGCAAAGTAGAGGTCCTTGACGGCCGGATCGGTGTCGGCATAGGCCGCGACCGCATCGCCTGGCGGGTCCGACCCGCCCAGGCCGGCGATCCGGCCCCAGGGCCTGCCGCCGAAAGGCGCGGCCACCGTTGCCGCCTTCCAGGTCGAGTCGTCGCAGGCGGCCTCCTGCCACTGCCGACGCTCCTCCTTCTCCGATCGCCACGAGCCGTCGGAGACGACGGCCATCTGCCGTCCGCCGGCCAGGGTCACGGTTAGTTGGGCGATAAGCCCGGCAGGATTCTTGGTGGGGGCGGGCCTGTTCTCGGCCCGCACGGCAAGGACATTGGCGCCGGGCTTCAGCAGTCTCTCGACCGCGAAAACCGCTGTCTGCCGCCAAGTCTCATGGGCGCCGACGCGGGCGCCGTTGAGAAACACTTCGCAGGCGTCGTCGGCGGCGATCCGCAACTCCGCTCGGCGCACCTCGCCCGGCACTTCGAACCGACAGCGGAAGAACCGCGTTGCGGCCGGGGCATCTTCAACCGGTTTGCCCTCGGGATACCAGATCCAACTCGGCGCCGCCTCGGCCCCCTTGGCCGGTGGTGTTGGGGCAGGCGAACCCGCCAGATCTCCCAGCCGCTTCTCCAGGGCGTCCAGGTTCCTCAACTCGGCCACAAGGTCCGGCGCCGGCCGCTGACGGGCCAGACGCGCCGCCAGGTCCCTGGCCCAACCGATCTCCTTGGCCGCCCTCGGCAACAGCGGCTCGCTCATCGCCTGGAAGAGCCAGTCGCGCCCGAGCGTCTGGCCCGCCTCTTCGGCCGAGAGCGTCCGCGTTTCGGGCGTTTGAGGGCCGCCCGGGGCAGGCTCCCCCCCTGGCACCCTCGGCGCGGCACCCAGGACGATGGCCGCCGCCACGACCCAGCCCAGAACCCGCACTGCTGCTTGCATCATTCCTGTTTCATTACGCGGATTCGGCCGCAAAATCAAAAACGTTTCTTGCGAGGCAGGCCGGGACGCTCCCCAGACGTAACCCTCTTCGGAAAACGCGCGCACCGCTCTCTGTTTGCTCCGGACGGCCGGGCGGAGGGGTGGCTGACAGCAAGCCTTGCGTAGCGTAGGGGAGATCCTGAGCCTGATAGGTGGCAAGCCGCCGTGTCGAAGAAGACTAAACGAAAAGGAACCAGCGTCCTTCTTACCTTCACCGGCTTTCACGATCCATTTGTGGAGCAATACCTGCGGCGCTGGCCGAGAGTACACTTTTTGGATACAGGAAGGGAGCATATACTGCGGCTGCGTCAGACGCCCCTGGCAAGTTCAGACTTGCCGATGGCGGAACGCTCCTTCTTGACGAGGTGGGCAACCTTCCGCCTGAGATCCAGATCAAGTTGCTGCGTGCGCTGCAGGAGGGCGAGAACGGGCGATGCTCTACCGGGTGGCCGTGGAGACGGGGCTGCGGGCGGCGGAACTGCGAAGCCTGACCCGGGCGTCTTTCAGTCTGGACGCCACGCCGCCCACGGTGACCGTCCAGGCGGCTTACAGCAAGCATCGGCGTGAGGACGTGCTGCCGCTGCGTCCGGATACGCCTGCTGATCTGAGGGCGTTCCTTGCCGGCAGACTTCCGGCGGCGCAGGCGTTCCGCGTGCCGACACGGCGGAATGTGGCCCCGATGCTCCGGCCCGACCTGGAGGCGGCGGGCATGCCCTACCGCGACGAGTCGGGGCGCGTGGCCGACTTCCACGCACTGCGGCACACGTTCATCACGAATCTGGCCAACAGCGGCGTCCATCCCAAGACGGCTCAGGCGCTCGCGCGGCACTCGACGGTCACGCTGACGATGGACCGCTACTCGCACACGTACATGGGCGAGCAGTCCGAAGCCGTGGCGGCGCTGCCGGATCTTACGCAAGCGGTGGCTCGGGAAATGCGAGCGACCGGCACAGATGACGCGCCGCACTTGGCGGAATACTTGGCGTCAGACGGCGGGCGCAGCGAGAACGCAACGGACTACCACGGACGGAAGGCGTCAGCCAAGCGCAGAGCAGTGGTCAACGGAAAGCCCGATGAACAGCGGGCAAAACGGCCTTTTGAGCGCAGCAATGGCGGAGAGGGGGGGATTCGAACCCCCGGTGACCATAACGGCCACGCCGGTTTTCGAAACCGGTCCGATCAACCACTCTGGCACCTCTCCGCGTTCCAGAGGCCGCTAGCGCTGGTGATTTTAGCGATTCCGTCCGCGGTTGTCCACAGCCGTCCGCTGCCACCCCGACGAATTCCGCCGAGTTTGCCGCCGAGCGAGACGTGGCCACGGCTGCAGATGCCTCCCCACAAGTCCCCGTCGCCCTCAGGGTCTCCGAGCCGGGCCGGAGGGAGGGGTCCGGCAGCCGCTCCAGCGCCGCCGCCTCGTCGCCGATGATCGTATGCGTGTAGCGGTCCAGCGCCTGGGCCACCTTCGGATGCACGCCGCTGTTGGCCAGATTCGTGATGAACGTGTGCCGCAAGGCGTGGAAGTCCGCGAACCGCTCAGAGCCGTCCTCGTAGGGGATGCCAGCCTCCGAGCCTCGCTGCCATAGGATGAGCCCAACTCACACCACCAGCCGCGCGTTGCCGGCCAGCCGCACATCGAGGGCCGACAGGGCAAGGAGGTCTACCACCCCGCCGTCGGGCGCGAGGGCCGCATCGACAGACGCTTCAACAGGCTCTGCTGCGGTCGGCGCTGATGTCGCTACAGCCTAGGTATCCTCCTCAGCCTTCAGACCGCTCCTGAACTCGTCCCTCGATGCCCGCTCGCCGATCTCCAAAGACAGCAGATCAGACGAGGCGGGTCCTGGCACGGCTCGCGGTCCCTCGCTGTCGAGACCTTCGCTTGCCAGCAACGCTGTCTCGGGCGGCAACAGGGCCGGTGTCGTGGACGCCGCCTCAACCAGAACGTCCATCTCCGGCGACTCGGTCAAGACTGGCTTCGCGGCCGCCGGCGCAAGCGGATCTGGCCTTGCCGCCATCCTGCCAGCCAGGTGTACCCCTCCGGACAACAGCCACGCGTTGTCGATCTTGTCGTAGTCGTTCGAGTCGATGGTGCCGTCGTAGTTGAAGTCGCCGACGGCCCAACGGAAGCCGCCGTCGGGTACCCGCCCCTCCTGCGTCCACAGGAGCCAGTTCGTGTCGATGCGGTCGTAGTCGTTCGAATCCACGATGTCATCGAGGTTCGCGTCGCCCCACCACGTGCAGGCGGCCAGGACACTCGTCCCATCCACCGGTACGCCGGCGAACTCGGTCAGGCCGCCGATCTTGATGTCCGGGTCGCTGTTGTCGATGTCGTCTGCTAATATCATCCGGCTTCCGCCACTTGGGCGTGCACGGGCTTCCCTGCTTCGACACGGCCGTGCGACTTCTTTGTGGAGCGCCCGCCGGTCTCGTCGTCCGCAACGGCGTCTGCCATCGCCTGCGCGATCTCGCCGGCCGGGAGCACCTTATCGGGGTAACCAGCCCTTTCGTGATGACCTCGCGCACCTGGTCGGTGGCCGCGCTGAATTCCTCGTCGCCCAGGCGGAACACGATTAACTCAACGATGTTCTCGCCCTCCCGGCGAGTCCGGCGATGAGGTGTCTCTTGCATTTCCGAGTACCTCCTGCGACTGCGGCGTGCTTGATGCCGCCGCGTTGTTGGTCTTTATCGTCCCCACGCCTTGGTTTCGCCGGCGCCGACGAGTTCGCGGGCTGCGGACCCTTCCGGCACGTCCTCCCTCGCAGCCTGTGCCGTCACTTTGAACCGCCCCAGCGCGGTCCTCAACCCTTCCGCCAGGGTGGAGAGGTTCTGCGCAGAAGCAGACATCTGTTGCATGGCAGCGGTCTGCTGCTGGATGGACGTGGACATCTGGCCGGCCCCGACGGCCGCCTGCGACGGAGCAGCACGCCTAGGCCGCCCAACGCCAGCAGCGCGAGCGTGGCGGGTTCGGGGGTGAGCGTCGCCGCACCCAGGTCGATGCCGTCCATGACAAGGTGCTTCACGATCACGACGTTGGCGCCCGCAAAGCAGACGAGCGCCCCGCCGTCGAGCGCGAGCGTGTCGAGGTGCTGGTCGCATCCGAAGTTGACTGTGGCGCCTGTGACCTCGATGGAAAGGCCGGCCGCTACGTCACCCGCGTCGGTATCCAGGTTCACCGTGCCGCCGAGCACCACGAGCCAGGCCTCCGTGCCGTGGTCCTGGGGCCCGCGGATCGTGAGGATTCCGTCGCCGGTCTTGGTCAAGGTCGTCAGGTCGGAGATGGTCAGCCAGCCGTCGAGGACGAGGAGGTCGGCGGCGTCGGCGCAGTCCAGGACGGGGCCGCCGATGCACACGAGGCCCGTCGAGATGCTACCGGCGCCCCGGCCGCGGACCGTGCCGCTGACCATGACGGGGCTGCCGTGGAGGGAGGCGTCCTGGAGTTCGAGTTCGCCCTGGAGCGCCCAGGGAACGGATGAGGCGACCTCAAGCCCCCCGCCGGAGACGGTGATGCGGCCGCCGGGTTCGACGGTGAGGTCTCCGCCGACGGCCCCGCCGCCGGTGCGGATCTCGCCGTCTGCGAAAACGTATGTCGCCATGGCGCTGATTTCATGATGGGCGGCCGAAAGCAGGTCGCCGACGTGGACGCCGCCCGGGCAGGTCAGGTTCACGGTGCCCGCCTCAATCGGGCCGCCGAAGCCGCTGAAGAAGTCCGAGCCGGTGGCGGTGAAGGCGCCGTCGCCGAGCATGACGGGCGCCTCCACGGAGACGAGGCCGGCGCCCCGGCCCGCGGCGTCGGCCTCCAGCACGAGGTCGAGGCGGTCGGCGCCCGGCTCGCTACAGAGTACCGGCCGCGCGATCGTGATGTGGCCGGCGGCCGTCATCGCCAGGGCGGCCTCGCCGGTGCCGCTGTAGTCAACGGGGGCGGCCAGGGTAATGTCGCCGTGCTCGTTGTTGTAGCCGCCCGCGCCGGTCATGACGCTTGTCGGCCCCTCGCCGAAGGCCGCGCGGAGCCGTTCGACGCCCAGTTCCGCGCCGTCGCCGTAGGAGGTGAACGGGGCGTCGTGCGTGATGTTCCAGTTGTCGTCGCCCTCAATCAGCGTGACGTTGTTGTTGCCGAGGGTGCCGGGGTCGGGCATGTTGGCAACAAAGGCCGCGCCGGGGACGTCCGCATAGCGAACTACCTCCCCGAGGTCGAGGGCGTCGCCGTCGCCGTTGGCGTCGCGGACAAGCGAGACCTGCTCGCGGCCGTACTCGGCGAGGAGGAACCCCCCGCCCCCGAACGGGGCCATGCCTATGGGACCGTCCAGGTTGCCGTAGACGGGATCGGCATAGGAGAGGACCTCGATGAGGTCCATGGCGTCGCCGTCGCCGTTGAGGTCCCGGACGCGGTAGACGGTGTTCTCGCTCATCACGCTCGCGAGGACCCCGCCCGAGCCGTCCGCAAGCAGACCATTGGTCTGGACGACCCACTGTACCCCCGGCGTGCCGGGCTCCGGCGTGTAGGGGACGTTCTCCCCGGCATCGAGGGCGTCGCCGTCGCCGTTCAGGTCGACTAGGCGGCGGATCCGTTCCGCGCCGCCCACCAGGAGGCTTCCGTCGCGCTCGACGAGGATGGCCCAGGGCTGCCAGATGCCGGCGGCGTAGAGCGTCTTCTCTCCGGCATCCAGGGCGTCGCCGTCGCCGTTGGCGTCACAAAGGCGCCAGGTCGAGCCGTCGACGCCAGTCACGTAGACCGTGCCGCCGGGACCGGCCGCGACCCCCTCCGGCCAGCTCGAGCCGAAGTCGTCGGCCCAGACGCTCGACTCGCCTGCGTCGAGGGCGTCGCCGTCGCCATTGAGGTCCTGCACGCGGTGAACGACTGATCTTTCCAGGTCGCCGGTGTAGAGGCAGCGGCCGTCGGTCGCCATCCCGGTGGCGGTACTGAGGCCGGTGGCCCAGACGAGGTTCTCGCCGACGTCGAGGGCGTCGCCATCGCCGTTGGTGTCGCGGAGGACATACACGGTGCCAATGTCGCGGAGCACATAGAACGGGGGGCGCGCGGCCTCGGCGCCCTCAGCCGCGCCGGCGGCCCACGCGGCGGCAAGGCCCGCAAGCGCCGCGAACGCCATGCGGTTGCGCCTCATGACCGCCTCCGATCTCCCCGGCGGCGCCCGGCCGCCACGGCCACCGCCCCCGCCGCCAGGAGCGCCAGCGTCGCCGGCTCCGGAACCACGGGCGGGTCCTCGACGTACCAGACGTTGCCGAGGGAGTCGAGGTAGGCGATGCCCGCCCAGCCCGGGCCGTAGTCGTTGAACGCGACGCTCGGATGAAGGCCCGTGTCGCCCTCCCAGGCGACGACCTGGTTTTCCCAGGTCTCGTCGTGGCGCCAGGTGAAGGCCAGGAGGCCGAAGTTCCAGTCGGGGGCCGGGTCGCCACTCAGCGGGTCGCCCTCGTGGTAGGCGATGGCCGGGTTGCCGTCGGCCGGGTCGAAGGCCAGCGACACGCCCAGGATGCCGTTGTCGCGCGGGTTCGGCAACGTCGTGATCTGCCACTCGTGGCCGTCCCACTCGGCATAGCGGAGGCTGCCGCCGCCGTCACCGGCGTAGGCGATGGCCGGGTAGCCTGTCATGGGGTTGACCGCCAGGGACGGCTTCCAGCCCTGGCTGCCGGCGCCGTCAACACAGATGTTGAGCCACACGGTCCCGGCGCCCTGGACGGCGAACATGAGGTCCTCCGAGTCGGCGTCCTGGTAGGCCAGCATGGGCCGGTTGTCGCCGTCGAAGGCCAGGGAGACGTATTGGCCGGTCAGGGGCCAGTTGACGGTCTGGATCTCGCCGAACTCATCAAAGGCGCCGTCATCGTTGCGGTCGTACGCCAGCAGCACCTTGCGAATCGTGGGGTCGGGGTCGTGCCAGGCCATGGCCATGCGGCCGTACAGGTCCACCGCCACGGAGCACGAGTACGAGGGCTCGTTGTAGACCTTGTCATCGTGCCAGACGTTGTCGGCGTCCAGCCGGGCGATGTAGACCTCCTCGCCTCCGCACCCGACGACGGGCAGTTCGTGCCGGTCGAAGGCGAGCGACGGCGAGCGGGCGAAAAGGGAGGAGACCACGACCGCGTACCCCCCTCCCCACCCGTACCCCGGGACACGCCGCGCGTAGTAGGTGTAAGAAAGACACCCAACGGCGACACCGGGGCGCCCGTAGTGGTCGTAGGCCAGGATACGGTCTGCTCCCTGGTGGAGCGCGGGGTTCCCCGCCCCCCCGCCAAGAACGAGTTCGGGCGGGTGCCAGCCCGGCTTCTCCGGACCGATGGCCCATGCCGAGATGGCCGCGGTGAGACTTGCGAGAGCCGCGAGACACACGATCCCGATTCGACGCAACATGCTCAATCCTCCTTGCCGGTTATCTTCCAGGCCGGGTCTCGGCCGCTCTCACAGCGCACCCCCCTTTCACGCCCCACGTACCGCCTAAAGAGAAAAGGCGATTTCCGGAACGTTTGCTCCCCCGGAAATCGCCCTTCGGACGATCCAGTCAGACTTGGTTCAGGCTTTTGGCCGCTTCGAGCCGCGTGTGCCCTCCGAAGCCCGGTCTCTCCTTGACTCGACCACCGTGAATGTACCACACGGCCGGTCGGGGTGCAAGTCCACTGGGAAGGGATTCCTTCATGGCAAGTGCCGCGCCCCAAAAGGGCGCCGTGCGGGTATCCGCGAGGGCCTGGGTCCAGACAGCCGTCGCTCCTGAAGGGTCGCGTTCGGGCCTCGAACGCAACACTTCGAACTTGCTGGCGGTAGGTAGTGGAGGGAAGGACGTCGCCGCAGAGCGGTGCTGTGTGCAGGCTCGCCGAAGACCCCTTCGGTCTTGCTCGAAGCAGGCCTGCCGGTTGCAGAAGGAGTGGGCATGTTCCACGACGACCCGGACCACATGACCGCCGACGAGCGACTGGGTGAGGTCGCCACACTTCTTGCCGCCGGCTTCTTGCGGCTGAAGCTGAGCCTCTCCCCATCGTCTAGACAAAAACCCGGCCACTTTAAGGTGAACTCATCGCCGGTTCGGCTGCGGGAATGGAGGGAGCCCGGAGGGCGACCGGTGTTCCCGCAGCATCGTCGATGCCAGCGCCGGGCCGTCCGGCCGGGTGCACGGCCATCGCCATTGACGGGCCTGCACGTGTGGGCCGAGGGGTCGCGGATGAGCGTCAGACGCAGGGCGAAGCCGTTTCGGAGGCTCTTGGCGTCTCGGAAGTACTCCTCGATGGTCATCCGCAGCGCATAGAGCCGCGCCAGATACGAGGTCTTGACGTGATGGAGGTTGGTCATCAGGAACCACGGTTCCGAGAGGCCACCCTTCCAGACCACGGCCACGTGCTGACGCACGGGGTCCCAGGCGTAACCCTCTTCGGAACGGAGAGCGCGGGGTGGCTAAGCCGATGGGATACTCGACGGGTTTCTGGCAACGTCACGCCGGGTAGTGTATACTTCGGCCGGCGAGAGGGCATCTTGAACCGTCGGGAGCACTTGAAGCGTAAGACGCCGGCACGGCGCCGGCGCAGGGACAAGGGAGTCGCGGGGCCCGCGGGAGCCGAATCCCGCACTTCATCCAACGCCCCGTAAGTGCCACTTTGGCTGACGATATACAATATACACGAAGGAGATCGCCATGAGGAGTCGGCCTCTCGGCCCAACCGTGCTTCTGACGCTGGCGGTGTTGGCGCAGTCCCTCTCTGCCGGACAGGCGGAGGCCGGCGGCAGCCCGAAGCGGGCGAAGAAGAGTCCCGTGAAGGTCTTCATCCTGGCAGGCCAGTCCAACATGGAAGGTCAGGGCGTGGCCGACCTCGAAGGCAGGGACTACAACGACGCGCGGGGGACGCTCAATACGGTGATGAAGGATCCCGCCAAGGCTCCCCTGTACAAGCACCTCAAGGACGAGAAAGGCCAGTGGGCGGTGCGCGAGGACGTCTGGGTCTGGTACAAGCCCGAGAACCGCCTCGTGAAGTGCGGTCCGCTCACCCTTGGCTTCACCGTCTACGGCGGGAAGCACCACTTCGGCCCCGAGCTCGAGTTCGGCCACGTCATGGGCGACTACCTGGGCAACCAGGTCCTGCTCATCAAGACCGCGTGGGGCGGCAAGAGCCTATCGAAGGACTTCCGGCCTCTGAGTTCCGGCGGGGAGGTGGGGCCTTACTACACGAAGATGCTGGCTGACATTCGCGAGGCCCTTTCGGACCTCAAGAAGTCCTTCCCTGACTACGACGGCGGCGGATACGAGTTGGCCGGCTTCGTCTGGTGGCACGGATGGAACGACTTCTGCGGCGGCAAGGCTGCCGTCGAGGAGTACGAGAAGAACCTGGTGAACCTGGTCAAGGATGTGCGCAAAGACCTGAAGACGCCTGACCTGCCGGTGGTGGTCGGAGAGCTCACCGGCCCCTGGGGGGCGGACTGTAAGGACCCTGCGGCGCTGGCCATCCGGAAGGCGCAGGCCAGTGCGGCCGCAAACCGGGCGTTCAAGGGGACGGTGACGTTCGTCGAGACCCATGACTTCGTGCGGAAGCCCGATGAATCTCCCTGCCCGGGCCATGGCCATCACGAGTTCGCCAACGCGGAGACCTATTTCCTGGTCGGCAAGGCCCTGGGGGAAGGGATGAAGACGCTGCTGACGGCGGCTTCCGGCAAATGATCTCTGGCTACGCGGAGTGCCGCTTCACCACTCACGTAAGGAGGGCCGCTGTGCGGAAGAGCCCGGCTTGTCTGTGCGTCGCCGCAATCATGTTTGTGCTCAGCAACTACGGCATGGCCGCGCCACCCCCCGCGGTTCCCGATCTGACCCAAGGCGGCAAGAAGGATGCCAAGCATGACTGGACCCTCGGGCCCACGGGCGCGCGGGGCTGGATCTGGGGCCGGGGCCTGGAGACGACCGAGGCCCGCCAGATCCTGGTCACCAGGGTGGAGAGGGGCTCCCCCGCCGACGGCGTGCTGGACGTGGACGACGTGATCCTGGGCGTCGGCGGCAAGCCCTTTGAGAGCGACGCGCGCAAGGCGTTTGGCGCCGCGATCACCGAGGCCGAGAAGACCGAGAACAAGGGCCTCCTCAGGCTCATTCGCTGGCGCCAGGGCAAGACGGAGCCGGTCGCCATCCCGCTCAAGGTCATGGGCGCCTACAGCGACACCGGGCCGTACAACTGCCCCAAGTCGCGGCTGATCCTGGAGCAGGGCTGCCGTTACCTGGCCGGGTGCGAACTGAGGGGCGACATCGTCGGCGAGATCAACGCCCTGGCGCTCCTGGCCTCCGGCAAGCCGGAGTACGTCGAGAAGGTGAAGGCCTTGGCCCACAAGGTCGGCAAGCCCGACCTGAAACTGACGCTCAAGCCCGGCATGTTCGCCTGGGACTGGGGCTACGCGAATCTCTTCGTGACGGAGTACCATCTGGCCACCGGGGACCAATACGTCCTCCCGGCCATCCGGGAGTACTCCACGATGATCGCCAAGGGCCAGAGCGCCGTGGGCACGTGGGGCCACGGAATGTCTCTGCCCTCCCATTTCGGCGGGCTTGGCGGCTACGGCGCCATCAACTCGGCCGGACTGCCCTGCTGGCTATCCATGGTGCTCGGCCGGAAATGCGGGGTGAAGGACAGGGCGCTGGACGTGGCGGTCGACCGGTCGCGAGCCTTCTTCGCGTTCTACGTCGGCAAGGGGAGCATCCCCTACGGCGACCATCCGCCCTACTGGGACCTGCACGACAACAACGGCAAGAACTCCATGGCGGCGGTAGCCTTTGACCTGCTGGGCGACCGGGCGGCTGCGCGCTTCTTCGCCCGGATGTCCGTGGCGTCCTACGACGAGCGGGAGTTCGGCCACACGGGCAACTACTTCAGCTACCTCTGGGGTCCGCTCGGGGCGGCCCGGGCCGGCCCCGAGGCCGTGGCCGCCCACTTGAGGGAGCAGCGCTGGTACTACGATCTGGCTCGCCGCTGGGACGGCGGCTTCGTTTACCAGGGAGGCGCGGGCGAGCACGACTCCTACAACGGGTGGAATGCGACCGGCGCCTTCCTGCTGACCTACGCGCTGCCCCTTCAGAGACTGCACATCACCGGGAAGGGGATGAACAAGGCGAACCGGCTCGCCGGCAAGGAACTGCAGGCGGTCATCGAGGACGGCCGCATCTTCAGTTACCGGCGCCAGAAAGACTGCTATGACCCGAAGGGCGAAGAGGAACTTCTGAAGTGCCTGGGCAACTCGTCGCCTGCGGTGCGGTTCCGGGCCGCCGGCGCGCTGGCCAGGAAAAAGGGCAACGTCGTTCCGCAACTCACGGGCATGCTGGCGAGCGACAACCTGAACACGCGCCTGGGGGCGTGCGAGGCCCTGGAATACCTGAGAGACCGGGCCGCCCCGGCCACGGACGAACTCATCAGGCAACTCTCGCACGAGGACGAGTGGCTCTCGATCCGGGCGGCTTACGCCCTGGCGGGCATCGGCGGCCCGGCGCGTAAGGCCGTGCCCGAACTGCTGAGGATGGTTCTTGCTGAAAACAAGGGCGACCCTCGAGCCATGAAGCGCCGCTATCTCGGTTTCGCCCTGTTCATGAGCGGGTATGCGGATAACGCCCCCCGGCGGGGATTGCTCGCGGACTCGCTGGACGGTGTGGATCGTCAGTTGCTCTATCCGGCGGTCAGGCGGATGCTCACCATTGACGATGGCCTGGCGCGGGCGCAGATGGCCGCCGTCTACGGCAAGTTGAAGGAGGATGAGCTCGACCTGCTGTGGCCGGACATCCTGCGGGCCGTCAAGCGACCAGCGCCCAGCGGAGAGATGTTCGCCGACGGCATCCGCGAGGCCGGGGTGCAGCTCTTGGCGAAGCATCACATCAAAGAGGGCATGCGGGTTTGCATTGAGTACGCGAAGAACCAGAACCCGTGGGCCAGCGAGAACCGTATGGGGAGGATTCTGGGGGCGCTCAGACTCTATGGGGCCGCGGCCAAGGAGGTGCTGCCGGACCTCCGGGAACTCGTGACGTTCTGCAAGAACGAGCGGAACTTCCCGGACGACTGCAAGAAGAGGAAGACCGCCGCCGTGGAAGACGCCATCCAGGCCATTGAGGCGGCCACGGAGGAGCCGAAGCTCCGCACGATTGCGCCGCTGCTGCCTGGGGCAAACAGAGGGGACTGACAGGAGGGCTCACGAAGAGCCCACTACAGAGACCTTCGCTCTCGCGGCAGCCGCACTGCTGGCGATGTCGCAGCCAGCCCTTGCCGAGCAGGCTGACCCGGGCAAGGCGCCGAAGCAGGCAGGCAACAGCCCGGTCAAGGTCTTCATCCTGGCCGGGCAGTCGAACATGGACGGCAACGCCAAGATTTCAACCATCGACTTCCTCGGCGAGGACAAGGAGCACGGCGCCTTGCTGAAACACTTCAAACCCGACGGCAAAACGCTGGTCACCCGTGATGATGTTTGGGTGGCCCACCTGTGCCTCCCTTACGGGCGTCGCTTCTGAATTTCCTCAATTGCCTTCTTGGCGCCGTCACGTACGGCTTCCTCTGGGTCCTTCTCTGCCGTTTGCTTCAATGCCGCGAGAACGGCGCCGTCGCCTAGCCTGCCGAGCCACTGCGTTGCCTCCCATCGCAGCCGTGGGTCCGGGTTCTTGAGGACATTCACAATGGCGTCGATGGCCTTGGGATCGAGGCGCACGGCCGCCTCGGCGGCATCTTGCCGCGCGATGGCCCAATCGTCATCGGTCATCCTGGCTAGAAGCGCAGGAACCGCGCGCGGGTCCCCAATCTTGACCAGCGCATCGATGACGCGGCTCCTGACGGACAAGTCCTTATCGGCCAGCGCCGGGATCAGGGCCTCCACGGCCTTTCGGTCGCCGATTTCTCCGAGTGATTCGGCAGCGTCATGACGCACCGAACCATCCTTGTCACGGAGGGCTGCCATGAGCGGTTCCACGGCCCGGCGATCCCTGATCTTCCCCAGTGCTTCGGCGGCCCGGTCCCGGAGCATGAGGTCGCCGCTTTGCAGGGCCTGGATCAAGGGCTCCACGGCGCGGGCGTCCGGGATCTTGGTCAACGCTGCTGCCGCCGGCCAGCCACGATACGGCTTCTTCAGCATCTCGATGAGCGGTTCCACGGCCCGCCGATCGCCGGTTTCGCCCAGCGCCTCGGCCGCTGCCCACGCCACGAGGGAATCCTCGTCCTTGAGCGCCTCGATCAGGCTCGTGAAAACTTGCTCACCGCGCATCTTACCCAGGGCTGTGGTGGCAGCCCGGGCAACGGAGCGGTCGCGGTCCTTCATTACGGCTAACAGGGGCCCGACCGCCCGCGCATCGCCGATGACTCCAAGCGCCCGGGCCGCTCCCCGGCGAATGGCTACCGTGTCACTCCGCAACGCCTCGCACAGAGGCTGAACTGCATCCGCCCCGATCTGCTGGATCTCTTCCACAAACGGCCCAAGGTTGGCCCGCAATCCTCTGTCGAAGGGAGTACAGTGCCAGCGGCCATTCTTGTCTAATGAGCAAATGACCCCGCCGCCGGAGCTGAACCCGTAGCCCTCTTTGTCAAATCTCAAGAGCGCGATAAGAACCTTGACTTTGTCCACGGCGCGAAAGGCCGAGAACATCTGAATGATGCTGCGGACCAACTCCTTCTCCGGGACGATGCGTTCCATCTGTTGCCAGGGGTCAATCTCACCGGTCGATGTGCAGCGCGAACTGGCATCGGGCAGTTGTCTGGTATAGGCCGTCTTGCCCGCCCTCAGCGTCAGGCTGCACGCGACGCGTGTGACAACTTCGTTGTACAGCGCTTCCGGCTCAAAGGGCCTTTTCTGCAGGTCGACGACACCTTTCGTATAGGTGCCTTTCGCCCTGACCTCAAGCGTGGCGTCCGCAGGCGCCTCGGCGCCCTCGACCACCTTGATTCCCATGGTCTCAATCGCCGTCTGAGGCCAGTCGTGCAGACGTGGGACGGTCTTGCCGGGACAATCCTGGTACTCCTCCTGAACAACCAAGCGTACCGTCTTGATGGCTCTAAACGCCGCAATCTGCTGCGGCGTTGGATCTGGCGGGCTGCTGTCCGCAGCGACGATGGGTTCGCATCTCGTCTCGCCCGCCGCAAGCGCGGCAACCGGCAGGACTACCCAGAGAGCCTTGAGACAGTTCATGGCACCATCTTATACGTGGCCGGCCACACGCCGTTTCCACATTTCCTCGGCCAAACCCGCGTCATCGAGGCCGGGCGCCACGTTGCCGGCCTTCCCTCACACGGCGTCCTCTCCCTCCTCCCCGCGTCCGCCCGGGCGGGGCTCTCGGCCAAACCGTGAGACCTGGCTGCCTCTGGTCCGTATATCCAGAAGGAGGCGGGTGTTGGGGCTGGCCGAAAGGGGGGCGCAGAATGGCGAACCTCATCGCATGGTTCACGGCCGGGTGGCTGGCATTGTCCATGGCTGACGGCGGGGAAGTTCAGCCGGACCTCCCGCCAGACGTCACAGGCCTTAAGGGGGATAAGGAAGACATCCGCGAAGCCGCGGCGCAGAGGATCCGCGCCCGGCGTGCCCAGACGGTCACGGGGCTCGTTGCCTTGGCCAGGGAAGATGTGAAACCCCATGTTTGGAAAATGGGGAACGCTGAGTTCTTCGAGTACCCCTGGCACGATGCCAAGCATCTGGCGACCCTCCTGTTGGGCGACCTGAGGGCACAGGAAGCCGTGCCGGTCCTCCTGGACAACCTTACATACCGCAACCCCAGGAGTCTGATAACGGGCGGA
>Ga0111218_1032_pt1 | contig 16789 bp, 10 predicted proteins | sample DeeMarSWOR152_54_FD_80369 | JGI IMG/M metagenome (GOLD analysis project Ga0111218, IMG submission 80369) | Planctomycetes bacterium DG_20 | reverse complement strand
ATCCAGGCCGCCGCTGGCCGGTCCGTGGCGGCGGATAGCGAGTCGCAAGCCCGCGCCGCTGCCGGCAAGGCAGATAGCCGACGCCGGGGCAACGTTGCCTTAAGGCAACGCCCGTCTCCGGGATGCAACTTTGACCTAAATTGGCCTGGGATAAAGACTTACGGCAGTTTTTCGCGTTGGAGTGATGTTCCACAACAACGCGGGCGGCACCTGCGGCGCTTCATTCACCCGGGGCGCCCCGAAAAGATCTTTTTGTAACCTCTTGTGGGACAATGCTTTACCATTCGCGCCGAAGATTTCCAACATTTCAAGGCGGCTTTGGCACGTCCGTTGCAGGATCAGGTAACAGTGGCTCGTTCTTTAATGGCATCGCTTGCGACTTCACGCACAGCCCTCCCCCGGGTGCGACGAGAATCTCAGGCGCTTTGCCACACAACCCCCTTAACTCCCAAATTAAAGGACGAGCCATTCTGATGGGAATCGCCCCTCGGGGCGCAGCGGCATAGACGAGGATTGTGTTGCGGGGTTAATTGGAGGGACTAGAACACGCCTTTGCCAATCGTTCCCACACACGCCAACTCCGGTTCCCACCGGCGTTGGCAGACAAAGGGTGTGTAAGACCCAACAAAAGAGCGGGGCAGGCTTTTTTAGCGCCGTCTATCCCCGCAACACGGGCAAGGCCTCCCCTCCAGGCCTTGCCCAATTTTTTGGCCCGACGTCCCCTCCGGCCCCGCGCCTTCACCGCTTTCGTGGAACCGGATCCGCCCCGCGCACGTCTAAGTCTGGGCGAGCGTTGGCTTGACGACATGCGGCGAGTCGTATTCGCCGCACGCGGCCGGCGCGAACGGTGGAGGGCGGTTCCATGACCCGTTGGCACCTGCGACGCAGCGGTGGGTGGCTCGGCATCGCTCTGGCGGTCGTGGTTGCGTCGGCGTCGGCGGCCTACATTGAGGAGGAGTTCGGCCCGGCGGCGCCCGTTCGCCCGGAACGGCCCCTTCGTCCGCCGGTTGCTCCGCCCCCGCCGACGCCCCACGTGCCGGAACTCGCTGCTTACCTCGACCGTCTCGAGATCCGCCACCCGCTCGTCTGCGGCCGTCTGGCCGTCTTCCCCGTGACGCTGCGAGGGCACGGCGGCCCGGCGGGCCGCTGGTGGACGGCCGATGAGAGCATCGCCAAAGGCATCCTGATTGTCACGGAAAAGGAGGGGGGCGGGTCGGTGCCGCTCCTTGTCATGGAGAACCGCTGCCCGGCGGTCCACGTCTTCGTGATGGCGGGCGAGGTGCTTTCGGGCGGCAAACAGACGCGGACCGTCCGCCGCGACGTCGTTCTGAGTCCCGGCCAGCGAGTCGAGATACCCGTCTGTTGCGTGGAAGCCCGCCGGTGGAAGGGCGAGGCCGGTTTCGGCGCGGCCGGCGTTCTGGTGCCGCAGTCGATCCAGAAGGCCCTCCGCCAGGGGGCCGACCAAGCGGTCGTCTGGGCCGAGGTGGCCCGCAACAACGCGGCCCTGGGTTCCGAGAACGCGACGGGGAGCCTCGAACTCGGCCTGAAAGCCGAGCCCGTGGCGGAGAAACTCGCCGACGTCCGCCGCACCCTCGTGCCGGAGGTGCCGGCCGGGAGCGTCGGCTTCATCTTCGCCGATCGCTTCGCCGGCCGCGCTGTCGGCGGAGAGTTCTTCGGCCGGTCGGACCTGGCGCACGGGCTCCTGCCGAAACTGATCGACGCCTACGCCGTGGACTTCGTCCTGCAGGTCGGGCGCGACGGCACCGTGCGGCCGGTGGACCGGGCCATCGCCCACGAGTTTCTGAACCGCATCCGCTATGCGGGAAGTTACCGGACGGGCACGCCCGGCAGCGGGGCCGGCATCGCCGCGCGAAGCGCCGGCCTCGTCGGCGACGGCGTCGGTCTCGGCCCGCACCTCGTCCATTTCGGGTGCCAGGTCGAGGACCGGATCGTGGTGCCTCTCGTGCGGCCGGTGCCGCGACGGGGGAACATCACGCCGGGAGTAATGGTCGAGTAACCGGGAGGGATCGAGCCGCGGGCGTGAGCCCGCGGGTACGTTTGGCTGCACGCCGGCCTGATGTGAGGGAAACGCCCCCGCGACCTCACGGCCGCGGCTCGAATACGCACGGAATGGAAAGGGAGCCTCCGATGTCACACGCACGGCTGATCGGACTGATGGCGGCCGCGGCAGCGCTGGCGTGCGCGGCGCCCGACGCCTACGGCGCCGGCATGTTGATCCCGAAGGACGAGAGCCTCCCGCCGCTCGCCGTCAAGTACCTCCGCGTGGACGCGCAGATCGACAGCCAGGTCGCCACGACGCGCGTCGTCCAGGAGTTCCAGAACTCGACCGGCCGCGACCTCGAATGCACGTACATCTTTCCGGTGCCGAAGACGGCGGCGATCCGCGACTTCGCCATGTACATCGGCGGCAAACGCATGAAGGGCGAACTGCTCGACAGGGACAAGGCCCGGCGCGTGTACGAGGAGATCGTCCGCCGGGCCAAGGACCCGGGTCTGCTCGAATACATGGACGGCAACCTCCTGCGGATGCAGATCTACCCGGTGCCCGCGCGCGGCACGCAGAAGGTGGAACTCGAGTACACGCACCTCGTGCCCACCGACGACGGGCTGAGCGAGTACGTCTTTCCGCTCCGGATCGGCGAGAAGGCGTCGAAAACGCTCGAGGACTTCACCGTCGCGGTCCGGATCCGAAGCCAGGTGCCCATCAAGAACGTCTACAGCCCCACGCACGAGGTGGGCGTCGCGCGGCCGACCGACCACGAGGCCGTGGCCGGCATGGAGACCAAGGGGGCGCTCTTGGACCGCGACTTCCAACTCTTCTACACGGTCAGCGAGAAGGACTTCGGCCTGTCGCTGATGACGTACCGGCCGGACCCCGGCCAACCCGGCATGTTCCTGATGCTGATCTCCCCCAAGAGCGAGGTGAACGCCGAGACCCGCGTGCCGCGCGACGTCGTCTTCGTTCTCGACACCTCCGGATCGATGAAGCCGCAGGACAAGACCGACAAGATCGGCCAGGCGAAACGGGCCCTCGCGTTCTGCATCGACAAACTCGGGCCCCGCGACCGGTTCGCGATCGTGCAGTTCTCGACGCTGGCCCAGTCGTTCGCCAAGGGGTGGACCGGCGCCGGCGACGCCGAGCGACGGAAGGCCCGCGAGTGGATCGAGGCGTTCGAGGCCGCCGGCGGCACGAACTTCAGCGAGGCCCTGGCGCAGGTCTTCGCCTTGCCCTTCGACGCCGGCCGTCCCGCCACGGTCCTGTTCCTCACGGACGGGCGGCCGACGGTGGACGTGACGGACATCGAGGCCATCGCCAAACTCGTCAAGGACGGCAACAAGCCGAACCTGCGGATCTTCACCTTCGGCGTCGGCGACGACGTCAACACGAAACTGCTCGACCGCATGAGCGGCGACACGGGCGCCCTCACGGAGTACGTCCGCCCGGGCGAGGCCATCGACGGCAAGGTCACGCGCCTCTTCTCGAAGATGAGCCACCCGGTGCTGACCGAACTGGCGCTCGAAGTGCCCGGCGTCAAGGTGACCGAGACGTACCCGAGGCAGTTGCCGGACCTGTTCCGCGGGTCGCAGGTGGTCGTCGTCGGGTCGTACACCGGCGACGGCGACTCGGTCATCCGCCTCAAGGGCCGCGTCGGCAAGAAGCAAGAAGAGTTCGTCTACGAGGGCACGTTCCCGAAGAACTGTAAAGAGCGGTCGTTCATCGCCTCGCTCTGGGCCCATCGCAAGATCGGGTACCTGCTGGACCAGATCCGCCTGCACGGCGACAGCAAGGAGTTGGAGGACGAAGTCGTGCGGCTGAGCCTGGCCCACGGCATCGAGACGCCGTACACCAGTTACCTGGTGCTCGAGAGCGCCGAGCAGTACAGGCAGTACGGTATTACGGTTACGATGGCGGGGCCGTCGGGCGGCTCCGACGCCGTCGCGAACGGGGCGGTGCCTGCGGCGCGGCCCGCCGGGGAGCGGTTCGCCGAAGCGTCCGAGGCCATGAAACGCAAGGCCGACGGGCTCGGCAGCACCTTCACGCTCTCCGAGGCCGGGGGAAGACAGGAGGCCTCCCCGCCTGCCGAACCTCCGCACAGCCCGGGCGTCGTCCGCTTCCAGCCGGTGCCGGACTCCGCGCCCGGGGGCTACGTCAGCACCGGCCTGCGCGCCGAGGAGCGGGACTTCGAGAGGGCCGAGACCGGAAAGACCGCCGTCGAGATCGCCCAGGAATGTCAGCGCCTCAGGCGGGCGGAGAATGCCAGCCGCGACCTGCGCGGCGTCCAGAACGTCCAGCACCGCGCCGGCCGCCAGTTCGTCAACTACCGCGGCGTGTGGGTGGACGAGCGGTACCAGGGCGACGAGACCCTCACGAAGGTCAAGTGGGGGTCGGAGGCCTACTTCCAGTTGGTCCGCGACCGGGCCGACGTGCGTGCGGCCCTCAGCCAGGGCAAACGCGTGGTGGTCGTGACGGCGCGCGGCCAGGCGGTGGCGGTGGACATCGACGCGGGGCTCGAGGAGTTGACCGCGGAGCAGATGAAGGCGCTTTTTACCGATGCGCCGGGCACGTGAGTGACGCCGGCCGCGGGCCGATGCCTCAGGCGAAGCGCGGTGGGCACGATTGCCCGCCGCGCTTTGGTTTGCCGTCGCCGCGCCGTCAGTAGTTCGCCTGGAACTGGACGTACCACGTCCGTTCCGCCGCCTCGACGGGCTGCTCGCTCCTCGAGTGCGCCTCGTCGTGGCGCGGGTCGAAGGCGTCGAGGACGCCGGCGCTTACTTCGCAGTGCTCGCCGAGTTTCTTCGTCACGCCGAAATCGAACCGGGCGTAAGGCGACAGTGACGCGCCGTCCGGGCCCGACCGTTCGTCCACCCAGAACATGCGGCCGCTTAGGAAAAGGCCGTCCGCCGGCTCGTACTGCGCCCCCACCATGACCTTCTGTTGCGGCGGCATGGTGCGGTCGGTCGTCGTTAGGTCGCGAACCGTCCAGGACCGCGTCCCCTGCTGGACCCACTGTTCCCAGACGTACGAGGCATCGAGTTGGAGGCGCTCGGTGGCGCGCCAGCGGCCGCTCAACTCGATGCCGTACAGGTCGCCGTCGAGCGGGCAGCGCCCCGGGGGCGGTCTGCGGCACGCCGGCGACGATGCCGCGGTAGTTGTTCCAGAAGAAGTCGGCCCCGAGCCGGACGGGCTGCTTCTCGTAGGCGTACCCGAACTCGTAGGCCTTCACGTACGTGGGATTCAAATCGTGGTTCCCGCGCAGGAGCATGGCGAAGGGTGGCAGCGGGAAGGGCAGCGGCCCGGCGCGCAGGTTGAACGTGCGGTCGGTCAGGGTCGGCGTGCGGAAGGCCCGGGCCACGCTCGCGCGGAAGGTGTGCTCCGGCACCGGATGGTAGAGGACGGTCCCGCGCCCGGCCCATTCCCAGCCCGTGTAGGAATTGTGGTCAGTCCGGACGCCGCCGACAAGGGTCCACTGGTCGCTGACCTCGAAGCGATCCTGGAGGAAGAGCCCGGCCTGGACGTTGCGTGTCCGGCGGTTGTCGAAGCGCAGGCCAGCCAGGCCCGGCGTGAACGGGTCACCGTTGGTCAGGTAGTCGAGTCGCAGGTTGCCGCCCCAGGTGAGCACGTGCTGCTCGGCCGCTCGCCGGGTCCGCTGGACCTCGATGTCGTGCTTGATGTAGCGGGCCCACAGGCCGCCGTCCGACATGTCGGTCGTCGTGCGGTTGAGGAAGTACTGGACGTACCAGAGGTCGTCGTCGGCCTCCTCGTGCGTGTAGCGCGTTCGGATGAAGTGCGTCTGGGGGAACCAGCGGGCACTGGTGAAGCCGTTGGCGAGGCCCACGTTGCCGCGGACGCCGTCGACGTAGCCGGCGTCGAAGTCCAGGCTGCGCTCCTCGTCCAGGTGATAGATGCTGCGGAGGCTCGCGCGGGGCATGCGGACGAAGTCGTGGTTGCCGGGGCCGTGGCGGACGCCGACCTCGGGCATCGAGTCGTAGCCGGCGCTCAGCCTGAGGTCCAGTTTTTCGAAGGTCTCGCTGTACTGCATGTACGTGAGGCTGTCGAGGCGGCTGGTGAGCGTCTGGCTGAGCGTCAGGCCCTGCGTGTCGGCAGGCTTCTTGGTAATGATGTTGATGACGCCGTTGGCCGCGTTGGCGCCCCAGGCGGCGCCGCCGGGGCCGCGGACCACCTCGATCCGCTCGATGTCCTCCAGGAGCACCGGCTGCTCGGCCCACTGCACGCCGCCCCAGACGGGCGTGTACAGGGTCCGCCCGTCCATCAGGACCAGTGTGGAGTTTTCCCAGACGCCGTACAGGCCGCGGACGCCGACCCCGTACACGCCGCCGCTAATCCGGGCGACGTCCACGCCGACGGCCAGGCGCAGCAGGTCGCCCAGGGTCATCAGGCCGCTCTGGTGAATCTGGTCGGCCGTGATGACGCTGACGGCGTTCGGGGCGCGCGACGCCGGCTCTTCGTGCCGCGACGCCGAGACGACCGTCGGAATCTCCTGCCACAGCAGGAGTTCCGGGGCCTGTTCGGCCCGCGGAGCCATGACGCCGGCAGCGGCTGCACCCCGCTCGGCCGCATCGGCGGCGGCCGCCCATTCCCACACCACTCCCAAGCACAGCAGGACGCTCAGCGCCCTGGTTGGCGCAGCCATTGGTTTTCTCCCATCCCTTGCGCTTCCGCCCCGTGTCACTCACGTTGTGCTCATTGCCCATGCACCGTCTTCGCCTTGGCCACGAACTCCTTAGGCAGCGCCAGACCGATTCGCGCGGCGACGGTGAGGTTCACGTGGACGCTCGTCTCGTCGGGGTAGACGAGGTGGAAATCCGCGGGCCTCTTCTCGCCCCCCAGGATGGCGACGGCGATGTTGCCCGCCTGCCGGCCGATCGCCTTCGCGTCGATGCCCAGTCCCAGCAGCGCCCCGGCCTGGACCATGGCGGGCGAGAACCCGACGACCGGCGTCTTCGCCTTGAGCGCGGACGTCAGAATGCGCTTCGCTGCCGCCGGAACCATGACGCCCGGGTCCGTCAGGGTCCACAGGGCATCGACCTTCGCGTTCTCGAGCCGGTCGATCGCGGGATCCACCCGGTACGGCTCAACGGGGAACCGGATGAGTTCCATCCCCATCGTTTTGGCCGACGCGTCGGCGGCGGTGACCGTGGCCTCGGTGTACTGCGGGCAGTAGATGACAGCCACACGCCTCGCGTCCGGGACCGCTTGCCGAAGGGTCCTGAACTGTTCGGCCGGCGACACATCGGTCGTCACGCCGGCCACCATCTGGCCCGGGTAGGCCCGCTGCGGCAAGACGCCGCTGTCAACGGGGTTGGCGACCATCGCGAAGACGATGGGGGTGTCCGCGGCCCGCACGGCCGCCACTTTGCTTGCCTCCGTCCCGAGGGTCAGGATCAGGGCCGGCTGCGCCGCCTTGACCCGGTCCATCAGCTGTCCGACCTCGGACTCGGTGACGATGAGTTCGACGAACGTGTAGGCGCCGTCCGGCCCCAGCCGCGCCTTGAACCCTTCCACCGCCTCGCGATAGGGGGGCAGGTCCCGGCTGAACAGGACGCCGATGGTCGTGGGAGGTGCTTCGGCGTGGAGGGGCTTGCCCGGCGTGCCGCCCGGGGCGGCTGCCGGGTTCGGCACCCTGTCAGGCGTAGTCTCCTGGCCGCAGACCCCAAGCGGGAGGGCGGCCAAAAGGAAACCGCAGGCCAGCGCCCTGCGGTAGCGAGCCGTCACCGGCAAAACCCTCCATCCCAGGCGCGTGCGTCACCCCTCTCAAGAGAAGTATCGGCCGCGCCGTGCGGTCAAGTGAACGGAAAACCGACGGGGGGCGAGGCGATGGCGTCCGTCGGCGGGCAGGACGGAACGGGCGCACCCGGCGGCGCCGCGATGCCCCCCCTTCAGGACGGAGGGAGCCCCAGCAGCGTTCCCAGTATTGGCAAGGGCGGAATCGGGCGCGACGCCGGAACCCGGGCGGCACCGGCGCGCGGTGCCGGCGGCTGGCGGCCCCCGGAGGACCCGGCGCAAAGAATTTTGGGGGAAGGCGTCCGGCGCGGTGCCGCTACTCGGCAGCCGCAACCGCGCAGGCCTCGCTCCAGACCTTGGTGCAGTTTCGGCCGGCCTGCTTGGCGGCGTAGAGGGCTTCGTCGGCCCGCCGGATCAGGTGATCCGGATCGTTCGGGCTGCCGTCCTTCAGGGCGCTGATGCCGAGGCTGGCGGTGATGCCGACCGCGTGCGTCCCGTCGGAGACCGGCTCGCGCGCTAGGAGGATGCGGATCCGCTCGGCGGGGTGAACGGCCTCGTCGCTGGCCGTCTCGGGCATCAGCATCATGAACTCCTCGCCGCCGTAGCGGGCCACCACGTCCGTGGTCCGTGCGGCGCCGCGTATGATGGACGCGGTTGCGGCCAGCACCCGGTCGCCGAACGCGTGGCCGTAGGTGTCGTTGACCACCTTGAAGTGGTCCAGGTCGAGCATGACCAGTGCGAGGTCGGCGCCGCTGCGCGCGGCGCGGCGGCACTCCTGCTGGATCATCTCGATGAAGTGCCGGCGGTTCCAGAGGCCGGTCAACTCGTCGGTGGTCGCGAGTTCCTCGAGGCGCCGGTTGGCCTGTTCGAGGCGGGCGTTGGCCTCGGCCAGTTTGCTCTCGATCTCTTTGCGTTCGATGGCATAGCGTGCGGCGCGGGCCAGGAGTTCGCCGTCGGCCTGGCCTTTGACGAGGTAGTCCTGCGCGCCTCGGCGAACGGCCTCCACCGCCAGGTCCTTGTCGTCGAGGCCGGTCAGGACGACGATAGGCACCCAGGGCGCGCGTTCGATGACCTTCCCGACCGTATCGAGCCCGCGGCTGTCGGGGAGCGACAGGTCCAACAGGACCACGTCCACGGCGCCGGGCGCGAGGTGCTGGAGCCCATCGTCGAGACGGTCGGCCCGGGTTACGTCGAAGGGGTTCCCCGCCGCCTCGGCCAGCGACTCGCGGATGAGGCGGGCATCGCCGGGGTTGTCTTCAATGAGTAGAATACGCATCGATCCGTCCTTCACGGGCCTTACTCCTTGGGCAACTGGACGATGGCCAGCCAGAAGTCCTCGATGGACCGGACCACTTGCAGGAACTGCTCCAGGTCCACCGGTTTGGTGATATAGCAGTTCGCGTGGAGGTTGTACGTTCGGGCGATGTCCTCTTCGGCTTTCGACGTGGTCAGGATCACGACGGGGATCCGCTTCAGGTCCGGATCGGCCTTGATCTCGGCCAGGACCTCGCGGCCGTCCTTCCTCGGAAGGTTGAGGTCCAGGAGGATGAGGTCAGGACGCGGCGCGTCGGCAAAGGGATCCTGGCGGCGGAGAAGCGCCAGCGCCTCCTCGCCGTCCGAAACCACGCGGACGACGTTCAGGACCTTGCCCTCCTTGAAGGCCTCCTGCGTCAGGCGGGCATCGCCCGGGTTGTCCTCAACCAACAGCACTTCCGCGGGTTTCGTGCTCACAAGCGTAGTCATGATCGGCGTCCTTTATGGCCGGGATGGTGAAGTAGAACGTGGAGCCCTTTCCCGGCTGGGACTCCACCCAGATGCGTCCCCCATGGCGCTGGATGATTCGCTTCGCGATCGCCAGGCCGATTCCCGTCCCTTCGTACTGCTCGCGCGTGTGCAGGCGTTTGAAGACGACGAAGATACGCTCGTAGTACTGGGGGTCGATGCCGATGCCGTTGTCGCGGACGGCGAACGTCCACAGGCCGTCGGCGCGATCGGCCGAGACATGAATGCGCGGCGGCTCGCCGCCGTGGAACTTGAGGCCGTTGCCGATGAGGTTCTGGAAAACACAGGCCAACTGAACCCGATCAACCATCAGGGTCGGCAGCGGGCCGCGGGTCACCTCGGCCCCGGTTTCCCCGATCCCCGCCCGCAGGTCGGCCAGGACTTCGTCGAGGACGGCGTCACAGTCGGTCGGCTCGAGCGCCTTGTCGCGCCGCAGCACCCGCGAGTATGCCAGCAGGTCGTTGATCAGGGTCGACATCCGCCCGGCGCCGCCCACAAGAAACTCGATGAACTCGTCGGCGTCGGCATCCAGTCGGCCGCGATACCGGCGCCCGAGCAACTGCGCGTAGCCCATCACCGTGCGGAGCGGCTCCTGAAGGTCGTGCGACGCGACGAAGACGAAGTGTTCCAGTTCGGCGTTGGACCGGATCAGTTCGTCGGTCCGTTTCTGGAGCGCCCGCTCGGCCCGGTTGCGTTCGGCGAGTTCGGCCTGAAGGTCCACGTTCGCCTGGGCCAGTTCCGCCGTGCGTTCCAGGACCTTGTGTTCGAGTTGGCGGCTGTGGGAGAGGATCTCGTCGCGCTGCTCGCGGAGTTGGCCGGTCATCCGGTTGAAACTGTCGGCCAGCGCCCGCAACTCGTCGCGCCGACGGCCCACGTCCACGGACGTCACGAAGTCCCCCGCCGCCACGCGCTCGGTCCCGCGGACCAGTGTCCGGATGGGCTTGAGCAAGCGGTACGCGAAGAAAGACAAGGCGAGGCTGGCCGCCACGAAGACCGCCCCGTTGATCACGAGCATCCCTCGCTGCTCAACGGCGATCCGCCCCGTCAGCCGGTCCGTGGAGCGCCGGGTCATGACCATTGCGTACTCGGCCTTGGCGGCGTCGGCCCGGCCGTGTGACGGCGCGGGTGCCTCTTCGCCCATGACCTCGCGTGAGACGAGCACCGGCGCGTGAAAATCGTAGTGGGCGCCGCCCGTGTGTTCCGGCTCGCCCATCGACGCGCGCGTGACCGACCGCTGGCGCTGCGGCACCCTGGCCGCGCCGCCCGACCAGTCCTTGAACGTCACGAGAGCGCCGCTCTCGTCGTAGAACGCCACGTAGAGCAAGGACACATCGTCCGGTGTCCACGACATCTCGGCGACGCGCCGGAGTTCCCCCTTGTTGCGCGTCAGGAGGCCGTATTCGGCCGCACGGGCCAGGCCCAGGGCATGCAATTTGCCCTGCCGCACGAACTCCTTCCAGAGCAAGTCTGCGTCATCCCAGTAATCGAGGCAGCATTGCACGCCAGTCTGGAAGGCCAGGATGGCGGCCACCGCAGCGACCAACTTTGGGCCAATACGGTTGAGGCGCTTCATGGGTCCACCTTACCGGGCATGGACAACCGCTTCCGGCGCGGGTTCGTCGGCGTCGTCATGGTTCGGCACCTGGGCTGCGGGAACGGTGAAGTAGAACGTCGAGCCCTGCCCCGGCTCGGACTCGACCCAGATGCGCCCCCCGTGCCGCTCGACGATGCGCTTCGAGATCGCCAGCCCGATACCCGTTCCCTGGTACTCGCCCCGCCCGTGCAGGCGCTGGAAGATGGCGAAGATGCGGTCATGATGCTCCCGGTCGATGCCGATGCCGTTGTCGCGGATGGCGAACTGCCACATCCCGTCCGTTCGCTCGGCCGAGACGTGGACGCTCGGCGGCTGGTCGCCGTGGTACTTGATGCCGTTCCCGATGAGGTTCTGCAGCAGCCGGGCCAACTGGACGTTGTCGGCCATGACCGTCGGAAGCGGGTCGTGCGTCACGGTCGCGCCGGTCTCGGCGATCGCCACCTCCAGGTTCGCCAGGACCGCCTCCAGGACGGTCTCGCCGTCGGTCGGCTCGAACGCCTTGCCGTGCGTCGCCACACGGGAGTAGGCCAGGAGGTCGTTGATGAGCACCGACATCCGCTGGGCGCCGTCCACGGCGAAGGCGATGAAGTCGTCCGCATCGGCGTCGAGTTTGGCCTTGTAGCGGCGCTCGAGCATGTGGACGTAGCCGGTCACCATCCGCAGCGGCTCCTGGAGGTCGTGGGAGGCCACGTAGGCGAACTGTTCGAGTTCGGCGTTGGAGCGGGCGAGTTCGTCGGTCCGCTCGGCCAGCGCCTCCTCGGCCCGCCTGCGTTCGGCGACCTCGCGTGTGAGTCCTTCGTTCGCGTTTGAGAGTTCCGCCGTCCGCTCGGCCACCTTCCGGTCCAGGACCCGGTTCAACTGGGCCAGTTCTTCGGTCTGCCGGGCGAGGCCGCGATTGCTCTCGTCGAGGGCCGCCCGCCACTTGCGCGCGGCCCGAAGCACGACGAGCCAACTCACGAGGGCCAATGGGATGGGAACGAACCCCAGCATGAGATGGAACAACGCCCGGCGCCGCTCCTGCGTGAGACTTGTCCTGGCCGCCGTGGCGAGGCCGGACCTGAAATCGGCCATCCCCTTGGCGTAAACCTGCTTCTGGGTTTCGTACTCGTCGCTGAACAGGATCGCCCGGGCCTCGTCGGCGCGGCCCCCGCGGACCAGGTCGAAGGCACGGTTCTCCATCTCGACGAGTTTGATATTGGCCGCGTCGGTCCTGGCGGCGGCCTCGACGCTCTGGGCCTCGGGCGCAAGCGCGATCGCCTCCTTGATTGCGGCGTCCAGTTTCGGCTCAAATCGACGATAGCGTTCTTCCCATTGCATGTCGCCGGTGGCGGCCCCCATCCGCGCCGACATGGTCAGCACTTCGTCCATGTGAACGATCATGCCGCGGAGTTGCAGCAGGCGCAGATGAGTGTGGCGCGGGTGGAACGACAGCGTCCACTGGGCGTAAAGCCGCTTTTGCGTTTCGTACTCGTCGCCGAGCAGCAGCGACGCGGCCTCGTCGGCGCGGCCGTGGCGTACCAGGTTGAAGGCGCGGCTCTCTATCTCGGCTAGTTTGGCGTTGGCCGCCTCGATCTTGGCGACCGTCGCGGCAAGATGCCTGTCGCACGCGGCTGGGCCGGCCTCTTTGATTGCAGCATCGAGTTGCGGCTGGAATCGGCGGTAACGCTCCTCCCATCGCAGATCCCCGGTAGCCGCCGTCATCCGCGCCGACATGGCCAGCACCTCGTCCAGGTGAACCATGACGGCGCGCTGTTCCTCGATCCTCGAGTTCCGCTCTCTTATCGTGGTCGCGTCGCTGAGGTAACCGTGCACGTGCCACCCCAGCCACAACAATACCACCATGTTTAGGACCAGGGCGACGGTCAGCAGGGCGATCGGGTCGCGCTTCTTGGATAGCACAGTCTCACGCTTCATCGCAACACCTCATGTTAACACGGGAGAGGGCCATAGCGGTCCCGCGAGGCCGCGGCGCAGACCTGGCCTGGCGGCCAATTGCCATACGGGGAGGCCAACGAAATCCGAGAGACACGGAGCGTGGAAACGCGCAGCGCGGCCCATCCCATCGCCGTTCCCTATCCCAGCACGTCCGACCAGCGCGGTGCGCGCGTGACCAGCGTTTCGATTATCGGTTGAATCTCGACTGTGCTTTATGAATTCGCCGCGCAAACCGGTCCTCTGCGGCGTTTGCGGGGGCCCCGTTGCCTGCTATAATGGGTGTATGCCGCCCAAGACCCCCAGAATCCGAAACAAGAAGGCCCGACGCAATTTCCATATCCTGGAGACCGTGGAGGCGGGGCTGGTGCTCGAGGGCTCGGAGGTCAAGGCCCTGCGCGAGGGAAAGGGCAACATCGACGAGGCCTTTGCCCGCGTTCGCGATGGCGAGGTGTTCCTCTACAACATGCACATCGGCCCGTACGCCCAGGCCCATCAGTTCGGCCACGACACCCGCCGCACACGCAAATTGCTCCTGAAACGCCGTCAGATCAGCCGCTATCTCGGGCGGGCCGTCGAGAAGGGCCACACCCTGGTCCCGCTGACGGTCTATTTCAAAGGCGGCTGGGCGAAGGTCGAACTCGCCGTGGCCCGAGGCAAACGCGAATTCGACAAACGCGAGGACCTAAAGCGGCGCGATCACCAGCGCGACATCGCCCGCGAACTCGCTCGACGAGGCCGCGGACGGTGACCGAGCCCGCCGCGGAAGCGGCGGGTTATTACGACCCGTCCTGGGGGCCAGAACGGAGGCCATATACCCCTCAAGTCACCGCGGAAATCTGCCGATTTCCTTGGTGCCATGACCACGCTAACGATGCCTGAAACCGACACGAAACCCGATCGGCCGGCCCTCCAGACCCCCTTGGTCGCGGTCGCCCTGCCCATCGGTGTGGACCAGACGTTCACCTACATTTTGCCGGAGAAGTTGCGCGGCAAGGTGTGGCCCGGCCAACGGGTCAAAGTGCCGTTCGGCCGGGGCAGCCGCTCCGCCGTCGGGTGGGTCGTCCGGGGCCTGGAAACCACACCGATCGAGGACCTCAAAGCCGTCGCCGAGACCATCGACGACGAGCCGCTCCTGACCGAGGACCTCCTGGACCTGGCCTTCTGGATGGCCCGGTACTACGTCACGCCCCTCGGCCAGGTTCTCGAGGCGATCCTGCCCGCTGCCGTCAAACGCAGCGCCGGCTTCAAGACCATCCAACTGGTCGTCCGGACCGACAAGAGCGAGTCCGAGGTCGATCGCATCCTCTCGAAGCAGCGCCGCGTCCTCGACCGCCTGGCCCAGGCCGAGGGGACGCCCCTGGCGCCGAGGGAACTCGCCCGGCAGGCCGGCTGCACCCCCGCCGTCATCAAGAGCCTCGAACAGAAGGGCCTCGTGCGCATCGAGACCCGCGAGGTCGATGAGTTCGCCCGGGACCTGTTCATCGAACTCGAAGAGCCCAAGGCGATCCACCTGACGGCCGAACAGGCCCTCGCGCTGCAGCGGATCAAGGCCAAGACCGCCGCCGAGGAGTTCGGCGTCATCGTCCTTCAGGGCGTCACCGGCTCGGGCAAGACCGAGGTGTACCTGCGGGCCATCGAGGACGTGGTCAATCGCGGCCGGCAGGCCGTTGTCCTGGTGCCCGAGATCGCCCTCACGCCGCAGACCATCCGACGCTTCCGCGAACGCTTCACGCAGGTGGCAGTCCTGCACTCGGACCTGACGGACGTCGAGCGGCACCGCCAGTGGCGCGACATCCGCGAGGGCCGGGCCGACGTCGTCGTCGGGGCACGCAGCGCCGTCTTCGCCCCGGCCTCCCGTCTCGGCCTCATCGTCATCGACGAGGAACACGAAAACTCGTTCAAGCAGGAGACCTCGCCGCGCTACCACGCCCGCGACGTCGCCATCATGCGGGCCAACCTCGTCGGCGTGCCCGTCGTCCTGGGCTCCGCCACCCCGAGCCTCGAATCGTATCAGAACGTCCGGACCCTCGGCCACTACCAGGAAGCGCGGCTCGCGCAGCGGATCGGCGGCCGCCCGATGCCGCCCGTCCACATCATCGACATGCGGCAGGAGGTGGTCGAACGCAAAGGGCACCATGCCCTGTCGCGGGCGCTCGAAAAGGCGATCGCCGAGGCTTGGCGCAAGCAGGAGCAGACGATCCTGTTCCTGAACCGTCGCGGCTTCTCGACGCACCTGTTCTGCGTCAAGTGCGGCCACGTTGCCCGGTGCCCCGACTGCGACGTCGGCATGACGTATCACGCGAAACCGGGCGTTCTCCAGTGCCATTACTGCGGCCAGAAGGTGCCCCCGCCCGAGACGTGCCCCGCCTGCGGCGCCGAGACGATCAACTACTGGGGCACCGGCACCCAGCGCGTCGAAGACGAGGTCCAGCGCAAGTTCCCCGACATCCGCCTTGGACGCATGGACGCCGACTCGATGCGGCTGCGCGGAGGGCACTCGAGGCTGCTCGGGGCCTTCCGAGACGGCGAAGTGGACATCCTCCTGGGCACTCAGATGGTCGCCAAGGGCCTCGACTTTCCGAACGTGACCGTTGTCGGCGTCGTCAACGCCGACGTGGCCCTCAGCCTGCCCGATTTCCGCGCCAACGAACGCACCTTCCAACTCGTCACGCAGGTGGCCGGACGCACGGGGCGCGGGCCCAAGGGAGGCGAGGTCTTCGTGCAGACGTTCCAGCCCAACCACCTGACCATCCGGCTGGCCGCCAGGCATGACTACGAGGCGTTCGCCCGCGACGAACTCGCCACGCGCGAGCGCCTGCGCTACCCGCCGTTCGGAAGGCTGGCACGGATCCTCGTCCGCAGCCAGCAGCGTCAGAAGGCCCACGAGGCGATCCAGGCGGTGGCCGGCAGGCTCATCGAACCGGCACGCATCGCGGGAATCACCGTCCTCGGGCCGCAGCCCTGCCCCATCGCGAAACTCAGCCGCTTCTGGCGCTATCACCTGCTCCTGAAAGCGCCGTCGGCCCGGGCCCTGCTCCACTTCTTCGACGACATCCGCAGCGACCTCTCGCCCCCCGGCAACATCCAGATGGCCATCGACGTCGATCCCCAATCGACGCTCTAGCCCAACAATACCATGTCGCGCGGCGGGTCTCCCGACCCGCCGCGCCGTTCGACGCGGGTGCCACCGATTGCCCGCCATCGGTGCTGACTTCAGGCCACCCGTAACTGAGGCGTTACCCGCTTCGCTTACTTCTTCGCCGCCGGAATCACGTCCACGAGCCCCAAGTCGATGAACTGCCCGCCGCGGGTCTGTTTGCAGTGGACCGCCAGGACGGCTTTGCCGGCCTTGAGGGCGGCGCGGCCTTTGTCGTTGATGGGGCGCACCTCGTACTCGGTCAGGTAGTTCTTCAGGTCGGCGGCCTTCACGCCGTTGATGTAAACCTGGGCGTCCTCGTCATGGTGGATGCGAAGGGCCAGGCGCGGGAACTCGCCCTCCGGAATCGTGACCTCGCGCCGCAGCCAGATGTCCGGCGTGTTCCACACCGTCCCGACGACGGCCCCGGGCGTGTCCTTCGTGCCGAAGCCGCCCGGCCCTGTCTTCCAGCCGGAGTCGTCGAAATCGCGGTTGAACCAGCCGGCACCGGGGTCGGTGAACGTGTACCGCCACGGCTGGGCCTGCTGTTCGGAGGTGGGCACGACCGTCTTGACGA
>Ga0111218_1002_pt1 | contig 16906 bp, 10 predicted proteins | sample DeeMarSWOR152_54_FD_80369 | JGI IMG/M metagenome (GOLD analysis project Ga0111218, IMG submission 80369) | Planctomycetes bacterium DG_20 | reverse complement strand
GAGGCCCCGCGCCAGGCGCGCGAGTTTCGCCCGGAGGTCGGCTGCCACCTCGCGGCGGTCTTTGACGACGATCTCGGCGGCGGCCGACGGAGTAGGCGCCCGCACGTCGGCCACGAAATCGCTGATCGAAAAGTCCGTCTCGTGGCCGACGGCGCTGACGACGGGGACCTCGGACGCAAAGATGGCCCGGGCCACGATCTCCTCGTTGAACGGCCAGAGGTCCTCCAGGCTCCCCCCGCCGCGCCCGACGATCATGACGTCGATGCTGCCAAGGCGGTTGAGGTTTCGGATACCGCGGACGATGTCGGCGGCGGCGCCCTCGCCCTGCACGAGGCTGGGCGCGAGGACGATCTCGGCGGCCGGCCAGCGGCGCGCCAGCACGTGGATGATGTCGCGGACGGCGGCGCCGGTGGGGCTGGTGACCACGCCGACACGCCGCGGAAAGGCGGGCAAGGGCTTCTTGTGGGCCGGGTCGAAGAGGCCTTCCTTGTCGAGTTTTTCCTTGAGTTGGCGAAACGCCACCTCCAGCGCCCCCACGCCGCGGGCCTTGACGGTCGAGACGTACAGTTGGTAGTTGCCCTGCGACTCGAAGACGCCGATGTGGCCGCGGGCCTCGACTTCGAGGCCGTCGGCCATCTCGGCCGGCAGGCGCCCGGCGGCCGATTTCCAGACGACGCAGCGGATGGCGGCCCGCTCGTCCTTGAGGGTGAAGAACACGTGGCCGGAGGTGTGCCGCTTGAAGTTCGAGACCTCGCCCACAACCCAGACCTTGGGGAACTCGTCCTCGAGACGGGCGCGGATGCGGTTGGTGAGTTGCCAGACGGTCTCGGGCCCTTCCTCGTCGGGCACGGGAATGCGGTTCGGATCGAACAGGACGCTCATGACCCGGTTTTGTACCGCATCGGGCGGGGCGAATCAATCGGATACGCCGGCCAGCCGAGCGGTGAGGAAAGCGAATCTCTGCCGTTGAGATACAGCACCGCGCAGCGCCGCGGGGCACGGCGACGCTGCGCGGGTTCCAGCGCTGCCGCTTACGCGCGCCGCCCTCGCACGGACTGTGAACCCTGCATCAGGAGGTCACCCCTCTGTCGGCCGCTTCTGCCTGGCCGCATGAAAATGCCGGCGCACGGTGTGCCCGAGATCGCCGTCGCATGGCACGGGGCCCACCGCTCCCGTGCGGCATCGGACTCTCCGGGCTGCCCAAGCAAACGGGGCCCATCCGCCCGTCGGCGGACCGGCCCCGGGTGCACCCAGCCCTCGCTTCTTCTCGCGGAGAGTATACCTCAAGAACGGCCGGAAGTCAAAAAGCGCCGGCCGAGTCAGCCGGCGGACCTGTCCGCCGCGCGCCGTTGTACGGTTGAACGGCCGCCAGCCTAGAACTGCCTGAGCAGGTCCAGCATCTTGCGGTCGAGTTGGTGGCTGCGGAAGGACTCGTACGTCACGTCCTGGCGCCCGGAGTCGAGCGGGCCGAAGGCGCCGCGGAGGTTCCAGACGGCCCAGCCCCAGCCGGCCTCGCGCCAGAGCGTCAGGACGTCGCGCATCCACCGAAGGACCACGTCGTGCGGCGTCTTGTTGTAGGCGCCCCACTCGCCCACGTGGACGCCCACACCCATGGCCTCCAGTTTTTTCCACGGCTCAATGTACTTGGTGCGGAGCCAACCGGCGTCCTGGACCTCGTTGCCCTTCCGGAGCGGCCACGTCGGTTCGGCCCAGTTGCCGCCGGCCCACGACGCCTTGTAGTGCGTGAGTTGAAACGGCTGGTACCCGCGTGTGCTCTGGGCGATGCCTAGACTTGCGAGTTCCGTCACGGGCACGTTGCCGTAGGAGTTGCCGTCAGAGATGACGAGGCGGTCCGCGTCTTGTTTGCGGATGGCGGCCGTCGCGCGGCGGGCCACCTTGGCGTAGTCCTCATTGGAGACCTGCGCGGGCTCGTTCACGAGGTCGAAACTCAAACGCTCCGACGGCAGCCCCTTGTAGCGGGTGCCGAACATGGCCCACTGGGCGTCGAACTGTTTCTGGGCCTCCTCGTCCTTCCACAGGTTCAGTTTTTCGGCCGGCCGCGCCACCGTGTAACCGGGGGCGCGGTGCAGGTTCAGGCTGACGTGGACACCGTGCTTCTTGCCGAACTCGACGGCCTGGTCGATCTCCTTCAGCACCTTCTCGTTGTACGCGTAGGGGTCGTCGGAGTCGGTCCAGCAGCGGTAGTCCATCGGCAGGCGGACGAAGTCGAAGCCCCATTCCCGCATCAGGGCGAAGTCGGATTCGAGGAACGGCCCGTTGCGGCCGGCGTTGAACTTCTCCAGGAGGTTGAATCCGCGCCAGCGCGGCAGTTTCCTGGCGAGGTCGCGGCCGGTCTTGGCTTCGGCGGCGAGCGCCGGGTGCCTCGGCCATGCGGCCAGTGCGGCGCCGGCGGCAGAGGCTTTCAGGAAGTTGCGGCGGTTCATCGGTGGCTCCTTTTGAAGAAGGCGCGGCGGGCGAGTTTACCCGCCCGTGGCGGGCCTGCCGGCTAACGTGTTGAACCCGAAGCGCGGCCGGGATTCCCGTGGCAATTCGTCGAGAATCAGACGCCGGACTCGTCGGCCTGGGCGTCATCGGCCTCGGCGCCGTCCTCGGCGGCCTGGTCGGCACCGACCGTCTCGACCGGCACACAGAGGCGCTCGATCGCCGTCGCCCGGCCGCTCTGGGAGTCGGCAGTGACGAGGACGCCGCTGGCGCGCAGGTCGCCCTTGGCCACGTCGAAGTGCGTCGGCATCCCCGTGATGAGGAACGAGAGGACCTTGTCCTTCCTGCGGCCGAGGACGCCTTCGTGCGGGCCGGTCATCCCCAGGTCGGTGATGTACGCCGTGCCGCCGGGCAGGATACGCTCGTCGGCCGTCTGCACGTGCGTGTGCGTGCCGAAGACGGCCGTGACCCGGCCGTCGAGGTGCCAGCCCATGGCGATGCGGTCGCTGGTGGCCTCGGCGTGGACCTCGACGAAGATGAGTTTGGCCTGCTCGCCGATCTCGTCCAGACACGCATCCACGGCATGAAACGGACACGCGGCCGGTTTCATGAACGTGCGGCCCAGGACGATGGCCATGGCGAAGGGGAAGCCCGACTGGCTCTCCAGCACGGTCCAGCCGCGTCCGATGGCCTCGGCGGGCAGGTTGGCCGGCCTCAGGAGACGGTCCGACTCCCGGAGCAGCGGCAGGATCTCTTTCTTGCGATAGACGTGGTCGCCCAGGGTCACGACGTCGGCGCCCAAGCCGCGCAGTTCCTCGAAGATGGGCGGCGTGATGCCGGACCCTCCGGCGGCGTTCTCGGCGTTCACGATGACCACGTCGACCGAGTGCGCCTTCAGCAGGTCGGGCAGGGCGGCGGCCAGCGTGCGGCGGCCGGGCTTGCCGACCACGTCGCCGATGAGCAGAGCGCGGAAATCCATGGGCTTCGGCCTTGTCGGGCGCCCGAGGCGCCGGTGAATGTCTCTGCGACCGGGCGTCGCGGTTCGAACGGCCCTACCGTGCGTATTCGACGATGCGGCGTTCGCGAATGAGCATGACCCTCACTTCACCGGGATACGTGAGTTCATCCTCGACGGCCTTGGCGATGTCGCGGCAGACCTTCATCGCCAGCTGGTCATCGACCTTGTCGGCGTCGACGATGACACGACCCTCACGGCCGGCCTGGATGGCGAAGGCGCTCTCGACGCCCTCGAACCGGCAGGCGATGCCCTCGAGTTTCTCCAGGCGCTGGACGTATTTCTCGAGCGTTTCACGCCTCGCGCCGGGCCGGCTGGCGCTGACGGCGTCGGCCGCCGACACGATCGTCGTGTACAGCATGCCCTGGATGTCGGGCTCGTGATGCTTGCCGATGGCGTGAACGACCTGCGCAGTCTCGTTGTAGCGGCGGGCCAGGTCGGCGCCGATCTCCGGGTGGCCGCCCTGGACCTCGTGGTCCACGGCCTTTCCGATGTCGTGCAGGAGTCCCGCGCGACGGGCGAGTTGGCCGTCGAGGCCCAGTTCCTCGGCAAGCATGCCCGCCAATGCCGACACCTCGATCGAGTGCTGGAGCACACTCTGGCCGTACGAGGTCCGGAATTTCAGACGCCCCAGCAACTGGACCTCTTTCGGATGCAGGCCCTTGACGCCCGTGTCGAGGGCGACCTGCTTGCCGGTCTCGTTCATCTCATGCTCGACGTCCTTGCGGCATTCGGAGACGATCTGCTCGATGCGCGGCGGCTGGATGCGGCCGTCGGTGATGAGTTTGGCCAGGGACCGGCGGGCAATCTCGCGGCGGACCGGGTCGAAGGACGACAGCACGACGACGCCCGGCGTGTCGTCTACGATGACATCCACGCCGGTGACGCGCTCGAAGGCGCGGATGTTTCGTCCTTCGCGGCCGATGATGCGGCCTTTCATCTCGTCGCTCGGGATGTCTACCGTGGCGACGGTGGCTTCCGAGGTGTAATCCGACGCCAGGCGTTGGACGGTGGCGGCCAGGATCTCGCGGGCCCGCTGGTCGGCGGTCTCCTGGGCCCGCTCGGTGGCCCGCTGGATGAGGGCGGCAACCTCGTGCTGGACCTCGGCCTCCATTCGCTCCAGGAGGACGGTCCGGGCCTCGTTCGGGCCCAGGCCGCTGATCTTGAACAGTTGTCGCTTCTCCTCCTCAACCATCTGGTCGAGTTCGGCCTTGCGCTTGTTCCAGGCCTTCTCCAGCCCAGAGACGCGTCGCTCGGCGGCCTCGACGGTCTTCTCCTTGGCGGCGAGGGTCTCCATCTTCGAGTCGAGGGTGTCCTCGCGTTTGACGACGAGGCGTTCGCGTTCGCGGAGTTCCTCGCGGGTCTTGGTCGCGTCCTTCTCGAACGCCTCGCGGGCCCGGATGGCCTCCGCTTTGGCCTCGACCTTGGCCTCCTTGACGAGGGCCTCGGCCTCCTTCGTGGCCTGGGCCAGCACCTGCTCCGTCCCCGACCGGGCAACACGCGTGCGCTTCGACAACACGATGGCTGCAACCGCCACGCCGGCAACCGACACGGCGAAGAGGGCGATGGCGCCGATCAACTCGGGCGCCAGAGCCAAGGGGATCAGGGATGTCATGGTGTGACTCGCTTTCCAGGGAGACGGGGCATGGCGCGGCGGAACTCCGCACGCCGGCTCCCCATGGGGCGAAGGACGTCCAAGGTGGGGCAACCTGCAAGGCCACTCCGGCAGCCAAGGACAACCGGGACGTACGTTACCTCTCGAAGGGCAGACTCAGTCGGCGCGACCCTCTTGCGAAACCATCTTGTCCCTGGGTGGCATGCTTGTCGCGCCCTGCATGAAGAAACCTGCCTTTCACGCCGGAGTTCGGCGTCTTGACCCGCCCCAAACGCCGGGCGGATCTTAGGAATCCCGGTTCAGTCCTCTAAACCACACATCGGGCCGGTTTCGACGTTGCCGGTCAAAGACACGCGGCCGCCGAGTCCCTTGGCCTTAGGCTCAACCACGCACGGAACGCTTACCTCGCCCCGCGTCCCAACTGAGGGTTCTTGCGTTTCTCCTATTGTTCGGTGCGGCCCGAAGCGGGCCGTCACCTTACGTATCGGTCAAACAAGCACTAACCCGCTACTATCATTGTACGAGTTCGGCGGTCTGTCAAGCACAAATGCGCGATGGGGCCTTTTCTTGGGGCAAAAACCGCCGTTTTGGCAGGGGGAAAGGCACTCTCTGGTCTCAATGCCCCAGTTCGCGGGGTCGGTGCGCAGCAGTCTGAGCCGCGCCCGTAAGGAAGCGGCCAGTCGCTGACGGTCGCGGCGAGTCGTCCGCCGCACAGCCACCGACGAAATCCGGATTGGCGCGTTGACGCGCGGGGCGCCGGCGCGGTAGAGTCGGCGCGGCCTGGAGGAGAGTCGTCCGGGCACTTCCGAATCCCCGGCACGGGAGCGAGGTCACAGGTGCCGCAGTCGCCTTTGGTCCATCTACACGTTCACACCGAATACAGTCTCCTCGACGGCGCCTGCCGTATCAGCGACCTTGTCGAAACCGCGGTCCAGCAGGGCGCTGAGGCCCTGGCTATCACCGACCACGGCAACCTGCACGGCGTCATCGAGTTCTACGGCGCCTGCACCCAAGCCGGGATCAAACCCATCATCGGTTACGAGGCGTACGTGGCGCCCGGCCGCCGGCAGGACCGCGAGACGCTCCCCGGCAGCCAGGACGCCGGCCACCATCTCATCCTCCTGGCCGAGAACGAGCGCGGGTACGGGAACCTGCTGCGGTTGGCGACGACCGCCTCGCTCGACGGCTTCTACTACAAGCCGCGCATCGACAAGGGGTGCCTTGCCGAACTGAGCGACGGCCTGTTGGGGATGTCGGGTTGCCTCCAGGGCGAGGTGCCGCGCCGGCTGCTCGCCGGCGAGACCGACGCCGCGCGACGCGTCGTCCACGAGTACCGCGACATCCTCGGCCCGGAGAACTTCTACCTCGAGATCCAGGACCACGGTATCGAGGAAGAGCGCCGCGTTCGGCCGCGGCTCATCGGCTTGGCCGAAGAGATGGGCGTGCCGCTCGTCGCCACCAACGACGTCCACTACATCCACGCCGACGACTCGCGGGCCCACGACGTGCTCCTGTGCATCAATACCGGCAAGGTCCTGACAGACGCGAACCGCATGCGGTACCGCGAGCGCGAGTTCCATCTGAAGACCTGCGACGAGATGCAGGCCCGCTTTGGCGACGTGCCCCAGGCGCTCGCGAATACGCTGGAGGTGGCCGGGCGGTGCAACCTGGCGCTGACCTTCGACCGGCACCACGCCCCGGTCTTCCCGACCCCCGACGGTGAGACGCCCGAGACGATGCTCCGGCGGCTGTGTGAAGAAGGCATGAAACACCGCTACGGCCGGGTCACCAAGGCCCTGCGCGAACGCGTGGAGCACGAACTCGCGATCATCGAGGCCAAGAAGTTTTCGAGTTACTTCCTCATCGTCTGGGACTTTGTCCGATACGCCCGCGAGCGCGGTGTGCCATGTGGGGCGCGCGGGAGCGGTGTCGGGTGTATGGTGGCGTATCTGCTGGGCCTCTCGACCGTGGACCCGATGGCGTACGGGCTCTTGTTCGAGCGGTTCATGGACCCCAGCCGCAACGAGATGCCCGACCTCGACATCGACATCTGCCAGGACGGCCGCCGCGACCTCATCCAGTATGTCCGCGAGAAGTACCACGAGGCGAACGTGGCCCAGATCATCACGTTCGGGACCATGGCCGCCCGCGCCGCCGTCCGCGACGTCGGCCGCGTTCTCAACATCCCGCTGCCCGAGGTGGACCGGATCGCCAAGAAGATTCCGGCTCAGATCGGCATGACGCTCGAGGAGGCGCTGAGACGCGAGCCCGACCTGCGCAGGCAGTACGACAGCGAGCCGCAGGTCAGGCAACTCATCGACATCGCGCGGCGCCTGGAGGGCGTGTCGCGGCACGCGTCGGTCCACGCCGCCGGCGTCGTCATCGCCGACGCACCGCTCGTCAACTACGTCCCCCTTTGCCGCGCAGGCGACGACATCACCACCCAGTGGGACATGACGGCCGTCGAGAAGATCGGCCTCTTGAAGATGGACTTCCTGGGCCTCAGGACCCTCTCAACCATGCAGCGGGCCGTGGAACTCATCCAAAAGCACCGCGGCGCGGACGTGGACCTCGACGGGGTGCCCCTCGATGATCCGAAGGTGTACGAGATCTTCCAGAAGGGTGAGACGCGCGGCATCTTTCAGTTCGAATCCGCCGGCATGAGAGACCTGCTGCAGAAACTGGGGCCCGACAGACTCGACGATCTCATCGCCGCTAACGCCCTTTACCGGCCCGGCCCGATGGTTATGATCGACGATTTCCTGGCGCGCAGGCACGGCCGCTCGGCCTACGAGTATCCGCATCCCGTGCTTCGCGAGATCCTGGGCGAGACCTGTGGCATCATGGCCTACCAGGAACAGGTCATGCGGATTGTCAACCGCCTGGGGGACGTGCCGCTCGAACGCGCCTACAAACTCATCAAGGCCATCTCGAAACGCAAACGCGACGTCATCGAGGCCGAGCAGGAAGCCTTCCTGGCCGGGTGCAAGAGACACCGTCTCGGCGGGAGCCTGTCCGGACAGATCTGGGAACTCATCACGCACTTCGGCGGGTACGGGTTCAACAAGAGCCATTCCGCACGCTACGCCCAGATCGCGTATCAGACGGCCTACCTGAAGGCCCATTACCCGGTCGAGTTCATGGCGGCCCTGCTGACGTTCGAAATGGTCAACTCCGACAAGTTGGCTGAGTACATGGACGAGTGCCGCCGCATGAACATCGAGGTGGCCCCGCCCGACGTCAACGAATCGGGCGCCGACTTCACCGTCGTGGGCGATCGTGTCCGATTCGGCCTGGCCGCCGTCAAGGGCGTGGGCGAACGCGCCGTCGAGGCCATCACGCAGGCGCGCGACGCCGTCGGGCGGTTCGATTCGCTCTTTCACTTCTGCGAGCACGTGGACCTCGCGGCCGTCAACCGCGCGGTCGTCGAAAGCCTCATCAAGTGCGGGGCGTTCGATTCGACCGGCGCCCGGAAAAGCCAACTCGCCGCCGTCCTCGATAAGGCCCTCGGCGCGGGCGCCCAGACCCAGGACGACAGCCGCAAGGGCCAGATGAACTTCTTCGACGCCTTTGCCGAAGACGCCCCGCCCGACGATGTCGCCCTGCCCGATGTCCCCGAGTGGACCGAAGAGAAACTCTCAAAGTGCGAAAAGGAATCGCTCGGCCTCTACGTCAAGCATCACCCGCTCGGCCAGTACGAGAAGCGTCTGCGGCACTTCGTGACGGCCTTCAGCAGCGACCTGGGGCAGATGGCAGACCGCGCCGAAGCCGTTCTCGGCGGCCTTATCAAGAGCGTCCGAACCATCATCACCAAGACCGGGAAGAACGTCGGCGCGAAGATGGCCGTCTTCGACGTCGAGGACCTCGCCGGAACGCTCTCGTGCGTCATCTTCCCGCCCGATTACGAGCAGTTCGCGGAGGTCATCCAGCCCGACCGCATCGTCTTCGTCCGCGGGCAGGTCGACCGCCAGCGCGAGGAACCGCAGATCCGCACGTCGGAGGTCTTCGACGTGGCCGACGGGCCGGGCCGGCTCTCCAGCGCCGTCGTCGTACGCCTCGGCGCAGACGGCCTCGACGACGCCATGCTCACCGCCTTGCGCGACGTCCTGGCGGCCCATCCGGGACCCCTGCCCGTCTTCCTGCAACTTGAGAGCGCCGGCAACGGCAAGACGCTCATCCGCGCCGGCGACAGCCTCAAGGTCGCGATGGACACGGCCCTTCAACGCGACCTGGAGAACCTCCTCGGCGACGGCCACACCGTCCTCGCGACCAACGGCACCGGCATCATGGTGGAATTGTAGGCGCAGGCTGCGAGGGGCGAGGAAGAGGACGAAACGCGCCAACCGGCTCGGCTCCGGTCTGTTTCAGGAGCCTGCGGCACGCGCTGATCACGGCCTCTTCCACGTTCTCCGCGAAGGGGCCCGGCTGGCCGTAGTAGATCATGCTTTCCACGGCCTCATAGCCCCCTTCCCGGAGCACCCGCCGCGAAGGAATGTAGCACATCACGTCGTTGGAGTATCCGGCGACGATCACGTTGCTGCCGAATTCCCGTTTCAGCCGCAGCGGGTAATCAACCACCACTTCGCCGCCCAGCGCCACGAGCGCCAGGTCGTCGTTCCATCGCACGACTTGTACCGGGCAGGGCACCTGCCGCACCGGCCGGCCCTGGTCGTACGCTTCGAGCATCAGCCTGGCGCGGCGCTGCCGGAAACGATCCGGGCCTTGGGCCTCCGCTTCAAAGGCGGCCCGATCGTGAGGAGCCAGATCCAGGTTCACGACCTCGTAGGCGGTGCGGATCGGTGGGCGCACCGGCTGGAGCCGGCCGCCCAGGACCCGTCGGACCTCGTCGGCCAGCGACTTGCCGTGCTGCGCGGCCAGTTCCACGGTGCCCCTGGGATGGGGATTCTGGTCCGCGCCGCCGAGCATGAGGAACATCGCCGTCGTGCTCGGGCAGGCTTTCTCCAACTCGCTCTGCGCGAAGCCGGCGTAATCGCCGTTGATCTTGGTGCAATCGCCCCCCAGCGTGGTGTTGTGGCAGGCGTAACCGAACAGGACGGCGCGGGGCCTGCCGTCCGGCGTGGCAATGTTCACCACCGGCACGGCGGGGTCCACGGGCCCCTCGGGGTTCACGCCGATTCGCATCCCGCCCGGCACCGGCTCGCGGCGGTTGACGGCAAATCCGGCCGATCCGTGGCCGAAGGAGATCCGCACCGGGGCAAGGTCGGCCAAGGCGGCGCTTACCACGGCCACCAGATCCTCGGTCAACTTCTGCGCGTACTCGGTGACCACCCGCAACTCGTCGGGATTCAGGTCGAACAGGACGCGGATGCCCGGCCAGACCGCCGGCCCGCCGTGCGTGTGCGAGGCGTTCAGCACGAGTTGGGCGCGAGGAATGCCGTGCTTTGTTGCGAGCCGGGCAGCCACCTTCTGGGAGATCTCCCGGGGCAGCCCGATCAGGTCTGTCGTGACGATCACCACCCGGCCGCCCTGGCCGTCTTCGATCGCAAGCGCCTTGGCCCAGAGGTCCTGAAGCAGGCCGTCCGACGGGTGCGTTCGGGCTGCGTAACCCGACATCCACATCGGCGTCTGCGGTGTGATGATCACCCGCCCGATGCCCGCCTGGAACTCGGCCGCCTGAGCCGTGATGCAAAGCAAGAGCCATCCCGGGAGAATCACGGTCACGGCCACGGCGGTCCGTCGAGGAAGTTGAGAGCCGATGAAGAGGATGGCCTGGCCCCTACCTGGCGTCATGCCCGCGGCAGCGCGGGGTCTGGGGTGCCCCGTGCTATGCCCGGGCCAGATCCGCCGCGTGCGCGTGGATCTTCCGCACCGCTTCAGCGATCTGCTCCATGTCGCTCCGCGGGCCCAGAAGCATGTTCTGCGTCAGCCACACGGCCTCCTCGCAGAGCCTGTCGTTTTCCGGGCACTGGTTCCGGTCGTGCCACCCGGCGAGTTCCTCGCCGGAGAAGGCCCTCTGGAAGCCGCGGCTGCTCAGGGCGTTCTTGATGAAGGACTGCTTGTTGAGTGGCGAATATCCGCCGGAGGACGGGACGCCTTCCGCCCTCAGGGCCTGGAGGAACTTGTCCCGCGACAGGCCGGCAAACGCGCCCTTGTCGTAGCGGAACATGTACAGATGATAGGCATTCCGCGTACAGCCCTCGTACATCCGCGCCGGCGTGGTCCCGGGGATTTCCCGGAGCAGGCTCGACAGATGCTGCGCGTTCTGCTCGCGGACCCGCGACTGCTCCTCGATCCGGGTCATCTGGGCCATCAGCAGCGCTGCCTGGAACTCGGTCAGCCGCACGTTCGTGGCGCGGCCGTCGGGATGGGGGGAGTGGTAGTTGGGGATGGCCCGCGGGCGACCGTTGTTGTGGAACGCGTAGCACCTCTGCGCCAGGTCCTGGTCGTCGGTGAGGATCGCGCCGCCTTCGCCGGAACACAGGTTCTTGCTCACCTGAAAACTGAAGCAGCCGGTCGCGCCCCACGTGCCCACTTTGCGCCCACGCCACTCGGCCAGATGCGCCTGGCAGGCATCTTCGACCACCGGGAGACGGTGCTTCCGGCCAATCGCCGCGATGGCATCCAGGTCGGCCGGAGAGCCGCCGATGTGCACGGGCAGGATCGCCGCCGTGCGCGGCGTGATCGCCGCTTCGACCTTGCGGGCGTCGATCTGGAACGTCTCCCGGTCCGAGTCGACGAAGATCGGCAACGCGTACTGCAGCAGGACGACGTTGATCGTGGCCACGAAGGTGTACGGGGGGACAATGACCTCGTCGCCCGGCCCGACGCCCAGGGCGGCCAGCGAGGAAAACAGCGCGCTGGTGCCGTTGGCGGTGGCCACGCAGTGCTTGGCTCCCGTCAACTGGGCGTAGGCGGCCTCGAAGCGGTTCACATTCTGCCCGCCGCCGCGGAACCATCGGCCGCTGTGCAGGACATCCAACAGCGCCTTTTCCTCCAGGCGATCCGACCTGGGCCACGAGGGAAACGGCTCCTGGCGAAGTCGTTTCCCGCCCAGAAGCGCCGGCTTGTCAGCAGCGGCAGACGGGCCGGAAAGCGTGAGTCCGGCACCGCCCGCAGCGGCGCCGGCGAGGAAGTGACGGCGAGTCAATCGGCTGCTCATATCCCACCCCCTTGTTTCGCTCGGCCTTAGACCACCCGACACGGGCCTGCGGCCGCGACAGACCTTCCCTCCAGCCACGCCGATGATATATCATCTCGCCGGGCAGAGTCAATCAACCATCATCGTCGCGACGCGTCCACGGTTCACTCCACGCCGACCCTCCTCCCCGCGTTTGCCGAGGGGCGGGGGTACAGCCCATCTTCCCGTTGGAATGCATGGAAACGGCGTGTCGCGAGGAAGTCCGCACGGCCTGTGCCNTCGCCGGCATCGAGGTGCCGCCCAAGCCGGTCCAACACCTGCGGTCGACCTTCGCAGCGATGGCCGCGGCCGCCGGCGTCTCCGAGTTGGCCCTGGCGGCCACGATGGGTCACCAGAGCATTACGACGACGCGCAAGTTCTATGTTGCGGCCCGGAAGGCCCGCCAGGCCGCCGANGCGCACCGGCGAGTCCAGCAGGCCCTCGACGCGGCCCGCGCCGAGTTGGGTGACCAAACAGGTGACACGTCGGCCGCTGGCCGGCCAGCCGAGAGGGTCGGCGGCAAGCCGCCGGCCGCCCGTAACTAGCGCTCCCCGCGCGGCTTACGTGGTGCCGAAGGGGGGAGTCGAACCCCCACGGCCGGTTAGGGCCACGGGATNTTGAATCCANGGNCCTGAGGTACAATCGGGTCTANNAAGGTCAAAACGAGGGCCTCCGAGGTACGTTGACANCCAGTCAGGGCGCCATTCTTTGTTGCGATTTTGTGAGCACTCCGCCGCAGCACTAGTCGATAAGCATCGATGTATCATCTCGCCACAGCAGAACCGGGCGGGCGGTTGAGGCGCCGCCCGCCCTTACCTGCCTGGCTACAACGCCACTTCGAGGGCTGCTTTCGCATTCAGCGCACAACGCCGTGGAAAGGGCGTTCACACAGCAACCTACATAGGGCCGAAGCCATCTGCCCGCGAGCCAGGATGGCGTGGCCCCCAAAACTTGATCCGGTGGTCATGAGAGTCTCTACTGCCCGGACGGACAAGGAGATTCTCGATGAGCGGACGGAAGCGGCCCCTCAGCCCGCCTGGAATCAGAGCCCTCGGCGCCTCACTGCCCCGGCCTGCCGTGTAGTTTCGTCTTCCGAGATCATCGTCCGTCAGGTATAAGAAGCAGCTAATGACTCCCGTGTGTTTGTTGGCGTCCGCACCCAGGTTTCCGAGAGTGAACTGCCGCACGAGTCCCCGCGCTAATCGCTCCTGACCTGCCCCCGATTCTCGTGCCAACCTGAATGAGAGTCAAGTTGCCAGCTCCTGCGTGTGCTGCGGAGGGTGAGGCGTAGCCGAACCCGGAGCAGCACACGTCGCCGCGAACGCCGCGGGCGTCATCCAATCCAAGGCACTGTGCGGCCGGTGATGATTGTAATCCAGCCGCCAACGGTCCACGACATAGTTCGCTTCGGCCAGACTCAGGAACAGGTCGCCGTCCAGGTCTGCTCGCTGATCTCCAGCTTCCGGCAGACCTCTTTGACCGGATGCCCCTGGCCCCGTTCCACGTCCGCCTGACGCAACTTTTCCACAATCTGCTCCGGACGGTTCCTCTTCATGGCTTCGAGTCCTTTCCAGGGCCATTATGCCCTAAAGGACTCTCATTCAGAACTGGATCAGCTTTCGCGGGGCACCTCAGGGTTCCATCTGCGGCGCCTTGGAATGGCCGACCTCGAGTCTGAGCCTCATGTCACCGCGGGATCGCTTCCTCAGCATGTCGCAAACCCCCCTTGCCAAGAACACCTTCAGCCTTCCTATGGACGTCTGGCCAAACCGACGGAACTCACACGGTATCCCGGCAGAGCGACGGACACGGCCTGGCGAACCCAGCCGTCGGCGCGCGTTAGGATCCGCTCTTCTTCTTGGCCTTCGCGTCGCCCCCGGTCACTTCGTCAAACGGCACGTACCAGCAACGCGTGACGAGCTCCTCCTTCTCCGCATCCCAGAACGCCTGAATCCAGGGGAACGTGCCGACCGACAGCAGGATGTAGTTGCCGAGCCGCTCCGTCCCGCCGGGCTCTTCCAGCGTGTCCTCCGGCCAGCGTCTTTCACGATATGGCTTCTTTGCCATCTTACTTACCTCCTTCCGCAGCCTGCTTCAAGAAGCGGTAGAGCCTCCCGAGCCGCAGGTTTCTGTGCGCCGGATCAGAAGCGTAGAAGTTCGCATTATCCACGAAGGCGTTCACGACCTCCAGCGACTGCTCTTCGGGATCGGCAGCGTCCTTGAAGGAGGCGACCTCTTCCAGGGCGCCCTTGAACATCGCTGCTTTCGTCCCGTCGTCCTTCTCGGCGTCCCGGAGATTCTGGATCAGTTCCGCGATCAAACGGACGCGGTCCTCCGGACCCAGCAGGTCAACGTGCCGCCTGAGCATCCCGACGACCAGCCAGTACCTGTCGAGCAGATCGAATCTGAGCCCCTTCTCGACCTCCTTCACGGGCGCCTCCAGGGCCCAGCGTGTCGCAATCGGATACCCTAGCTTCAGTTGCCCACGTTCCTCGATGAGCGGCACGTCGAAGCCCAGGTACCCGACGACAAGCGGCCGTTCGAACTCCTCGTCCAGCGTGATCGAGGAGCCGCTTGCCTGGACGAACCGGAACGAGCCACCCGGCTTCAGCGTCTCGACGGATTCCTCGCCGTGCACCGAGGCCGAGAGGGCCTTCAGGGCAGCCTTGTAGTTCTCCGCCGATTTCGGGTCCGTGATCTCAGGCAATTCGACCGGTTTGGGCGCGCCAACATCCACCCCGGTGCCGAAGAGGTTCGCCTTCGCTACTGAGACGTTGACCTTCTTCGTCAGATAGACGCGGGCAACGGCGCGCAGGTATAGCCTGTACCTCTCGGTCTTCTTTTCCTTGCTCTTGTCCTCAAGCGGGAGATTCCCCAGTTCGGCCTTGACCCAGGGATCCCCAGCCGAGTACCACCAGTCGTACAACGCCTCAAGCAGCTGCTCGCGCGGGCACGCGTACGTGTGCGCTTTGTCGATGGTCACTGTGACGAAAGCGGAGTTGGCCTGGATCAGCCCCATGGCCAGGGGCACTCCCTTGACGGGGATCGCCAGCGTGAACCCCGCCCCACGGTCCGTCCGGAAGCTGTACGACGGGAACGCCGCTGCCGGGGCCTCAACGATCTCGACCGGGCTTTCTCCACCACGCTTCCACCCCAGTCGCGGGTGCCCCGTCGTCCCGGGATCGAACGCGGCATCCCAGTACGCCTGTCCGTAGAACTCCTTGTAGGAGAGGTTCCCCAGCCGCGTCACGAGGTGGTCAAACGGAAGGTAGCCCTTCTCGTGATACTCCTCGTGCTGATCGTGAATCGTGCGGCGGACGAGGAACACGTCGCCCGGTTGGATGTCCTCGCTCAAAGGGTAGACGGGGATCATCTGGCTCGCGCGGATTACGTCGCACCAGTCCCTGGCGACGCGTTCGTAGTTCGGGCCGCAGCCGGCCAGCGCTGCAAGGCACACCAAACCCACCAGACGGATAACGCATCGCACCATGGGTATTGCCTCCCCGTGCGTCGAGACGAGTGCTTCCCCTTGGGGCCGCAACAATTGCGGCACATCTGCAGCAATCATATCGCCTCAGCAAGGTTCATCAAGCCAGATACGACGGAACCCATCCCTCCTCCGCTGAAACTGGGCCAGTGGCCAGGGCGTCATCTCGCTCCCATGCGGCAGGTCTTCGGGGACCCTCCGCCGCCCGCAAGGATGACGTCCGGTGACGACGCTCCCTTCCGCTTCAAGGGCCCTCGTCCTCCACGCGGAGGCGGTCCAGCAGGGATTGGACGTACTCTACGCGCACGCCGATGCCCACCTTCGCGTACAGGTCGCGAGCACTGATTCGCCATCCCTTCAAAGCGGCCGACGCGCTCGTTGATCTCCAGCCCCATCCGAAGCATCGTCTCGGCCTTGTCGAGGTCACCGCGCGACCGGTGGACCACACCCAGGCTGCCGTAATCGCTCGCCACGCTCCCAAGGCGCCCAAGACGTTCGTTAACCTCGAGGCTCTGTTGCAGGATGCTCTCAGCCTTGTCGAGGTCGCCGCGCTCCAGATAGACCAAGCCCAGATTGCCGTAATCGCTTGCCATCCCTTCGAGCTGTCCGAGGCGTTCGTTGATCTCGAGACTCTTCTGAAGCATCTCTTCGGCCTCTTGGAACTTGCCACGGGTCCGGTGAATCAGCCCGAGGCTCCCGTTGCTCCTCGCGACCCCGTCATCGCGCCCGAGGCGCTCGTAGATCCTGAGGCTCTCTCGCAACATGTTCTCGGCTTCTGTGAGGTCCTCAGGCCGTCCGCGCATTTGGCGGATCAGAGCAAGGTTGCCGTAATCGCTGGCCAAGCCCTCCTGGAGCCCGAGTTCACGGTTGATCTGGACGCTCTTCTGTAACATGTCCTCCGCCTCACGCAGGTTGCCGCGCTCCAGGTGGACCAGCGCGAGGTTGCCGTAATCGCTGGCCACGGCTTCGCGTCTCCTGAGGCGTTCGTTGATCTCGAGGCTCTTCTGCAACATCTTCTCCGCTTCGTCGAGGTTGTCGCGCGTTCGGTGGATCAGGCCCAGGTTGCCGTAGGCGACGGCCTGCCATGCGTCATCGTGCGTCTGCTGGCCGATTTTGAGGAGGCGCTCGTACATGTCCTGTGCTTGAGCAAGCCGACCCACACGCTGGAGGAAGTGACCATACGCGTTGACGGCGTCGGGGCTGTCTCCC